>Ga0272448_1000265_pt1 | contig 82253 bp, 77 predicted proteins | sample YNPCB0191_FD_202220 | JGI IMG/M metagenome (GOLD analysis project Ga0272448, IMG submission 202220) | Hot spring sediment microbial communities from Yellowstone National Park, WY, United States - YNP-CB-019-1 | ecosystem: Environmental > Aquatic > Thermal springs > Hot (42-90C) > Sediment...
TGAAGTCGCCATTTTAGAGCGTCTGGAGACACCCGCCTGATGGGCGGGAAGCCCATAGCATTCAGGGGCTGCAGATATCCTTTAGCTGTCATGCAGGTTCCCGAAGGCTCTCGCCACAACCTCGCTTATCGCCGGGTGGATAACCTGTGACCTTGCCATCGGCGTTACGTCCTGATTCTCGGCGTTCATCAGATACGTGACCTGCTGCACGAGCTCCGGTGCAGAGGATCCTATGACGTGGAATCCAAGGATCCTGCCGCTCCTCGCATCGACTATCGCCTTCGCCATCCCCTCTTCATCCCTCGCATACCCCATGGCCGTCTGTCTGTAGTGCGCACGCCCGACGAGTATATCATACCCAGCAGCCCTCGCCTGCTCCTCGGTCATTCCGACGCCAGCTATCTGTGGATATGTGAAGACTGCATGAGGCACCGCATGGTAATCCACCGTCGCCTTCTTATTTCCACCTTTGGCAGCGCTGATGAGGTTGTGTGCCACGATCGATGCCTCGTAGTTCGCGGTATGCCTGAACATGTGCTTTCCAGTGATGTCTCCGAGGGCCCATATCCCGGGAGCTGTGGTCTCCAGATGCTCATTCACCCTGACCCAGCCGGCTCTGTCTATCTCCACCCCACTCTTTTCCGGCTGGAGCATATCGGTGTTCGGACGCCTTCCGGCTGCGAGAAGTATCTCATCGCCCTCGAAGCTCACGGTCTCTCCCCTGGATCTGTCGATCGCTGTCACGACCTTCTTTCCGTCCTCCAGATCCACACGTATCGCCTCCATGTTCGTGTGGATCCGCATGTGTCTCGATAAAGCCCTCAGCGCCATATCAGATATCTCGTGATCCTCAGATTTGAGAAGCCGTGGGTTGCGCCCAACTATTGCGACATCAGAGCCCATCGCGGAGAAGAAGTGCCCGAACTCGCATGCGATGTACCCCCCTCCCAGGATGATCAGGCTTTCAGGGGGTTTCTCTAATGAGAAGACAGAGACGTTATCCAGATACCCGGCCTCGCTCAGGCCTGCAACAGGAGGAACAAGCGATCTTGCACCTGCTGCGATGACGATCCATGGAGCTGTTATCTCATCATCACCAACCCTGATGACATGATCATCGACAAAAACACCTGTGCTGCGATACCAGCGGAGCTGCTCCTCTTCCTCAATCGCCTTCTCCATCTCCCCCCGCTCGGTCTCTATCAGATCCCTCATTCTTTTCATGATGAATCCGAAATCTATCGAGTCGACGTGGGCCTTTATCCCGAGCCTGCTGCCGTCCTCCACAGCCCTCACGATATCCGCGGGATATATCAGCATCTTAGAGGGGATGCATCCGGTGTTGAGGCACGTCCCACCAAGAGGGCCGTGCTCGATGAGAGCCACCTTGAGACCCTCAAAAACCGCCCTCTGTGCGACTATGAGTCCGGCTCCGGATCCGATCACAATTACATCGTAATTATCCATAAAACACCCTCCTGGAGAGACGCGCTGCGAGGCGCAGGCTGTATGCCCGCATCATTGGGTTCAGACGCATGCCGCTGCACGCTGACCCATTCCTGCTATCAATAAGAGCCGGCGATGGCCTGCGCGATTCAGATTCTCACCGCTGAGATGATGCGCACTCCAGAACTCGGTATTTCTCTCAGCTTAGATATTTCTCCGGATCCTTATCGAACGCCCTTTTGCAGCCCGGAGCGCAGAAGTAGTACTTCCGGCCTCTGTACTCGCTCACAAACTTCGCAGTCCGCTCGTCGACCTCCATCTTGCAGACAGGATCTATCGCCATCTCGAACCCTCTGAATTAGTTTTGCGCATCTGGTATATACCTTTTGAGCATCAGCGAGAGCGACACAACCGTTACGGACGAGAGGGCCATCGCGAGACCTGCAAGCTCCGGCCTGAATACAATACCAAAACCCGGATAAAGAACCCCTGCAGCAACTGGTATCAGAGCTGAGTTGTAAGCAAACGCCCAGAATATGTTCTGCTTTATCCTGGACATAACCTTTCTGCTAAGCTGTATTCCTCTCACAACATCCATGAGATCGTCTCTTATCAGAACGATCTCTCCTGCCTCTATGGCTACATCTGTTCCTGAGCCGATCGCTATCCCCAGGTCGGCCTGTGCGAGGGCTGGCGCGTCGTTTATGCCATCTCCGACGAATGCGACCGTTTTGCCTGCCTCCTGGAGCTTTCTGACCTCAGATGCCTTCTCCTGTGGCAGCACCTCCGCATGAACCTCCTCGATCCCGATCTGCTCTGCCACAGACCTCGCGGATCTGATGTTGTCCCCTGTGATCATAACGACATCAAGCCCCATACCTCTAAGCTTCTCCACAGCGGCTTTCGCTGAATCCTTGATGGCATCTGATATCGCGACAGCTCCTGCTGCAGCGCCGGCGACGGAGACGAATAGCACTGTCTGACCCAGCTCCTCGAGAGCGCGAGCTCTCCCCAGCATATCATCAGGTATTCTGGTTCCCCGCTCCGAGATGAACGATCTGTTCCCCACAGCCACCTCAAGGCCATCCACACGGCCAAAAACACCCATGCCGGGGAATGCGTAGAAATCCCTCACCTCAGGTATATCGACCCCCTCCGAGATCGCCCTCCGCACGATCGCCTCGCCGAGGGGATGCTCGGATCTGCTCTCGACGCTTGCCGCCAGCCTGAGCATCTGCTCATCGCCCATGATCTCAGTGACCTCAGGCCTCCCCACCGTGAGCGTTCCAGTTTTATCGAATACCACTGTTGTGAGTTTGTCTGAGACCTCAAGCGCCTCACCGCTCTTGATGAGTATTCCGAGCTCCGCTCCTCTTCCTATACCAACGGTCACCGCGGTTGGTGTGGCAAGGCCGAGCGCGCACGGGCATGCAACAACAAGGACGGAGATCATGGAGGAGAGCGAGAACATCAGGATCCTGTCCTCAGGCAGATACGATCTCCCTAAGAAGTACCATGCCAGAAATGAGAGCATTGCGATTGAAAGCACGATGGGAATGAATACGCTCACGACTCTATCTGCAAGCCTCTGAATCTCCGGCCTCGATCCCTGCGCTTTATCGACGAGGTCGATTATCTGTGCCAGGAATGTCTCCCTTCCGACGCGCATGGCGCGCATCTTCAGAGCAGCGTTTTTGTTCAGCGTGCCTCCGATCACCTGCGATCCCGGTTTTTTCAAAACCGGAAGAGGCTCTCCGGATATCATCGACTCGTCGACATAGCCCTCGCCATCGATTATCTCTCCATCTGCCGGTACCCTATCACCGGGCCTTATCAGGATGATATCCCCTGGCTTTATCATCTCCGCCGGTATCTCCTTCTCGCTGCCGTCAACGATAAGTGTCGCAGTCCTGGGCTGGAGTGCGACAAGCTTCTTTATAGCGTCTGAGGTCCTCCACTTCGCCCGCGTCTCCAGGTACCTGCCCAGGTTGAGGAAGGATGCCAGCATCACCGCGGTCTCATAGAAGATGAAATCATGCGAGAGCACGCCGAACGTGCTCAGGACGCTGGAAACAAACGCCACGCCGGTGCCCATCGAGTACATCACGTCCATGTTCAGATTTCTGTTCCTGAGCGCCCTGTGAGCAGCTCTGAAGATGCCGCTGCCCACGTACACAAAGGCAGGGGTTGCCACACACATCATCACTATGCTCATGGTGTGCGTCATCGGCGCAAGGTACATGAGCGCCATGAGGAGAGCGCTCGCCCCGAATCCCACGATTATCTTCCGCATCCGCTCCCTGAGATCCCTGGCTCTGATCTCAGCCTCGAGGCTCTCGGACTCCTCGCCAACCACGCCCAGGTACTGATATCCTGCGCCCTCTATTGCTCTCCGTATATCCTCCAGGCTGACGACTCTGGGATTGTAGGTGACGTATGCCTTCTCCGTGCCGAGGTTCACAGTGACATCGGAGACGCCATCTATCTCGCGAATCGCATCTGCAACCGTTGATTCGCATGTGGCACAGACCATCCCTCCCACCTTCACGGTCGCTCTTTCGTTGATCACATCATATCCTGCATCCCTGATCGCACTCTCCAGCTCCGAGAGCTTCAGCCTGGCTGGATCGTACTCCACAAGAGCGGTCTCGCTACCCAGATTCACGCTGGCGCTCTCGACCCCCTTCTCTCTCAGAGCGCTCTCTATCGTCGATGCGCACGTGGCGCAGGTCATTCCGGAGATCCTGATCTCCGCCCTTTTCCTCATTCTCTTCCTCTTCTGAGATCCTCTTTCATCCTGAGGTACTCGTCTCTCGTCAGCTCGCCCCTCGCGTACCTCTCATCAAGGATCGACTCCGCGTTCCTGATCGAACCGCCCGTCTCATCCCTCTTCAGCAGGTAGATGATGAGAAAGAGTATTCCGATCCAAGGGAGAACGACGAGAATCGCCCAGAGCAGGCCGTTCATGCCCCTCGATTCGGCATCCCTGTAGACCAGATATGCTATGACCAGAAACACCAGCCAGTATCCAAGCATCCATATCAGGGGAAATACACCCCATGTGCCCCACCACATGGGCCCCCAGTCCATCATGTGATACGATATCATGATGCTTCACTCCGGAAACTGAATCTGCGCCCACCGGCGATGCGGAGCTGCGCAGCACAATCACATGAACCTCTCGAACCTCTCCCGCGAGGCCTTGCATATCGGGCATACCTCGGGAGGCTCATCCCTGGCGCAGAGATACCCGCAGACCCTGCACCTCCACACGGGCTTGGAGAGCCCTGCGATCTTTGGCTCGCCGACCTGCCTCTGCTGGGCGGTCCCCTGCCTAGATCCGCGCCTCTCAGGCACAGGCCTCAGCTCATCCTCTCCCCTCGCTACACGCTCGGAGACGTAAAGAGCGCAGTAGCAAGCCCCGTACTCCGTGAGATCCTGATCCCTGTAGTCGCAGGGGCAGATTATGTCCAGATCCTCCTCCCTGACGCCGGAGGGAAGCCTGCAGGGGCATGCCATGTATCCGAAACGCTCCATATTCGTCAGAAGGCCGCGGACGATCCCCATGACGAATGATCTGTCAGGGTTGAGATGGTATCCTGCGGATTCGGCATCTTCTTTGAGCTTCTGGTACAGTTGCTCCACATCCTCATCGCTCACCACTTATGCCACCCCTAGGGCGCTCTTTATCTCCTTCTCTCTGTATCCGACGATCACCTTCCCATTTGCAACGAGTGTCGGAAACGTGAGATTCGGATTGAATTTCCTCAGCTCATCGATCAGCCCTGCCCTCTCAGCGCCGCTCGTCAGATCCACGTAAACGTAATCATAGCTGACGCCGAGCTTCGAAAGAAGGTCCCTCGTCTTCTTGCACCACATGCACGTGCTCAGCGCATACAGGGTCACACCACCAGCATCGCGTCCATCGACATGCACCTTTCCCATTTCATATACCTCCACAATAATTTGAATCTTAAATCGCTCCAGCATGCGCCCAACCATCTCCCGCTTCTGGCGGGTGTGCATCTGGGTGATTGAAATATGGTGGGAATTCTCGGCATTAATATCAACTGTTGATGCCCGCTTGCATATTAAATCCATGGGCCGCGGGCTGAGAGCACGTTAGAATGTCCTGCCATACGCTACCGGAGTATGGATTCCCATGCTCATGGCTGGTGGTCTCATATAATCTCTAAGTAAATAAGCGGCGCGAGGGCGATCAGCATCACCCCTGTGATGATCCGTATCGCGACGCGATGCTCATGCCTGAAACGCTCGACGCTCTCCGGCTGCATGCCGAGTGCGATGGCTCCGCCCAGCAGCATCACTGGAAGAACCACACCGAGGTTGTACAGAAAGAGGTACACGAGAGCTGATGATGCGTAGCCCTTTGTGTAGAGTATGCTGATGATCGCCACGTAAACCGCTCCGACACAAGGAGCCTTGACCATGGAGAACAGCATCCCCAGGAGAAAGTATGCTGCGAGGCTCTGAGCGCCTGCCGCTGCCTGGAAGTACCCAAGTATCCAGTCAGTCCTGAAGAGAGAGCGCCCACCGGAGCCAAGACGCCTGGCGTCCTCGAGCTGCATAATCCCGAGCAGGATCAGAAGCGCGCTCAGTACCAGCCTGAGCATCGAGGCAGTATCGCTGTCCTGCATCATCCTGAAGAGGCCCATTCCGAATACTAAGTACACAAAGAGTATGCCGAGAGAGAAGAAGAAGATCATTAAAAGCAGATCCCTTCTGCGCCCCGCGCTTGATAGAACTGTTGTTGCAAGGAACGCAAGTATTGCGAGCAGGCAGGGGTTGAAACCCGCAAGAAGACCTGCTACCAGGACCGTCAGCGCTGTGGACAGCGTGATGCTCCCGAGTATCTCCGGCGGGTATGGCGTCTCAGACGAAACATTTGTATCGGCCCCGCCTTCGAGAGCAGATACTATGAGCCCCCTTAGCTTGGTCTCATTGCCGTCGTAATCCCTGTAGCCTATAACAGAGCCGTCGATTATTATCGACGGGACATCCTTGACCCTGAACTCCTTTATGATCCTGCGTCCATCCTCGCTGGTGTATGTGAACTCCTTGATCTCCACACCGTTGTAACCGGAGAGCACATCCTCCAGCACCCTGTGTGCAGCGGCGCATTTGACACAGCCAGGGGCTGTCACGATCAAAACGTCCTCGCATGCTGCTGGATGCACGCAGAGGAGGATAGCGAGAGCTGCAATTATCGTCCTCAGCAGATTGCGAACGGTGTCGCATGCTGTTCCAGAGCTGGGGGGCATCTTCTGTTACCTTCTTATTCGCTGCAGATTGTCATCTTGTGACCTTCAGGAGACAAGAGCTCCATAGATCATGCCGATGAGCGTCGAGATAAGCACGACCAGTGTGATGTACACTCCGGCCTTTCTCGGGCCTATGACCCTTGCGATCACTATCATATTCGGGAGGCTCAGCGATGGGCCAGCGAGAAGTAGCGCCAGCGCCGGCCCCGGGGCAGTGACGCCGGCGCTGTAACCGAATAGCGTTCCGACTATGGGGACCTCGAGAAGCGTCGGCATGTAGAGCACAGCGCCTATGATGGAGGCGGTGAGGCACGATATAAAGCTGTTCGAACCCATTATCCTCCTTATCAGATCCATGGGCAGGAAGTACCCGATCACACCCACCACGAAAGTACCGGCGAGGAGCAATGGGAAGATTCTCTTCGCAAGCCACCATGTCTCGCCGAGGAATGCGTGTATCTCAACAGGCGTGTAGTACCTCCACATGGTGTATGCAGCCACAAGTATCAGCGCTGAGAGGATCGCGATCTTCGGCTCTAAACTTATTGCGCTGGATGTCGCGACCAGAAGTATGGCGATGAGCACTCCTATGAAGAGAAGCGTGGTTCTGCTCACCGAGCCGTCTTTTGAGCTGGGGTTTCCCTTGGCGCATCTGCTCTTCCCCTCTGGAAATACAAATGACATTATCAGTCCGATGAGCACCGCCATCATCACAGCCGCGATGGCTCTTGCAATCCCGATATCCAGGCCCAGAACCCTGGCGGTCAGCACTATCGCCATCAGGTTGATGGCCGGGCCGGAGAAGAGGAACGCAGTGGCAGGGCCTATGCCAGCGCCCTTCCTCTCGATTCCCGCGAACATCGGGAGTATGGTACAGCTGCACACTGCAAGCAGAGTGCCGGAGACCGCTGCAACCGGATAGCAGAGCCATTTGGGTGCATCTGCGCCGAAGTACTTCAGTATTATGTCCTTCTTCAGGAGCGCGGATATCGCTCCGGCTATGAAGAACGCCGGGATCAGGCATGTCAGCACATGCGCAGAGAGGTACTCGAGGAGGCTCTCAATGCCCGCGCTCATAGCTGCGTAAATGATATCCTGCAATCAATCACCACCTGTCTCCACGAGACTGGAAAGATGCTCAAGAGCTATCGAATCCGCGGTCTCGAGAAGCTCCACTACCTTTCTGTTCTTTATGCTGTAAATCGTCCTGTTTCCCTCGATCCTGCGATCAAGAAGCCCCGCATTGTACAGTATGCTCAGATGTTTCGATATTGTGGACTGGGATCTCTCAAATGCAGGGAGAATCTCGCACACGCACCGATCTCCACCCGAGAGGAGCATGATTATTTTTATCCTTATCGGATCGGCGAGCGCACCGAATATGCGGACCTGCATATCCAGCCTTGGAACAGAGAGCATGGACTGGGCTTTGCGAGTGCTGTATATAAGATTATCGGAATATGGCGATATAAGAATAATCAGATCTCTGATTCCAATGTTGGAGAAGAACGCTACTGTAAAGCTTGAACTTCTCCCGCGGAAAGCTTAAATTTGTATTAGCACCAGCAGGTCTAGCAGGAGGAGTTCTCTATGGCAGACTGTGATCTCTGTACGGTGGCAAAGCCGACTCTGATACCGATAAAGGTCAAGGTGCACACGCTTGCGAATCCCGAGGGCGCATACAAGGGCGTTTGCGAGAGCTGTCTCGAGGCGCTCAATGCTGCATGGGTAGAGCGGTTCGGTCCAAAGGAGAACAAGAAGTAACAGCTGCGGGGGCAGTTGCATCTGGCTTCAGAGGGAGGAGAAGATAGCGGTAGTCCTGCTTCTGATGGCCCTCTCCTCTCTGGCCGTCGCTTACTGGGCCTTTGGCATATCTGGATCTGATGACGATATCTCTCTGAGCGGAAGGATCGTCAGCATCAGAGAAACCCGCACCGGCGGTCATCTCATAATCACGCTGGACACAACCCCGCTGCAGATATTCATCCCCGCGAGGGTCGCAGGGAAGGTCCGAGGGGGTCTGTCCCCGGGCGATCGCGTGCAGGTCAGGGGACGCGTCTCCGAGTACATGGGCAGAAGCGAGATAGAGGTGGGCAGGCCCTCTGATATAACAAGGCTGTGATTGCAAGCGCAGGAGATGTGGCGGATCTGAGGATTCTCGAGAGAGCGTCTCCATCGCCGTAATTCTTCGAACAGAATGGTGTCGTTCCCATGAGAATCTTGCTCGTAAAGCCAGGTGCTCTCGAGAGGGATGAGGCTGGAAACATACTTTACGCAAGCTCATCCGTGACGCTGATAATCTCAGACAGGACTGTGGTGGTGGATACAGGATCCGCTGATGAGAGAGAGCTGGTTTTTGATGGTCTGAAAAGATATGGAGCATCGCCAGATGACATAGAGATCGTGGTTAACACACATCTCCATGAGGATCACACAGGCGGCAACGATATGTTCCGAAACGCAGATCTCCTCTCCTACCATACAGGTCTCCGCGAGGGATGCATTCTGGCGCGGGGAGTGAGTGTCATTGAGACGCCTGGGCACACGCTGGACAGCATATCTGTTCTGTGCATGCCCGGCAGTGTCGTGATCGCTGGCGATGCTCTGCCGACCGCTGACAACTACATCAAGGATCTTCCGCCTAGAATACATGCGGACAGGGCTCTCGCCCTCAGGAGCATGCACAGGATCGCCGGCATCGCCAGGATCGTGGTTCCAGGCCATGGAATGCCGTTCTCGATTCCCGATGGCCACGAGGCTGAGCTCAGGTGATCTCATATCTGGCGATCATCGCCGTCCGGTTTCAGGGCTTGATTGTCAAATATCTCACCATGGTCGGGCCACGCGCCTGAACTTCCAGAGCCTGTCCAGCTTCGCGGTCGCATCGACCCCGACCTTTGTCGTTATCCCATCCACAGATCTCGGATCCAGCGTGCTTCCTCTCACATTCGGATACATGTAAATGTCCTGATCGCCGCGAACCCTTGTCGCGATCGCGTACTCCAGCTCTCTCGGATCGTGGATATCGATATCTGTGTCGACAACAAGCACATGCTTCAGGCTCCCGTGAGCTGCCATCGCGGCCTTTATGGCTTTCAATCCATCTCCCTCGCCCATCTTCTCTATCTGAACAACCGCATGGAAGTAAGTGCATCCGCCCTCTGTGAGAAGCACGTTCTTGACCCTCACGACCTTTGATGCCTCTCTGTATATCAGCGGCTCATACGGCACACCCATCAGCATCCTGTGCTCCCCACCTGCAGGAAGAAGCGCATGATAGATCGCGTCATCCCTCATCATGATCCTAGTGATCTCTATGACAGGCTCCTCTCTCACAAGATCCATCGTGCCAGTTATGTCCACAAACGGCCCCTCCTGGGCCCTCTTCTCTGTCAGGTACCCCTCCAGAACGATCTCTGCATGGGGAACCGGAACGCCGTTGTCAAGGGTCACGACCTCAACAACATCCCCGCGGAGAGCGGATGCATACTCGAACTCCTTGCCCTCAGGCACTCTTGTTGATGCTGCTATGAGAACGACGGGATCAACGCCGATGGCAATCGCTACCGGCAGCCTCCTGCCTGTCTCGATGGCTCTGGAGTACATCTGGTGTGTGTGTCTTCCCGGGACGAGCCTAGCGGCCAGCCTGGTCCTGTCGAGAACCATCAGTCTGTGAACGCATGCGTTGATCCTCTCATCCAGCCTGGCCAAAACCACGCCTGATGTTATGTACCGCCCGCCATCTCCTTTGAAATGCCTCAGCACCGGCAGCCGCGAAAGATCCGGCTCCAGGACGTTCTCCTGGAAGTGCGATGAGTCGACCTCTCTGACATGACCCTCATATTCAACAGCTGAGAGATCGCGCGCCAGGTTCCTGGCATCCATCCTCAGGGCGCGGGCGAGAAGCTCCCTGCTCCCAAGCAAATTTATGCAGCACTTGTGGCCATCTGCATTGTGGAAGAGCATCGGGCCCCTTCCGGCTGCGCGCATGGCCAGCTCATACTCTGTGGATACATGCTCGTGGACCTCCTCCAGAACGCCATCCGTGCGGAGATCCTCCAGGAAAGATCTGAGGCTCATGAGGGGGTAGTTGGCAGCATGCTTAATATATTCCCGTCCCTCGAAGAGCCTGCAGCAGAACACTTAATTTTATTTTGTTTATGGAAAATAGATATTACAATAATATAAAAATAATATATTCTATGTATTCTTTTTATGATATCGAATTAATTAAAATCAGTGTTGAAATATAATGTCAACAATCTCCTTCATTCAAAAACTATTTAAAGATATAACTCATTCGATATACTGATGGACCAATTAGTAGTGCTTCATGAGATATTCGAGTCATTCTCCAGGGGCACCGGCGCCCTCCACGATATCGAGCCCAGGGCGGTCGAGGGCAGATGCGCCAGCCTTGTGGTTAAGCTCCTGCGGAGCTGTCTCGATGGTGATATCGACGAGGAGACATGTCGCGAGCTATCCGAGTGCCTGAGCAACATCTACGAGCTGAAGAGGCTGGGCGACATTTGCCGGCGGGCGGGTATGCCGGAGATCGCGATGAAATGCTACTCGAAGGCTCTCTCCCAGGCTCAGGAGCCGCATGTGCGCTCTGTGCTGATGAACAACATGGGCCAGGTCCATGCGCTGAAGGGCGACCTGAGCAAGGCGATTGTATACTATAAAAAGGCGCTGGAGGGGTTCGAGTACGCAGGTGATCCGAGCAGCGCTGCCCATGTCATGGGGAACCTCGCATCTGCATACAGGCGTGCTTACCAGTGGGATCGAGCGGTGGAGTGCTACTTCAAGGGTCTGAAGGGGTTCGAGAAGCTCAACGACAGCTTCGGCGTCGCCCAGATGACCGGCTCTCTGGGAAGGGTATACGCTGAGATGGGCGAGAGGGAGCTCGCTGTGCTCTATTACGAGAAGAGCCTGAGGATGTTCGAGAACCTTGGCGATCGCAGGAGCGCTGCCTGGCTTCTGAGCCGTCTGGGGAGGGTCTATGCAGAGATGGGGAGATGGGATGACTCAAAGAGATGCTTCGAGAGGAGTCTCTCCATCTTCGAGGATCTCGGCCAGAGCCAGAACGCGGGCATAGTTCTCTCTAACCTCGGCCGCTTCTACCTCGAGAAGGGGGATACAGATTCCGCAAGGGATGCTCTTGAGCGCGCCCTGAAGTCAGTGAGAAAGGAGATGCTTCCCGTTTACCCTAACACGGTTGCAGCGCTAGCAGCAACATACAGCCTGCTCGCGCGCAGGTACGCTGATGAAGAAAATGTGAAGCAGTCGTCGCAGCTTTACTCGAGAGCGTCCGACTGCTTCAGCGAGCTTGCGCTCCATCCCAAGATCCTCCTATCCGAGCTGAAGGCTGCTGCAGGCCAGGCCAGATCTCTCTCATATCTTGTGAAGCTCCGCGCAGACCCGCGCGATGACGAGGCTGTCGCCCTCTGCGAGAGAGCGATATCAGCGCTCGAGAGCACGATAGCCAGCACCGCATCTAAGGACAGGGAGAGGGTCGCATCCCTTGTCAGGTGTCTGCAGGGGATGAAGGAGCTCTGGAGCATAGACCTCTACGCAACTGAGCCCTGGAGGATACTCAGCATGGTCTCTGTAGCCACCGAGTACCTGATGGGTGGCATTCGAGAGCTGGCCATGAGCCCAGGATCGTATAAAGAGATGTACGAAGCGCTTGTCGCCATCAACGGGGCGCTGGATGATGAGAGGCAGAGAAGAGACTCTTCGGCGAACCTGAGGAGGGCAGCTGAGCATCTCAGGGCATCACAGGTGGATGGCTTCGAGAAGATCGCAGAGACGCTCGAAATTGCTGGAAGATCTGAGCTTGTCCAGGGAATAAGCCCGTCTGACATACTGAACTACGGAGCCCACAGAAAGGCCCTGATGAGCATCGGCTGGGCAGCAGCGCAGAGCCTGCTCTCGGAGATCGACAGGACAGGATGGATATACGCATGGGATGAGTCCATGAACCTCTCAGAGATGGGTCCGGCGGGCAGGACCGAGCGGATAAGAAGAAAAGCAGAGAGCATCGCAGAGATAAAGGAGGTGCCTGTGGTCGAGATGGACTTTGCAGAAAACAGGAGCTCTAAAGCCGATGTGCAGCGAGAGAGCGCTGAGGAGAGGGCTGTTGTTAGCAAATCCATCGTGCCCGCGCAGACCATGCTCGTGTCAACCGTGGCACCATCACTGCCCGCTCATCCTGAGACAATCCGTCCTGAGATCACGCTGGAGAGTCCATACGTCATCGAGAGCTTCGCGGATTACGAGCATGAGGGCGCATCTTACGATGAGCTTCAGAGGGAGAGCGCGGATGCGAGCATCGATACCGGCCGTTCGGAGTCTGCCATCGGGACTAAAAGAGGCAATTTGAGGGATTCGCTCGCCGTCAGGATCCTGGTGGGGCTGATCGCGCTGGCCGGGACAGCATACGCGATAATGCATGTGATTCTAGGTGTGCTATGAATCTCTGTGTTCCCATGAAAACCCCGCATGCGACAAGCAGAGGCGTGTCAAAGGGATGAAAGCTTTGATGCAGTGTCAGTTCCGTCCAGAAACGCCCCGACAACAGGAGGTTAACCCTCCACGTCATGCTTTTCGCGGTAAGCATGAAGTTGGGCTGACCACCTGTGCCGGCTCGTTTCGGATGGTGTATCTGGGTTTGTGTAACTGTGCAGCATCAGTGATATGCTTCCGGGAGAGAGTGAAATATCAGGCTGGCTTTTGAGTCAAGCTGGGGGCGAAAGCACGCAGGCACCTCAGATCCAAATGGGATGCGCATTTCAGATACGGACACAGAAGCTCCGCCAGCAGAAATAATGGTGGAGAGTAGAATGGTGGGGAGAAGAGCGCAACGACCCTGGATTTACAGCGCGATCTGGCTCCACGATAACTCACGGATATCATCCTTTCTGTATCTGGAATAGAACTGCCGCCAAGCATAACGACCTATTTTATAGCAGCCATATTACATCGTCGATCCTTCAGAATAGGGATAAAACTTAATACAGTTGACAACATCCTACTTTCTGGTGGTGCTTGTGCCTAAGTTCAAGAAGCGCGAGACCGAGAGGAAGGGTGGCAAGAAGATGGAGATACTCGAGGAGAAGCTGCTGAAGACACATCTTGATGAGCTGAAGGGCGCAGGCGGTGAGGAGTAGAGGTTTTGATATCTGTATCCGTGAGGATATTCGCTGATGTTGTGGCTGAGAGGCAGCTTGTCCTGCCTGAGGGGACCTCGTACTACGAGCTTCTGGATCTCCTCGGCATAAACCCGGAGACGGTGGTGATCGCGCGGGACGGGACCCCCGTTCCGTTTAACGACGCGGTGCTTCCAGGCGAGATCGAGATCATACGGGTTGTGTCTGCTGGCTAGATCCCTTCGGGCTGAGCTTCGTGCTCAGCTCCCTCAGCCTCTGTATGCTTTCCATTATTTTTGCGGCTTCTCTCTTCTTCTCCTCCTCGAAGTGCTTTATGATCTCATCAAGGCTCACAGTCAGCCTGTATACCTTCATCGGCCTGCCCTTGCCGTCCTTCTTGAGCTCCCTCTCCTCAACCCAGTTGTTCGCTCTGAGAACCCTCATAGCAACTGAGACCTCAGGCTGTCTCAGGTTTGAGCCGATCTCGATCTCCCTGGACGTGGCCTCCTCAACGTTGGAGAGATAAGTTATCATGGCAGCCACATTTCTTGGTATGCCCACGGAGACCAGCGTCTCCACAAACTCGGCGTCCCTCTCATCGAGAACCCTTACGGAGAACTGCCTCATGCATATCACAATCTTCTTTTAGCATTGTCTATTGTTGTTATAATATAAATACTTTATTTTGTGCCACCATAATCTATATGTTAGTAATATTAATCTCAATTAGCTGTGTTGAATAATGTTTGAGAATCCGATATCAGAGGCCGAATTCATACAAATTTCAATTCCAGTAAAAATCGATAGCTTTAGACATTAGAGCTCTCAGTTATTCAACAAATCGTCTCAATTCGGCTCCACTATAAAGCTGAATTATGGTCGTGTGGTCTGCAACGAACTGTGTACAAGTACAGTTGGGATCGACATCGTGCGACGATATGGGAGTCATGTGGCTTCACCCCACTTCAGGCAGATCCATGACAGCATATTCCAGTTATTCGAGCTAAAGACCACAGCGCTGGAGATATCCCGGAAGGGGACTGCAACACCATCGCCTTCAAGTGTGTCTGCATGGTGCCTGTAGCTGGCGATTGCAGCGCGCTGGAGTTATTTAATGTACATCAAGATCCTCACAGCCCACTTGGAGGAATGTTTAAGTATTAGTGACAGGTAACTATTTCGCCGATAACGGCTGCTCGTAAAACAGATTTGGCGTAGGAGGAAATCAGATGGCGTTTTACACACTGGGCCTCACCTTCTCCATCGTGATAGCTTTGACAGTCGTTGTGCTGGCGATCTGGCTCTATGGCATGTACTTCAACTTCAAAAAGTGGGGCATTGGCTCCACAGGATACCAAGAGCCCCTCGCCCACAGCTTCTGGCTGTTCATTGCCACCTGGATTCATGAGGCATTCAAGGACGGAGTATGGGTATTTATAAGAACACTTATACTGGATGTGCTTCTCCTCAGGAGAACTCTGCGCAGAAGCCCGGTCAGATGGGTCATGCATATGGCTATCTTTTATGGATTTGTGACACTTGCCGCGCTCTCTGGTCTTGGCCTTTTCATGGATATTATAGAGCACTTTAACATTCTTGGCATGGCCCATGAGGCTGAGATGGTTAAGAAGTCTATGGAGCTGCCATTCGACATCTTTGGGTATCTGTTGCTCTTCGGATCAACGATCTCGATACTTCGCAGGATCCTCCTCAAGGAGGTCAGGGACGCCACAACAGCTTACGATGTGGTGCTCATCGGGGGCGTTTTCCTGATAACAATAACTGGATTCTATGCAGAGTGGATGCGTGGAAATGCATTCCTGGTGGGAGATGTCTTCGCAAATCCGGTTTATGCTCCACACTTCGCACTGATACACACGATACTTGCGCTCTGTCTATTCGCATTCATACTCCCGTGGAGCAGGTACCTTCACGTCATAGCAGCACCGATGACGATCCTCGCAAACAGAGGAGGCGAGTAAAGTGGCAGATAACAAGCCCAACAATAAGCCTCTCATATCAGGATTCCTGATGTCTACACAGCTCATGGAGCTGAACGCCTGTACGAGATGCAAGGAGTGCATGAACTGGTGTCCGACTTACGCTGTAAGGCCGGACAGGCCTGAGATCACACCGATGTACAAGATCGCCAAGTTCAGGGAGATGCTCGACAGTCAATATGGATTGAGAGCGAAGCTCTTCGGCCCAAAGCCGCTCCACGAGGACGAGATCAACAAGTACACGGAGGATACGTACTACTGCACGACATGCGGCGTCTGCGGCACTGTCTGTGAGTCCGCAATACTCACCGTTGAGCTCTGGGAGGCCATAAGGCCGAATCTCGTGGCGAGAGGCAACGGCCCCTACGGAAAGCAGTCGTTCTTCCCGAAGCTGCTCAAGACGGACAGGAACCCATATCAGGCGAAGCAGGAGGAGAGGCTCTGCTGGGTCCCGAAGGACGCAAAGGTCGATGAGTCCGGGAAGATAGCGTACTTCGCAGGATGCACAGCAGCCTACAGACAGCAGGCTCTCGGCGTTGCGACGGTGAGGGTTCTGAACGCGCTCGGTGTGGACTTCTGCATGCTCGGCAAGGACGAGTGGTGCTGCGCCTCAGCTCTCGTCAGGACAGGACAAAGGGACGTGATGAAGGAGCATGCTGTTCACAACATAGACGCTCTGAAGGACAGGGGAGTCGAGACCGTCCTCTACGCATGTGCAGGATGCATGAGAACGGCGACAATCGACTGGCCAAGGTGGTATGAAGGGTACATACCATACAAGAATGTGCCTCTGTCAGTATATCTGAGAGAAAAGATAAGGTCCGGAGAGGTGGATTACAAGAGAAGCATAGACTACACGGTGACATTCCACGATCCATGCCACAGCGGTCGACATCTGATGCACATACAGGGCAGGGACTGGGCGTTCGAGGCCCCGAGAGATGTTCTCCAGTCGATTCCAGGGCTGAAGTTCATCGATATGGAGAGGAGCAGGGAGTTCCAGAGGTGCTGCGGCGCTGGAGGCGGTGTGAAGGCCGGAATTCCAGACCTGGCGCTGGACTGCGCTGTGAACAGGCTCAGGGATGCGGAGCAGGTTAAGGCAGACATCATAGCGAGCACGTGCCCCTTCTGCAGGCGCAACATAATGGACGGCAGGAACTCCGTGAAATCTCAGATAAAGGTCCTGGATGTCGTGGAGCTCGTGGCAGCTGCGATGGGGCTCGATGTGACGATTCCGGAGAACCCCTACACCAAGTACCAGGAGCAGGACACCATAGTATGCAAGGACGTCTGCAAGCTGGAGACCGTGATTGGCAAGGAGGCTGGAAAGGATATCGTCGGCGAGGCCCATTAGGCCTCCTCCCATAATTTGTTGCCACAACGTTTTATCGCACACCGTCTACAAATGTCTGGTGGTGTTGAATCTCTTCTGATTGCTGCTGGAGTCTTGCCATCATTTGCATAAGTTCGTGACCATCTGTATGTGTGATCAATTCTCCACTCCAACCACTATAATCATATAGCCAGGGGGCTAGAGCTCGGTGGAGCAAAAATGACAGACATACCAGTACTGACCCTGTCAGAGATACAGCAGCGCGTTGTCGGATGGTGGCTTGGCAACTACTACGGAAGCATCGGATACGTTGGAAGAAGGCTCGGAAAGAAGGGCGTCAGGGAGTTCATGGAGCTCGGCGCAAGGCAGGTTGCTGCGACCTTCAAGCGCCTCGAGCTCAAAGAGCCGCTGGATGTGGCGGTGGCGATAGCGACGAATGAGAAGAACATGTTCGGCTCTGAGATCGAGGTGACGGAGAGCGAGGGATGTGTGGATATAAAGCGAGAGCGGTGTGCGATCCTAGAGGGCGCTAAGGCGTTCTCGAGGCTCGGGGCATCACTTGTCGCCAGGGAGCACTGCAGGACATGCTCAGAGACGCACTGGAAACTGGCATTCAGAGAGATGGGCATGAGCCTGGAGACCGAGCTCACTGAGAGCGGATGCTGTATGCGTATAAGAAAGCTCTGAGCGCTTTTTTTGAGATCGTGGCGCTCCAGATCGATGGGCCGAAATCAGGCCGTGCAACCCGTATCAATGGATACTATTATTACATATGTAATTCAGAAGCATTAGAGGGCAGGTGATGTTTAATGGTCAGCGCTATGGAGATCTATCAGCTAACACCAAAGCTGAACTGCAAGAAGTGCGGCCTTCCGACGTGCATGGCATTCGCTGTTGCCCTTCTTGCCAGGGAGAAGCAGATCGAGGACTGCACACCTCTGCTGGAGCCAAAATACGAGGCGAAGCTGAAGAAGCTCAGAGAGGTCATGGCGCCAATCGCAGGTGCAACAGAGACCGGGCTCATAATCCATGACGAGCGGTGCTATGGCTGCGGCAACTGCGTGGTGGCCTGCCCGGTGAATGTCGCAAACGACCCGAAGGGATCTGCGATTGGACTGGGGCCAAAGAGCGATAGGGTCATACTGGTCGTTGAGGACGGAGTCGTTAAATGCCTCAACCCAAAGGAGTGCAGGCGGTTCGGTCCGAACAGGATACTGTGCAATCTATGCACAGCGACCTGCCCGAGCAAGGCTATAGAGTTTGTCTAGGTGATCACATGGCTGTATGCACTGGATGCTCCCTTCTCTGCGATGATATCGAGGTCTCGATCGATGGCAGGAGGATAACAAAGACGAAGAACCTCTGCAGGAAGGGCTTCGGGAGGTACAGGTCCCTCAGCTCAGACAGATCTGTGCCGAAGGTTGATGGAAAGCAGGTTGGCATCGACGCGGCCATCTCCAGAGCTGCGGAGATGCTGAGGGATGCGAAGAGGCCCTTGCTCTTCGGCTGGTCATGCTCGACGCTGGAGGCCCAGCGCAAGGGCATCGAGCTCGCTAAGAGGACAAAGGCGATCATCGATGATACCTCGTCAATATGCCAGGGAGAGATCGTGGAGATGGTTATTCGCGGAGAGATCCCAACCTGCACCCTGGATGATGTGAGAAACTACGGCGACACCTTGATATTCTGGGGGTGCGATCCATCGAGCAGCCATCCAAGGCATATGTCCCGCTTCTCATACTTCCCCCGCGGGGAGAAGCTTCAGAGAGGGCATGAGGAGGACAGGACCGCGTTTCTCATAGATATCAGGGCATCTCCCACCGCGAAGATACTTTCTGGGAACTTTGTGCAGATTCCTCCCGGAGGAGATGCTGATCTCATAGATGCGATGCTTGCTGTCCTTGACGGGAAGATTCCCAGGGTCAGGGACAAAAAGGCCATGATCGCCATGATGAATACTCTGAAAAAAGCAGATACAGGCGTGATATTTCCCGGCCTGGGGCTCGCATACTCCCTCAGGGGAAGGATGGATCGCCTGAAGGCGCTGGTGGACAGGCTGAATGAATACACCAAATACAATGTCATACCGATGGTGGGGCATTACAACATGCGCGGGTTCAACCAGCTCCTCTTCGATGAGACAGGCTTCATAAACAGGGTATCGTTCGCTGACGGTATTGATCACGGCCCGATGTACAGCGTGGTAGAGGCGTCGAAGAGCTGCGATCTCGCCATGGTTGTGGGATCCGACCCGATATCATCGCTTCCAGCCGGGATCGCGAAGGCGCTCGCAAGGGTCCCGATGATAACCCTTGATCCGCACAGGACGCTCACCACCGAGCTCTCAAGGGTTGTGATACCCACAGCTCTATCTGGCATCGAGGCTGGCGGAAGCGCGCTGAGAATGGACGGAGTCAGGATCGGGTTAGATCCGATCGTGAAGAGCGAGTATCCTTCGGACGAAGAGGCTCTGTCGATGATCCTGGGGGCGATCTGAATGAAGGTAACGGTCGTGACATTCAGGGACATATTCCAGAGCGAGGCTCAGGAGCTCGACAGGTTTGGAGAGGAATACAGAAAGATGAGCGCTGTGGTCTTCCTTGATAAAAATGATGCCTCGAAGGCTGGAATAAAGGATGGATCGAATGTGCTATTGGAGAGCGATAATGGTAGGGTTGTCGTCGTGGCAAGGCTTTCAGAAGATTCGCATCCGGGTCTGGCCTTCATGCCGAACAGCCCGTGGTCAAATCGACTGATCCCAGCTGAGACGGATGAGACCAAGATCCCGAGCTTTAAGAACATCAGCGCGACGGTCCGCGTCACCTCTGATGGTGTTCCCACAGTTGAGGATCTTCTCAGGGAGATGGTCTCATGAGCACTCGCTCTCTGATATCGATAGCGGATCTCTCTCCAGACGAGATCGTGGCGCTGCTGGACAGGGCGGAGGATCTAAAAGCAGAGCGCGCAGGAAGGGGTGGGTGTGCTCTCGGCGAGAGAAGGCCTCTTGCCGGTAAGAGCTTGGCGATGATCTTCGAAAAGCCCTCGACGCGCACGCGTGTATCTCTGGAGGTCGCAGCCGCAGAGCTTGGCGGGCATCCGCTCTATCTCAGCGCAGGCGAGCTGCAGCTCGGGCGCGGCGAGACGATCGGAGACACAGCGAGGGTTCTCTCAAGATATGTGCATGGGATAACCGCCAGGGTCTTCTCGCACAGGACTGTGGAGGAGCTGGCAGCTCACTCGAGCGTGCCCGTGATAAATGCTCTCTCAGACCAGGAGCATCCGCTCCAGATCCTGGCTGATCTCATGACCATCAGGGAGCGCTTCGGCCGCCTGGAGGGTCTCCGGATAGCATGGATCGGGGATGGAAACAATGTGTGCAACTCGCTGATACTGGCTTCTGCCATGCTGAAGATGAGAATGATCGTGGCGTCGCCCAGGGGTTATGAGCCAAAGGGCCAAATATTAGAAAGGGCCAGAGAGCTCGGCGGCGTCCCCGAGATCGCTGCTGAGCCATCGGATGCAGCGCGTGGCGCTGACGTCCTCGTTACAGACACATGGATCTCAATGGGGGATGAGTCTGAGGAGGCAGAGCGTCTCAGGAGCTTCAGCGGGTACCAGATAAACCAGAGGATCCTCGAGATTGCCGGGAGGGAGGCGATAGTTATGCACTGCCTGCCGGCGCACAGGGGCCAGGAGATCACGGACGATGTCATGGACGGCCCGCAGAGCGCTGTGTTCGACGAGGCTGAGAACAGGCTTCACACATCAAAGGCTGTCCTCGAATGGATGATGGGAGGCAGGCCGCTTTAGAGATGCGGGGGTTGCCAAGAGGTCAAAGGCGCAGGGCTTAGGACCCTGTCCCGAAGGGGTTCGCGGGTTCGACTCCCGTCCCCCGCATTTTGTAGCATATCTTCTCCGAGCTTTATTCTTGACTTGTGGGGGCGGGGGCTGAATTCCTCAGACTCATGTCGGCTTGATGAAAGCGGATCTCTGCCGAGCGATAAAGATGGAGAGCTTTCTAGAATACCGCGTGCTGGATTACCGCGGACAGGCTTCCATAAAACAGAATCTAAAAAATAAATGAAAATCCGCGCTCAGACTATGAGCGGGATGTTCTCCACCGACTCTGGGTTCGCGAGTGCTGAGATATCGCCGACCGGCTTGCCCAGTGCCTTTGCCTTTATGACCCTGCGCATGATCTTTCCGGATCTTGTCTTCGGCACATCCTTGACGAAGTAGACGATCTCCGGGTACGCGACCGGGCCTAGGACACTCCTGACATGCTTCGCGATGTCCTTCTTCAGATCCTCGCTCTCCTTCACGCCCTCCTTGAGGATTATGAAGGCGACGATGACCTCGCCCTTGACCTCGTCTGGCTTGCCGATGACTGCAGCCTCAGCGACAGCTGGATGCGAAACTGCAGCGGACTCGACCTCGGCATTGCTGATCCTGTGGCCCGCGACCTTGAGAACATCATCGATCCTGCCCTGGATCCACCAGTAGCCGTCCTTGTCCCTGGTCGCCTTATCGCCCGCCAGGTATGTGCCTGGCTTGATGTCCCAGTACATCTGCCAGTACTCCTTCATGTACCTCTCTGGATCCCTGAAGAAGGCGCGGAGCATCGACGGCCAGGGCGTCTTCTGGACGATGTTGCCGCCGTAGCCGAGTGGCACTGAGTTGCCGTCCTCATCGTAGATGTCTGTGTTGAATCCAGGCAGCGGGAACGCCACAGAGCCTGGCTTCTCAGGCGTCATGGGGAGCGGAGCGATCACATGGCATCCTGTCTCGGTCTGCCACCATGTATCGATGATCGGTGCCTGCCCTCCTCCGATGTTGTTCCTGAACCAGACATAGGCCTCGGGGTTGAGCGGCTCGCCCACGGATGCGAGTATCCTGATCGACTTGAGGTTGTACTTCTTCGGCCACTCATCGCCCGCCTTCATGAACATCCTGATCGCAGTGGGCGCTGTGTAGAATACAGAGACGCCGTACTCCTCGATGATGGACCACCATCTCCCAATGTCCGGATAATCTGGAGCGCCCTCGTAGAGTATGCTCGTCGCGCCGAGACAGAGCGGGCCGTAGACTACGTATGAGTGTCCTGTGATCCAGCCGCAGTCGGCTGTGCACCAGTAGACATCCTCCTCATGGACATCCAGCGCCCATGCGGTGGTGTATGCCGGACCCACACAGAATCCACCGTGAGCATGCTCAATGCCCTTCGGCTTTCCAGTTGTGCCTGATGTGTACAGTATGAAGAGCCTGTCCTCTGGATCGAGCTCCTCAGTGTGGCACTCTGCGGGCTGATCCTTGACGAGATCGTGGTACCAGACATCGCGCCCCTCCTTCATCGGCACATTAAGGCCTACCCTCTTGACCACAACAACCTTCTCGACGCTCGGGGCGTTCTGGACCGCCTCATCCACGTTCGGCTTGAGCGGGAGCGGCTTGCCGCGCCTGTAGAAGCCATCAGAGGTCACGACGACCTTTGCCTCAGCATCGGTAACCCTGCTCTGCAGGCCGCCGGCGCTGAATCCGGAGAAGACCACGCTGTGGATCGCTCCGATCTTGGCACAGGCGAGCATCGTGATCGGAAGCTCCGGTATCATGGGCAGGTAGACGCTGACCCTGTCGCCTTTCTTAACCCCCAGACTCTTCAGGCCATTTGCCATCTTGTTGACAGCCTGGTAGAGCTGGTAGTATGTTATCGCCTTTGTGTCGCCAACAGGCTCGCCGACGAAGTAGTATGCGACCTTGTTCCTGCGCCAGGACTTCGCGTGCCTGTCAACTGCGTTGTACGCGACGTTGCACTTGCCTCCAAGGAACCACTTCGCATATGGCGGGTTCCACTCGAGGATCTGTGTGTACGGCTTGAACCAGTCCGCGTATGTCTGGGCCATCTCATCCCAGAAGTCAAGGTAGTTCTGGGAGCACCACTCACGCATCTCCTTCTCTGTCTTGAAGCCCTTCTTCTTCATCCACTGGTAGGAGTTCGAGTACTCGATTATCCACTGGGGAGTATTGAATATCCTGGTCTCCTCCTGCAGAACAGCAGTCTTTGCAGTCTCAGCCATTTACATACCTCCATTCATCTAGATCTTCATGTGCTTCCGTCCCGTGATGACGCAGGCATGAGCTGAACTCGAGAACTCCTCCTGAGAAGAAGCGCATCAAGAAGTCCTCCGGCGTGTATATCCTTACCATGCCGCGATCACCTATCAGCACTGGGAGACTCCGGAAACACGATAATTTCATACGTATGTGCTCATTTATAAATCTATCGATATACAATTGTTAGTAAAAATTTGTATTAATTATTTTTCATGATACATGTAACAAAAGCGTCCTGTGTAAAAGGGTTTCGCTATCAATAAGCACATATCAGAAGCGTAAATACACAAGAGTTCTAATAGAAGATAACATCACGTAAAATCAAATAAAATATGTGGACCGCTCACTTGATGAGCGGTATGGCATCCACAGCATCCGGGTTCGCAAGCGCGGAGATATCTCCCACAGGGTTGCCCAGTGCCTTCGCCTTTATGACCCTGCGCATGATCTTTCCGGATCTTGTCTTCGGCACATCCTTGACGAAGTAGACGATCTCCGGATAAGCGACGGGCCCGAGAACGCCCCTGACGTGCTTTGCGAGCTCCTTCTTCAGATCCTCGCTCTCCTGCACGCCCTCTCTGAGTATCACGAAGGCGACGATGACCTCGCCCTTGACCTCGTCTGGCTTGCCGATGACAGCTGCCTCTGCGACCTTCGGATGCGAGACAAGCGCTGACTCGACCTCAGCGTTGCTGATCCTGTGGCCTGCGACCTTGAGAACATCATCGATCCTGCCCTGGATGAAGAAGTATCCGTCCTTGTCCCTTGTCGCCTTATCGCCAGCCAGGTACACTCCAGGCCTGATGTCCCAGTACATCTGCCAGTACTCCTTCATGTACCTCTCGGGGTCCCTGAAGAAGGCGCGGAGCATCGACGGCCAGGGTGTCGTGTTGACGATATTTCCTCCCATGCCGGATGGTACCGGGTTTGCGTCCTCATCGTAGATATCTGTGTTGAATCCGGGCAGCGGGAACGTGGGCGATCCGGGCTTGAGCGGTGTGATCGGGAGCGGGGAGACCACGAAGCATCCTGTCTCCGTCTGCCACCATGTATCCATGATCGGGCACCTGTCGCCTCCGAAGTACTTCCTGTACCATACCCATGCCTCGGGGTTGATGGGCTCTCCGACCGAGCCGAGCAGCCTGAGGCTGGAGAGATCGTACTTCTGCGGCCACTGCTCGCCAGCCTTCATGAACATTCTTATTGCAGTCGGGGCTGTGTATAATACAGACACCTTGTGCTCCTGGATTATGCTGAACCATCTTCCGAAGTCCGGATAATCTGGAGCGCCCTCGTAGAGTATGCTCGTCGCGCCGAGACAGAGCGGGCCGTAGACTACGTATGAGTGCCCTGTGATCCATCCGACATCGGCTGTGCACCACCAGACATCATTGTCCTTGAGGTCGAAGACCCAGTGGAGCGTCTGCACTGGACCAACACAGTATCCGCCATGGACGTGCTCGATGCCCTTCGGCTTGCCGGTTGTGCCTGATGTGTACAGTATGAAGAGCCTGTCCTCCGAGTCCGTCTTCTCGGTCTCGCACTCGTCAGGCTGTTTTGCTACGAGCTCGTGATACCAGACATCGCGCCCCTCCTTCATCGGCACATCTATTCCAGCTCTCTTGACCACTACAACCTTCTCGACGCTCGGGGCGTTCTGGACCGCCTCATCCACGTTCGGCTTGAGCGGGAGTGGCTTGCCGCGCCTGTAGAAGCCATCAGTGGTGACGACGACCTTCGACTCAGCATCCAGAACCCTGCTCTGCAGGCCGCCGGCACTGAATCCTGAGAAGACCACGCTGTGGATCGCTCCGATCTTTGCGCAGGCGAGCATCGCTATAGGCGTCTCTGGGATCATCGGCATGTATATGCTGACTCTATCGCCCTTCTTGACCCCTAAACTCTTCAGGCCGTTAGCGAATTTATTTACGGCCTTATAGAGATCAAGGTAAGTTATCTTCTGCACCTTTTGATCCGTCGGCTCGGGCACGAAGATGTACGCTACCTTATCCTTCTTTGCGCCCTTCGCGTGCCTGTCCACGGCGTTGTATGCGACGTTGCACTTTCCTCCAACAAACCATCTCGCATATGGAGGCTTCCACTCGAGGATCTGTGCGTACGGCTCGAACCAGTCCGCATACGTCTTCGCCATCTCGTCCCAGAACTCTATGTAATGCTGGCCGGTCCAGGCGCGCATCTCCCTCTCAGAGGTGAAGCCCTTCTTCTTCATCCACTGCATGACGTTTGAGTTCTCAGCAAGCTCCTTCGGGGGATGAAATACTCTTGTCTCCTCAAGAAGAACCGCAGTTGTAGCAGCTTTTTGCTCAGCCATTTTGACACTCCTTAACAGCCATTTTCTGCCTCCAGCCTCCTTTCCCGGTCATACCACATCTGCCCTCCCAGCAGACAAATCAGGATGTGGAGGATACGAGGCATTATTACGATTGATGATTATCTCTTTCGTTTATAAAGTTAACGTTTGAACGTAATTAATGTTTAATAATGATACTAAATGATCATTATGAAATTGTTTCTGTGAACACTTCTATTTTGTATATTACAAAATGTTGATTTGATTTTCTGATTTACGCATGATGAAATGCTCTTTAGAGAAATCCCATTATTTACCGAACTCAAACAAACGGTCAAGAAATAGGTATTTTATTAAATAAAAATAATAAAGCCGTGGGACGCTTCACACGATCTTGGGTATAGCGTCCACAGCCTCTGGATTTGCGAGAGTGGAGATGTCCCCGACAGGCTGGCCCATCGCCTTGGCCCTTATGACCCTGCGCATGATCTTTCCGGATCTTGTCTTTGGCACGTCCTTGACGAAGTATATCGCCTCGGGCGTGGCCACTGGCCCCAACGTCTCCCTGATATGCTTTGCGATATCTTTCTTCAGTTCCTCGCTCTCCGGAACGCCCTCTCTCAGTATGGCGAATACTATTATGACCTCGCCCTTGACCGGATCCGGCTTGCCGATGACAGCTGCCTCTGCAACCTTCGGATGTGAAACTGCAGCGGACTCGACCTCCGAGTTCCCGATTCTGTGGCCCGCGACCTTTATGACATCATCGATCCTGCCCTGGATCCAGAAGTAGCCATCCTCATCCCTTCGTCCCTTATCGCCCGCCAGGTATGTGCCAGGCCTGACGTTCCAGTATGTCTCCCAGTATGTCCTGAAGTACCTCTGCGGATCCTTGTAGAAATCTCTGAGCATCGACGGGTACGGCTCCAGTATGACGATGTTTCCTCCCTCTCCTGGAGGCACAGGCTTTCCAGCCTCATCCCATACGTCCATGCTGTATCCCGGCAGAGCGAACGTGCAGCTTCCAGGCTTGAGCGGCGTGATCGGCAATGGAGAGCCTATGAATGTGCCGGTCTCGGTCTGCCACCATGTATCCATTATCTGGAGCTCATCCCTTCCGATGTTCTTCCTGTACCAGACCCATGCCTCGGGATTGATCGGCTCGCCCACGGTGCCCAGCAGCCTTAAACTCTTCAGGTTGTACTTCGCAGGCCACTGCTCGCCGGCCCTCATGAACATCCTTATTGCGGTAGGCGCTGTGTAGAGCACGTTGACGCCGAACTCCTCTATTATCGACCACCATCTTCCGAAGTCCGGATAATCTGGAGAGCCCTCGTAGATTATGCTCGTCGCGCCGAGGGAGAGCGGGCCATATACGATATACGAGTGGCCAGTGACCCATCCGATATCTGCGGTGCACCACCATACATCATCTTCCTTGAGATCGAAGACCCAGTGGAGAGTCTGCGGAACACCAACGCAGTACCCGCCGTGCGCATGCTCGATGCCCTTCGGCTTTCCTGTTGTTCCCGATGTGTACAGGATATACAGTCTGTGCTCTGGATCGAGCTGCTCCGTCTCGCACTCAGCAGGCTGATCCTTGACGAGATCATGCCACCATATATCCCTGTCTTTATTCCACGGGATATCCTGGCCGGTCCTCTTGTAGACGATCTGATGCTCTATTGTTGGAGCCTCCTGAATCCCCTCATCAGCCTGCTTCTTCAACTCAACGATCTTTCCGCGCCTCCAGAAGCCATCCGTTGTGATCGATATCTTCGACTCCGCATCCATAACCCTGTCAGCATAAGCCTTTGAGCTGAATCCCGAGAAGACGACGCTGTGGATCGCGCCGATCTTTGCGCATGCGAGCATCGCTATCGGCAGCTCCGGGATCATCGGCATGTAAATGCTGACTCTGTCTCCCTTCTTAATCCCTAGACTCTTCAGGCCGTTTGCGAGCTTGTTGACCTCCCTGTATAGATCCCCATAGGTGAACTTCCTTACGTCGCCAAGAGGCTCTCCCACTGCGATATAAGCTACCTTATTCCTCCTCCAGGACTTAGCATGCCTGTCCACCGCGTTGTAGGCCATGTTGCACTTGCCGCCAACGAACCACTTGGCATACGGGGGCTTCCAGTCGAGAACCTGCTTGTAGGGCTCAAACCAGTCCGCATACGTCTTTGCCATCTCGTCCCAGAACTCCACGTAGTTCTTCGAGCACCACTCGCGCATCTCCTTCTCTGTCTTGAAGCCCTTCTTCTTCATCCACTGCATGACATTTGAGTTCTCGACCAGCTCCTTCGGGGGATGGAACAGCCTCCTCTCCTCGAGAAGGACCGCGGTCTTTGCGGTTTCCTCGGCCATTTTTATAAACCTCCTTTCATCTCCATCCGCCGCGTGGTCTGAGGGATAGGGCGGCAGATGTTAATGATAGATTATTGTAATGATTAATAAAGCTATTGGTGCACCGTCCTATTTGCACATCATTTCCACGACAATATAATAAATAATAATTATAGTTCCCATCTCAAACCGCACTCAGAGAGGTTAATCATATTTGTATGATTTATCCATAAAATTCAGTTTTTGGTTAAATATTCAAAACGTATTTTCATAATGCGGATGTGACCCATATCTGCAGATGCCATGAACCCCAGTGACGGATTGACCAGAACCAAAGATAGTCTCTCGTTTTTATTAAAACCGCGCCAAAGAAAGCATTTCGCAATTCCAATATGATACCATTTTGGTAAGAAAAATAAAGGTTTTATTCAATTTATGTGCTACTGAGCACCACATAAATTATTCCTACTGGGCAGTGGTCTTTATGCCTTAAGGTGGATAATTTGGCTGGCTCATCTCCGCAGATTATCGGAGATCCGGATGGAGCCGGGTTTTCGAAATTTGCGGAGTCCCTTTTCTGTCACACTCTGCCAATCCGCTAGTGGATGAACCACCTGGTTTTGCTCCATTTGTCATCGGTTAGGGTTTCTATGCAATATAATATGATGAATATTTAACAATTTTCCTGCCATCGTATGTATGCTGCCTGATAAGATCGATAGCAATCGTCAAGAATCTTAATTTCAAGATAATACCTATGTAAAAATTATTAATCAATTCTTGCGTCGAACTGCATTAACCGATGACACATGGGTTTTGCTCTATATTGCTGGTAGATAAGCAGGCAGAAGATCCCTCCAGGAAGAAAGTCACGCACGACTTGGTCTGCTGTGCAGGTCTCCTTCCGGGAATTCACAGCATGCCATCTGCGCAACAGCGCTTTGCACTGCAGGAAAGCCTTTAAGCCCATCCGCTCATCTCTGGGGTTGAATGGAAGCTGCTAGCCTGCTCTCTAAGATCACCTCAATTAAAGATGCCCTGGATGAGCTGCGCCTTCACGTCGGAGTCAAGGATCTCTCCATAGGATCGGAGAGGTTCAACGCGCAGCTGATCTTCTGCATGGCAAACGCCTGCCTGAGAAACAGGGCGGTCCTCCTGTACGGCGGCATGGGCGCGAACAAGACCACCCTTGTTAACATCCTTGGAAGCGCTTTCATGAACATGAGTTTTGACGATGTTGAGAACCTGATGGTCTCCGGCCACCCAGAGCAGACCGAGGAGAAGATCATCGGATTCATAGATCCGAGACAGTGGATGCAGCCATCTGGCACTGAAATCAGAGTGCTCTGGACGCCCTGGGCGAGGTCCAGGTGGAAGCTCATAAACGAGATCAACAGATTCCCTGCCGGAAAGCAAAACCTCTTCCTTGAGATAATCAAGAAGCGAAAGCTGACCTATGCTGGCCAGGTGCTGGAGCCTGGAGATACCTGCTACTTCGCCACGATGAACCCCGAGTTCAGCTCCACGTACCCGGTGGATGAGGCTCTTATGGACAGAATATCGGCATGCGTTCCTGCGATACAGCCCGGCCTTCTCGCGGGCCTGAACCTCGCGGAGCGCACTGAGGAGGTGAGGGATCTTGCGGAGCAGCTCCCTAGGTTCTCAAGGGATGAGTTCGATGCATTGCCTCGTGCTGTTGATGAGATAATGCTTGATCCTCTCACAGAGCTCTGCATCGTCTCGCTGGTCCGCGACTTCACGCTCTGCGAGCGCGCGCCATGCTTCGACAAGACCCAGCTATCCGGCAGAAACCCTAACCATGGTCTTTGCACAGGCTGCCATTACTTCAACAATCCAGAGGTGTGCTGCTGGCAGATCGATGAGGGGCTCTCGGACAGGGTCCGTCAGGATCTCAGGTCGTTCACGAAGGCTGTCTCGTTCGTCTCAGGCCTCAAGAAGGATAACAAGATAGAGGTCCTGAGGGCGGTTGCACCTTACGTGATATGGCACAGGGTCACACCTAACCGCTCGATGCTCGAGCGACCTCCATACTACGGCACAAGGCGCCTCGAGTATATCTCCGATCTCGTGCAGAAGAGCATAGACAGGACGGTCAACGAGCGCGGCGAGATGAACATGATATTCTCGAGGGCTATCGATGGAGAGATCTCCTTTGACAGAGCCATAAAGGAGCTCTCTGAGTACGACGATCCGATCGCGAGGCTGGATTACATCCCCATGTTGGAGAGGATGGCGTAATGGGCCTTAAGAACCTGATGGAGAGCGCATACGGAGGAAAGACCCGGCACAGGAGGCTTGACTCTGAGAAGGGTGAGAGGGTCATAAGCCTCGAGGATCTAGCCGACAGGGTCGGAGACCATCCGAAGAAGGAGGAGGTCGCAGAGCTCCTCAACGATGAGATAATCCCAAGGATGATATCAAGCATACCGCAGGGGAAGAAGGAGTCCCTGATATGGGGGTATATCACGAGCATCGCTGCAGAGAGGTCCGCGTCTTATGTGGTTGTCAGGCCGATGGATTTCGCAGGGCTTGAGCTCTCTGGTGGAATGCTAATCCTGATGGGAGATGAAAAGAAGAGACCATCACATGTGGGCGAGAGGATGCGCTCAGGCATGATCCGACTTGGCGAGGCCGGGGATTACCTCGGCCAGGGCATGAGCGGTGGCGGGATAGTCGCGTCCTCCTGCGGGACCTACGCATTCCGCGACATGCGCGGCGGCTGGGGCGTGATCCTGGGAGATGCCGGGAGCTTCATAGGTGTCAACAACTCCGGCGGCAGGATACTTGTTAAGGGCAACGCAGGCGAGAGGGCTGGCTGGCTGATGCGCTCCGGGCGCCTCACAGTGCTGGGAGACGCCGGAGACTACCTGGGGATCCTTGCGAAGGGCGGCGTTATAAAGATCCGCGGTGATGCCGGAAGGAATGTCGGCTGGAGGGCTGGCGGTGTCAGGATCGAGATCATCAGAGGATGAGATGCTCAGAATATGGGAGGCGGCGCGGAGCGAATGGCACTACCCCCAGCTTCCCCGGCCTGTGATATCCTCTGAGAGCTCAGGCGTCTTTCCATTCGATAACTACAGGATATCCATCACAGAGTACGATCTGCAGGACTCGTTATATATGGAGAGCCTCTTCGAGCACATCATCCTTCATTACATTTTCTGCCCGAGGTCGCTTGAGGTTGCTGGTGAGCTCGCCCTAGCAGCGCTGAGGGGCATCAAAAGGAATGACGTGAAACTTGCGAGGACGATCGTGAATATATTCAGTGATATAGTTGTAGACTCATTCAGGCTGGAGCGGAGCGAGTCTGATGAGCTCAAGGTGGTTCGCCTCTGGAGGCGCATAGCGGAGGGGGTTGAATCGGATCTCGATGTTGCGGTCATATCTTTTCTCGAGAGCTACTGGTCGGTGGATCTGTGCGGCGCTACCGAGACGCCCGAGTCCAGACTTCTGCTGCAGGTCTTCTCTCCTGGAGTCCGGGATAGATCCCTCTGGAAGAGACAGTGCCAGCAGATGGCCATGGTACTCTCTCCACTTTCCCCGGGCTCTCTTGGAAGGGACGAGATCAGATCTCTTGAGATCCTGCGCGGGAATGCGAGATCTGCGCCGCTTTCAGGTCTCGCCTCCGAGCTTGAGCCAGTTGAGTACATGAGGTGCCTGGAAGTGCTTGGCATCAGGGGAGATCTCAAGCGCTGGTACCGCGACCAGGGGTACAGGATAGAGATCGCGGCGAGCAGGTCCAGCAGGAGCGATACATACCCGACAGGCACATCGAGATGGCGCTTCGATGATTCTCCGAGCGATCTGGATGTCAACTACTCACTCAGCATGAGCCCCAGGCTGGTTCCGGGAGTGACCACTTACAGGAGGGATCAAGAGTCCTGCAGCATGGCGCCTGGCCGTTCTGAGGTCCCGGATCTTCTTGTTGTTCTAGACAGCAGCAGGTCCATGGATGGCCACAGGAGGGGATCCAGGACATTCTATGCGACGCTGGCCGCGTTCAAGGCTGCGCAGTTCGCCTACGAGCAGGGCGCTGAGCTCGCTGCGATAAACTTCAGCGAGAGCTTTCTGGTTCAGCCGTGGTGCAGGGACCTCGATGCCGTGGAGGATGTTCTGGTCGAGTACCTCTGCGGGAGAACGAACATACCAGGGAGCAGGATGCTGGAGCTCGTGAAGGAGAGGAGGGGATGCCTGATACTCTGCATAACAGACACAGGTATACAGAACCTCTACACACAGTGGGATTATCTGAAGGAGGCTGCCTCACTCGGCAGGTTTGTGCTCTTCTGCATAGATGAGAAGGGGAAGGACAGATACGTCCTGGAAGCCCTCGGCTCTCTCGGCAGGGTTTATCACATAAACACGCCCGAAGACCTCATATCTCTCGTCGTGGAGACCGCAGAGGATGCGTATGGGTAGTATCCGGCTGAACTTTACGCGGTTCTGGCAGTCAGAATTCCACACCATTACCAGTGCGCTCGATTCCACATGTTTCGCCGAGAATTCTGTCGGAGCGTTCTGGTTCGGTCATATCTCTTCAGCGATTCAGCACATGGCCTGCAGTTCGCCATCCTCTGAATGCGCCAGATCTCACCAAAACAGTCAGAAACTCCGGCCTGAAGACCGGAGTCTCCGCTACCCCTGCACTCCAGGGGTTTATGAAGGCGATCGACGCATAAGATGCAGATGTTCTCCAACGGGGCGATATCGATGGACAATGTTCGGCAGCTTTCTGTAAAGCCAAAGATGAGCGTGGATGAGCTGGTGAGGGGCATGGAGGGCTGCGGCTTCGGCGCACGCAGGCTCGCACGTGCCGCCGAGATCTATCAGGAGATGGTTGAGGGGGATTACAGGAAGTTCTTCACCCTGGCAGGCGCGATGGTGCCTGCTGGCATGAGGGATCTGATCTCCGATCTTATAAGGAGAGGATTGATTGATGTGCTCGTCACGACCGGAGCGAATCTGGTGCACGATATTGTTGAATCATTCAGCCATCACCGCCTTGGATATGTTGAGGCGGACGACTCGGAGCTGAGGAGATCGGGGGTATCGAGGATATATGATGTGTACATAACAGACGATGACTTCGTTAGATTCGAGGATCTGGTCCAGAATCTGCTTCCTGACAGGGAGGACCCCCTCTCCGGAAGGGAGCTGCTGGCGGAGATCGGGTCGAGGATAGAGGACAGAAGATCTATACTGAGAAGCGCCAGCGATTGTGGCGTGCCTGTGTTCTGCCCAGCGATAACGGACTCGATGATAGGGCTTCAGGCATGGCTCCACAGGCAGACAAAAAAACTGAACATAGATCTTATCGATGATGTGAGGGAGATCGTCGATATATGCTACGAATCAGATAGAGCTGGGATACTCATTGTCGGTGGGGGAGTTCCCAAGAACTTCGCCCTGCAGTCGATGCTTGTGACCCCGAACAGCTTCAGGCTTGCGATCCAGCTCACAACAGACCATCCCGAAGGAGGCGGGCTCTCGGGCGCGACGCTCTCTGAGGCGATATCCTGGGGGAAGATAGATCCTGAGGCAAAGCACGTCACTGTCTACGGGGACGCGACCATAACTCTTCCGGTTCTTGTTGCATCTGTCATCACCAGGGTCGAGGGGAGAGGTGCACGCGATTAGTTTCCGCAAGGGCTCTTCATTCTCGCTCAGATAGGGAAGAACTCCAATAATCAAATGCGTGGATGGCACCTTCAGATCGACTGCGCGATCAGTGCGCGGGAGCGTGATAAGTCCTTCAGTTGCAGTAAGTTCGGGCCAGGCAGGCGTTTGCCGAAAACTCCGATGCGACAAGCAGAGGCGTGCCAAAAGGATGAAAGCTTCAAGGTTAGTTTTGTCCAGGAACACCCAGACACAGGAGGTTAACAATTTCATGCTTTCATGGCAAGCGTTCATATTCAGATCAGAATGGCCAGACCATCCCCTGCAAAGGAGAAAGGATAAAGCATCGATCAAGCCGCTTTGGTTGCGCAGCTCTCAACCTCCTCAACATAGATCTCCCCTTCCTCTGTGACGTATATCTCAACGCTCCTCTCGATGACTCTTCTTCTCGTGAGGTTCGGGGCGATCTCCTTCAATTCCGCCAGGATGTCTATGGAGTTCACCGGCAGCTTCAATCCCCGCGCGTCGGCCTCTCTGAATATGATCCCGGGCAGGGAGAAGAGGTCTGTGCCCTCAGGGATCCTGACGGCAACAGGCGCCTGGATCATCTTCCACTGTTTTAGCGTCGCAAGCGCGCGCTCGATGTTCTGCATCGCCCTTCTCTCCAGTATGCTGACATTCGATCTGGTCGTGCCAATGATCGCGGCCACCTCCTCCTGCGACCTCCCGCATCTTCTGAGACGGAGGACCTGGATCTGTCTCTCAGTGAGAAATCCGTGTGAGTTCATGTATGAACCTCCTGTCCAGATGCCTCAACATCCCCGCATGCAGGAACTCCCTCACTTCATCAGAATCAGAGCCCATCAGGAGATCTGGGGATCCGGATGATACCACCCTGCCGTCCATGATGATCACAATCCTGTCAGCAAGGCGCACCGCCTGGGGCAGGTCGTGGGTCGATATGACAACTGTCATCCCCCTCATCTTCGCGCTTGATATCAGATCCTCTATGACATAAGATGTTCTGGGATCGAGATTGGCGGTCGGCTCATCGAGAAGCAGTATCTCCGGGGAGATCGCGAGAGCTCTTGCAAGTGCCACCCTCTGCATCTCACCTCCTGAGAGCATCCTTGCGGGCCTTCTCTCATATCCCTCGAGGCCGACATCAGAGAGGGCTGCTTTGACCCTCTTATCGATCTCATCTTTCGACAAACGGCGTATCCTGAGGCCGTATGCCACGTTATCGTAAACCGTGCCCCTGAGCATGAGAGGCCGCTGGAAGACCACGCCGATCCGGCGCCTGGCTGCCAGCTTCTCGCTCTCGTTCTTCGGGGCCTCACCCCTGAAGAGCACGCGACCCTTTGAGGGAACCTCGATGAGATCCATCACCCTCAGAAGCGTTGTCTTTCCGGCTCCTGTTGGGCCGATAATCCCCAGCGTCTCGCCGGTCCTGACCTCAATGTTTATGTCCTTCAATATCTGCCTCCCGTTCCTCTCAACGCTCACATCTTCAAGCTGGATCATCCTACCACTCCTGGAGCCTGCCGACCACTGTGTTCACCACCAGGGCTATCGAGATCAGAATCAGGCCGAGGGCTATTGACATCTCCAGGTTCCCCATGGAAGTCTCGAGGGCGATCGCAGTCGTGAGAACTCTTGTATAGCCCCTTATGTTTCCCCCGATCATCATCGCGACGCCCACCTCTGACAGGGCTCTCCCGAAGCCGAGAAGCAGAGCCGCAAGCACAGGTCCCCTCGCCTCCGCTATAACCGTCCGGATCGTCTGAAATCTGTCAGCTCCAAGCGATATGGCTGTGTCCCTGAGATCGTCACTTACATTACTCAGAGCTGATATCGTGAGCCCGAGGATGACAGGTGTTATGAGCACTGACTGGCCGATGATCATTCCATAGGGAGTGTAGAGAAGTCCACAGCTTCCGAGCGGACCCTCCCTTGATATGAGCAGGAATACGAAGAGTCCGACGGTCACAGTGGGGATGCTGTAAAGAGTCTGGATGAGATTTATCAAACCACTCCTCCCCGGGAAGTGATGGAAATATATTAGACTTCCAAGAGGCACATTGATCAGAGATGCGATGGTGACCGAGGAGAGTGCGATTAAAAATGATCGGAGCGTGACCTCTATCACCTCCGGGTTCAGTTCGAGTATCAGCTCGATCGCTCTGATGAATCCTCTTGTTATCTCATCCAACTCTGCTCACCATCTCTCCCGGACATTCCGCTTCATTGCATCCGATCTCCGTGCAGCGACCAGCGGCTGGATAGAACAGCGCTCTCCCATACATTCCGTAGTTGGCTATGATCTCCTGTCCCTCCTGGGAAAGAAGAAACTCCAAGAACCTCTCAGCAAGATCCAGATGTTTCGATGCAGAGACCGGTATTGCAGCGTATACATTTAGCAGCTCCTCGCTCTCGGTCACCAGAGGCACGAGGCTGAGGTTGCCCGCGAATGCCATGTATGTCGACATATCCGTGAGCGTGTAGGCTCTCTTCTCATCTGCCATGATCAGCGTCGCGCCCATACCCTGGCCTGACTCCAGGTACCATCTACCTGCAGGCTCGATGCCCGCGCTCTTCCAGAGCTGCTTCTCACGCGCATCTGTCCCGGAGCTGTCGCCGCGGGAGACAAACCGCACATCTGGATCTCTCTCGCCAGCATCTGCAATCATCCTGAACGCCTCGGATGCGTTCCTGCCCTTTATCCCTGCAGGATCATCAGCAGGGCCGACGATGTAGAAGTAGTTGTACGCAAAGCATCTCCTCTCAAGGCCGTAGCCTCCGGCTATGAACTCCCTCTCCCTCTCAACATCATGAACGAGGAGGAGATCCACATCCCCGCGCCTCCCCTGCTCCAGCGCGAATCCTGTCCCCCCAGAGATGATGTCGACCTCCACCCCATACTCCTCCTCGAACCGGCTCTCGAGGGCATCGAGAAGCTTTGTATCATAAAGGCTCGTTGTCGTCGCGACTCTCAGCCTTTCATCCGCTGTCCCGCCCGCGGAGAGCAGGCAGATCAGGAATGTTACAAAAAGCAGCTGGACATAACAACTCAGTGATACCATGCTCCACTCCTGTAAACGATAATGCTGACAACGCCGCATGTATGTAAGCGTTTGGGTGTCAGAACGCATCTGCATATTCCCGAATAACTGAGAGAAGAGGCACATTTAACATAACGTTTGTATCGAGCTCCCCCTTGCTCAGGCGAAAGACCTGCTGTGTTGGATAAGTCCTAAAATTCGCAACCGAAAGGCCGTTAGGGGGTAAAGATGGAAATTAGCCAAGAATCGATGCCTAGAGATGAAATTCTGAAAAGGTGATCCAACACAGCTGAAAGACCACAAAACAAGTCTGACGCTTCTACCTGGTGGCGTGCATGTGTGCCCATCAGCCACGGGATCCTACGTATCCGCACGATATTCGCTCTTAACCTATGATAAATTGTCCATGGGGGCATTGGTCCTCCTGTGCGCTCCTGGCGAATGAATGAGCTCTCCTATCAACCGATTAGAATGAACTCGCTGAATAGACCAGAGCGACGATATTTTGTGGAAGTTCGACCCGTCACACTGTGTCTAAGGGGATATGGTCTTTCGGATAAGATCCCAGAACCCTGACCATGCTCGCAGCCCGTCCAACCCCTTCAAGCGATTCTCTCACAGCATCGTCCTCGATATGGCCCTCGAGATCTATGAAGAAGTAGTAATCCCCCAGCTCCCTTCTGCTGGGCCGCGATTCTATCCTGGTGAGATTGATGTTTCTGACCGCGAACTCTCTCAGAATGGAGAAGAGCGCTCCAGGCCTGTCCTTCTCGAGGTATACCACTATCGAAGTTCTGTCATCGCCTGTCTTCCTCGCAATCTCTCTTGAGAGAACAACAAATCGCGTTACATTGTTCTTCGAGTCCTGTATATCCCTGTCGAGCACCTTGAGACCGTAGGTCTTGGCAGCCTCCTCATTCGCTATCGCAGCCATCTCCGGGAACTCCTGTGCCAGCCTGGCAGCGTGGCTTGTGGAGCCGGTGGTCCTGACCTCCACGCCCGGATACCTCCGGCGGAGGTAATGCCTGCACTGGGCGAGCGCCTGGGGATGTGAGAGTATGATTCTGACGCTATCGGGATCGCCTCTCCCCAGAAGACAGTGCCTTATCGGGATCACAACCTCTCCGCATATGAAGAGTGATCTTCTGAGCAGCAGATCCATCGTCAGCGCCACAGACCCTTCCAGGCTGTTCTCAAGCGGAACGACTCCCGCATCAGCTTCGCTGCGCTCAACAGCAACGAAGACGTCTTCTATATCATCGAGGTACACAAGCTCTGCATCAGGAAATCGCCTTGATGCGGCCATCTCCGAGTAGGAGCCCTTCGGCCCGAGAACAGCCACCCTCACGCAGCACCACCCAGCTCCCTTAGAAGCTCAGACGCCCTCTCGATGTTTATCCTCCGCTCGGACGCCATCCTCTCAGCGATGATCTCGACCATCTCTCCCCTTGCTCCCGCCTGTAGCGCGATGTTTCTCGCATGCAACGACATGTGCCCCCGCTGGATGCCCTCTGTGGCAAGAGCCCTCAAAGCCGCGAAGTTCTGAGCGAGGCCGACTGCTGCTATTATCCTGCTCAGCTCGTCCGCAGATCTCACGCCCAGTATCCTCACAGCCGCCCGTGCGACCGGATGGACACGTGTGGCTCCGCCCACAAGCCCGACTGCTACCGGAAGTTCTATTGTGCCAACGAGATCTCCGTTGTCGTCGATCTCGTATCTGGATAGAGACGAGTACTGCCCGGATCTGGCGGCGTATGCATGCGCTCCCGCCTCGACTGCGCGGGTGTCGTTGCCAGTTGCGAGAACAACAGCAGTAACCCCGTTCATGATGCCCTTGTTGTGCGTGGCAGCCCTGTAAGGATCGACCTCGGCGAGCGCTGCGGCTTTGAAGACCGCAGAGACCGCCTCAGCTCCCCCAATTGCATCTGCTCTGAAGACCGCCCGCGCCCTGGCGAGGCGCATGTCCGCGAGGTTCGAGATTATCCGGAGATGAACCCTTCCGCCTGTCAGACGCCCGATCTCAGGGGCCACAGCCTCAGCCATCGTGTTCACAGCGTTCGCGCCCATCGCGTCCCTGCAGTCGACAAGCAGATGCGTGACGACCATGGGACCTGCTCTCGAATCTATGACATGCACCTCAAGGCCCACGGCTCCCCCGCCGAGCCTGACGAGCATCGGGTCGACATCGTTTGCGATCCTCACTATCTCAGAGGCATGCTCCAGGATCCTGCACCTTGCTCCATACGGGTCCTTCAGATCAACAGCCTGGATCTGTGCCCTCATCACAGGTCCTGTCGAGCTTGTGAAGAACCCTCCCCCTTCGCGCGCCATCCTGGCGCCGTTGCTGGCGGCTGCTATGACCGATGGCTCCTCGGTGGCCATTGGAACCAGAACCTCGCGCCCGTCTATTATGAAGTTTGTAGCGATCCCGAGCGGAACCTGGAAGAGACCGATCACATTCTCCACCATCTTGTCTGCCTGTTCCACGCTCAGACCGCTCTTTATCATCTCCTCTATCTCAGCCGCACCGCATGCTTCGACGATCTTTCCAAGCCGCTCATCGGGAGGCAGCTTGTAGAATCCCGGGAGTCTCGAACTCATCATCTCAATGCCCCATTAAGCCAGGATCCAGGAAGGGAAAAACTTTATTCCATTCTCTCAGATTTCATAAACATGACCTTTGCCTTTCCTGTGGCCCAGGAGATAGCGAGGCTCGAAAGGATCGTGGGCAGGCTCAGTCCTGTACAGAAGATGCTTCTGGGAACCGATGGCTCTGTGACGAGCCTGCTGGAGGTGATCACAGGAGCACCGGTGGGGATCGAGACGCTCGAGCAGAGGGTGGTGCCGGCGACCGAGGATGTCGCTGGAGAGCTCAACATAGAGGTCGGAGAGGACGTCAATTACCGTGTTGTCCGGCTGAAGAACGCTCGCACAGGCGAGACGCTGATACATGCGGTCTCATACACCCCGCTCAAGAGGCTGGAGCCTGGCTTCAGGAACGACCTGATGCGCGCTGACATCCCGATAGGCCAGATACTCCACAAGCACCGCATAGAGTCGCGGCGGGATATAACAAAGACGGAGTGCGAGCACGCAGACGAGAGGATGAGCCAGCTATTCAACATCTTCCCCAGGGAGCTGATGCTCTCCAGAAGGTACAAGATCATAAGAAAGGGCGAGCCTCTGATAGCCATAAGGGAGACGTTCCCATACAACATGTTCCAAGACGCCAGAAGGGTGATCATAGAGACGCCTGCCAGGATCCACATGACGCTCACAGACCTATGCGGCGAGGCTGGGCGGGTCGATGGCGGTGTGGGAATTGCGCTCGACAAGCCGAATATAGTTGTGGAGGGCGAGATCGACAGGGAGCTCTCAGTTGATGGCGCAGAGGCGGAGAGAGCGCTGGACGCGGCGAAAAAGGTCGCTGAAAGATTCGGGCTTGGAGGAGCCCGTATATCTGTCAGAAGCTGCTACAGGACGCATGTGGGTCTCGGCAGCGGCACACAGCTCGCTGTGGCTGTTGGAAAGACTCTCTGCGAGCTTTACGGGCATAAGGCGAAGATCAGGGATATAGCATCTGCAGTGAGCCGCGGCGGGACCAGCGGCATAGGCGTCGCTGCATTTGAGATGGGCGGGTTTATAGTGGACGGCGGGCACACATTCGGCCCGGGCAGGGAGAAGTCCGACTTCAGGCCGTCCTCCGCCAGCGCTGGAGTCAGACCACCGCCCGTGATCGCGCGCCACGACTTTCCTGAAAACTGGAGGATTGTCCTTGCTGTGCCGAACATAGAGAAGGGCGCATACGGGCAGCGCGAGGTCGATATATTCAGGGAGTACTGCCCTGTCCCTCTCTCAGAGGTCCAGGAGCTCTGCTACCAGATAATGGTCAGGATGATGCCATCCGTTATTGAGGAGGACCTCGATACCTTCGGGATGGCTGTAAACAGAATACAGCAACTGGGCTTCAAGCGTGTGGAGGTCGAGCTGCAGCATCCGATGGTCAAGATGCTGATGCAGGAGATGGTCTCGGCTGGCGCTGCATGCGCTGGCCTGAGCTCGTTCGGACCCACAGTCTACGCGATAACCGACACGAACACAAGGGAGATAGAGTCCGCGGCCCGTGATGTTATGGGCGATACCGGCGGCGAGATTATTATAACAAGATCGAGGAACGAGGGGGCCAGGATAAGGACCGCCTGACAGGAGGATTTGAGATGAGATCTTTGCTTGAGAGGCTCAGCAACGCCCATGGAATCTCGGGGAGAGAGGGGGGCGTGATGCAGATAATAAGAGAAGAGATCGCTCCCCACGTCGATGATGTTCAGACAGACACACTGGGAAACCTGGTCGCTACCAGGAGGGGCAAAAGGCCATCGGTGATGATTGCAGCACATGCCGATGAGATAGGCCTGATGGTAAAATTCGTTGACGATAAGGGATTCGTGTACTTCGTGAAGATCGGCGGCTGGTTCGATCAGACGCTTCTGAACCAGAGGGTGATACTTCACACGAAGAGCGGGCCTGTGGTCGGTGTCATCGGATCAAAACCGCCGCATGTCATGAAGGAGGAAGACAAAAAGAAACCTGTGGAATCCAGGGATATGTTCATAGATGTGGGGGCCAGGGACCAGAATGAAGCAAAGGAGATGGGTATAGTTCCTGGGGTGCCCATAACCATTGACAGATCATTCGCCCCACTGAGAGGGGACAGGGTCACCGGGAAGGCATTCGACAATCGTGCCGGTGTGGTGATGATGATTGAGGCCCTGAAGAGGACCAGGACAGAGTGTATGGTCTACGCGGTCAGCACCGTGATGGAGGAGGTTGGCCTGAAGGGTGCCAAGACGTGCGCATTTGGTATCAAGCCTGATCTGGCCATAGTCACGGACACGACGATTCCAGGGGATCATCCCGGTATAGAGAAGAAGGACTCCGCCCTCGAGATGGGGAAGGGTCCTGTCATAACAGTCGTGGACGCTTCGGGACGGGGGCTGATAGCAGACGAGGATGTGCTCGACTGGCTTCAAAAGACTGCTGAGCAGTTCAGCATACCCGTACAGCTCGATGTCTCTGGTGGAGGAACGACAGATGCGACCGCGATCCAGCTCTCGAGAGATGGTGTGAAAACAGGAGTCGTGAGCATCGCCACGAGGTACATCCACTCGCCTGTGGAGGTTCTGAGCCTGGAGGATCTTGATAAGGGAGCTGAGCTGATCGCGAGGGCGCTCGAGACAGCTCCGAGGTACTTCAGACTGGAAGGTTAGCCGTTGACTCAGAGCAGATCCGCGCTGCCCGAAGCTGTCCAAACCCGTTCACAATCCAGGGGACGGTGCCACAGCCGGAGATCTGCCTGTTTTTTTGGGATAGGCGATATCCCTATTTTGTGGTTCGCGCAAAAGCGCTTCTCAGCCGCTCCTCGATCGCCTCAATGCTCAGCTCCTCCTGAGAGCCGCTTGTCATGTTCCTGAGAACGAGCTTCCCGGAGTCGAGCTCTCTTCTTCCGACGATTATGACGTGCTCGGCGTTGATCGAAGATGCGGACTTCAGCTGAGCGCTCAGGGAGCGTCCCATGACATCGATGATTACAGGGGAGACATTCCTGAGACGCTTTGCGATCCGAATAGCATCAACCTTCACATCAGGCGTGAAGGCCAGAACCACAGGGGGTATTGGCGGATCAACCTCGCCAACAACCTCCATTATCCTGTCGAATCCGAGTCCAAAGCCTGTGGAGAACGTCTCCGATCCTCCAAACAGACTTGCAAGCTCGTAAGATCCGCCGCCGCATATCTGGTTCTGGGCTCCGAGACCTGAGGCGTATATCTCGAAGACAGTTCCGGTGTAGTATTCAAGACCGCGCACTATCTCGAAGTCGACAGTCGCATCGACACCGTATGCATCGAGAAGCTCCAGCATCTCCCTGAAATCGCTCAGTTTCATCTCCGACTCAGGAGATCTGCCGGACCTCGCAGAGGCGCGTGCGCCCTCTCTCCTGCTCTCTCCGCATGCCGCCTCCAGAGAAGAATGCGCGCTCCCTGCGCCCTCTGTTGAGATCTCGACGGATGATAGGGCAGCGCTGAGCTCCTCGGCTCTGTCAAGCGCTCCCTTTCCCTTAAGGCTGATCAGCTCCATGATGCCCAGATCCTCCGCCCCTATGCTCTGGAGCAGCTCCCTGAGCGCATCCCTTTCCTTCTTGTCGATGAGCCTCATTATGCTCTGCCTGTGTGCCTCAGGGACCTTCTTCAGCATCGATCTAATCAGTCCAAGATACCCGATGTGGATATCCCCTCTGATGCCGACTGCTCTCAGGACCTCGTCGGCCATCGCTATGACCTCGGCCTCTGAGTCAGAGCGCCTTCCTCCGATGAGCTCGCAGCCGAGCTGCCAGAACTCCCTGAACCTGCCCTTCTGTGGCCTCTCATACCTGAAACAGTTGGCGAAGTAGTACAGCCTTAACGGCTTCGGGGCGCTGTGAAGCTCGCCGACATACATCCTCATAACAGGTGCGGTGAGCTCGGGCCTGAGGGCGATATCCCTGCCGCCCTTGTCCTTGAAGCTGTATATCTCCTCTATGACTCCCTCACCTGATTTGAGCGTGAAGAGCTCGAGGTGCTCAAAAGTCGGAGTCACGACCTCACGGTACCCCCACCGCTCCATCACATCTATCATCTTTTCCCTGACTGCACGCCTTCTGTGGGCCTCCTCAGGCGGGAAGTCCCTGGTCCCTCTGGGTCTCTGGATCATCACCCACGAATTCGCAAAAATGCCTTTATATCTTGCGGCTATACTTTGAATTGATGCTCCGCCTGATCGGCTGGTCCCTGATACTGATGGGTATCCTCATAACAATCATCTCCCTCATCTCATCAGATCTTCACATGAGCGAGTTCGGGGGAGTGCTACTCATAGGCCCGATACCGATCGTCTTCGGATCCACGCCGGGCATGGCATTCGCAGCCATGCTTCTCACGATAGCGCTCATGCTGATCTCCATAGCGCTCTGGAGGAGATAGAGTTGCTGCTGATTGGAATTATCATCATAATCGCGGGGATCATGCTTCTGATGCTCGATAGCGTAATGCGTGAGCGGAGGGGGAACGAGGAGATGGAGATGCCCGCAGAAAGGGGCGAGATCCGGGGAGGAGCGGTTGTGATGATCGGACCCATTCCAGTGGTGATCGGATCTGATCAAAGGACGGCTGCGATTCTGATGGCGCTGGCCATTGCTCTCATGGCAATCTGGCTGGTCTCAGCGTATCTGGGTCATTTCGCAGCGCTGTTGGGGTTCAGTTAGTCTCTCTGCCCATGCCTGAGAGGGTGAGTTTCCGCTGGCACCTGCAGATTAGAAGTGTTGTGATTCGAGGGAGATGATCGCGTGGTTCAGGAGGGCATTTCTGCTTTCTGGGCGCTCAGCACAGAGGATGTGATGAAAGAGCTTGCCACAGGACCGGCTGGCCTTAGTGAGTCTGAGGCCGAGGAGAGGCTCAGAAAGTATGGTTCGAATATCCCCTGGCGGCGGAGGCAGCCAAAAGATCTGGTTCTTCTGCTCTCTCAGTTCAGAAGCCCCATAATCATACTGCTCGTCTTCGCTGCACTGCTCTCCTTATACCTGCACCAGAATTTAGAGGCGGGCCTTGTACTGGTAATAGTCTTCGCAAGCGGGATCCTGGGTTTCTGGCAGGAGAGAACTGCTGCAGGCACAATAGCCAGGCTTCTGGCAATGGTTCAGGTCAGGGTAACCGTCGTGCGGGCAGGCTCCGAAAAGGAGATCCCGCTTGAGAATGTTGTGCCGGGGGACATCATCATTCTCAGAGCAGGAGATGTCATTCCGGGAGACTGCCGCATCTTGGAGGCCAGAGATCTCTTCGTCAATGAGGCTGCACTCACAGGCGAGACGTATCCCGTTGAGAAAACGACTGAAACCCTGCCTGAGGATACACCCATGGCAGAAAGGCGCAACAGCCTGTTCATGGGAACAAGCGTTGTCAACGGAACCGCAACCGCCATCGTGGTGCATACAGGAAGGAAGACTGAGTTCGGCAGGATATCGCATCATCTGGAGCTCGGAAGGCCCGAGACAGATTTCGAGAGGGGCCTCAGAAGCTTTGGATATTTTCTCATGGAGCTCACACTGCTGCTTGTGGTGGTGATCTTCGCCATCAATGTCTATCTGGAGAGGCCTGTACTCGAATCTTTTCTGTTCTCCCTTGCTCTGGCAGTAGGCCTGACACCACAGCTTCTGCCAGCGATAGTGAGCGTCAACCTGGCACACGGAGCGAGAGAGATGGCCGCACTCCGGGTGATCGTCAAGCGGCTCGCCTCCATAGAGAACTTCGGCAGCATGAACGTCCTCTGCTGCGACAAAACCGGAACGCTTACCGAAGGGGCAGCGAAGATGCATGCCGCTCTGGGTGTGGATGGAAGGGAGAACCAGAATGTTTTCCTCCTCGCATATCTCAACGCATTCTACCAAACCGGCTTCACAAATCCCATAGATCAAGCCATACTCAGCTATTGCCAGCCAGACATATCTGGTTTCAAGAAGCTGAACGAAGTCCCCTATGACTTTGTTCGCAAGAGGTTGAGCATCCTAGTCTCCAGAGAGGGAGATAGCCTGATGATCACCAAGGGCGCCCTGAGAAGTGTTCTGGAGATATCCAGCTCAGCTCAGACCGCTGATGGCATTGTAGATATCGATTCCGTCAAAGAGAACCTACAGCAGATCTTTGGCGATTTCAGCAGCGAGGGATACAGGGTGCTGGGTCTCGCCCACAAAAAGATATCTGGGACAGCTATAACAAAGGATGATGAGAGCGATATGACCTTTCTTGGCTTTCTCATATTCTTTGATCCCCCAAAGGAGGGCATAGCCAGAACTGTGGCAAACCTCGCAGGCCTTGGCGTGAACCTGAAGATGATCACAGGGGACAACAAACTTGTAGCATCAGCTATTGGTGAAGAGGTTGGCCTGAGAAAGGGTATCGTTCTCACAGGCAGCGACCTAAGAAAGATCAGTGACGAGGCGCTCCAGAGACTGGTTCGTGATGTTGACATATTCGCTGAAGTCGAGCCGAACCAGAAGGAGCGGATAATCCTCGCTCTGAGAAGAAACGGCGATGTGATCGGCTACATGGGAGATGGCATCAACGATGTATCTGCCTTGCACGCCTCAGACATCAGCATCTCTGTTGAGAATGCGGTGGATATTGCCAAAGATGCGGCTGATATTGTCCTTATGGAAAAAGATCTGAACGTTCTTGTTAGGGGCGTGGTCGCTGGCCGAAAGACGTTCGCCAACACCATGAAGTATGTCTTCATGGCAACATCTGCCAATTTCGGCAACATGTTCAGCATGGCCCTCCTCTCGCTATTTCTGCCGTTTCTCCCAATGCTTCCAGTCCAGGTGCTCCTGACCAATCTCCTCACCGATCTGCCGGAGATGGCTATAGCCACCGACTCTGTTGACCCTGAAAATCTGATCAGCCCCAGGCGTTGGTCGATAAGGCTCATCCGCGACTTTATGGCGGTCTTCGGACTGCTGAGCTCCCTGTTCGACTACCTGACCTTCGGAGCACTTCTGTTTCTGCTCCACGCCAACACAGCCCAGTTCCGAACAGGCTGGTTCATGGAGTCCGTTATATCCGCCTCGATGGTTGTGCTGGTCATACGCACAAGGCGGCCTTTCTTCAGATCTGTGCCCAGTCGATACCTTGTCGCATCAACCCTGGCAGTGGGAGCAGCCGCAATTCTGCTGCCCTACACGCCTCTCGGAAGAGTATTCATGTTCACGCCGCTTCCCCTGAGTTTCCTGAGTGCAACCGTCGTGATTGTGGTCGTATACGTTCTCACAGCAGAGATGGCCAAGAGTATGTTCTACAGAAAATCCGCTTGGCTGTATGATAGGAGTTAGGTGCATGAGCACAGCCGATCGAAAAAAATCTGGTCGGGATAGGAAGTGAAGTCTAAGCCTGAACATATGGCAGACCGCATAAAGGCTAAATAGAGCATCGCCAAATGGTCCAGAGCTGCTTTAGTGGAGGACTGGGTGTGATCGTCGAGGTTCCAGGACAGTACAACCCCAAGAATGTCGAGGATGAGGTCAGAGAGTTCTGGCAGAGAGAGGATACCTACCACAAGGTCAGAAGACTGAGGGCAGGTGGAAGGCGTTTCTTCTTCGTCGACGGCCCTCCGTACACAACCGGCAGGATCCACCTCGGCACAGCCTGGAACAAGGTGATCAAGGACTCGATTCTAAGATACATGTCCATGAGGGGGCATGAGCTCAAGGACCGGGCCGGCTGGGACATGCACGGCCTCCCGATAGAGGTTAAGGTCGAGGAGCACCTCGGATTCAGGAGCAAGAAGGATATCGAGACATATGGAGTGGACAGGTTCATCGAGCAGTGCAAGAGCTTCGCATTGAGACAGAAGGACGAGATGACTGAGCAGTTCAAGTCCCTGGGGGTATGGCTCGACTGGGACAACCCGTACATGACGCTGAAGAATGAGTACATAGAGGCAGCATGGTGGACGCTGAAGAGAGCGCATGAACGCGGACTGCTCGAGAGAGGCCTGAGGGTGGTGAACTGGTGCCCGAGGTGCCAGACAGCCATCGCCGACTCAGAGGTCGAGTACTGGGATGAGAGAGACCCATCGATATACGTCAAGTTCCCTGTGGAGGGTGAGGAGAACACATACATCGTGATATGGACCACAACACCCTGGACCATCCCCGCAAACGTCGCTGTGGCTGTTCATAAAGACTTCATGTACTCAAAGGTTCGCGCCTGGCGCAGGGATGGCACTTACGAGATACTCATAATGGCAACAGATCTCATCGAGAATGTCCTGAAGCAGGGTAGGTATGTGGATTACGAGATACTGGAGAGCATGAGGGGAGAGGATCTGCTCTCGCTGACGTACAGAAACCCGCTACAGGATCTGGTCCCACCGCAGAGGGATTTCGTCCACGGAGTTCATCTTGCCGATTTTGTGACCGCTGAGAACACGGGAATCGTGCACATAGCCCCGGGCCACGGCCTCGAGGATTACGAGCTCGGCCTCGAGAAGAGGCTCCCGATATTCTGTCCGGTCGGGGAGGACGGAAGATACACATCAGAGGCAGGCGAGAAATACGAGGGGAAGTACGTCAGGGATGCAAACCCAGAGGTCGTGGAGGATCTCATGGACAGGGGCGCGCTTCTCGCGAGCGGAGAGCTCGTCCATCGCTACGGCCACTGCTGGAGGTGCAAGACGCCGATAATATTCATAGCTACAAGGCAGTGGTTCATCAGGATATCCGACCTCAGGGACCAGATGCTCCAGGAGATCGAGAGGGTCTCCTGGTACCCGGAGTGGGCGGGATCCGCTCGGTTCAAGGACTGGATATCGAACGCACGCGACTGGTGCATATCCAGGCAGCGGTACTGGGGGATACCCCTGCCGATATGGATCTGCAGGAGCTGCGGATCCATGGATGTCATCGGCACAGCCGCGGAGCTTGAGATGCGTGCAGGCCGGGCCGTGGAGGATCTGCACCGGCCCGCCGTGGATGATGTGAGGCTTAGATGCAGCTGCGGCGGCGAGATGGAGAGGGTGCCGGATGTCTTCGATGTGTGGTTCGACAGCGCTGTGGCATCATGGGCCACGCTGAACTTTCCGAGAGAGGATAAAGAGTTCAACGTCTGGTGGCCTGCGGACTTCATAACAGAGGGGCACGACCAGACCAGGGGCTGGTTCTACTCGCAGCTCGGCGCGAGCATGGTTGCATTCGGCAGAGCCCCGTATAAGAGCGTCCTCATGCACGGTTTCACGCTCGACGAGCAGGGAAGGAAGATGTCGAAGAGCATAGGGAACGTCGTGCATCCAGAGGATGTAGTTGAAAGATATGGCGCCGACACCCTGCGCTTCTACGTCCTCTCATCGAATGCACCCTGGGAGGACCTCCACTTCAGCTGGGAGGGGGCGATGAATGTCAACCGTATGCTCAACATTCTCTGGAACGCCTACCGCTTCCCCCTGCCCTACATGATCCTGGACAAATTTGACATATCGAAGGCCGATACGAGCAGATACAGCCTCAGGCCTGAGGACCGCTGGATCATCTCAAGGGTGAACTCGCTCGCAAAGGAGATCGAGGAGAACATGGCAGAGTACATGCTTCATAGAGTCACAAGATCGCTGCAGGATTTCATCCTCGAGGATCTATCGAGATGGTACATCCAGCTTGTGCGCCCACGGACCTGGATCGAGACCGATGATCCGGACAAGCTCGCAGCCTATGCCACCCTATACACAGTCATGTCGAGCCTGGTGAAGCTCCTGGCGCCGTTCACACCGTTCCTTGCTGAGAGCATCTACCAGAACCTTGTTAGAGGTCTGGATCCAAGCGCCCTTGAGTCTGTCCACATGTGCGACTGGCCCGGGTACAGGGAGGATCTGATAGATAAAAGGCTCGAGGAGAGCATGCGCTACGTGAGGGAGATCTCGGAAGCGGTCTCCAATGCAAGACAGAAGGGCGGGAGAAAGCTCCGCTGGCCTGTCTCCAGGATAATGATCTCATCTGATGAGCAGCTTGATCTCAGGGATCTAGTCCATGTTCTCAGGACGCAGACCAACTCCAAGGATGTGATCGTTTTGCCTCCGGGAGAGAAGCCCGAGATGAACCTGGAGGTCTCTGTCGTCCAAAAGAAAATAGGGCCCGTATTCAAGGGAGAGTCGAGAGATGTGGTAGAGGCTATCACATCCATGAATCCGAGGGAGGTAAAGCGGATCATCGAGAGCGGAGCGCCCCTTGAGTGGAAGGGCAAAAGCTACATGATCACAGGCGAGATGGTAGAGTTCCGCGAGATACCTCCTGCGAACCTCATACCTGCAGAGTTCTCGAAGGGCATCGTGTACGTGGACATAACGCTCACCGACGAACTCAAAGCAGAGGGGTACGCGCGCGAGATAATACGGAGGATACAGGATATGAGGAAGGATCTGGATCTGAAGGTGGATGAGATGATCCGGGTCTCCGTCGCGCTGGACAGCAGTGAGGTTCTGGGACTCGTATCAGGCTGGAAGGACCACATAAGCAGCGAGGTCAGGGCGACTCTTTTAAGAATGGGAAATGATATAGATATTGAGGGAGAACTCACCAAGGACTGGGAGGTGGACGGCGTAAATATAAGGGTCTCAGTGGCAAGAGCCTGACCCCCGTGCGAAGCGAGATCTCCCTTCTCTGAGAGGAACTCAAATGTCAGATGAATATGAAGATGCTGGTGAGGATAGCGTTGTGCCTGTGCGCGTGAAGGGTGTTTACATAGCAGAGACGCTTGGCGGAAACCCCTCACCCGTGGTCCTACTCGAGGACGAGAGATCGCGGATAGTCCCGATATTCGTCGGGCTCTCAGAGGCGATATCCATCCACAACGCCCTCTCCGGGGAGGTCTCGCCCAGGCCGATGACCCACGATCTCTTCATATCTGTCCTCGAGTGCCTGGAGGCGACGATCTCTGATGTGCTAATAGACGACCTCGAGGGGGGCATATACTATGCCAGGCTCTCGCTCGTGCATGGCACCAAGAGGAGCGAGCTCGATGCACGGCCGAGCGACTGTCTGGCGCTGGCGATAAGGGCCAAGGCGCCGATCCACATCCAGGAGAGGATCATAGAGATCTCGGGAATGGACAGGAGTGAGATGGAAGGTTTCAGGCGTCTCGACAGCTACATGCACTGATATGATGGTGATCTTTTGCTGCAGGTTATCTTTCTGGGTACAGCTGGCTCTCTGCCCACGCCTGACAGGAGCTTGCCGGCCATTCTTGTGAACCGGGAGGGCGATCTTCTTCTCTTCGATTGCGGTGAGGGCACTCAGAGACAGATGATGATCGCGAGGACAGGCATGATGCGGTTGAGCCACATATTCTTGACACACCTTCATGCTGACCACATACTTGGTATACCCGGACTCCTGGAGACCATGGCGTTCCAAGGAAGGGAGAATCCGCTCGTGATAGCCGGCCCTCCGCGCACGGCAAGGATGGTGAGCATCCTGAACGGGCTTGGATGCTGCGTGCGGGATTTCGAGATCAGGGTGCTGGAGATGAGGCCGGGGGATTCTGTGCGGATGAGCGGGTACACTGTAACAGCGATCGCAACCCAGCACAGCGTGCCGAGCCTGGGGTATGTGCTGCTCGAGGACATGCGGCCCGGAAGGTTCAACAGGGAGCGCGCTATAGAGATCGGTGTTCCTGTTGGTCCTCTCTTCGGAAGGCTCCAGAGGGGGGAGAGCGTGGAGATCGACGGCAGGGTGGTCAGGCCTGAGGACGTCCTGGGCGCTCCCAGGCCCGGCAGGAAGATCGTATACAGCGGGGACACCAGGCCGACTAATGAGATAGAGGAGGCGAGCAGGAACGCAGACCTGCTCATACACGATGGCGCTCTGGCAGATGATATGATCGACTGGGCGGTGGAGACGAAGCACACAACCGCAGGAGAGGCTGCTGCGCTCGCCGCAAGGGCCGGTGTGAGAAGACTTGTCCTGACGCATATAAGCTCCAGGTACTCTGAGGATACGACGCCGCTTCTGAACGATGCCCGAAAGATATTTCCCGAGACTATGATAGCATCGGATCTGATGAGGATCGAAGTTCCTCTCCGGGACGCGTGAAGAGCCATTGGCTGGGGCACAAATCTGCTGGAAGCATGCATTGAGGACGAATGCGATGCCTGTTCCATGCATACACGCCGAAACCCCGTGAGCCTGGAGTCAGACACCTGGCGGCGCACAGATCCTAAGCATCGCTGCTGCAGGAATCCTTATAGTATCCCATCATCATCTTCTCGCAGATGATCAAACGAATTCCCTCAGGATGCAAGAGCATCGATGATCTCCTAGGTGGCGGGTTCGAGGCCGGAATAATAACACAGATTTACGGCGAATCCGGTACTGGAAAGACCAACATAGTGATACAGCTATCTGTGCAGACCGTTAGGCTCGGATCGCGTGTGATATTCATAGACACCGAGGGATTCTCTCCAGACAGGTTCGTCCAGATCGCTGGGGAGAACGCGAAGGAGATCGCCTCGAAGATCGTGGTCTTCCAGCCGCTCAGCCTCGAGCAGCAGCACATGGCGATAAGGGACGCATCCAGAATCGCCGGGGAGGGGTTCGGGCTTATTGTTCTTGATTCCGCGACATCTCTCTACAGAGCGGCTCTGGAATCGACGGACAACCGTCAGATCAAGAGATCGCTGACATCTCAGCTCTCAGAGCTCCAGGAGATCGCCAGAAGGCACAGCATACCGGTGGTGATAACGAATCAGGTTTATATGGATATCGACACTGGCATCCTCAGACCTGTGGGGGGCACATCTATGGAGCACCTCTGCAAGGCGATACTCGCGCTGGAGAGGCTGGGCGAGGGGAGGAGGCGAATGCGTGTGGTGAAACACAGGTCGCAGCCTGAGGGGGAGGTTGCGGAATTTCTGATAACATCCAGCGGTTTGATCTGATTCCAAGCTGTCTTTTTAAAGAAACTCAGCGTAACGATCATCTGAAGCAGCCGGCATTATTCTTTTCTGAGGAAAACGATGGCAAACGCCCCATTCTGTTCAAGATGCCGGGGGCCTTTAGCATGCTGCAGGCTCTCATTTCAGCTGTTCGACCTCTATCACGCGGAGCGGGACGGATCCCAGAGCCTTTCCGATCATCGCCTTTGCGATCCTTCCTGCGTGCTCCTCGCTCTCCGCATTGAATATCTTTATCTCGAATATCAGGCCGACCAGGGCGGTTCCCGCAACGAGTAGAACCCCTTCAAGCGGCTCCTCGCAGCTAGGGCAGTAGCTCTGGCCGACCTCGACCTCGACGTACTCCATGCCGCTCTGGTTTAGCCTCTTGCCAGCCTCTGAGATCGCCACACCGATGGCATCATCAGCAGACTTCACATCCCTGACTATCCACGCCCCCTCAAGGGTTACCAAGAAGTTGGACATCTCATCCCCCTCGAGAGCGATAAGGATATCTAAGTTGCGGGTCAGAGAAACAAAAGGTGATACAGATGATCCAGATACCAGGCAGAGTCGGAAAGAGCTCTGGAATGCCGCTGAGCACAGAGAAGGAGTTCGAGCAGGAGATATACGTAACGCGCGGAGAGATGGCAAACTTCATTCGCGAGCTGGCATCTGCGATCGAGGCTGGCGGCAGGGTTGATCTCTCAAGAGACGACTGGACGCTGGGCGTCACTCCCATGGAGCCCCTGAAGATCGAGATACAGTACAAGGGGAACAAGAGGGAGATTGAGATCCAGCTGAAGCTTAAGGAGTTACCGTAAGCGCTGCAGAGCCTGCTGGCTGCAGAACAGAGCATATGCACGGGATCGGCCTGCCGAAATCGCATCACATGTGCAGGCCGGATTCCGGCGCAATCTCATGCAGGAAGCCCGCACCTGCGGTGTCCAATGTGCTGTACCATCGCCATATGGCGTGGATCCGCGTGTGGATACACCCGGCAGACTACTAAAGATATTTTTAGATTGTGCGCTGCACACTCACATCCGCACTAACATGCTGTGTTGAATAATTAAGAGTTCTAAGGTCGAAAGCTATCGATTTTTACTAGAATTGCAATTCGTATGAATCCAGCCTCTACTATCGGATTCTCAAACATTATTCAACACGGCACACTAACATAAAATTATAAAAATAGGAAAGCTCAGTAAATCGCGATCTTGGAGCTTCTCAGAATGAGGACAGGCCTGCTTGCCGTATTTGCCACCCCATATGCTGTGCTTCCGATCCTGCCCTTCTTGATAGCGGTTGCACCCTGTGAGCTCATCGCGATCAGGGAGACATCCTCCTCAGCTGCAACGGATCTTATCTGCTCGCAGGCCTCGCCGACCACGACCTTTGTGCTCACATTTAAACCGCCTTTTCTGAGCTCCGCCGCGACCTCATTCAGACGCTCCGTGCCGTATTGGACCGCGGAGTCGATCTCCTCCTGTGTCTCGCCTCTGGAGACCACATGAAGCAGCATCAGCTCGCCGATCCCGCTTATGTTCTTCAGGAACGATAGCGCTGCCTCGGCCGGCTGGGAGAAGTCTGTCGGATAAAGCACCTTGTGCAGCAGCCTCGCGCAGTATATGCCGACCGGCTTTCCCTCCATCATCCTGTATCTCATCAGAAGGAGATGCGTGTTGCCGTAGCGCAGAACGTTCCTGGAGACGCTTCCAAGGAGCACGCTCTCGATCAGGCTCTTGCCTCTTGCACCCATCGCTATCAGAGAGACATTCTCCTCATCTGCCACCTTCTGTATGGCGCTCGCCACCTCCCCCTCCAGGACGGAGACCGCCCTCACCTTGACGTTCATTCCCTGCAGGGGGGCCGCCTCGCCCTCCAGCCTCTTCTCCGCCTCCCTTATCTCCGCAACCGGGTCCCAGACCCTGGCAAGCGGATCCCTGCTGATGACATGAAGGAGGACAACGTCCTTCACACCCGGTATCTGACCAGCGCACTCTACGACCTTTCTCGCATGCTTAGAAAAGTCCGTGGGGATCAATATCTTCTCAAACATCATATTCACCAGGCTTTCACATCTTTCTGCAAAGCTGCACATAATCAATCTATGTCTTTACCTTTATTAGTTTTGCCGGCACTGAAGATCGATCCTGATTGTTCATGCGCTCACATTAAACTTGATTCCCGACAAGCCAGATCGTAAATCCATCGCGAGAGGTCCTGCATGTGGCCTCTGGGCGGTGAGATGTGCAGCTTGTATCACCAGACACCCGGGATCTGTGTACCGCACCTGGGGCACCGGCCATCGACTATGCTGTTGAGCGTCACGCGGTATGCGAAACGCTCGATCAGAAGCTCGCCGCAGTTGTGGCAGTGCGTGTTCTCCCCCTCGCCAGGGATGTTCCCCGCGTAGATGTAGCGGATGCCCGCATCTCTGCCGATAGCCATGGCCCTTCGGATCGTGGCTGCGCTCGTTGGCGGCGCATCTCTGAGCTTGTATGTGGGATGGAAGGCTGAGACATGCCATGGCATATCGACGCTCACTCCTGCGAGAAACTCGGCTATCTCCCTCAGCTGTTTATCAGAGTCGTTGTAGCCGGGAATCACCAGAGTTGTTACCTCTGTCCAGACGCCAAGCTTCGGAAAGAGCTCGATGTTTCTCTTCACGGGCTCCACTCTGGCGCTGCATATCTTTCTGTAGAACTCATCATCGCCCTTAAGATCGATGTTGATCGCGTCCAGGTATGGAGCAATCGCCCTCGCAGCCTCTTCAGTCATGTAGCCGTTGCTGACGAAGTTGTTCTTGAGCCCGAACTCCTTCGCCTCAACAGCGGTATCGAGCGCAAACTCGAAGAATATCGTCGGCTCTGTATACGTGTAGGATATCGATTGAACTCCAGACTCCAGGGCCTCCGCGACGATATCCTCGGGAGCTCTTTCGCTGCCGATGATCATGCCCCGGTCCACGGGCATCTGGGAGATATCAGCGTTCTGGCAGTGTCTGCACTTGAAGTTGCAGCCAACCGTGGCGATCGAGTAGCTCCTGCTGCCCGGCTGGAAGTGGAACAGAGGCTTTTTCTCCACAGGATCGACATGCTCAGCCACAATCTTGCCATAAACGAGCGAGTAGAGGGTCCCGTCGATGTTCTCCCTGACACCGCAGATGCCCCTGCGACCAGGATGAATCCTGCAGTTGTGGTTGCAGAGGTTGCATCTGACATCGCCGCCCTCAAGCCTCTCGTAAAACATGGCCTCTTTCATGTCAGCCATGATAATAGGTAAACGTCCTCTTAAATTATATACTCTCCTGAGAGGCTCTGGATCTCAGAGAGGTGCAGCATGAGATCTGCTGCGCCAATAAGTCCCTGATAACAGCGATCTATCCAATCCAAGCACGGAAGATCGGTTGAATCAGATGCTGTGTCGAATAATTAAGAGCTGTAAGGCCGATAGCTATCGATTTTTACTAGGATTGAAATTCGTATGAATCCGGCCTCTGCTATCGGATTCTCAAACATTGTTCAACACAGCAGAATCAGATTAAGGGGCCCTATATGAGTTCCTGCAGAGATTCTAACCCCTAACAGCCCTTCTCCAGAGCTTTTCCGCTTTGTCCGGGATCGACTCTATCTGCTCGTGGATATCGAGACGGTGCTTAATGTCAGCTGCTTTTATGCGGAGCTCCACAGACTCGCGCATGAGCTCCCTGGCCTTTGTCCTCAGCTCTTCAGACTCGATCCAGAGGGCCTCCGCCTGCTCCGGGTCGAGCTGCCGCATATCCACAGACCTCTTCCGGAGCGAATCTGATTCCTCTATAGCAGATGCTGACTCTGCTCTCAGCTGCTCAGAGCGCTTCAGGAGATCCTCCATCTCCCTGCGCATCTCATCGTAGCTTTTCACAGCAAACCTGCCATCGAATATATGACCACCTCAGCCCATCTCCAAGAGCATCCTGTGGAAACGGAGATCCTCTGTGAGCTCAGGATGAAACGCAAGACCTATGAGGTTCCTCTGCCGGACTGCGACCGTGCGGCCGCCAAAGCGCGCGATCTCCTGCACCCCCTCTCCGCATCTCAGGACGACGGGCGCGCGGATGAAGACCGCCCTGTACGGCCTGTCGAATCCTGCCACATCTATCTCAGCCTCGAACGACTCGCGCTGCGGGCCGAAGGCGTTTCTTCCCACAGAGATATCAATCAGCCCCAGGGGTCTGACATCGCCTGCGTCGATCTCCTTCGCGGCGAGCACGAGCCCTGCGCATGTCGCGAGCACTGGCACATCATTTGCAGCCGCCTGCTTGATCTCAGCTGCTATTCCTGTCCTCTCGAGCTGCCTGCCGATAGTTGTGCTCTCGCCTCCAGGCATCACTATGCCAGAGCATGTGGGTATAACGCCCGCACGCCGTACTGCGACAGCCTGGCCGCCTGCTGCCTCTACGGCGCTGATGTGCTCCGATACATCTCCCTGGAGGGCTATGACCCCTATCCTCCTCACGTTACCTCCCGGGCAGAAGCCCCGGGCTCTTGCGGAAGAGCCGGCTCACCATCCTCTCGCCTGCAGCGCCTCTCCTTCCTGAAGGGTGGTGACGTCTATGCCCTTCATCGGCCTTCCAAGACCTCTGGAGACCCTGGCCAGAACCTCCGGCTCGTCGTAGTGATGCACAGCCTCGACTATTGCTGCAGCCATCGCCTCCGGGTTCTCGGACTTGAATATGCCGGAGCCGACGAAAACACCATCAGCACCGAGCTGCATCATCAGAGCCGCATCTGCCGGCGTTGCTATGCCACCGGCAGCGAAATTGACCACAGGCAGCCGCTGGAGACGGGCGCACTCCGCAACCAGCTCCGGGTCGGCCTCGATCTCGCGCGCGAACTTCGTCAGCTCCTCGCTGTTCATGCCCTTGAGCTTCCTTATGTCGCCCATGATCATCTTCATGTGCCTCACGGCCTGGCTGACATCACCGGTGCCCGCCTCCCCCTTGGTCCGTATCATGGCTGCGCCTTCCTTTATACGCCTGAGGGCCTCCCCCAGGTTCCTGGCGCCGCATACGAATGGGACCTTGAATTTGGTCTTGTCGATGTGGAACTCGTCCGCAGGGGTGAGAACCTCCGACTCGTCGATCATATCCACCCCTATCGCCTCCAGGATCTGTGCCTCGACGAAGTGGCCGATCCTGACCTTGGCCATGACAGGAATGGTCACAGCATCTATGATCTCCTCGATCACCTTTGGATCCGCCATCCTTGCCACGCCGCCCATCCTCCTGATATCAGCAGGAACCGCATGGAGGGCCATGACTGCGACAGCTCCGGCCTCCTCAGCGATCATGGCCTGCTCCGGGGTGGTGACATCCATGATGACTCCACCCTTCTGCATCTTGGCGAAGCCGCGCTTCAGCAGCTCCGTACCGAATCGAAGATTCTCCAGCTCCATGATAGTTTCTTACCTCGAACGGTGAACTAGCTGCATTTACGGTAAATAAACTTTGCCCCGCCCCTGCTGTGTTGAATAATGTTTGAGAATCCGATAGCAGAGGCTGGATTCGTACGAATTGCAATTCTAGTAAAAATCGATAGCTCTCGACCTTAGAGCTCTTAATTATTCAACACAACACCCGCCCCTGAAATGCCTGTCAGAATTGTGGGCTGAAACTGGATCGAGATCATAATGCAGCGTTGGATATACTCACCCTCGGACTGAGGGGTAGAGCCTGTGGAGATGCTGGATAAACAGATCCATGAGACCTTAGACCTCGTCGATGCCTCTCGATGCAGTTCGAGAGACGTCGAGGGGCTTCGACAAAGTCGAAACGCAGGAAGCTCCGCTCTTCAGGGCGGAGAGTGGATCACTTCATTCAGATGCTATGGCCTCGACCGGATCGAGCCTGGATGCCCTGTAGGCCGGATAGAGTCCCGCCAGCAGGTTGACAACCATGGAGTAGACAACCGCCCACAAGAAGAACTCAGGCTTCATCACCACGGTCATCCTCGATACCATGTATATCTCGCTCGGTAGCTCAACCGGATACATCATGATGAGCCTGGCTGCGATGTACGCCAGGATGCACCCGATGAGGGCAGATGGGGGAGCGAGGATGAGGCTCTCAAGAATGAATATCTTCATTATCGAGAGCCTCGTCGCGCCCATCGCCATCAGTATACCTATCTCCTTCGTCCTGCGGGTTATTATCATTATCATGGTATTGGCTATGCCGAATCCCGCTATCGCGAATATTAGAATATAGAAGATAACCACAAAGCGCGACTGCGTCTCGAGTAGATTCAGTATATCACGGTTGATCTCAACCCAGCTCCTGGCGTTGTAGCTGGTTTTTCTGTTGACATCCTCTGCGAGATTCGGTGCCTCGTATAGGTCAGAGAGCCTCACAGAGATCTCCGAGACGACATCGCCCTCACCGAGGATATCCTGTGCGGTCTTCAGCGGAATGTACACAAGAGTTTTGTCGCTTGCTGTGCCGGTCTCTATGATGCCTGCGACCTTTAGACTGATGGATCTGTTCTGCCTGACCAGCTCTATCCTGTCGCCGCTTGAAGCTCTTATCTCCTCAGCAAGCCTGCTGCCGATAACAGCTGAGTACCTGCTCAGCTCCAGCTCACTGAAACTCCCCTCGATCAGGTCCCTCTCAACCCTCATCAGAGGCTCCTCATCTGCTGCCCTGACCCCGATCACCTCCACACCCCTTGCCCTGTCCCTGTGCTTGACGACCGCCTTCCCACGCAGTCTGGGGGAGACCGCCTCAACCCCAGGGTACGCCCATACTGCGGCAGAGAGCGTTCTGTAGAGGTGTATCTCGTTCTCGCCCTCCTTCGGCTCGATCACAACATGAGGATTGTTCTCGATGGTTGTGCTCATGATCTCCTCCCTGAAACCGCCCATCAGGCCCATCATGACGACGATGATCGCCACAGCCAGAGCTACAGAAAGCACAGTGAAGAACGCCATCCTGGGGTTTCTGACGATGTGATGGGATGCAATGATGTGCTCAAACATCTCGCTCATCCACGCAGGGCGATCACAGGATCGAGCTTCGATGCCTTGTGCGCGGGATACACGCCCGCGGCCAGGCTCAGTAGGACCGCGGCAAGCACTATGACCAGGATTTTCCAGGGGTCTATCACCACAGGCAGCACGAACTCCTCCCAGCCGGGTGCCTCGACCTCGAACCCCATGCCTTTGAGATAAAGAGAGAGAGCCACGCCTCCTGCAGCGCCGCAGATGCCACCTATGAGCCCCAGAACAGTGCTCTGGATGAGGAATATGTTGCGTATCATCGCCTCTGTTGCTCCCTCAGCCATGAGCATGCCTATCTCAGATGTCTTCTCGAGAACAAGCATGTACATCACGCTCGCTATCCCGAAGGCCGCGATGATCATTATCAGAAGCATGATGATGTTGTTCTCAAAGTTCTCTATCGCAATGGTCCTGAGGATCTCCGGGTAAAGCTGCTGCCAGCTCTCTGCCTTGTAGCCAGTCGCAGAGATCTCCCTGCTGACCCGATCCGCCATGTATATGTCCTCGAGCTTGATATCTATGCCGTTTATGACATCCCCCTCACCCAGGAAGTTTCTGGCTGTGCGGAGAGAGACGAATGTCATCTCCTCAGGAAAGCCCTGCGGCGGATCGAATATCCCGGCGATCATGAGGTTTAGGGGATTAGCGTCCGGGAACCTCGCGTCCAAAGTATCTCCCAGCTCCACATCCAGCTTCTCGGCGAGCTTCGTCGATATCACTATCCTGTTCTCCTGCTGGATCGACTGGAGATCTCCATAAATCATGCGCTCTGAGATGCTCGGATAGATCCTTTCCATCTCTGATGGTATAACGCCAATGAGAATGACGTTCTCGACGTTGTTCTTGTGCGAGAGCGATGCGGCTGCGCTCAGGCGAGGAGAGACTGCGGTAACGCCCTCAAGCTGCCATATCCTCTCCATTAGCGTCCTGTAGAGGTAGATGTACCCCTCACCCTCCTTCGGGCTCACGCTGACATGCGCGAGGTCCTTTACGATAATGTCTAGGAGGTACTCCTGAAAGCCAGCCTGGAGCGATACAGAGGTCACACTGACAGCCACCGCCAGCCCGATTGCCAGCACAGAAAGAGCAGTCTGACGCCTCCGGCTTCTGATATATCGGAACGCTATGAACGTCTCGAACAGATAACCACGCCCTTGCTGAACTTTTTCAGCCTCTGGAGCAGCTTGCTCCAGAGGCTGTCCCTCCCTCCTCCTGTATAATTGCTATCAGTAACACATATTATTCGTGAATAAAATCGAAATTATGAGCTGCTCCAGACTCTCGAAAAAGCCAATGTGTGACATGAAGTTATGGTCTTCTCGAGCCAGGGTGGGAACGCAACAGGACCGCACGCTTCCCCCTGCAACCTCAAAGTATTTTAAACTTGGGGATCTCGTCTTCCGATCTCCTGGGAAGATTTTGTCAGGCACATACTGCATGGTCGTGATCTCGCATCAAGATCTGTTGCATGCGACTGCTTCATGCGGCATTTTGCCCATGTACGCTGATTCCTGAAAGCACATCCGGCGCTCCGGGCCCAAGACCATCTGCTAAAGTTGCCCAAAAGCAGGAACTAATGATGGAGCGCCTTGAATCATGCTCGAACTCCCTCAGATCTCCCCCGCAGCATCATCTCTCCGAGAACCATACAGAATGAAGCAGCTGCGGCCATCAGAGCGCCGAAGAGAAACGTAGCATCCGGGCCGAATGCCTGCCATATCGAGCCGGCGATCAGGCCGGACGCTATCGATGCGATTCCAACCATTCCATGATAGACGCCCAGTGCTGTGCATCTCACCTCATCACAGCTCAGATCCGAGACGTATGCGCTCTGCGCTCCATCGACAATCGCGAATACAAGACCATACATGACGAAGAGCAGCACGAGCCACCCTGTAGAGGATACGAAGGCGAACCCGAGTGCCACCAACGAGAATAACGCGTAGCCGATTGCAAGCGTCCATCTTCTTCCTACGAGATCGGATACCACACCGCTTGGTATGGCCATCCCCGAGTAGACGATGTTATACAGGATGTAAAGCAGAAGAGGAGCTCCAACTGCCAGGGAGCCAACGAAGAGCTCCTGTGCCCTGAGCATGAAGAACATGTAGCTGAAGTTCGCAAGCGAGAATATGGATGCCACGAGGACGAACCACCTGAGTCGCAGCGGCAAAGAGGAGATGCCTGGTCTGATGATTGCCATCGGAGATCTCCGTACATCCCTGACATAGATGAGGGGGATAAATGCCATCAGTGAGAGCGCTGCGGCCACAGCCAGGATCTGCCTGAAGCTCAGCCCCGCGCTCCAGAGGAGATAAGCGAGACCTGATCCCAGCACCGCTCCGAATGTGTCAAGCGCTCTCACCGTGCCGAAACCCCTTCCCATATGTGAGGACTCGACAGATCCCGAGATGATTGCATCCTTTGGCGCTGCCCTCACACCCTTGCCGCATCGCTCGACGCTTTTAAGCAGGACAACATGCTGCCATGTTCCGGATAAGGGCAGAAGCGTCTTGGCCACCGCAGAGAGACCATAGCCCGCTACGACTAAAGTCTTCCTTTTCCCTGTTATGTCACCCGCGTATCCTGAGAGTATCTTCAGCATGCTCGGAATTCCCTCGCTGAGACCTCCCACCAGCCCCACAGCGATCGCACCACCACCCAGTGATGTTATGAAGAGGGGCATGATCGGCTGTATGATCTCGCTGCTGGTGTCGTTTAACAGGCTGACCAGCCCTATGAAGAGGACATTTCTGCTGCCAGCCTCAGCCCGCTGATCCTCTGACATACGATCTGACCGTTGGGTCTACGGATATATCATATTAACTGCTGTGTTGAATAACAAATATCTCTGGGGTCGGATGCTATCGGTTTTTGCCAGAATTTGAATCTGCATGAATTCGGCCTCTGCTATCGGATTCTCAAACATTATTCAACACAGCAATATTAGCGAAACATTCATACTCCAAGCTTCCTGTGGAAGATTCGAATAAGATAAAGAGGAGATCTGAGTAATGGATTTCATCCCGATTGCCAGGCCGCTCCTGGGCGACGAGGAGATAGAGGCTGTATCCGAGGTGATCAGGTCTGGCATGCTTGTTCAAGGGGAGCTGGTCAGGCGATTTGAGGAGATGTTCTCATCATACATCGGAGTGAGAAACTCGGTCGCTGTGAGCAACGGCACCGTGGCGCTGGATCTCGCGCTCAAGGCGTTCGGTCTCAAACCCGGAGACGAGGTGATATGCCCGGCGTTCACATTCATCGCTACATCAAACGCAGTTCTTTACCAGGGGCTCATGCCCATCTTTGCGGATGTTGATCCCAGGACGTTCAACATAGATCCGGGGGATGTTCTGGAGAGGGTGAACCGCAACACAAAAGCGATCATTGGGGTGCACCTCTACGGCCAGCCGTTCGATGTTAAGGCCATCGGAGAGATATGCGAGGATCACAACCTCATCCTCATAGAAGACTGCGCACAGGCGCATGGCGCTGAGTACGATGGAAAGCGGGTGGGGGGATTCGGCACAGGATGCTTCTCATTCTACCCGACGAAGAACATGACCACCGGAGAGGGTGGGATGATAACAACAGATGACGATGCGCTTGCAGAGCGCGTGAGACTTCTGAGGAACCACGGCGACCTCGGGAAGTACAACCACGTGATGCTCGGATACAACTACAGAATGACGAACATCCAGGGCGCGATAGGCCTTGTTCAGCTCGGAAAGCTGGATGAATTCATAAATGCCAGGATAAGGAATGCAGAGTATCTCAGCTTGCACATAAGCAGAGACGGCATAACAACTCCATGGAGGGATCCCAGGTGCAAGCATGTTTACAACCAGTACGTTCTCAGGGTCGAGGATGACTTCCCGATGAGCCGTGATGCGCTTTCCAGCCATCTCCAGTCGAGAGGTATCGGTACAGGCGTACATTACCCGATGCCTGTTTATGAGCAGCCTCTGTACAGGCAGCTCGGGATCGGATCGCGCTGTCCGGTTGCTGAAGACGTCTCGAGAAGAGTGATAAGCGTTCCGGTGCATCCAGGGCTCAGCAATGAAGAGCTGAAGAGAATCGCGGATGCGGTGAACAGCGCAGGGTGATCCGATGGATGTGGGAGTAATAGGCGTCGGCTCGATGGGTCGCAATCATGTGCGCGTTTACTCTGAGCTGAAGGGGGTGGAGAACCTCTACGTCTACGATTCTGTGGAGAAAAACGCTGAGGCTGCGAGGGAGTATGCGACGATATGCCGCAGCATCGATGAGCTTCTCGATGCATCTGAGGCCGTCTCCATCTGTGTCCCCACAAAGTATCATTACGATGTTGCCATGCGTGTGATAGAGGCAGGAGTCCACTGTCTCATAGAGAAGCCAATGACGCTCAAGTTAGATGAAGCGGATGCGCTTTTAAGTGCAATTCGTGATAAGGATCTGGTGGTGGGCGTCGGGCACATCGAGCGCTTCAATCCGATAGTGAAGGAGATTAAAAGGATAATCACGTCGCCCGTATATGTTGAGATAAAGAGGCACAATCCCAGCTCGTCGAGGATCACCGATTCATCGGTCGTCGAGGACCTGATGATCCACGATATCGATATAGTCTTCAACGTGCTCTTCCCGGAAAGGGAGGATTACAGTATAAGCAGCGCTGGCACGAGGAACGTATGCGAGGCACTGATACGATTCGGCTCGTCGATTGTCTCCCTGTCAGCGAGCCGCATGTCCTCTAAGAAATTCAGGACTTTCTACGTCGAGGAGGAGGGTGTGACAACAGAGGGCGACTTCATGACCCAGGAGGTATACATCTACAGAAAGCCTGATAAGTACCTCAAGGAGGAAGAGAGATACCTCCAGGAGAACATAATCGAGAAGGTGCTCGTGAGCAAGGTTGAGCCGCTCAAGGTCGAGCTGCGGGCGTTTCTGGATGCTGTCATTGGCAGATCCGAGTTTCCTGTAACTCCTGAGCAGGCATTCAGAAACATGAAGGTATGCGCTGAGATATCGAGGGGTCTGGTATGAGCTACAGGAAGCACCCGACTGCAGTGGTCGAGAGCGCCGATATCGGGGACGGCACGAGCATATGGCACTTCGCCCACATCAGGGAGGGGGCGAGGATCGGGAAGAACTGCAACATCGGGAAGAGCGTTTACATAGACAGGGATGTCAGGATCGGAGATAACGTGAAGATCCAGAACTTCGTCTCTGTTTATCACGGAGTCGATATCGAGGATGATGTTTTCATAGGCCCTTCAGCAGTTTTCACAAACGATCTGTATCCAAGAGCGTTCAACTGGTCGGAGGAGATGGTAGTGCCAACAAAGGTCTGCAGGGGTGCAAGCATAGGCGCGAATGCGACGATAATCTGCGGCATAACCATAGGGGAGTACGCCATGGTCGGGGCGGGCAGCGTTGTCACAGATGACGTCCCCCCATACGGTCTGGTTTACGGAAACCCAGCCGTGCTGCGTGGATATGTCTGCAGATGCGGCAGACGCCTGGAGAGGCTCGTAAGAGATGATGGCGTTAAAGAGTACCTCTGCGACTGCGGGGAGACTGTACGCATAACCTCGGAGGGATGATCCTGAAGATCGCTGTTGTGGGCCTTGGTAATGCAGGGCTTCCTCTTGCAGCAGTAATAGCAGACCATGGGATTCCGGTCGTGGGCGTTGATATAGACAGGAGGAGATGCGACCTCATAAACAGCGGGAAGAACCCCATACCCCAAGAGTCCGGACTCGACGAGCTGATATCGAGACACGGCGGGCAGGGGATCATCGCAACGACAGAGTACAGAGATGCATCCTCATGCGGTGTATTCATAGTAATAGTTCCGCTCTTCATCGACGAGAACCACAATCCGGACTTCAGGACGCTTGAGAGCGCGTTCAGGAGTCTCGGGGGCATACTGAAGCAGGGAGATCTCGTGGTCCTGGAGACGACCGTGCCGCCCGGGACAACAGAGGGTCCAGCGCTCAGATGGCTGGAGGAGAGCAGCGGTCTCAGGCTCGGCCAGTTCTATCTCGCACACTCCCCGGAGAGGATAATGACAGGATGCAGCATATCCAGGCTCAGGGAGTTCCCGAAGGTCATTGGGGGGGTGGATGAGAGGAGCGGCATCGTCGCCTACGACGTTTACAGGAGGTTCATACCAAATCTCAGGCTGGTATCATCTGCAAGGGTCGCAGAGATGATAAAGGTCATGGAGGGCTGCTACAGGGACGTCAACATCGCACTCGCGAACGAGCTCTTCAGAATCTCAGAGGAGCTTGGCATCGATTTCTACGAAGCCAGGGAGCATGCTAACCACGAGTACTGTCACATACACATGCCATCGACAGGCGTAGGCGGGCACTGCATCCCGGTCTATCCCTGGTTTCTCATAAATGAGATGGTGAGAAGAGAGCGTGCCGATGATGCGATCATGCTCAGGACCGCCAGAGAGCTGAACGACAGCATGATCCGCTACTGGATGGATCGTATAATTGATGGTTGCATGCGTATAGATAAACCACTGGCTGAGATCAGGATCTGCATCCATGGAATCACATACCGCCAGGGCGCAAAGGAACTCCACCACAGCAGGAACCTCGCGCTTGCGAAGCTCCTGAAGAGCAGAGGGCTGAAGGTTGGCGCATACGATGACCTGCTTTCGAGGGAGGAGATCCTGAAAACCGGCCTGGAGTGGATGGATCCAAAGGATGCAGATCTGGTGTTCAATTCGTTCGAGCTCAGATTGAACCTCAGGCGTCCCCGAGATGCTAAGGCATGAAATCCGAATGCTCAATCATTCCGATGCCCATGCTCGCTTTGTCCCGGATCGAATTAAACAAGAGGCACGGATCCAACCATCTCGCGCCATGCAGCTCTGTGGGCCCCACTCATGCGACAGTAAATGCAAAAAGACGTGAGGATAACACGGAGGCTCACACAGATGAGCTGGCGTTAAACTATGGAGATGTGACTCCAACGATCCCGAAAACTCGGCCCAATCCGATGGTTCTCGGAAGATGAAACACGAAATGCCCAGCTGTTCGCAGCTGGAGCAGTCTGGCCTGAGATTCTGGATAAAATCTAACAGTTCACCTCCATGAGGAGCGTGATACGATCCATGGATCCGGTGATAGATAGAAGTGGCAACAGAAACATCATAGAGATAAGAGATCTGACCAAGATATACAGGGATGGCGTGGAGGTGGTGGCTCTGGATCGCATAAATCTCACGATAAAAGAGGGGGAGTTTCTGGCGATAGTTGGACCAAGCGGATCCGGAAAGTCAACGCTTCTGAACATGATAGGCCTCCTCGACACCCCAACAAGCGGAACGATACTGCTGAAGGAAATCGACGTCACGAAGATCAGCGCGAATGAGCGGGCGAGGCTGAGAAACAGAGAGCTTGGATTCGTCTTCCAGTATCACCATCTCTTACCCGAGTTCACTGCACTCGAGAACGTGATGATGCCCATGCTCATAGCAGGGGTAGAGCGAAAAGAGGCGCGCAACCGGGCGACTGCTCTGCTCAAGGAGGTTGGTCTCGGAGACCGGCTGGACCACAAGCCAAGCCAGCTCAGCGGTGGGCAGAACCAGCGGGTTGCGGTCGCGAGGGCCCTGGCGAACAGGCCATCGATCGTGATAGGAGATGAGCTCACCGGCAACCTGGACACAAAGACATCGAGGATGATCTACGACATGCTTCGGGACCTGAACAAGAGGATCAACCAGACATTCATCCTCGTGACGCACGATATGGAGATGGCGGAGATGACAGATCGCATACTGAGACTGGTGGACGGAAAGATCGTCTGTGAGCTGAGGCGGGTCGGCAACGATTTCGTGAGCGGAGAGATCTGCACCGAAGATAAAGGCGCAGATCAAGAATAGGATCCTGCCAGGAAAACTAATTGGCATGCTGCTGGAGAGAACCATGACGCAAGCTCACCCATCTGGATGAAAAGCATGCGAGAGCATAGGCGTGCCAGAAGGATGAAAGATGGCCCGAAGCCAGTGCTATTTTGATACCGGAAACTTAAGGAGCGCTTCTTGCAGTGGATTGCTGATGGTGTTTCTAGATTGCTTTGGCTATATTAATCCTCGAATGATTCCATAGCCTGTTTGCGAGTTGGTAAGGCGAGTTGGTAAGAGCAGAATGCGCCTCAGAACTCATAGGGCTCATCATATTTCAGAGACCTGATGTCATCATCGGCGCTTGGAAGCTGATCTCTTATGGAGACGAGAATCTGTACATCTGTTACCTAAAACCAGACGGCAAAAGCCTTTATGCTTGATACGGGCCAGTCCTCCATGCCGAAAGTCCCGCCCCAGCTCCTCTTGAAGATCTGCTTCGTCAGCGGCTCGATCAGTGTCATCTCTATGCCGCCATCTTCTTCAAGCGCCTCAGCGCGCCCCTTCTCTGATGCACCTGATGCAGAGATATCGATGCTCCATAGATTTCCCGCGTTCTCAGCGATGTCGTCGAGCATCCGATCAACCCGCATTATCTCATTCCCAAGCCTACGGGAAGGAAGAGCGTACGATACATCCTCCTCTGTCACAACCCCCACGATATCCATCGACCTCGGAGAGGAGAGGCGTATTAGAGAGCATGCACATCTCGGGTTATACTCCCTGAACATGTACCAGAGCCTTCTTGCGCTGATGTCTCCAGATGGGTCTGATCCATGCGGCTCCGGCCTGAAAGCGCTCAGCACAGCTCTGACCGCCCTCATGGGTATTGCAATATAACTATAATCATTTGGATATATTGAGCTGCTGGCTCCAGTTGCATTGCCCACCGCCTTTATCAGCATCTGATAGCTCAGCACAAGATCATCCATGAGAAACAGATATTCTTTACAGATATAAAAATTTTTTCTGCATGATGCTGTGTTGAATAATGTTTGAGAATCCGATAGCAGAGGCCCGATTCATACGAATTTCAATTCTAGTAAAAATCGATAGCTATCGACCTTAGAGCTCTTAATCATTCAACACAACACTGCATGACTCTGCCGTGTTGGATAATGTGTGAGGATCTGATAGCAGAGGATGAATTCATGCAGGTTCAAACTCTGGCAAAAATCGATAGCATACGACCCCAGAGCTATTTGTTATTCAACACAGCTGCATGACTGTGATAGGCTGATCTCCATCATGAGCCGAGACCGCGCTGATATGCGGATCAATCGATGAGAGGCCTCCTCCAATTCCCTCGATGGGTCTTCTGCCTGAGTTCCTATAAAGCACATGCCGATACCAATCATAATATACTATGATGATCAACATGATGCGCCGGAGATGCGATGGCACGCTGTTCTTTATGTGGAAAGACCTCGAGCCTGATTTCCGGGGAGCTGAGGGTATGCCTGAGCTGCATAAGATCACGGCCAGAGGAATCCCTAGAGATGGCGATGATGGCGCACAGAAGAAGCAGGGCTGCGTATGGTCTGCCAGAGGAGGTGCCCAGAGATCCGGATGGCATTCAGTGCAGCATATGTGCAAATGAATGCAGAATTCCTCCCGGCGGCATGGGCTACTGTGGTCTGCGGAAGAATATCGATGGAGAGCTGGTGGGCGTCACTCCTGCACAGGGAAAGCTCTCATGGTACCACGATCCGCTCCCGACAAACTGCGTAGCTGACTGGGTCTGTGCAGGCGGTACGGGCGCCGGATATCCAAAGTATGCGCATTCAAATGGCCCTGAGATCGGATACATGAACCTGGCAGTATTCTTCCATGCATGTACATTCAACTGCCTCTACTGCCAGAACTGGCAGTTCAGAGCTGAGACGCTCCGCCCATGGACGACCGATGTCGTCGAGCTGGTAAAGAGTGTAGATGAACGAACTTCGTGCATCTGCTACTTCGGCGGCGATCCCACACCGCAGCTGCCGTTCGCTCTGAGGGCATCCAGAATGGCCCTCGAGGCGAGAAGGGAGGGTATCCTGCGGATCTGCTGGGAGACAAACGGATCCATGAATCGCCATCTTCTCGAAGATATGCTCGAGCTCTCCCTCATCAGTGGTGGATGCGTCAAGTTCGACCTCAAGGCGATGGATGAGAACCTTCACAGGGCTCTGACAGGGGTCTCGAACAGGAGAACCCTGGAGAACATATCTGCAGCTGCAGAGAGGATGAATGAGAGAGAGGACCCGCCGCTTGTTATCGCGAGCACGCTTCTGGTCCCGGGATACATCGACGAGGAGGAGGTAAGAGCGATAGCGGAGTTCCTGGCATCCCTCAATACAGGAATCCCATACACGCTGCTAGCGTTCCATCCGCAGTTCCACATGAGAGATCTGCCGTTCACTCAGAGATCGATGGCCATGCGGTGCTCAGACGCTGCGAGAAGAGCTGGACTTGAAAGGGTGCGTGTGGGGAACGTTCACATCCTCACACCCGGCTGATGCCAGCCCTTTCCTCAGGGCTGATCGGAGAAGCGGGCGTCGCTTTTAGGGCGATTGACAACTTGGATGGATGCAAACTGGCCGCTGGTAACGCTCATCCATTCGCCAGGGGCGCACCGCAGAACCTGTACCCATGGCAAGTAATCAGATGGATATGAGCGACGGGCGTTATTATGGAAACAGTGCATCACGAAGAGACAGTGCCGCACGAACTATGCTGCAGATGGCGGGACCTCCTCCACCTCGCAGCTTCCGATCTTCTCCGCGAGCTTTGCCAGGACCTCCTTCCGCATTCCGCCCACGAACTTGATCGAGCCGACGACCAGGTGCCCCCCTCCGCTCACGCCTCCGTTCGGGATCTCCTCCATCAGCTCTCTGACGATCTGCGGTATGTTCATCTTCACCCCCCTGCTCCTCAGAACCGCGAAGTCCGGACCGTATCCTATCGTGACAACCGGCTTCCCATCATACTTTTTGCACATCCTGTCGTGGATCTCTCCGGATGTCTTCCCTGGCGGAGGGAATGTGAACTTGTGCGCGTAGTTCTCCACGTCTATCACATTCATTATCGCACCGTTCGGCAGCTTCGTGCTCTTCACGTTGCCCATGCTCGCCCTGAGCTGATCCTCGATGGCTGCATTCGCCTGATCGCAGAGCAGATCCACAATCCTGCGGTGCCTGTCCAGTCTGCCAAGACAGAGTATATCGCTTATCAGGCCGCGCCCCTCATTGAACCTGAGCCAGAAAGCCTCATAATCGAGAGCAAGAGCGATCTTCTTGAGATCCTCCACCCTGAACCTGTCCTCTACGAGCTTGATGTACTTCTCCGCCTCCGGAGCCTCGCTTCTGTCACCAACCGCAGAGACAGCTGCGAGATGCTTGATCTTGTTCTCCACATCAGGATTGATCATGCGGGCGATCTCAACACCCAGCATTCCTGTTGTGATGCCGAAGTCACCGCCTTCATGCGCCGGGTTCACATGGGCGATGAGATACTGATCGACGACATCGTTCGGATGGTGATGATCGACCACGACCATCTCCAGGCCGTAGACCTGGGCGTGCTTCATCGCGGGCACGTCCTCCTCTGTGGAGCCGTTGTCCATGAGAACTATGAGCGGCATCTTCTGCCCGTACCTAGCCTGATCCTCAAGCGCGTAGCTGAGATCCTTCGTGACGTCCTCAAGCTCGTAGAATGGCGCCTTAGAGGGGGCCCGCCTGTAGCTGTAGTACTCTGCATCCGGCCCGCCGACCTCTTTCATCAGAGGAAGTATCGCTGTCTCTATCGCAACAGCAGCTGAGATGCCATCCGCATCGGCATGGTGTCTTATAACTATAGGCTTCGACTTGAATATCGCCCTCCGGATCTCCTTGGCGACCGCCCTCATCCTGGGCCTGAGCCTCTCGAGCACCTCGCTCTCTATAAGCAGTGGCGGATCAAACGGCTCCGCTCTCCTGTCTATCGCCCGCTCGATCTCCTCCCTGACCTTCGTGGCCTCACCGCCAAAGAGCTGCTTCATCGAGCGGATCTCTATCTGCATCTGGCCGTTCCTCATCGTCGGCTCGCCGATGACCTTGACGACCATATCCCCCTGGATCTCCGGATATGCTCGAACGCCCGCCCGCTCGAAAGCAGCGCATGATACCGTGCCGCTGTCGTCTGCGATTGTGAATATCGTCGGGCCGGCTGTCTGCTTTACCTGGATCACCTCGCCCTTGATGCACACGACCTTTCCGAGGTGCTTTTGCAGATCTGATGTCTTTGTGAGCGGCAGATCCTTCTCCACGGTAATCACATGGTACTCCTTCAGCTCGACGGGCTCGAGCTCTATGTTGCCGTTGGGTGCGATGTTCTTCACCCGGACGAAGAGCTTCTCACCGACCTCAGGCCTGAATCTGAGATACCTGTTGTGCGCAAGGCCGCGCATGTTTTCGTTCAGGTCCACAAAGGCGCCAAAGCTCGCCAGACCGGATACGCTCCCCTCGTATATGCTCCCGACCACGAGATCGGCTGTATCGCACGCCTTATCAAGGATGTATACGAGAGGGGTGCGTGAGCATCTCTCACACAGATCCGCCTTCGAGTCCAGCTTGGCTCCGCACACAAGACATCTGTACTCTCTGCCGAGGCCGCCGCATGCCTCACATGCCTCTGTTACGGGTATTCTGCCGGTCCCGTTGCAGACCGCGCACCTCGCTGAGCCCTCCTGGAGCAGGCTCGCTATGTCAGCATCCTTAGCCTCGGTCAGTGTTATGGACTCAGTCTTACCGGTCCCATCGCAGTTTGGGCAGGTACGTTCGCCGACGATCATGAATCCCTGCCCGCCGCATCTCTCGCAGACTTTCATCGCCAAAGTGAAGATTTCCCCAGGATTTATCAATTTTGGGATCCTCTTTGGATCCTGGCTGTTTTAGCCTTAAAGATACCAACCAGCAGTCGCAGTGAGGGAGAAAACTCCAGCCGTCAGAGAGGAGTGGCCGAAGCGAATGGTTTTACTGCCACGCGCTCCTCCCGGTCGAGCATCAGTATTATCCCTGATCCCATCAGGCACATCATGCTTGTGAATATGAAGGTGGCAGTGAACCCGAGCATGCTGGCTATGGCCGCACCGACAGCTGCTGTGAACGCTGTACCGAGCCCTGTGGATGTGGAGTACAGAGACCACTCGAACCCCTCGCTGCCCCTCTCAACATTTGCGCTCCAGAGGGCTATCCAGGCCGGATACGCGAGACCGCTCCCGATGCCATTGATGATCTCTGCGATGTATACCTGATGTATGCTGTCTATGAATATGTACATGACAGGCACGCACGCCACAATTGATGTGCCTATGAGGAGCCACCTGCTCTTGTTATTCACCCTGTCGATGTACATCCCGAAGGGCAGCTGGACCAGTGATTTTGTAACCAGGAAGAGCGTGCTCGCTATGCCCGCAGACAGGACGCTGCCACCCGCAACGCCATCGTTTATGAATATCGCCAGTATGGGCTGTATCAGGCCGAGCCCTGTGAGCACGAGGATATCAGACAGCATCAGCAGCTTTGTAGTGCGATTCAAAGCCAGTCACCTCCTTATATTTAATTAATATTATTAATATGGGATTCGATAAATATATGCAGAGCTAAGTGTGAAGCTCAAAGAAGGGCGCCGCTATATCCTCGAACGTATTTTGGTGTACAGTTTCACCATTACAGTTGAGGCTAGCGACATAATAGATCGTTTGTTTCTCGGATTTAATAGTATATATACTTTTCGATGAGTGAGCTCCACTGCTGCTAATAATCTGCCCAATGCTGGAATCATTTACATTCAAATGGTTGCTGCAGCCAATGTAAAAAATGAACATTTGGTCTTTACATAGATGCAATGCTCTCAGAGCTACAGCCGAAGGCACATATCGCAGTAGATAATCATTTCTGGCGGGTGCGCTGGCGGTTGCCAGAAGCACCGCGTACCAGCTGATCCACCCGCTTTCTCCTCCCCGCGATCCTGTAAGCGACGGTTACCCGCAGTGGGTCTGCTCCCTTCCGGGCCTGAACCGGTGCCTGCAGTTAGGGCCAGCGAGCCCGCCCTCCGGCTGACCCCCTGACCGATGCCGTCCCTACAGAACGGAGAATCATTGTACGCAGATGGGCTGAATACACGGCGCATAAAGTCGCCCACCAGCTTCGTCCCCCGCATATCGGCGATTTCGGGTTACAGGTGACGCCGAACCACCCGGACTAACCCGCCACAATCTATTAAGATATTGGAAGCAATAAAGCTATCGCAGAGGTATGCAGAATGGACGAGCTGATGGGATTCGTTCTGGGGAACAGTCAGAGGGAGCGCGTGATACAGGTTCTTGGATCGAAGGGCCCGATGAGCGCCGAGAAGATCGCAAAGATCGAGAGGATAACGCCGCCTGCTATAAAAAAGGTGCTCCAGGATCTGAACGAGAGGGGTCTGATCGAGGAGTCGGCTGGCGCATGGCGCCTTACAGAGAAGGGTGTGGAGCTCGAGAGGGAGCTCAGGAGAAGATCATAAAGAAGGAGGCGCTTGCATGGATGTGATCGAGGCCATAAGAAAGAGGAGGAGCATAAGGAGATACCAGGACAGGCCGGTGGAGGAGGAGAAGCTCAATCGCATACTTGAGGCCGGAAGGCTTGCCCCGTCTGCAAAGAACCTCCAGGACTGGAAGTTCATAGTTGTGAGGGATCCGGAGAGGCGCAGGAGGCTTGCTGAGGCCGCCAAGAACCAGCAGTTCATCGCAGAGGCGCCTGTGGTCATAGCTGCCTGCGGCACAGAGACGAAATACGTGATGACATGCGGCCAGCACACCTACACCATAGACGTGTCAATCGCACTCGACCACATGACGCTTGAGGCGACAGAGCTCGGTCTCGGGACGTGCTGGATCGGCGCATTCTACGAGGACAGGGTCAAGGAGATTCTGGAGGTGCCGGAGAGCATCCGCGTCGTCGCGCTCCTCCCTCTCGGATACCCTGCGGAGGACCCCGCGCCAAGGCCGAGAAAGGCCATGGAAGAGATTGTTTGCTATGAGAGATGGTGCTGATTCAGGAGAGATTCGCGATCTTCTCCAGGAACCTCCATATCAGGATGAGCTGGGCCATCTCGGTCGCATTGACATAGCATGCCTGATCCTCATGGATTCCTTCTGCCACAGAGGGCACGTCTCTGCCTAAAAAGTTGCAGAGCTTCCTCTCCAGGTCTTTGATCATGGTAAGGGGAAACTCGCCATCTAGGGTCATGACCCCCACCCTCTTACCGTAGTAGTCATCCCTCTGGAACTCTATCGAGAACTCACGCTCTGTCAGCCGCATTATCCTGCTCAGGTCTATGGTGAGATCGACCTCGTCCAAGGGCTGATCCAGAATCTGCTGGATGATCCGCACCGAGTACTTCTCACGGCCAGAGCCCCTCGCGATATCCGTCCACTCCGGAGGGATCCTCGAGTCCTGGATCTTTATCACCATCTCCGCATAGACCTTCTGCACATCCACGTAGAGCTTGTAGTCCGGCTCCCTCTCCAGGATCTCCCTCATCACATCCTCCGGATCATAGCCCCGCTCCCCCACATCCCTCCGGAGCTTCCATCTCCTCTTCACAGCTCTGCTGGGATCGACGAAGATCTTGAGGTCCGAGAGCTCTCTGAGCTCCTCTGTGTAGAAGGGATGAAGGCCCTCGACGATGATTACAGGCGAGGGCTCGAATGTGACCGGCCCCCTGATCTCGCCGGTTGAGTGATCGTAGACGGGCTTTTCTACCGGAAGCCCTCTCCGGAGCATCTCAAGATGCTCAGCCAGCAGATCGAGCCTGTTTGCCTCCGGTCTCAGCGGCGTTATCCCCAACGCCTTTCGCTGCCTGCGATCGAGACTGTGATAGTCGTCCATCGAGAAGGTGCTGACCATATCCTCGCCCAGCATCCGGCGGATGCCTCTGGTGAATGTTGTCTTGCCAGATCCACTATCTCCGGCGACCGCAACAACAAACACCCTGCCTGAGTCACGGATCTTCTCAAAAAGCCGCATGGATTCCTGCCCTTCCGGATATTCGATAAAATAGCGCCCGGTGCGCTGTGATCCTAATAGGCGGAGCTCTCGCGCTTCATCATCAGGAGATCTGCGAAGTCCTTTCTGCTATCGATTTTCTCTATCTCCTTCCGGCCTATGACCGCGGTCCTCTCTATCCTGTCCACCCTCGTCTCGCCATCGACAATGAGCGCAGAGTGTGTGAGTGTGACGGATGAAAGGCTGCTCATGAGCCTCGCACGCTTGACCATGCTCGTGGTGAGCCTGCTCACGCCCGTGAGAACCACCATCTCATCATCTCTCGTTATCGCGTTGAAGGGGGCCTGAGATATCGGAAATACGCGAAGCCCGATCTCCACGAGCCTCCGGAGGATGCTGTCCTTGATCTCCGCAGTGACCTCCTCCACGAAACGCTGTCTGAAGATATCCACAGCCTGGATCAGCTCCTCATCGAAGATCTCCTCTAGCTTCAGCGCTATATCTATCGATGTGTCCATCGATTCGCTCTCGTACTTGCTCACAGTGCGCCTTGAAACGCCGAGCTCCGCTGCCAGCTCGCCGATCGATATCCCACGCTCGATCCTCAGCTTCCGGAGCATCTCCCCATCGATTTTAACATAAAGACCTCCATGTGCCGCATAGACCAGGGGAGGGATGCCTCCCAGCAGATAATCAGCAAGCGTCGGCAGGCTCACCGTCGGAACGCCGTACCTGAAGTAGACTGCGCCCCTCTCGAGCATCTGATCTCTGGTCTTCTCACCCACAATCAGCGGCTGCCCGAGCAGATGGCCTGCAAGTCTGGTGATCTCGCGAGCTGTGCGCTCGTTGAGGCCGTCTATGTTCGAGAGTATCTTGAGCAGCAGGAGCAGCTCCTCTCGCCTGGCTGCAAGATCAAAGCTCCTCGGCCTGATGTCGCACATGGACGAGACCAGGAAGCCCGCCTCTCTCAGCACGTTGATCACGCCGCGAGTCAGAAGCTCCTTCTCCATCGCTGTATTAAATCCGAAGAGCAGCTATTTAAATCTTGAGCCAGCCACTCCGTTCTATGCAGCTGAGGTTTTGTATTTGGAGTGCCAGAGCCTGGCGCCTTTGATCTGAAATACCAGCTGTTCTTGGGCTTGAATTGCTGAAGGAGATATTTGCAATCGACAGCTTGGGGCGAGATGCCTACGAATCCCGGTGCTGGATCTTTCAATGATCCGAGGCCACGAATAATCTCTGGATCGCTTTTACCCCACTATGGGGCTGCATCAGCCATTCATAAAATTGAAATAACTTGTTCCCTTCCGGTTACGACCATGACAGACAAAGCTGAGGTTGCTCTTGCTTATTCCGGCGGGCTTGACACATCTGTTTGCATTCCGCTTCTGCGTGAGCGTTACGGCATGAGGCGCGTTGTCACAGTGCTTGTTGATGTGGGCCAGCCGCCAGCGGACATCGAGCGCGGAAACAGGCGGGCTGAGAAGCTGAGCGATGAGCACTACGTCATAGACGCGAAGGATGAGTTCGTCAGGGACTACATATTCCCGCTCATCAAGGCGAACGGCTCTTACGAGGGCTATGTCCTCGGAACCGCCATAGCGAGGCCTCTGATAGCCAGGAAGGTCGTCGATGTTGCAAGAAGGCTGGGGATAAACGCGCTGGCACATGGATGCACTGGAAGGGGCAACGACCAGCTCAGGTTCGAGGCGGTATTCAGGGCCACCGGAATGAGGGTCATTGCGCCCATGAGGGACCTGGACCTCTCGAGGGAGTGGGAGATAGACTACGCGAGGGAGCATGGCATAGACGTCCAGGCATCGAAAGAGCGCCCCTGGTCCATCGACGAGAACCTATGGTCGAGATCGATCGAGGGCGGGATGCTCGAGGACCCGTTCTTCGAGCCGCCTGATGAGATCTACGAGTGGACCAGAACACCTGACGGGAGCGTGCCTCCGGAGATAGTCGAGATCGAGTTCGAGCGCGGCGTGCCCGTGGCGCTCAACGGCGAGCGGCTCGGCGGGGTCGAGCTGATCAGACGTCTGAATCTCATCGCAGGAAGGCACGGAATCGGACGCACTGACATGATAGAGGATCGCGTGCTCGGGCTCAAGGCGAGGGAGAACTACGAGCATCCTGCAGCGACCGTTCTACTGACGGCCCACAGGGACCTTGAGCAGCTTGTGCTCTCCAGAGCTGAGCTCAGGTTCAAGGCCGGCGTCGATGAGGCATGGGCCGAGATGGCCTACATGGGACTCGTGGACGATCCGCTTTTCGCAGACCTGAACGCGTTCATCGACCAGGCCAACTCCAGGGTCAATGGAGTCGTTCGCATGAAGCTATTCTGCGGCAATGCGATGCCTGTGGGCAGGAGATCCCCTGATGCGCTCTACTCCCAGGAGATGGTATCGTTCGACTCCCAGACGCTTAGCCAGCGGGACGCCGAGGGCTTCGCAAAGTACCACGGCTTCCAGGCCAGGCTGCTCAGGAAGAGATCAGGTTGATTGTGAGGGGCAGAAGCGCAGTACATGCAGCAGGCCGCCGAGCGCATGGGATCGCCCCACGGCCTGCAAAGCTGCTGCAGCTCAGCTGACCGTCATGCAGGGGATCGAACCTGAGGGAATGCAGGACTCCTGAAAGAGATGCGCAAGGCTGCGCCTCTTTCAGATATCTATCTCCTCGATATCATCGTTCTCCAGATCGACGAGGCTGCTTATGCGCTTCGATCCCGTTTGTCTCCTTCTACCTGGCTGTGGCTTTGTGTATGCATCAGGCTTGAGCGATTCGGCTCTGCTATCTGCCTCATAATCTACAGGCAACTTTCCGCGAACAGGGGGATCCTGCATCTCCACTTCGCCGGGCGTCCTCGTCTCCGCATGCACCTCAGGCATAACATGCGCCTCAGCAGGCATGCTCTCTTCGATCGCCTGCTCCTTTCTGATGGCACTCAGAGCTGTGAGGACCATCTGTTTGTACTCAGAGATGTTCGTGGAGTAGTGGCCCCTGGCCTTCCTGCAGTCCTCGACCGTCGTTGCCTCAGGATGGTAGATGGTTCCTGGCCGGAAGTCTGTGCTCTGAGGCACGTCTATGCTGCGCATGAGCTCCAGCCTCTCGAGCGTCCTGCGCGCAGCCTCGATGATCCACTTGTTACGGGTATCGAGATCCACCTTCTGTACGGCCTCTGCCCTTATCGAAGTTATCTTCCTCCCATCCTCAGTCTCATAGACTGATGGCTTGCCGACGACCGCAACAAACGATGGGATCTCGATCTCCGCGAGCGCTCTGGATGCCTCGGGCTGGTACTGTCCCGCGTATATCAGGATGCTGCCTGTCGGGTCCGCCAGCCTCCCGCGCCAGTACTCGACCTCCTCGCCGATGTCATCCCTCTCTATCAGCGTTCCAACAACAAAAACCCGATTGCATCTGGCGCCCGTTGGAGTCAGGAGATACTGTGGAGCGTACTGCGAGTCGTCTCCCTCCCGGAAGGAGAGATCTGACCTTTTAAGTTCAGCTAAGAACACCCTCCTGGCGACCTCTCTGGAGTACATCATAGCCCCTCCGCCCTGCTCACTAGCAGAGATAAATCCTCATCACTGAAAGGCATCTCCTTTATGCTGTCCACCAGAAGGTACCTGTCCCTCACCGGTCCGGTGACCTCGAAGTACCTCCCTATCAGCTTCTCCTCGATGAGCGCGAGGACAACCTCATGATCCAGCGCCTCCATGGCCATCTCCTTCGCCTGCTCCATGGTGAGGCCGATGAGCTCCTCAACGCGCTCGCGGTTTATCAGGATGTCCTGAACGATCAGGCCATCGTCTATTGCAGCCTTGACCCTGAGATCGTAAACACCCTCCACCTTGCCGTGCTCTGCGCACATGCCCTTTGACAGGGGCCTCTTGCATGTCGGGCATCTCTTGATTAGTCCAGATCCCTTCTGTATATCGACTATGGCGCCTGAGATCCTTCTGTTCAGCGATACCTCGATCGGCTCTTCGGTCTCCTCTATGACGGTGCTTCTGTTTATCTTGACGCTGAACCTTCCCTGGAACTCGTCCGTGACGAGATTCCTGAAAAGATAGCTCCTCCCCTCGACAAGATCTGGCTGCTCTGACTTCGCCCACTTGACGAACCTCACGACGCCTGTCTCATCCCCTAGCAGGCCCTGCTGCTGGATGGAATCGCTTGAGGGCTCCCAGAGCTGGACGACCTTGGCCCTGAGGTTGATCCACTGGCCTGGCCCGCTGATGTCCACGACCTTATAATCTGCAGAGCTCTGTGGAAGCACAGCAGACTCTATATCCCTATCGAGCTCTGCGATCTCGGTGCTTCTGTTTATCTTGACGCTGAACCTCCCCTGGAACTCGTCCGTGACGAGATTCCTGAGAAGATAGCTCCTCCCCTCGACAAGATCTGGCTGCTCTGACTTCGCCCACTTGACGAACCGTATGTTTCCAGTCTCGTCTCCCAGAATCCCTGCCTGGGATATCGCCGGACTGGGGGAATCAAACAGGCTCAGGACCTTGGCCTCCAGGTCCACCCATCTTCCAGGCTCGCGGATCTGGTTTATCTTCACCTGCTCGCTCTTTCTGGCAGGTAGCGCGACGCCCTTCTCCTTCAGGAAGTAGTTTAGAACGCTTCTCTGCGCCTCCCGGGGAGGGACCTGAAACTTGTCCACAAGAAGTCTGTATCTCTTCTCCACATCCTCGGTGCTGACGCTGATCCCAAGCTCGCTGAGCCTGGATACGATCTGCTCAATATCTTTCATTCAACCAGCCTCTAGTTTTCTTTGAGAGGTGATATGAAGTGTGACAGCATCATAGATAAACTCATGCCATCCGCGGCGAAAGTAATATCTGATCCAGACAGGGCTAAAGCGCCAGGAAGATGAGAAAACAGTCGTGAGCATAAATGCGGAAAGATTATAACATGATACCACCACTCACTCTCTGATGCCCAGATGTAGGAGGCTACTTGCGATAGCTCTGGTGATTATGGTCCTCGGTATTGCAGAGTCGCAGCCGATGATTCGTATAGGATCCAAGACCGATCCCGAGGCTCATCTCTTCACATACGACCAGAAGTTCAGGGAGAGCACGCGCTTCATGAACTACAATCTGAGCATGGTCGGTGAGAAGGAGTTCGAGGACTGCAGCAGGCTTTCATCGCGCATGGATCTCAGGATGTTCCCGAGCTGGACCGAGCTGGTCATAAACGCGAACTTCAGCGGCATAGGCAGGATGGGGTATGTTGTATACGATGAGGAGCGTCAGCAGCCCAGAGAGGAGCAGTCGACGATCACCCACATGTTCATAGGAAACTTCAGCATGGACGAGCGGCTGCTGGTCGCGAAGAACCACGCCATGGAGTCCGGATACCTGCCTCCAGTGTAGATGTTACCCCCAACTGCGCCTTGGCACTCATGGACCACACGCTTGCATTCAAGCGCTCCTGTTACTCTTCAGCTGCTCTCCGACGATTCTGTCAATTATTGAGAGAAACTCATCCCTGCTCTGTGGGGGTATCGTGGCGCCGGCTGCGATGCTGTGGCCTCCTCCGGCGCCGCCAACCTCACCGGCTGATGCAGATACCGCACGCGAGAGGTCCAGGCCCGCTCTCACAAGATCCTGCGTCCCCCGCGCCGAGACCTTGAGCATGCCATCCGGAGTGGATGCAAATGCCAGAATGGGCTTCGATCTGTCTGCTATCTGAAATACCATCCCTGCCACGATTCCCACTATGGTATCGAGAATATCCTCACCCGCATCGAAGTACTGTATGTTCGACAGCTGCACAAGGCCGCGCTCCTTCACCAGCTTTATGCCGTTCAGAAGGTTCTGCCTGTGCTGGCTCAGAAGAAGCCTCGCCTCCTCCAGCGCCACATCCCTGTCACCGAGGCAGACATCCAGGCCGGTCCTGGAGTGGCCGTACCTCGCCGTGGCGTTCAGGAGCGTGGAGAACTCGCTCGCATCCCGTAGCTCCGTGCCCTCTCGCTCCCTTGTGAGCGTGTAGACCTCCCCGACGAGACGCTCGAGCCTGAAGCCGGGGATACCAGAGCGCAGACCATGACGGATCAGTCCAGACACGATTCTTGCGCGCTCATCCCGGTCCAGATCTATCCACCTCCTCCATCTCTCCCCACCGAGACGTATGCCGATCTCTTTGAGGAATGAGATGCACGCCTCCTCATCTCCTGAGAGACCTGGAATGTACGGATCTGTCGAGTACTCGAGCATCTTGAAGACGGGGCGAGTCTGTTTGCCGAAGAGTTTGATATCAGGGCCGAATGAGAGGACGCCTGCTCGCGACCCGGTCTCTATTATCCTCCGGTTGAGACCAACGAGCCTGCCCGACGAGAGATCCTGGAGATCTCCGACAGCGCCGACCACCGCGAGCGCAGAGAGGTCCTCGTTTTTCCCCAGAGCATTCGCGAGAAGGAATGCAGTGCCACTGCCGCTTATCTGGGTCGCCCCATCCCCGCCGAGGAGATGAGGATTTATGTGGATTATTCCTCTAAAGCGCTCGGTGCTTCCAGGACGGTGGTGGTCCGCGACAACAGCTTTGATGCTGAGAGATGAGATCTCCTGGATCATGCCGCTTCCAAGATCTGTGAATACCACCAGATCTGAGCCCACATCTGCGATGCTCTCAAGTTCGTTTTTTGTGAGCTGCTTGAAGAATAATGGAGTGTGATCTATGCCCTTTCTCGAGAGTGCTGCGCATATCACTCCAGCTGCGGTCAGCCCATCCGCATCGATGTGCGATACGACCAGGACATCCTTTGACCTGGAGATGGCATCCGCACCATCCTCAGCCAGCTTCTTCAGAGATTCGCAGATATTCTCTATGTTCACCGACCCCCTTCGAGAGATAATCACACAACTTTTAAGCCTTCTGCGAGAATGGATGCATCCGTGCTCCTGGATGAGCGTGCTTGTGAGACCTGAGCTATATATGAGACCAACAGCGTATCGCCTCGAATTCCGGAGGTGCTGTGCTGGTGTGTGATAATCCCCTGCATAGCACTCAGTGCTCTCTGAGCCGGTGCAGCACAACAATTCAGATCATAACTCTAGAATCAATGTGACCCTGCATAGCACTCAGTGCTCTCTGAGCCGGTGCAGCA
>Ga0272448_1000266_pt1 | contig 82202 bp, 65 predicted proteins | sample YNPCB0191_FD_202220 | JGI IMG/M metagenome (GOLD analysis project Ga0272448, IMG submission 202220) | Hot spring sediment microbial communities from Yellowstone National Park, WY, United States - YNP-CB-019-1 | ecosystem: Environmental > Aquatic > Thermal springs > Hot (42-90C) > Sediment...
AGGGCAGAGAGAGTGCTGGACCGGATAAAAGCAGTGCCAGTGCCGGACCTTTGCCCATTCCAGAACCCAAAAGCCCCTGGAGAATCGGAATCTCGGTTAAGGTGGCAAAATACATTAAGGCGCCGGAGACCGAGGCAAACAGGTTGGAAAATATTGAGTTACCGCCAACCAGGCCGGCGACTATTCGGTTCGGAATGATGCCGGCATTGAGTCCGGGTCTGCCCAGCAGAAATCCGGCAATAAATACCCCGCCTAACAGCAGGGGCAGAATCTGTTTGGCAAAGCCCCAGGTGGCAACAACCCAAGCTTTGCGCTCCTCCCCATTAAACCAGAAGATGACCATAATCAGGGTGAGCAAAAGGAAAAATCCGGCAAGGAACCACTTGACCGAATAAACGGCATTAAAGAATCCGATTGGCTCTTTTGGTTTGCCCCAGTTGGCAAAGACCAAAAACAAAATCATCGCGGCAAAGTAAAGAACATTGTGATAGAGCCGGCGCCGGGTTCTGGGCGCTTCCTGTCCTAACTGGGCAAAAGCCTCTGCCCGTTGCGCCTCAGAGCGGGAGAAAATGAGTGCCATCAATAAGCCAATGACCACCGAGAATACCACCGCACCGATAATCCTTGCCAGCCCCAGTTGTGCGCCTAAAACCCGGGCGGTCATAATTATTGCCAGGATGTTGATTGCCGGACCGGAATACAGAAATGTTGTTGCCACACCCAGCCCCGCACCGGCATAATAAATACCCATAAACATCGGCAGCACCGTGCAGGAGCAGACCGCCAGAATCGCACCGGAGATTGAGGCGATGGAATAGGCAAGGACCTTGTTGCCCTTTGGTCCGAAGTATTTCAGAATCGCCTCCTTGGAGATGAAGTTCTGAATCGCACCGGCAATAAAAAATGCAGGCACCAGGCACAAAAGCACATGACGCCGGGCATAGTCCTGAAGCATAAACAGCCCTTCCAAGAATGCGGTCTGAACCCGGGCGTGGTCAAAGGGCAGAAAATAAAACAGAATAAACAACCCGAGGATTAAGAGAAACCTCTGATACTCCTTCAATTGTTATATCTCCTTCTTATCTTTTTTTTCCTTATGCAGTCCATATTAGATAGAGCCCGCCTAAAATCACCAGCACTCCGCAGACCTTTTTAACTAAAACCATACCCCGGGAACGGGCATGCCAGTTAAGATAGCGCTCAACTATTTCGGTCAGGGTGCCGGCACCAACAATGATTGAGCAGTGCCCGAGTGCATAAATCAAAAGCAGTAGCAGACTGTAGAGAAAACGGGTTGCGCCCAGAGTAAAAACCACACCTAACATCGGCGCCATATAGGCAAAGGTGCAGGGTCCGAGTGCGACGCCGAACAAAAGACCGAGAACGAGCGCGGCAAATGCGCCCCGGCGCTGGAATGCCGACTGGCTGGGCCCGGCCAGCCCGGGCAGAGAGATAACCTCCAGAAGATAGAGTCCGACCAGCACAAAGATGGCAGCAAGGAAATAGTTGGCATAAGGTCCAATATCACCTAACATCCTGCCCAAGAGTGCGGTAAGGATGCCGATTGCCGCGATGGTCAAAAGAATTCCCAGGGCAAAGAGCATGGAGAGGAAAAAGGCGCGCCGGGTTGAGGTGTTCTCCTGGCCGCTGATAAAACCGACAATCAAGGGAATACTGGCCAGGTGGCAGGGCGAGAGCAGGATGCTTAAAACACCCCAGAGAAATGCACCGGCAATGGCAACCAGCGGCGATGAGCTAACTGCGGTGGTAAGCCAGGAGAGAACCGCGCGGAGCATTACTCCACCCCGAGTTCCCTGAGTTTCTTTACTATCTCCTCTTTTGAAAGAAAGCCCTCATGCCGCCAGTAAACCTTGCCCTCCTTGTCAAAGAAAATCTGGGTCGGGATGAGCCGGACATTGAACCGGTTGGCAATCTGCCGGTATTCGCTGATTTCCAAAAGAATGATATTTGCCCTGCCCGCATACTCCTTTTCCAGTTCAGCAAAGATGGGCTTCATCATCTTACACGGAACACAAGTGCCTGCACCCAGGTCTAAAACGGTCGGCTTACCGCTCTTTAATGCCGGCTCCAGGGGATCAGGCGGTCTTTTTGCCCGCTGTTGTTTTAGCCAGTTTTCATTACGCTGAATATCGGCCCGGGTCTTTAAACTTTCAATATAGGCATCAATTGCTCTGCCCTGTTTCTCCTGCAGTAAGAAGTTTTTAATGTCTTCCTTTACCTGTTCAAAACTGGCACCCCGCATCTCTGCCTTGCGCTCCTCATAAAACCCCTTGATTTCCTGTTCCGAAACTGTCACCCGGGAGTTGCGGTCCTGAATCAGGCTACCGATTGCCTTATCCTTTTTTTCTTCCGGGTCAGCGATTTCTCCCCAATCTCTGGCCAATCCCTGTTTTTCTGCCTGCTGATAAAGCAACTCTCTAACGATTAACTGCTCAAGCAGCCCCTCCATATCATTCTGATACTCACTTCTGAACTGTTCCGGCAGGCGGTTAAACATCTTATTCAGATACTCGCTGGTGATTGGCGAACCGTTCACCACCGCCAGGATGTTGTCAGAAGGTTTTAACTTGGCAGTTTCTGCCCCTGACCCCACCGGCTCCTTGGGCGATGTGCTCAGGGTTTCATCAATCGCCGGCAAAACACTTTCCACGTGCACTGGTGCGGTGCTGTCAGCCGGGTTTATGGCGCTGGTTTTTCTTCTACCACTCTGCTTGATAAAAACAACTAAAACCACTGCCGCCACAACCACACCGATAATCAGGTATTTAACCCAGTTATTCTTCAACTTCTACTCCTTTCATCCCTTGACCGGATTATTTACCATATCCTTACCGATGCCAAGAAGTTGCAGTGCTCTTTTGTCCTTAATCCAGTAAATAACCCGTTTTCCCTCGCTGCGGGAGTTAAGTATCCCGGCCTGCTCCATCATCATCAGATGCCGGCTGACCACACTCCGCTCCCGATTAAGGTTTTCGGCAATCTCACAGACACAGAGTTCCTTGCCCGCAAGCATTGCGAGTATTTCCAGCCGGACCGGACTGGCGAGCGCAGCAAAAATGGTACTTACATCCGGTTTGGTCAATATGTGCATAGTTGCACAATTATACACATATCAAATCTCCTGTCAAGTTAAATTTCTGCTTTGGTATTTCTCGGGTTTATTCCGGTTTGTCAGCAAGCAAAACTTGACCTTGATTCAATATCCGGATAATATAACTGCGGCAAGTTAATCTTAAACTAAGGAGTATTTATGAACCAAAAAAGGGTTTTCCTGATCGCGGTGATGCTCACGCTCTTCCTCATCGCCAACTGCGACCTGCTGGGTGGCAACAAGGCACCCTCAAAGCCGCAAGCCCCAATCGGACCGGATCTGCGCGGCATCGGAGTTGCCGGCAGTTATACCGCAGTAACCACCGACCAAGAAGATGATTCCATCGCCTATCAGTTCAACTGGGGTTCAGCAACTGACACCTCGGCCTGGAGTGTGTTTGTCAAGAGTGGTGATTCGGTAACAATGACCAAGACCTGGAATACCGCGGGCAGTTATCAGGTGACGGTTCGGGCACGGGATATCAAGGGTAAGGTTTCAGACTGGTCACCTCCGCTGACGGTAACGGTCAGATTAAACCAGAACCCTACAACTCCGGCAATGCCCTCCGGACCGGGCAGCGGTGTCCCTGGCCGTGGTTATTACTTCTATGCCACAACCACAGACCCGGACAATGATATGGTTCAGTTCCGGTTTTCTTGGGGTAATGGTGACACTTCGGACTGGGGCGGTTTTGTTGCCTCAGGTGCAACCGACTCGGTGTTTCACACATTTAATACCGGTGGATTATACCAGATTATGGTTCAGGCAAGGGATAAATTGGGTGGCGAATCCTTCTGGTCCGAACCGCTCAACTTTTACGTAACCGATACCGCCTATCCTTATACCATTGCCCTGACTTGGAATCAAGACCCGCGCGACATTGATGCCCATATCTGGACCCCGTTAATTGAAGGTGACTCCTGGCACATCTTTTTTGGCCGGCACGGATTTCTGCATACCGCACCTTACTGCTCGCTCGATGTTGATGATGTCACCGGTTTCGGACCTGAGCATATCACCATTGCCCGTGCCGCTCCGGGCGAATACATCTATGCGGTTCATCACTGGGCTGGAGATTCAACCATCACAACCTCGGGCGCGGTGGTAAGGGTTTATCACTATGGCGACCTCATCCGCACCTTCAATGTGCCCAGTGGCACTGCTGGCGCACACTGGTGGTGGCATGTGTTTAAACTCAATGCGGTCTCGGGTGAAATAACCGTCCTGAACTTAATTGACCCGGAACCGCCTCTGCCCTGGACAACTGACCAGCGCAAATAGTCCGTCTTTTAAAACCGGCGGGGGCAATATGCCCCCGCTTTATTTTCAAGTTAAAATCGGTGTTGCGCCGTTGAAATCATTCAATAAACTTATGGGCTTTGAACCGGGCAACGATTGAGTCCTTGGGAAAGAACCCGACCCGCCGGGAAAGTTCTCTGCCTTCCGGGTCAAGAAAGATTAGGGTCGGAATCGCCTGAATCTGGAACTTTTTAGCCAGTTCCGGGTTTTTGTCTGTGTCAATTGAAACAATCTCAATTTTGCCCCTGTATTCAACCGCCAGTTCCTCAATGATTGGCGCCTGCTGTTTGCAGGGTGGGCACCAGGTGGCAAAAAAGTCCCAGAGTTTGGGCAGTTTTAGTTTTGCCTCTTCCTTAACCACGGACTGACTTTCAGTTACGACCGGGACACTGTCCTTGGTCTGGGCAACCTTTTCCGGTGTAACCGCTGCCGGTGCCGGCTGCTTCTGCCCGCCACAAAAGGTCAAAAGCAAAACCACAGGCAAAAAAATCAAGACTCTGTTCATCAATAACTCCTTTCGGTTAATTTGCTCAATCTTCCTCTGTTTAAGGGATAAGTCAACTGTGGTTTGATACAAGGTGAAGAGCCGTCTCTGTTCAGCCCCTATCCCGGTGCATAGTTTAAAACCTCAAAACTACATTTTGACCAGGCGCAGGGTTGAACCCCGATTCGAGCAGAAGTAAACACCGGGCCTTATTCCCTTTGCCTCCCAGGTGGTTCTGCCCTTGTTCATTCTCAGTGTTGCCACTGTTCTGCCGCTGGCATCATAAACGGTCAACCACTTAACATCTGCGGGTGCGCTCAAGTTGACCTTGGCAACAAACGGGTTCGGGTTCGCCCTGACCAAAGCCGGCTGACGGTTGCGCGCCCTTTTTATTTCATTTATCCCGACCCCTGGACCGGAATATTCATACCAGCCGGTGCGTCCGATGTCATGTTGCAGCGTTGGCCAGGGTATTGCACCGGGCAACCCAGCAATCGTATCAACCTGAAACCAGTAGCAGTTGCCGGAACGCATCGTGGGTCCGATCAGAAACTCCATCCTGCCATCCTGGTTTAGGTCGCCGCAGGTAGGGTCAGACATTGTTGTCCCGGTGGTATCGTGCCAAAGCGGCTGACCAAGGGCGTTGAGAATCCACATTGGACGGTTCGGGTCAGCCGGGTTATTCTGTTTGACCTCGGCAAAGAGCACCTCAAGCCCGCCATCGCCATCCAGGTCGCAGAGTGCGGGCGAGGAAACAATATAATAGCCCGAGTCAACAGTAAAACTCCATTTGTCCCTGCCGGTAGGACCACTAAAGCATTTCATTGAAGGACCGAGAGCAACAACAATCTCCAGCGTATCATCACCGTCCAGGTCGCCAATCGCCGGATATGAGGCAGCATGCTGGCTGATACTGCGGCGCCATAACTCCCTGCCCCCTGAACTCAGGCAGACAATCCCCCAGTAGTTAGCGGTCGTCACCACCTCCAGCGAATCGTCATTGTTGAGGTCGGCAACAGCCGCCGATGCCAGTTGCCAGCCACCGATGCCCGAACCAGGGGTGTCATAGTGCCAGCGCTCCTCACCCGAAGCTTTGAGGCAGTAAAGCCTGCCTCCGCCGCCATTGAATGCCACCTGACCGATAACCTCCAGGTTACCATCATTGTTGACATCGGCAACCGTCGGTGTGCCCACCGAAAAGTAAAGGTTTCCCTCAGGCAGGTAACTCCAGATGGTATCACCATTCACCGGATTCAGGCACAGCAGCCGGCTGACATAAACCTCATAGGCAAAAACCTCCAATAAGCCGTCCTGGTTCACATCACCCAGCGCCACTGAGGAGATGCAGTTCTGCACCGAACCTTCACCGGCGAGTGCCCTTGACCAGATTGGGCTGGCATCAGGGGCAAGGACATACACCGCTGCTGGCGTTGAAAAAACAACCTCCAATCTGCCGTTGTGGTCAATGTCGGCAACAACCGGTGAACTTACCGCCGGAAAGTAGTGGCTGGTGGGTGTAAAACTCCAGCGCTCGTTTCCGGCTGTATCATAGCAGTAGAGCCGGGAATTGCCCGGAATCAGGATTTCAGGCACGCTGTCGCCATCCAGGTCAAATATGCCGGCAGCGGACATCCCATGGCTGCCCAAGCTCCAGTTGCGCACCAGTTCCACATCCCAGGCATAAGCAACAACAACCAGCAAACTCAGAGTTATCACCCAGATTAATTTCATACCTCCCCCTTATTTTAAAATCATTAGCCGATAACAGCCTACCTGCCCAGCTGCCGGCAACCTCAGCAGATATAATCCCGCGGCGACCGGGTTCAGGTCAATCTCCACGCCATCAGCCTCAACTGTTTGGACAACCCTGCCGGTTATATCAATCAATTGCACCCGACCCTGAATCAGTTTGCCAAAGTTGAGCCGATTGTGATTCACGCTCGCAAACAAAAACCGCCCGCTGTTCTTTTCCTCACTAACTGCGGTGGGTAAAAGCCGGAGAATCTCCAAGGAGTGGGCATCAGCCAGATAGATATATAATTCCTGGTCAACAAACATCCCGAAGGAGTTGCCGGAGGTATTATAGGTCGTGACTGACTTTAAATTCAGGGGGTCGCTGATGTCAAAAACCTCAATCCCATAATAATAGTAACTGACAAAAAGATAGGGCGGGTGAACACAGATGGCAATTGGATTGTTCTGGAGAGACATTTCGGCGACGATTTGCGGTGTGAGGGTGTCGGAGATGTCAATGACCTGAATGCGCTGGTTCGGACTGGTGATGGCAACATAGGCATAATCACCTGCCACATCCACATCAACCGGATAGCCATTGGTGTTACAGCCAGATACACGGTAAGGAGCATTGGGATTGGAGACATTGACGATGGCGAACTCATTAAGGTTCCAGCCCTGAGAAACCACATAGCAGTAATTATCAACCTTGTAAGCAACCGCCTCAACCCCACCGCCATTCGTGGCATAACTGCCCAGGATGCGTGGATTGCGCGGGTCGCTGATGCTGATACAGTGCAGGTTGCCGTGATAAGGGTTCCATTCCCGCTCCGCCACATAGGCAATCGTATCCCTCAGTGTTACTTTGTAGGTATAATAGGGCGTCGTGACCTGACCGAGAAGATAGGGATGTGCCGGGTCAGCCACACTCACGCATACCAGACCGTCATAGTTCGCAACATACGCAACAGTATCCCGCAAAACCAGGCGCCTGGGCCAGCCCGAAAGGGAACAATCACCCAGTTCAACCGGATGACAAACATCGCTGACATCAACGACACTCATCCCATACCAGCGGTCCGCGCTTACCACCAGATCGCCGTCCCGCCAAGCACCATTCAATTCTCCCGGTCGGAACACCCTTGCCCGAACCACCGGTGAGCCGGGATTTGTCAGGTCTGCAACTAAAAGGTCGCGCGACCAGACACCGGTATAGCCCCACCTGCCCAAAACCGCTGCATCCTGAGGTCCATTCTGGGCAGTGAAGCGACCCCGGTAGGCCGGTTGCGCCGGGTTGGCGATATTGAGCACATGAATGTCCAGTTGCTGGCCCCGGCAGACCAGACAGAGGCTGTCCGCAATACCGATGCCGAATGCGAGATAGCCGCCGTCATATTTTCCTAACCGATTAAGGTTTTTAGCATCATAAACCAAAAGTTCGGTATCACCGCAACAATAAAGATATTCGCCCCTGACTTCCACATCCCGCAGCCAGCCTGTTGCCAGCGTCTCCTGAATTAACGGTCGGGTCAAATCCCCGATGTTGACCACAATCAAGCCGTTTTGAGCCGCCACAAAGCAGTAACTGTCCCGCACCGCAAGCCGATAACCGCTGACGCCATTGAGATTGCCAATCAGGCGCAGGTTAGCCGGATTACTGATATTGTAAATTGTCACCGCTTCGCCACCGGCAAAAAGCAAACTGTCCTTGACGATAACATCCGCCACACTGGGCAATGATACGGAATTGAGCAACCTGGGGTTCTGCGGCTCGGCAACCGAGAGCACTAAAATTCCGTTGAACCTGTCCGCGACAAAGGCAAAACTGTCTTTGACCGCAACGCCGTTGGCGATACCGGGTGTGTTGTAGCGACCAAGCAGATGGATGCTTTCGGGCTGGGCAATGTCAAATATGTCCAGCCCCCGTTCGCAGGCAGAATAAAGCCGTTCACCAGCAATCACCAGTTTCCGGTCTGCTCCTGAATAAACCGCGCTCGCGACCGGCTCAATACTCTGCCCCAATGTCAAGAGAACGATTAAAATAAAACTCACCCCTCCCTCCGGCTAATGGACGACCAACTTCAGACAGCGACCGGAATTGCGCGGTCGCAAATAGAAAATACCGGAGCGCACACCACCGGGATTGACGCTCCGACCGCAGACATCAAACAGGGAGCCGGACAACTCGGGCAGTCCTGTTCGGCGCACAAAAAGCACCGGCAGCGATATGTCACATATTTCATCTATGCCGGGCTGGGGCTGAGAAATCTGCAGGATTGTGTCAACCGGCAGGCAATGCAGGTACTGAACGGTGCGGTCAGGCCAGCGGATGATTAAGGAATCAACGGTTGTGTGCCCGGCTAACCCAAGATGCTGCCGGGCAATAAAGGCATCGCCGTAATGCATCCCCTGATTGTGCAAAACCTCGCGAACCAGATGAAGCTCCCCTGCCCAAACGTCAACCCTTGCGCCGATGGCGCTGGTATTGGGATAGTTGCCGACTAGGTCCAGTTCCAGCCAGTGATTGGAGTTGCCGCCGTTCTCAAAAAAACTCGTAATGATAGGAAGAACCATCATACCGCGCCCAGAAGATATCAAGGAAGCCGTCATTATTGTAATCGACGAAATAGGTGTAGTTGGTGCGCATCCGCGGGGAGAGACCGACCGAATCGGTGACATCGGTGAAGTGCAGATTGCCGTCGTTGCGGAAAAGATAGGTATTGGGTCCGGGTGCACCGTAAAGATTGGTATAGACGATATCAACATCACCATCATTGTCAAAATCACCGCAGGTCGGATTGGCACCGATTTCGGTGTTTATCAGTCCGGAACCGGCAAAATGGCAGGTGAAGTCCCAGTCAGGCGGGCCATTGTTTATCCAGAGATGGCCGGTGGAATCACCGGGATAACCGGTATGATGGGTTATCGGGGTAAAAATATCCAGATGGCCATCGTTGTTGTAGTCGGCAATTGCCGCACCGATATTGTGCCCGTAATAGCCCCCGATATAAAGCCCCTGAACCCCCTTTTCTGCTGCGACATCGGTAAAGGTGCCATCGCCGTTATTCTGCCAGAGCAGATTGGGCTGGAGACGATAGACCGCAACAAAGATGTCAACATCGCCATCCTCATCAAAGTCAAACAGACTCGCGCCCCGCGAACAGAGGGCGACCGATGCCACACCTGATGATTCCGATGCATCACTGAAGCGCTCGGCCTCCTCACTGTGAAATAAATAATCTGGTCTTCCCTGTGCTGAGTTGTAGGGCCATTCATAACTGGTGAGGTAGAAGTCAAGCCAGCCGTCACCGTCATAATCAAACCAGCAGGGGTCAACCAGGTCACGGTCAAAGATGGTCTCCTGCCGGCCCAGGCCGAGCGAATCGGCAATGTTGCGCAGGGTCCAGTTGGGCGGACCTTCGTTGCGATAGATGAGAATGAAGTTGGTGTCATAGGTGTTGCCCCCGTACTTGCGGTTGGTCAGCATATCGGGCAAACCGTCACCGTCAAAGTCTGCCCAGTCGCAGAGTTCTGCCTCAAAAATACGGGTTGAGTCCAGCCGGGTGAAGTGACCGGTGCCATCGTTGCGATAAACGACAAATGAGAAAAAGTCAAGCCAGCCGTCTTGGTTGTAGTCAACAAATGAGCTGCTGATGTAACTGAAGACGGTGTCAATTCCCAGTTCCTCGGGCGTGTACTTGGTAAATTGAACCTGGCTCTGAGCGGTTAAACAAAAGAGCATCAAGGCAACCAGGCCCAGGGTTTTCATTGCATTAAAATTATAGAAAAATAATTTACCCGGTCAATACCTTTTGATTAAAAACGGTTGGTAATGGCGGGCTGATTTTTGCCGGTCAGGGCAATGAATTATATTCGGTAAACCCGATTTCAGGATTATTGATATGGCTGACCGTCTCCTGGTGTGCCTCCTTCATCCGCTGGACGTGAGCGCTGGTTAGATAAGGCAGTTTACCATCCTGATAGAGCGCCAGTGCCTTCTTTATTGGCAGGATCTGAAACCGGTATCTGCCCGCAACCTGATATTTGGCAATCCAGACCGGCCGGTAGGTGATGCTGGCAAGTTCAGCCCTGCCTTTTCTCTTCACAATCTGGTATTTCAGGATAACCCCGGTATCGGTAAATCGCATCCTTTGCCCGCAGAAGAAGTTGCCCAAAGAGTAGGCGACATAGACCCTTTTTCCGCACGGCAGCGTGAGACATTCAACCGGTTGTAGCACATGGGGATGGGAGCCGATGATAAAGTCTGCCCCGTTGTCAGCCAGGCAGGTAACGATTCTTCTCTGCTCCCGGTTCGGGTTACGTTCATACTCGGTGCCAAAATGGAGGGCAACGATGACAAAATCGGCAAACGCCTTCGCTTTCTTTATCTCGGTCTTGATTTTATCGGTATCAATCAGATTAACCATCCAGGGCCGGGGTATGGGAATGCCGTTGGTGCCATAGGTGTAACTCAAAAATGCCACCCTTAATGACCCCTTTTCATAAACAAAGATATTTCTGCTCTCCTCTTCTGAACCATAGGCACCGACCTGGCTGATGCCATATTTTTTCAGGATTGCGCAGGTTGATTGCAGCCCTCTTTCTCCATCGTCCAGCGTGTGGTTGGTGCGAAAGAGAATATCAAAACCGGCTTGCTTCAGCGCCGAAGCCAGCGTTGATGGTGTCTTGAAAACCGGATAGCCGGTATATGGTCCCACGGTATCAAGTGCACCACCAAACCAGGCGGTGGCTAAATCGGCATCCTGAAGATCAGGGGCAATCTCTGCAAACGGGCTGAAAAAATTATAGGTTTTGTTTTCGGGCTCGTAAACCGCATCAAGAACACTTTTGTGAATGAAGACATCCCCGACCGAGGCGATAGTGATGACAACCGGTTTGTCCAATTTCATCTTCCGGACCGGTAGAAGAAAAAGTAAAGGATTAAGGTAGAGGCTGAGACCGAACCAGCCCAAGAGTTTTACCAGCACCCTTAATTATAGCCTCCTGTCCTAATCTATCAACCGCTCAGTTTCTCATTCAGAAACCGCCCCAGCGCTGGATGGGAAACTAATCCAGCAGAATCAGTTTGGTCAGCGGTTTTGGCTCCTCAGTAACAAGCCGGACAAAGTAAACACCTGCGGGCAGGCGTTTGCCCTTGGTATCGGTGCGGTCCCAGACGTATTCCCTTGTTTTAGGGACAGTCGCAAAGACCAGCCTGCCGGCCTGGTTATATATTTTCAGCCCGGCAGCGCGGGGACAACCAGGATAAAAATGAATCCGGTCTTTGCCCGGGTTGGGCTGGAACTGAAAACAAAAAGGAGAAAATTGAGCAAACTCTGCTATGCCGACCTGATTGACATAGCAACTGTCCAATATCCAGTTGTCCGGGTCCGGCGTCAGGCTGAAAACCTCCTGAGCAAAATTGAAGGTGTCGATGAGCAGGGTGTCTTCAGGATAAAGGGTGCTGACGGTGCTTTCATTAGCACAGTTGAAACGAACCGGGAAGGGAATGGTAAAAAAAGTGCGGGAGTTGGTGTCGTTATGCTGGCTCAGCCGCAAAATCACCTGCCAGGAGTCACTGGCTGCCTGCTTGGTCCAGTTGAGATAGAACCTGGGATAGCCACGGTCATAGACCCACTCGTTAAAGAACCGGGAAAGATCAAGACCGGTAACCTGTTCGGTGATGCGCTGGAAATCCCTGGTTGAAACCGTGCCATAACGGAATGAGTCGGCATAGGTACGCAGCGCCTGATGGAAAATGCCCGGTGTCTGCCAGGCGGTGTCAAGACAGAGAAACTGGAGCATCCTTAATATCCAGGAACCCTTGCAATAAATAATCCCGTAGTTATAGATTTCACTCCAGGGCGGGTTGTAAATGGGAAAGTCTCTTGAGCGGTGCTGGGAAAAATACTGCCTTGCCTTGCCGGCAATGTAGTTCTGAAAATAGTTTCTGCCGTTCAGGTGCCCGAGGTAAAGGCATTCTGCCCAGGAGGCAAAACCCTCGTTGAGCCAGACATCGGCATAACCGACATGGGTCACCATATCACCCCACCACATATGGGAAAGTTCGTGGCAGATTGTTGCCTCACCGCCACCACCCAGATAACTGGTGTGAATCATTACCTGAGTCTGATGCTCCATCCCGCCCCAAGGAAAGCCGTAATAGCCCGGCACCATTCCATATCTTTCAAATGGATAGGGACCGAACCGGCAGGTGTCGCTAAAGTAAATCATCATATCGGGCACGAGGCGGAATCCGTTCCTGGTTGCTGCTGAATCCCTTGGCCACATAAAATAGATGAGCGGAACGGTGTCGCCATTTGGGCAGGTAACGATTGTATCCCAGCGGGCAAACCTGGAGGCGGAAAAGGTCATCAGATAGGTGCAGATGGGATAGGGATGGCGCCACCACCACGTCCTTTTACCGCCGGGCGCAATCGTCACCGAATCCAAGATGCCATTGGCACAGGCTTGAAAGGTATCCGGGATGGTGATATTGATTGCGCAACCCCTGTCCGCCTTGTCGTTGGGCAAATCCCAGCAGGCAAACCAGTAGTGATTGTCCCGCGGACAGCCGCAGGTCATCGCATGGGCATAAGGAATGGTCGGCGGCTGGGCAAAGAAAAAACCGATCTGGGGTGCGCCCGGTTCGCGGTGAAAAAAGATATCAATGCTGGTTGATTCACCTAAAGGCAACGGGGCATCCAGCCTGATAAAAAGAAAACCCGGCGGTGTATCAAATACCACCGGCGTGCCCAATCTCAGGACCGAATCACAAACCAGTCCGGCAAAGTCCAGGCGGAAAGTGTCCAATAGCACCGTATTGCTCTTCAGACATATCCGCTCGTGGCAGAAATAACCGGCACTGTTCATCGGCAGGTCAATATTCAACTGATAATGCCGGACATCGTAGGCGTGCAGCGACTCGGCAAAAATCCCGTCCGGCTGACCCCGATTCCAGACCGGTCTTTCCCAAACTGGCTGGGCGCTCAGAACCAGGGGGAGAAAAAGAAGGGTCGTTAAAACTTTTTCCATCACCCGCCTTATTTTCTTGAGAACAAAAGCTGGGCAATCTGCAGGGCGTTGGTTGCCGCACCCTTGTACAGATTGTCACAGACAATCCAGAGGTTCAAATCCTTTTCCGTTGCACCCTGCCGCACCCGGCTGACAAAAACATCATTTTTCTTCCGGCAGTCAAGCGGGGTCAGCAACTGCTCACCATCCTTTAACACCACCCCGGGCGCCTGACCGAGAATTTTCACCGCCTGCTTCGGATGAACCGGTTTTTCAAACCGGCAGGTTACCGCCAGGCAGTGTCCGACCGTTACCGGCACCCGCACACAGGTGGAGTTAATGGCTAAATCCTGCCGGGAGAGAATCTTTTTTGTCTCCAGGATGGTCTTCTTTTCCTCGGCGGAATGGCCCTGTCCGTCAATTGCCCCGATCTGGGGGATCAAATTATCGCCAATCTGGGCTGGAAACGGGCTGTCCTTGGTATCCGGATTCTGGTGCAGGGCAAGAAACTCATTCTCATAAAGCAACTGCTCCAGTGCAGCACGACCGGCACCAGAGACCGACTGGTATGAGGCAAGAAAGACCTCTTTTAAACCAAACTCCTGCTCCAGCGGTTTCAGCACCACCACCAGGGGAATGGTTGTGCAGTTGGGGTTGGCGATGATGTTTTTGTGCCCCTTTATTGCCGCTGGGTTTACCTCCGGCACAATCAGCGGCACATCATCCTTGAGCCGAAATTCGCTGGACTTGTCAATCACCGGGCACAGTTTTGCCACCTCCGGGACAAAACTTCGGGCAAGTTCATTCTCCAGACAGAAAAAGGCGAGATCCAGACCCTTGAACCCGTCAACCGACACCTCGCGGACCTCATACTCCTGGTCCCGGAATAAAACCCTAACACCGGCGCTCCTCTTTGAGGCGAAGAGGCGCAGGTCAGCAATTTCGTAATCCGAAGCCTCCAAAATCCGCAAAAGCGTCTCACCCACCAGCCCGGTGGCACCAGCAACACCAATCCGTTTCATATAAGTATAAACTAACCAAATTACCGTTCGGGTCAAGAAAGAAACGGGTACCGCTCCCGCCCTTCCGACTTCCTGCCTCACCACTCCTCCTTCCTCCCTTTACTCGGGGCTGCCATCTGAAAGGGTGGTTTCCGAATCCTGTTCGGCATGGCTGGCGGTGCCGGATCCTCCGAGTCAAGCCGAAATTTCCTGTTGACAGGGGGCATAAATCGCTTATTATTTAAGCAATGAAAAAGATGAAAAAGGTTGAGGTAAAGGTCAAGGTTGAGAAGGCCAGAAATTTTATTGAACAACCAGAACCAGTTTCCTTAACCTCATTTTGGGCCCCAGACTTTATGAATCCGGATTTGTAAAAGGAGGTCCTGATGAAAAATTATGTATTATGCCTGGCAATTGTTGCCAGTTTGATGTTAACCCTCCCTGATTCTGCCCGGGCACAGGATGTTATCCTTGCTGAGGACTTCAATAGCTCTTGGTCAACAATCAATCCGCCGCCGGGCTGGCAAATAAACTTCACCGGTGATACCAGTTCTAACGACTGGCATCGGGCGCCCGATTTGGGCTTTAACCCCTGGTCTGACAACCCTACCCCTTATGCCGCCTTGGGTCCTGGCGAAGACGGCGAAGATATGCTCACTACCCCCTATCTGGACCTGCGGGGCTGCACCAATGTTGTCCTCTGCTGCTCACTTGGTTTTCTTCCCGGAACGGGTATTCATCAGGCGCAAATAAGAGGCTCGGTTGACTCTTCTGGTCCATTCCCTGTCATCATTGATGACCTGACGGGTAGAACTGTGGAACCAGGGCTTTTAGTTTACGAACTACCCTGGGCACAGAACCGCGCTGGTGTCCGCATCCAGTTCGGCCTTTTAACCGAATCTTCCGGCATCACCTACTGGGTCGTTGACAACTTCACCATCACCGCCCAGCGTCGTGCCACTGATGTTGGCGTCACAAAAATCATCTCTCCGACGGATACGGTTGACTCGGGCGTGGTTATCGTCCCCAGCTGCCGGGTTGCCAACTTCTCCGGCGGTCTCGGCACCTTCTATACCCACTGCTACCTCGGACCATTTCACGACTCGGTGCTTGTCACCGACCTCCCCGCTAACGAAACTCTCACCGTTACCTTCAGCTCCTACTCTCTTGACACCTTTGGCATCGTCAACGCCTCTTTCCGCACCGCCCTCCCTGGAGACATCAACCCTGCCAACGACACCCTTTCCAAAAAGGTCTTTGTCCGCCCGCCATTTTACTACGAACTTGCCGCTCTCAAAATTCTCGCCCCGCCCCGACTTGTCCCGGAAACAACCATGGTCACGCCCAAAGGTATCGTTGCCAATTACGGCACGCTTCAAGCTCTCTTCAAGGCATACTTCCGTCTCTCCCTTCTTGGCTTTCCTTACTATTCTGACAGCCTTGAACTCACCCTGCCCCCCGGTGCTATTGACACAATCTCCTTCTCCTCCTGGAGAGCCACTCCACCCGGCACCTTTCAGGTGCTCTTTAAGGTATTCATCGCCGGCGACATCGACCCGACAAATGACAGCATCCTCTCCTCCTGCATAGTCAGCGTCCCCATCCATGATGTCGGCGCGGTTGCCATCATCTCCCCCAAAGACACCACACCCCCAGGCGTTATCACCCCGCAGGCAAAAATCACCAACTTCGGCACCTATGTTGAATCCGGGTTCAAAACCATCTGCTCATTTTATCGCGGCACCACCCTCGTGTATCAGGACACTAGCCTAATTCCGGCACTGCAACCCTTGGAGACGCTCCTGGTCAGTTTTGACCCCTGGGATGTGCCCCGCGGCATATTCTATGTGCGTTGCTCCACCCAGCTCCTCAATGACGAAGATAACTACAATGACCGTATTACCAAAACCGTGGTCATCCGCAGTCCGATTCATCCTGGCTGGCAGGAGATGTTGCCGGTCCCGCCGAGCTCCGGCGGCAAACTTGTCAAGGACGGTGGCTGCCTTGCCCCGCTTTACAATCGCATCTTTATCCTGCGCGGCAACAAAACCGACGACTTCCTCGCCTATCATATAAATGATGACTCCTGGCAGATTTGTGCCCAGATTCCAGGCGGCTCCGGCGGCAAACCCGTATATAAGGGAGGCGCATTGATCAGTGACGGCTTCCGCTACATCTACGCCACCAAGGGCTACTCCACATTCAGTTTTCTCCGCTACGACGCCTGGAATAATGTCTGGGAAAACCGCCGGGATGTCCCTGAAGGTCCGACCGGTAAATCCATCAAGGGCGGCACAAAAATGGTTTATGTGGTCAGGCAGGACACCGGTTATGTTTATCTGCTCAAGGGCTACAAAAACGAATTCTGGCGCTACAACACCATTACCGACACCTGGCAAATCCTGCCCAATGCTCCGGTCGGACCATCAGGCAAGGATGCCTACAAAGAGGGTTCATTTATCGTCTATGACGGTCAGAACGCAATCTATGCGGTCAAGGCAAAATACAACGAGGTTTTTGCCTTCGACATCGGGCTCAATCAGTGGCTCACCACCACCTATCAGAAATTCCCGCTCGCCGGTCGGTTAGGCAGACAGAAAAAGGTCAAGGACGGCGCTGGTGGCGGCTGGTGGGGCAATGCGATGTACTGCCTCAAAGGCGGCAACACCTGCGAATTCTGGCGCTTCTTCCCTCAGGAAAACCGCTGGGAAGAACTTGACACCATCCCCCAGATGGGCGTAACCGGCAGAAAGAAACGGGTCAAAGGGGGTGGTGGTCTTGTCTCAATGGGCAACGGCATCTTCTATGCGCTCAAAGGCGGCAACACCTCGGAGTTCTGGTGCTACAAAAGCCCTGAAACCGGACCGGGTATTGAGGAAAAGCCAATGCCTATCGCCACCAACCTTGCCCTGAAACTATTCCCCAACCCGGCAAACGGCAAGGTCAACTGCGCACTGGGGATCGACCCCGGGGCTAAAGCCCAAATCACTGTTTACGACCCTGCGGGCAGAACCTGCCTTATCAGTTCTACTAAGAAACCCAACTTCACCCTTGACCTTTCTCATCTCACTGCCGGCATCTACTTTGTTCAGGCTCAGTTTGGCGCAAACAAAACAACCGCAAAACTGATTCTGCGTTAAGGCGAACAAAAAGCCAAAAGGGGGACTGAAACCCGGGTTTAAACCCATCAGTCCCCCTAAATTTATTACAACCCCCGGGGTGGTGGGGGGGACATACCCTCAAAATGGCACCTGAAACACTATCTCATTGAAATTAATAAACTTACCGCACCGCCCCAAACCCCGGTGTTAATTTTTTCTTTTTCCAGGCTCTAAATAATAATGGGCGCATCTTCAGACGCCCCTTGGTCTGGTTTGAACGCAGCCCTTATTCGCCGTAGCGCGCTACAATCTCATCTCTCCTCTTACCCAAAATATCATACCTCTTGCCGATTTTCGTGAACGCCGCAATCGCTTTATCAATATGCTCCTTATCGTGCGCTGCTGACAGCTGCACCCGAATCCGTGCCTGTCCCTTGGGCACCACCGGATAGAAAAAGCCGATCACATAGATGCCCTCGTGGTAGAGGTCCCGGGCAAAATCCTGTGCCAGTTTCGCATTGTAAAGCATAATCGGCACAATCGGGTGTTCGCCCGGCTTGATATCAAAGCCGGCTTCGGTCATCGCCTTGCGGAAATATTTGGTATTTCGCTCCAGTTTGTCCCGGCGCTCGGTGGTCTCAGAAAGAATCTCAATCACCCGCAGGGTTGCTGCCGCCACCACCGGGCAGAGGGTATTGGAGAACAGATACGGCCTTGACCGCTGCCTTAAAATCTCAACAATCTCCTTGCGCGCCGCAGTTACCCCGCCGGATGCGCCGCCCATCGCCTTGCCGAAGGTGGTGGTAATAATATCAACCCTGCCCATCACCCCGCAATGCTCATGGGTGCCTCGGCCGGTTCTGCCCATAAACCCGGTCGCATGGGAATCATCAATCATCACCAGGGCATCGTATCTCTCAGCCAGCGGAACAATCTGGTCCAGTTTTGCCACATCACCATCCATTGAGAATGCGCCATCGGTTGCGACCATCACAAACCGCGCGCCCTCGTTCCTTGCCTGCTTCAGTTTCGCCTCAAGGTCAGCCATATCCGCATGCTTATAGATTAGCCTTCTCTCCTTCGGCACCTTGCACAGCCTGATACCGTCAATGATTGAGGCGTGGTTCAACTGGTCGGTGATGATTGCATCCTCCGGCCCAAAGAGAACCTCAAACAGCCCGCCATTGGCGTCAAAACAGGAGGAGTAAAGAATCGCATCCTCCATCCCGAGAAACTCGGCGATTTTCCTTTCCAGTTGTCGGTGCAGGCTCTGGGTTCCGCAGATAAACCTGACCGAGGACAATCCATAGCCCCATTGCTCAAGGGCATTGTGTGCCGCCTTGATTACCTCCGGATGGCTGGAAAGCCCGAGATAGTTATTGGCGCAGAAGTTCAAAACCTCCTTCTGCGCCGCGCCCTCAGGAAACTCCACCTTAATCTGGGCTCCCTGTGGTCCGTGAATATAACGCTCCTCCTTATAGAGCCCCTGCTCTCTAACTGTCTGCAACTCCTTTTGCAGAAACTCCTTTATCTTTCCGTAAGCCATATAAAATCCTCCTTATTTATTTTTCTCTAACTCTTCCTTAACAATCATCACCCCGGCGCTCGTTCCCAGACGGGTTGCGCCGGCAGCAATCAAAGCCCTTGCCTGACTCAGGGTTCTGATTCCGCCAGCCGCCTTCACCCCAACCCTTCCCTTTGCCACCCGCGCCAGCAGCACCACATCCGCAACTGTCGCCCCACCCGCACCGAATCCGGTTCCAGTCTTGACAAAACCTGCGCCGGACTCAATCACCAGTTCGGTTGCCCTGACCCTTTCATTTTCATTCAAAAGCCCGGTCTCAATAATTACCTTCACCAGCCTGCCATCTGCCGCCTTCACCACCGCCCTGATATCATCAACTACCCGCTGACACTCACCCGCCTTAAAATACCCGATATTCATCACCATATCAAGTTCAGTTGCGCCCGCCTCTGTTACCAGTTCCGCCTCAGCCACCTTTACCCCGGTCAAACTGGCGCCCAGAGGGAATCCCACAACCGCACAAACACCGACCTTGGTCCCTTTCAGCAGTTCAACCGCAAGCGGAACATAGCAGGGGTTCACGCACACCGTCGCAAACCCGAACCCCCTTGCCTCTGTGCACAACCGCTCAATCTCAGCCGGCGTTGTCTCTGGCTTGAGCCGGGTATAGTCAATAAACCGGGCAATTGTCTTCATCCGCGAACAATAATTCTATTAAATAATTGTCTGATGTCAAACCGGTTCCAATTTTCAAGTCATTGCGTTCTGCCAAAGGCAGGTGGCAATCTCATGCGTGTAGATTGCTTCGTCGCTATGCTCCTCGCAATGACAAAAAAGAGAAACGCAATGACAGAGAGAACTCGGAATGACAGAAGTCCGGGGACCGAAGACCAAGGTAAAAATAAAAGGGGGCGAATTAACGCCCCCTTAAGCATTCGCATTCGCTACTGGATGATGAGCTTCTGGCTCGCACTTGAGCCCACAGCCTCAAACCGCACGAGGTAAACACCTGTGGGCAGCTGCCGCAGGTCAAGGCTCTTTGTCCCGGTCCCGGATGCAACAAAGCCAAACTCAAGAACATTCCTGCCTGTCACATCAACGACCGATACCTTCGCCTCGCCACTCTGCGGCACACTGTAACTCAGGAGCCCGTAACCCTTGGAGAGCGGATTGGGCGTCAAGGAGAAGCCAAACCGGTCAACACCGGTCCTCTCTGCCATCACGCCCGAACGCTCCGGAGGTGCTGGCGGCAACATTACCGCCCCCTCAAAGTAGCGCCAGAACTCCTGGGTCTTGCCACCCTTGAACGCATAGAACAGACCGTCATCTGCACACACAAGGGCACCACCATTCTTCACCCGCTTTCTCCTGCCGCTTGAACCATACTCCGGCATCGGGTCAAGTTCGGTCCAGGTGTTGGCACCGATGTCATACTTCCAGAACTCAACGGTGTTGCCACCCTTGAGCGCATAGATGAAGCCGCTGTAAAGTGCGGCATCAGCACCATCCTGGGACTTCTTATTCTTGCCGGTTCTACCACTGGCAATCGGCATACCCTGCCGCGTCTCCGCTAACCAGGTGTTATCGCTGACGCTGTAAACCCAGAACTCATGATACTTCGCCTTGTGCGCATAGATATAGTTATTGCCATCGTAAACCAGCCAGGAACCCTTGTCCCACTTGGGCTTTGTGCCTGCCGGCGCATTGGGCAACTGCTCCCAGGCTCCGGTTGCGGTGTTGTAGCGCATAAAGTCCTGACCATATCCCTTCAACAGGTACACATAGCCAGTGCCTCCTATCTTCACATACACCACATCGGTTCCGCCCTTGGGGTTCTTACCCGTAGCGCCCGCAGGAATATCAGGCAACTGCTCCCAGGTGCTGCCGGCAACCGAGTAACGCCAGAACCCAGGGGTGTTGTTACCCTTGACCGCATAGATGTAGCCGTCACCATAGCAGGCACATGCACCTTTGTAAGGCGGTTTGTTCTCTCTGCCAAGGGGCCAGGTCGGCGCTGCGGTCCAGGTGCTCGTGCTTGGGTCAAATAAGAAGAACGCCCCGCTCTTGTTACCAACCGCACCATAAACCTTGGGCGGTGCGTCCGTCCCTCCCTTTACCGCTGCCAGCCAGCCGCCATCCTTGACATAACCGAGAACCGACATTTCCTCAGCCCAGCCAGGAGTGATATCCAGGGTCACCCTGAATGCGAGTATGAGTGTATCGTTCGCAGGATTCCCATCACCGCTCATCACCGTGTAGCCAATCGCCTGATAGTTGCCCACCGGCGCTGCGGTCCAGGTGCTTGCAAACGGGAACACCAACTGCCTGCCCGGGTCAAGGGTCTGGTTCTTCAGACTGTCCTCGTAGACCGTGCTGCCACCCTCATTCTTGATGAGGAAGTGGATGTCAAAGGTTGCCGGATTTGTGCCGTAGTTGCGCACCCGCGGCCGTGGTCTCACCAATGAATTCACGGTAACCGCAGCTGCCGGCTCCAGGATGGCATTCACGCCCACATCGTTTGTTGAGAGCGAACGCACGATAACCGAGTCAATCAAGAGGTCATTGCCGCTGTTCATATCACCGCTCAGCGCGGTTGAGCAGCGCACCTGAAACGTGCCCACCGGACTGGCAACCCAGTTCGGGAACCCGGTAATGAGCGTGTCAACACCAGGCGGCAGGTTAACCATCAACCGCTGCTGATAGTAGGAGCCAACCCGCAGCCGGACATAGAAGGTGGCGTTATAGGTGCCGTTATTCCTCACCCTGACCCGCGGTGCGATAACCGCTCCGGAATCAACCACGCCCTTGGGCTGGATGATTAAGGTCGGCTGGACATCAATGAGATAGAAGAACACCGAGTCATCCTGCGCCTTGTCGTTCACAGTCCTCAGGTCACCCGCTAGTCTGGTTGAACACTTCACTGTCTGATACAAGAGGACATCCGGTGTCCACTCGTCAAACTCCACTAAGATTGACTCACCCGGTGCCAGGCTTGCCACATCCTCGCTGTCCCGATATGCGGTGCCAACCGTCATCAGGACATCAAACGACTCGGTGGTATTGCCATAGTTCTTCACCCATGCCTTGGGATTAAACGGCACACCATAAGGCACAAGACCCTTGGGCGCAACAATCTCTTTCGTGCCCGCATCCGGCAGGTTGACCCAGATTCTGCCGGTGAGCGTATCATTGCTCCGGTCAGGGTCAAGCCGCTTGTTGGTGATGAACTGGACCGTAACCGAATCCTGCTGGTCAACAATCCAGTCGTCAAACTCCACCAGCAACGATTCATTTGGCGGCACCGCCGCGGTCTTGGTATTGAAATAGGTGGTGCCAATCTGGCAGGTTACCGGAACCGGACCGGACGGATATGTCCCGTCATAGTTGAACACCCAGACCTGCGGGGTTACGGTTGAGCCATAATCAATTGAGCCCACCGGCTCAACAATCCGGATTGGACCAACATCAATCGGCGGCACCCGGCAGGTCAGCATCGCACGGTTATTGGCTGGGAATGAGTCGCCATAATAGTAAAGCGTGCACTTCACCGCCCAGTTGCCGGTATCATTCAGCACATACGGTGTGTAGGTAACCAGAGTTGAGTCACCACTCGTTAGAGTGGTAATGAACTTCTTCTCCCGAAATAACGTGCCGGTGGTTGAGCGCATCTCAAAGTCAACCCGGACATTGCTCACGGTTCTCGGTCCGTAGTTATATATCATTGCGGCTGGAATTATCGTGGTATCCAGTGGTGCATAGGTTCCTGGTGCAAGAATGCGGTCAACCGCCAGGTCAACCGGTGCATAGAACTCATCCGCACCGATGTCATAAGGAGCGGTCCTGGTCTCAAGGTCAATATCCGGTGATGCCACGGTCTGGGTCTTTGCCGAGTCTATGCAGGGCGAACCACGGCGGAGGTGCAAATCAAGCGGCGGATTAACATAAAGCGGGTCGCGCATCGGACCCTTGCCCTGCAGGTCAAACCCGAGCGCCTGCCACTGTGCCCAGGTCCGGGTAGTGCCGAGATAATAGAACGGGGTTGTCGAACTGGTGTAATACAGGTTGTAGTTGCAGGAGTCAATTGAGCCGGAATAGAGGTAGATGAGGTAGGATGTCCCACCCCGGAAGATGTTATTATAGAGCGTGCAGTTATACGCATAATACAGATAGAGCGGATACTGGGAGGAGGTGTTATAAAAGGAGTTGTTCTTAAACACCGGATTGTAGAGATAATATGCAGAAGAGGAATAGATGCCGTAAGAGGTATAACCCCGGAAGAAGTTGTTGATGAACTTATTGTTATAATGGCTTCCGTACAGATACACGCAATAGGAACTGGTGGCATTGAAATTGTTTCGGTAGATGAGATGGCCGCCATTGCCATAGTACAGATAGAGCGGGACCGGTGCGTTGATAATGTTGTCATACATCAGGACCGAGTCGGTATAATAGAGATAGAACCCGGCAGATGTTGGACCGCCAACCGAACAGGCTTGAATCACCTGTTTTAACCCGTAGTACCCATACATCGCATAGGAACCGGTATTGACAAAGAGGTTGTTCCTATAGACCGAGGCGGTATCATAATAGGTATAGATTGGATAGGAGCAGGAGCCGGAAAAGTGGTTGCCCTCAACCTGGGACCTTGAGCAGTTGTAGATGTACATTCCATAGGATGAGCCGCCGACCTGATAGTTGTTCAGGAGTCTGACCCCTCCATAGCTATAATTGAAATAGTACATATAACTGGGACGCGTAGTGGCATGGGTTGTGCATTCCCGAACAGTCAATTGGTGGCCATAGTAGGACATAATGCCATAGGAGCCGCTTACAAGCCAGTAACAGCCCCGCCAGTCGCAAAGGGTGTCATAATAGCCATAAACCCCGTACGAGGGACTGCCCGCAAACTTGGTCCTGATGAACTTGGTATTCTTGCAGTTGTAAAAATAGACATCATAGGATGATGCGCCATAAAGGCTGCAGTTCTCAACTATGATGCTGTCGGTCTTTCCCGCATAGTACATATAGAGAACATAGGAAGGGGCACGGAGGAACAGACCCTCAAGTTTTACCCGGTTGGTGTAGTACATATAGAAGGCGTAACTGGTAGAGGTATTCAGAACCGGTCTTTCACCCGGTGCAGCACGGATTGTCAGCCAGTATGAGGGGGTGAAATTGGACATATCCACATAGTCGGTATAGGTGCCGGTGTAGCAAAGCAGTGTGCACGGCCCGGAGAGCCCGCGGGACTTGACCGCATTAACGCCAGCCGCAATGCTTGAGAAGTCACCGCCAACCGGTTTGACGGTGTAGGTTCCCCGCATCGGCTGTGCCACCGCAACACCGAGCGCAAGGAAGGTCAGCAGGAATATAAACCCTGCTGTCTTTACAGGCCTTTGCATCTTTCGCCTCCTTTGTTTTATCTTTTAATTGCACTCCGGTTTTAACGGAGCTCCAGGTGGTTAAAAGCTCTGCAAACTGACCACCGTGTCTCCACCTAAAGACACGGCTGCTACTGTAAATATCGCTGAACCGGTTTTACATAAAACCGAACCCAGCGCACTGACTCATTTATTGTGAATTACCGATTCTTCGGATGTCACCCGTGATGGCAACAGTATTATACCAAATCCCAGCCCCTTTGTCAAGCAAAAATTTTTAATCCCCTTTTTCCCCCCTTTTAGGTCACCAATACCCCTTTTTTCCTTGACTTTTAAACTGCGCTTTTGTATAATTCTTTGTGTTTGCCATTAAGTCTAATTTTAAACAAAGGAGGATAATAATGAAAAACCTGTTTGTGCTCCTGACCACCCTGGTCATCTTCGCTGCGCCGGCAAGCGCTGGCTGGGCGGTGTTTGGCGTAATTCAGGGTGATGTGGACAGTTCGGTTACGGTTGACTCCACCCGCTTTTTAATGCCCGGTGGCGGAGAGATAACCTATCCTACTGATGGCTGGTATGCCGCACCCAGCGCCCTGGATACATTTGTCTTTCCGGACCTGCCTGACTGGCCCCAGTTGATTATGTCCTTTGCCTGGATTGGGACCCTGCCGGTGATTCAGCCGATAATGGAACCGGTGTCCGACTCCTGGTATCCATTCCAGCCCCCGTTTGAACAGGCAAAGCAGATGTTTCACGGCGTCCTGGGGGTTCAGGAAATGCCCGGGCCTTTTGAAACCCAGCCAGTTACTTCGCTCTCCGGTATCCTCACCAATCAGATGCTTCATAATCTTGCCCGGGAATGTCAGATTGAAATCATCAACCCGCTTGGTCAGGTTGTCCGTTCCTTCCCGCTCGCACCTGGTGTTTACTTCTTGCGGTTCGTCAATACCCCATCCGAACTCAAAAGGCTCACCATCGTCAAGTAGCAAACATCATTGATATATTATTCAAAGGGGGCTTCAAGCCCCCTTTTTATAGGTAAAGGAAAAAAACAGGTTAAGGTTAAGGCAAAGGTAGAGATTAAAAATGGGAAATGAACAATGGAAAGAGGAAGGGATGAAGACCCCATCTCTCCATCACTCCATATGTCCGAGATTGGGCATTGGGAAATTGGGCAATTTGGTCTTGAATTTAGGTATTAGAAATTGTTTGTGATTTAGTGCATTAGATTGCTTCGCTAACGCTCGCAATGACGGAGAAGGAGGAGGAGTTCGCAATGACAAAAAAGGGGGCGAATTAACGCCCCCCTTAAGCATTCGCATTCGCTACCGAACGATGAGCTTCTGACTCGCGCTTGAGCCCGCTGCCTCAAACCGCACGAGGTAAACACCAGCGGACAGCTGCCGCAGGTCAAGGCTCTTTGTCCCGGTCCCGGATGCAACAAAGCCAAACTCAAGAACAGTTCTGCCTGTCACATCATACACCGAAACCCTCGCCGCACTCGGCTGCGGCACACTGTAACTCAAGAGCCCGTAACCCTTGACAACCGGATTCGGCGCCACACTGAACCCGAACCGCTCTACAACCACCTGCTCACCCATCACGCCTGCACGCTCAGGCTGGAATCGCAGAACTGTCGGTAGGGTGTCAATATAACGCCAGAACTCCTGGGTCTTGCCACCCTTGAAGGCAAAGAAGGTGCCCTCATTATAATAAACCAGTGAACCACCGTTCTTCACCCGCTTCTTTCTGCCAGTGGAGCCATACTCTGGCATTGGTTGCAGTTCTGTCCAGGAATCAGTAGCGATGTCGTATCTCCAGAATTCGCAGGTGTTGCCGCCTTTGAGCGCATAGATAGCGTTATTGTAAAGGTCGGCATCAGCACCATCCTTGGACTTCTTTTTCTTGCCGGTAATGTTGCTCAACATCGGCATACCTGCAAGCATTGAGTCGCTCCACTCCCGGGTTGACAGGTTATAGGTCCAGAACTCATGATACTTCGCCTTGTGGGCATAGATAGTATTCTGACCATCATAAACCAGCCATGAGCCATTGTCCCACTTCGGTTTGAGACCAGCCGGTGCATTGGTAAGGACCTCCCACATATCAGTAATGGTGTTGTAGCGCATAAAGTCCTGTTTGTAACCCTTGAGCAGATACACATAGGGGGTGTCATTGTGCACGACATAAACCACATTGGTGCCGCCTTTGGGGTTTTTGCCTGATGGTCCGGGAGGGATATTTTTAAACGGCTGCCAGGCGCTATCTTGGATTGAGTAGCGCCAGAAACCCGGGGTGTTGTTGCCCTTGACCGCCCAGATGTAGCCCGCACCATAGCAGCCGGCTGAGCCTTTGTAAGGCGGTTTGCCTTCTATACCAGGCGGCCAGGTGGGCAGTTTGGTCCAAGTGTTTGTCTGCGGGGCATAGGAGTAGAAATCATACGACTTGCACCCCCGCGCCGCATAGATTAACCCGTTGTCGCGATTATATGTCAGCCAGGCACCATCCTTGACATAATCAGGCACATGCCCTATTTCTGACCAGCCAGTAACTTTTCCCGGTCTAACTTCAAAGGGCTTGATGATTGTGTCATTGTAGTGACGATGCTCTGGTTCGTAGATGGTATAGGAGGTGGCGTAGTAATTACCTGCTGTTTGCGCCTGCCAGGTTTCTGAGAAGGTATGGGTAGTTTCCTGAAGGGAACGGAGCGAGAGGGATTCGGTTACGCTGTAAAGGATATTCGCCTCGTGGTCCTGAATGATGAAGGCGAGTGCCAGGTCTGCAGGTGCCTCGCTGTAGTTTTTAACCTTAGTTGCCGGTCTGACAGTTGCGCCTTCAAATACCACCGCTTGCGGTTCAACAATCTGCGTGGGCGCAACATCAAGGACTACTACCCGGGCGGTTGCGGTTATGAGATTGTTATCCGGAACCATATCATCGGCAAGCCGTGATGAGCAACGGACAGGGTAAGTGCCCAGCTGCTCTGCACTCCAGGGTCCAAAACCGCTGATGAGCCTTTCTTCATCAGGCTGGAGGTTGAGGACAAGTTTCTGCTGGTCATAGGAGGCACCAATCTGGAGGCGGACATAGAAGGAGGCTTGTGTCGTGCCGTTATTTTTTACCATGATTTCCGGCTCAATCACAGCACCGGAGTCAACATACCCCTTGGGGCTGATGATTGCAGTTGGCTGGACATCAAGGAGATAGACATCAATTGAGTCTTTCAGGGTGTCGTTTTCAGGAACAACATCGCCGGGAAGCATTGTTACCGCCTTTGTCTGGAGATTACCCTTGACAAGTGCTGTCCAGGGGGTAAACCTGACCTCCTGCAATTCACCAGGGCTGACAGTTACCACTTGGGTATCGGAGTAGACGGTGCCGATTTCAAATCTTGTTTTGAAGGTCTGAACACCAGAGCCATAATTGCCAACGATGACACGAGGTGATACCACCTGGCCATAGGGAATGGCACCGACGGGTTCAAGGATTTCGCTGACGCCGACATCAATTAAGTTACGGCAGCCGATGCCCAAGACATCGTCAATCAGCCAGCCACAGTCCACATTTTGCTCATCCGAGCTAAACCGCCAGGCGATTAAGAACCTCTCATTTGCGCTCACCGGCACCCTGAACCTTGCCCATTCCCAGGACCAGGAGCCGGAATAGCCATCATCATCACCTGACAACGGGCAGTAAGGTCTGGCACCACCGCTCGTATCTGGATATAGAAGTGTCCAGGTCTCGCCGCCATCGGTTGAATATTCCACATGACCGCCATCAGATAGCGACTCACTCTGCATCCAGTGCATAAACATCACCACCGGTGTATCCCGGAGCGCAGCCAGTTCATAGGAGATAAGGGTGTCATTGGCGTTGTTGCCGTAGTAGTCAAACAGGACATTGCCCCAGCAGTTAGGAACCGATGGCGGTGCGTTGCGTGGCGGTTGCGGCGCACCCCAACCCCAGGCACCGGTCCAATAAAAATCACCATCGGTGATGTCAAAGTTTTCAATGAAGTCAGCAACCAGTGTGGTCTTGGTCAGACGGTCATTATCCGGGTTGGAATCCGCAGCAAGCCTGACCGAACATCTGACAGGATAGGTGCCGCTTACTGTGGGGGTCCAGGTGGCAAAACCGGTAACATTGAACCGCTCACCCGGCTCAAGGGTCCGATTGACATTAACCATACTGGTATACATTATGCCGATGTCCAATTTCACGCTGAAAGAGGAGATGATGCCGGTGCCGGTATTGCGAACCCAGACCGATGGGTTGACATCCTCGCCCACCCGATGAATTGCTGCGGGAATGTCAATCTGGTCAAGGGCTAAATCCAGCCTTCCGGGCGGCCAGCCCCGTTTGTAATAGAGCTCCCAGTTGCCATCGCGGTAGTCATGCCAGATGACATGCAGGTTATCCGGAACCAAACCGTTGCCACCGTTGTTAATGGAAGGATAGGCGCGGTCTGAGGTGGTAACAGCGGTCAAATTCATTGGTGTCTGCCAGACACCTTCAGGGGTGCGTTCGTTGTAGCGAATCTGGAAATAGCGCGGGCTTGAGCTATTGTTACCATACCAGACACAGTGTCCGCTGCCGTCGCTGGTAAAGGCAAGGCAGGGGTTGAACTGGTCATAGGAGAAATTGGGCTCAGAAACGGTGTCACCAACCAGCTGAAATGTATCTGCCACACCAGTGCCGAGCCGTTCCTTGTGAATTATCCGGTAGTTGCGCCGGTTAGCTGGATAACCCTGCCAGACAATGTGAACATTATTGGACACTAAATTAACCGCAATTGCCGGATTCATCTGGTGATAACTACCACGGGAGATGTCAGCAACCACTGGGCCCCAGGAACCAGAAAACCTGCCCCGGTAACCAATCTGATAAAATGAACCACCACCATAACCAAACCAGGTTACATGGACATTATTGTTTCTGTCCGCAGCAACCTTTGGCCACCAGCGATAATAATTATTGCCGCCTGAGTCAACCCAGACCCGCGGCTGCCAGGTTGTGCCCACCTTCTCCTTATAGCCAATCGCATAACCGAGCGTCGGGTGATAGCAGTAATAGACCACATGGATTCGATTGTTGGGTGAGGCAGCAATTGCCGGAAAGAACTTGTACCAGCGCAGGGTGTCTTCGGTAATCCGCACCGAGCTTGCATCCCAGCCGCCATTCCCCGATGATGTGGGCGTGCACTTCTTATAGGCAATGTAGTAACCCTTGGGAACCTGTGACACCTTATTAAAAAACCACACCGCATGGACATTACCAATAGAGTCAACACAAAGCGCCGGGTAGTAAGAGTGGCCTGAAGATGCCAAATCCGCTGAGATGCAGGTATCGTTTGTCCAGCCCGAACCCGGATAGTAACGCTTGTAATAAATCTGGGGTGAATACTCACCCGGGCTCTGATATGACATCCAGACCACATGGACTCTCCCCGAAGGGTCGGTTGCCACCAACTGCCTGCCATAGGCATAGGTGTAGTCTGCAACCTCATTTTCGGTCAGACGAACATCTTCTTGCCATTCGGCATCGGTCCCGGCAATCACCCCGGTCTGGGGAGAATATCCCGCTCTATCAAGCGGCACCGCCCGCGCGCGGAGCAGATTTTCAAACTGGTCCTGAAGCAAAAGCCCTGTCTCCGGGTCAATCGCCGCAGGCTCCAAACTAAATGCTAACGCAGCCAGTGATAAAAAAACAAACACCGCTGCCTTTCTCATAATCCGCCTCCCTTTTTGTTTAAAATTAACATCATAAATCCTTACAGGGTTAACCCGAAAGCGACCTGTATTTAATTATAGAAAACATCTGTCTGCCTGTCAAGGAAAATTTCAGCGGGGTATCAGAAATTTCCGCTTGACTTTTAATAAACCTGATGGTATAATTAACCAATTAAAAAGGAGGTCAATTTGCAGCGGAATGTTTTGATAATTGTTTGTCTCTGCGTTTTGACAGGATTGGCAAATGCCGCAGTGAATATTGTCGGCTACCTTTACACTGAAGAGATTGAACCGGTTCAGGTTGATTCGGTATATATGGTCGGCGGTCTGACCGGCATCTGGTTCTCAACACCGGGCTGGACTGTTAACGCCGGCGAAACCGATACCTTTGAATTTCCCGAATACCCTGAATGGCCTTCAACCATTCAGGTTGCCGCCTTCATCGCTGGTATGCCTATCCTTTACAACATCGACCGTCCGCGCCCGGACAGCTGGTACTCTTTTGAACCCCCGTTTGAACAGGCTCAGATTCAATTCCATCCCGTCAGCGCTATCAAGGAAGGAAAAAGACCATATGAACCCTCACCATTTCCCCTTGTTAGTATCATCACCAATCAGCTCCTTTACAGTTTTACTCAGAGCCACCAGATTGAAATCATCACCCCTACCGGCCAGATTGTCCGCACCCTGCCGCTAACACCTGGAGTCTATCTCTATCGGTTCACCAACTCATTAGCGCGACCGCAAAGGTTCACCATTATTCGTTAAAAACCCTTACCTCAACCTCTCCTAATGTCGGGCAAGGTAGGTCCCTTCGGCACCTGCCAAGGCAGAGTAGCCTTGCTTATAGATTGTCACGGGCAGAGCCTGGCCCGAGCCTGTGTCCAGAAGGAGATTGCCACCTGCCTTTGGGAGAACGCAATGACGAGCCACTTTGTCATTGCGAGGAGCATAGCGACGAAGCAATCTCTCGCGTGAGATTGCCACCTGCCTTTGGCAGAACGCAATGACCACCTTTCTTTGTTATTCCGAGCCCGTCTCCCTTCCCGTCATTCCGAGTTCTCTCTTCTCTCCGTCATTGCGAGCGTTAGCAAAGTAATCTAATGCACTAAATCACAAACAATTTCTAATATCTAAATTCAAAACAACCGATTTCCGGACTCTGATTTCGCTCCTTTACCTCTACCTTTGCCTTTACCTCAACCTCTTCAGCAAGCAATCAGGATAAGGGAAAGGGTGGGTGAAAGGGTGATGGAAACTCAATAGAAAATGACCACTGAAAGGACAGGACAAAGCAAGGTTCAAGTGGAATTCAAAGGGCTCGATAAAAGGCTCGGAAAAGTGCCGGGAAAAAGGCTCTAACAAAGGGACTGATAAAGGGTTAATAAAATGCCTTAACCGAGGGCAGGACAAAGGGTAGTTATCATAATGGTTCAAATGGCTTAAATCAGGGTTTCTGATATGGTGGCAAAAAGAGCCTCAGAAACTGTATAGGAGACCGTCTGGGGGGTAACCCCTGGGTAGGGGAGGGGGGCAGATTTTAGCACTTTTTGGCTAATTATATGACAAAAAAGGGCTTACATTATAGGGGAAAAGGCAAAAAACCGGGGTTTAAAATCGGGTGTATACATAAAAGTCTACTTAATTCAACCGGGAAATAATGCTCTATTTTATTGATATTCAATGAATTATATGAAATTTTTCATAATTTAAGACCCCATCCCCCATACAATCCTCAAGGTTATTTCTCTCACCATATTCAAGGTTATGATTTCAGTAACTTGAGTCGTGGTGAGAGTCGTCATCCGTTCGTTTGCCTGTTAAAGCCCTTTACCCGTTCTCTGTCAGTTTCTGTCTTATATCCCGGTTCAGGCTCTACTTACCGCTCTTTAACCAGTTGTTATCCTTTGCCTTTGTCCTGTCCTTTTCCGGGTTCTTTTCCCTTGAGTTTCCATCACCCCTTTACCCGCCATTTACTTAATCCTTTTTGCGACCGGAATCTGTCAGAAACACTGGCAAATTCTAATCTCAAGGCACTAAATCCTGAACAAATCCTAATTCCAAAACTACAACTTTTTCCGGTCAATGCGAGGGCGCTCTGCCCTGGGCAGGTGGCGAAAGCACTACCTGCAGGTCGGCAAATCTTTCAAGTCATTGCGAGGGTGAAGCCCGAAGCAATCTGACGCGAGAGATTCCTTCGCCCTGACGGGCTCGGAATGACAGAGGAGAAGGGGGACGGGCTCGGAATGACGAAGAAGGAACAGTCATTGCGTTCTGCCAAAGGCAGGTGGCAATCTCCTTCTGGACACAGGCTCGGGGCAGGCTCCGCCCGTGGCAATCTAACGCGTGTGGGTTGCTTCGTCGCTATGCTCCTCGCAATGACAGAGAAGGAGGAGGAGTTCGCAATGACAAAAAAGGGGGCGAATTAACGCCCCCCTTAAGCATTCGCATTCGCTACCGAACGATGAGCTTCTGACTCGCGCTTGAGCCCGCTGCCTCAAACCGCACGAGGTAAACACCAGCGGACAGCTGCCGCAGGTCAAGGCTCTTTGTCCCGGTCCCGGATGCAACAAAGCCAAACTCAAGAACAGTTCTGCCTGTCACATCATACACCGAAACCCTCGCCGCACTCGGCTGCGGCACACTGTAACTCAGGAGCCCGTAACCCTTAACAACCGGATTCGGCGCCACACTGAACCCGAACCGCTCCGCAACCACCTTTTCACCCATCACGCCTGCACGCTCAGGCTGAGAAGCCAAGAGAGCCGATATCGTATCAGCATAACGCCAGAACTCTGCGGTCTTGCCGCCCTTGAATGCGTAGAATATCTGCTCGCCATACGCAGCAATGTCACCGCCCTCCTTCACCCGCTTCTTCTTGCCGGTTGAACCGAACTCCGGCATCGGAGCAAGTTCAGACCAGGCAGCCAGCGGGATTGAGTAGCGGTAGAATGCGCAGGTATTACCACCCTTGAGCGCATAGATGTAGCCGTTGTAATAGGCTGCTGAGCCGCCATCCTTGGACTTCTTGGTCTTGCCGGTCAAAAGGCTCTGATACGGCATACCCTGAAGCGGCGCGGTGCTCCACTGCATGGTGGTGAGGTTAAATGTCCACAGCTCGTGATACTTTGCCTTATGCGCATAGATGAGGTTGTCGCCGTCGTAGACGAGCCAGGAACCCTTGTCCCACTTGGGCTTGGCCCCAGCCGGTGCATCAGGCAGTTGCTGCCAGGCAAGGGTGGAGGTGTTGAAACGGAAGAAGTCCTGCTGGTAACCCTTCAGCAGGTACACATAACCAACATCCTCCTGAACCACATAGACCATATCAGTGCCACCCTTGGGATTCTTGCCTGATGTGCCCATCGGGATGTTCTCTAACTGCTGCCAGGTGTTGTCAGCGATTGAGTAGCGCCAGAACCCAGGGGTATTGTTACCCTTGGCTGCCCAGATATAGCCGCCACCATAACAGCCTGCCGCACCCTTTGCCGGCGGTTTCATTTCAACGCCAAGAGGCCATGCCAAAAGGCTCGTCCATCTGCCAAGACTGTCAATGTTGGGGTCATAGCAGAAGAAGTCGCCCGACTTGTAGCCCCTTGCGCCGTAGAGCAGTCCGTTATCCTGATTCATCGCCAGCCAGGCACCATCCTTGACCATGCCCGGCACCGACTTCATCTCAGCCCAGCCCGGCGGAACTATTGGTCCCTCTGTGCACTCAAACGACCCGTCAAGGTAGTCATTCGCAGGATTGATATCGCCCACAGCCACAGTTGAACACCTCACCGTATAGGTCCCGGCAATCTCCACCATCGTATCCGGGAAGAGAATCAGCGCCTCTTGACCGCCTTCGAGAACGCGATTTTCAGACTTGCTGTAGAACCTGATCCCATCCGGGTCCTCAATGAAGTAGAAGGCGGTAAAAGCCATCTGGGTCGAGCCATAGTTCTTCCAGGTTGCCTTGGGTGTAAAGTTTACTCCAACCTGCACCCTACTTGGCCCATTAATTCTCGTCACACCGACATCGCCATACTGCGCGGTCCTGAGAATCAAGGTCCCATACAGATAGGGTTTGAATACAGAGTCAAAGGGCAAATCTGCAGGCCACCAGCCATACCAGCGCCCATTATCCAATCCATAGAAGAACACACCGCAGGTGTCATTTTCCGGATTGAGACTGAGCTGGTAGGGCATATTCCCAAACGGCGTCTTGGTCTCAAACACCAAATACCCGTTGAAAACACCAGAGGCGGACTGAGACCCAGGCGCGACACCGCTTGAACCAGGACCAGAAGGTAATATCGGACGGAAACGAACCTCATCTGCGCCCGTACCAGTGATGAGATACCAGTAGTTGCCCTCCATATTGCTGGGGTCCCACTGACCGTCATCGTTCTCATCGCAGTAGAAACCAATCTGGTCATTGACATCCCTTGCATATGCTATTGGCAGGGCATAGGCGGCATAGAGGTAGTCTCCGTCATGCATAAACCAGGCCTTAGCAGTATAAGGTCCCCAGGGCTTGCCACCCTGACCACCCGCATTGGAGAAGTTCACATAGTAAGCGGTTGTCCACTCGTTCGGCGCCATATAGCCGTCAAGCGTTGGCGCAGAACCGGTGCGGTTGGAATAGATGGTATCAGCGGTGTAGATGGCGCATCCCCACATCGTGTCATTCATCGGCAACTGGTCGCCCTCAAGATAGGTATAGGTGTAATAGGTATAACCGTGCCACAGTTGCGGATTGGGCGCCCACACATTGGTGAAGGTTACTTCGATGGTATCATCCGGCATCAGGGTGTCAATAATCACACCGTCCTCGTAAATCAGGGAACCGGCAGAATCAACCCTGAATGTTACCGGGAAGTTGAGCGCAGGGTCCATACCCAAATTCGCAACCTTCACTCTCGGTGTTATCATCATACCAGGCTCAACTACCGGGGATGAAGGCACAAGAATCTGAGTAATCCCCACATCAACCGGCGGGGTAACCTGACCACCAATATGGACATTTGCCGGGCTCGCATAAACACCAGAGGTGTAATACGCCCAACCCCTGCACCCGCTCTCAAATGAACTGCCGCCCAGCGCATAAGGCATCGGGCTTTCCTGTGTCCAGGAGTTGGTTGTTATGTCATAACACTCAACCCAGTTACCCTGGGTCCAGGACTGGGCTCCACCATAGCAAAGGACAAATGGACCATAAGCGCACATACCTAAGCCATGCCTGCCGGTTGGCATTGAAGGCTTGGTGCTCCAGGTGTTGGTTGACGGGTTATAAGCAATAAAAGTGGTCTGCTGATACCAGCCGCCCGCATAATACAACAGACCGTCTGAACCTACATCCATCTGACCATGGCTTGTTACTCCGGTTGCGCTTGCCCGTGCTTCCCAGGCATCATCAGGAATGCTGTAGCGATAGGTCGCACCAGGATAACTTGAGCCGTAAACAACCAAGATGGAATCACCATAAGGCGCACCCGCTTGACCGTAATCAGAATTCGGACAGGTCGCGCCGAGTGACCATGAGTTGCTCGCGATATCGTATATCATCAAGACATTTCCGGATGAGGGGTACCCACCAGGGATAAAAATCTTTCGCTTTCCCGGATGGGGTATCATACAGTGGTTGGATACCGCCTGCGGCATTGATGCCAGTTCTGTCCAGGCATCAGTAACCGGGTCATAACGCCACAGTTTGTTGAACGGTCCGCCTGCACCCGAGGTTCCAATCCAGCCGCCTCCCACATAGTGGTAACGATTATCAGTGCAGCCTGCGCTACGGTAGGTCCCGTTGCCATCAGGAAAATCCGCGAACCGTTGCCATACGCGGTCTGCTTTTGGCGGTGGTTCGGTTGGTGGTAAGGAGGGGGAAACAGGAGTAGATGGTGCTGCCGCATCCAGTGGATGACCTCCGTTAGAACCGACTATCTGCTTTTGGGGCAAGACAGTGCTCTTGTTGGGGAGCGCGCCTTGGAGGTTGTCAGGCGTCACTGTATATGCTGGGCTATTAGCGGCGAACAGTGCCGCCACCAGCATCAAGGTCAGCAGCAACGCTGCTTTTCTTTTATCGGTCATCTTTTGCCTCCTTTTTAGTTTTTAATGCCACTAAGGTCTGCCTGTCCACAAAGGAAAAGAACAGGACATATCCTGTCCTTCTCGTGGCAGTGTAACCCAGACTGCTTGTTTGGGATAAACGGGGCAGACCCGATAGTATTATACAAATCTTCAGCCCTTTGTCAAGCAAAAAATTTCACTTCTTTTTTGCCCGTTTATTTGACCACCTGCACCTTCACCTGCCGGCTGATATCACCCTGCTTCACCTCAAGGATGTAAATGCCAGGATTCAAACCGGCAAGGTTCAAAGAATAGCAGTTACCTGTTGCCGGCAGCAAGATTTTTTCCTGATGGCAAAGGGCACCGGCAACATTAAATAGGGCAATCGCTGCCTCACCCTCTGCATTCGGCGGCAGCGTCAACATCGCCCGGTTTCTTACTGGATTGGGTTGAACCTTTATGGACGCAAACCTCCTGCCTGTAAAATCAGCCTCGGAGATGCCCGGTGCCGCCGAAGAGTCCCACTTAACCGTCACGAGGTCATAGGTCATCAAGGGAAGACCGCCGTAACTCCTGCCGGTTACCACCACCTTGAACTCGTTGTCCACCGCAATCGCCTTTGCCTCATCAGCATTATTGAAATCGCTGTTATAAAGGCACACTAACTCAGGGGTGCCGTTTGACGAATAACGCAACCGGCAGTAATCGGCACGACCAAGCGTATCCTGACTGTAACCGACTATATGAATTTTGCCATTGGCGTCAACGAGGATGCCGCTTGCCTCATCAAAGTTGTTTGCCGTTCCGTTGTAAAGCGCCACCCAGAGCTCATTACCATTAGCCGGATTATATGCCACTGTGCCGATGTCATTATTGGTGGTCCGCCAGACATTGCCGGTGATATAAAGCCCGTTTGGGGTCAAAGCCATTGCGGTCGGAATCGCTCCGCGGTTAGTGCCGCTGTAAATCTTTGTCCAGAGCCTGGTGCCACTGCTATTATACTTCAGGGTAACATAACTATAGGGACCACCCATACCAGGACCGAGGGCGCTTCTGCCGGTAACAAACACATTGCCCGCGCTGTCAACAGCAATCGCTGCCGGAATATCATTGACAGTATCACGGTCATAAATGTCCACCCACGCCTGACCCCCACCAGCATCATACTTCACCGTCGCATAGTCCTGAAATGTTCCTCCCTCCTGGGTGCGGGAGCCGGTTACATAGATACTGCCATCCAAAGCAAGCGCAACACCCACCGCCTTGTCATCACCAACCCCGCCGTCAAAGTTCGCTGCCCAGGCCTGAGTGCCATCGGCATTGTATTTAATTGTAACAAAGTTGGTCATATCCGTGGCATCGGTCTCATAACCGGTAACATAAACATTGCCACTGCCATCAATCACCAATGCGGCCGGCTCATCATTTTTGCCGGCTGAACCCTGATAGATGGCACGCCAGGCTTCAGACCCATCCGCATTAAGTTTTACCGTCAGGATATTGTAATTGCCCGCTGAACCGGTTCTGCCCGTGAGATAAATAGCACCGCTCGCATCCATCTTCGCCGCCCGCACCAAATCGTTGGTGTTGCCCGTGCCGCCAATCCGGTCAAGCCGCAGAGACTCGCCCGCCGGTGAATACTTGATGACAACAAAGTCATAACCGGTGGTGAGTGTCGGGCTTGAGCCCACCACAAATATATTCCCCTCGGCATCGGTGAAGACCGCGCAAGCCTCTTCATCGCCGTTTGCCGGACCATCATAGCGCCGGGTCCAGAGGGTGTCTGCTGCCAAGGTTATCGTAACTAAACTGACCAATATCCCGAAGACCGGGACTAACCTGTTATTCATTATTCCTCCTTTTGCTTATCTTTATATAGTTATAGTTAATATTATAACTTACTCATTTCACAGTCAAGAAAAAGTTTTTCCACTTGGTGGCTCGTCATCGCGTTCTGCCGCAGGCAGGAGCGTGGCAATCTCACGCGTGTAGATTGCTTCACTCCGTTCGCAATGACAGAGAAGGAGGAGGAGTTCGCAATGACAAAGTGGCTCGTCATTTTGCCAATAGTATCCGAGAGTAAATTGACATCTTTTCCCCTCTTTATATAATAATTATATGAAGAGGACATTAACCGGCTTATATCTCCTCTTGTTTTTATTCCTGGCTGGAGGCTGTCGTAAACCCTCGGCAGACAGCAGAACGCCGTTAAAAGCAAGCCAACCGGAGACAACTGCCAGCCCCCTGCCGGTAACAGATAGCCAAGCAGAGAACACCATTATTGAGTATAAAAGTCTTTTGGGAAAGGTTTTTTACGGTGAAAAAAATGGGGTTGACTTAACCGGACTGCCTGAAAAACTGCTCTATCCTGATGCCACACCTCTTTCCCGTTTCGGAAAGTATTACCCACGCTTTGGCTGTTCCTATAACCTTGAAACCAAAGACAGCCCGGCAAAGGTTTTTGCATATTACGAGAAGGTGCTGTCTGAATGGAAACTGGTCGCCGATACCAGCGGTGAAAATTATAAATCCCGCTCCTATGTCTCAGCCGGTAAAAAAGAGGTGGTGGAGGTAAATACCAGCCAGAAAAATGGCAGAACAGTGATAGTCCTTTTACATACTTATAGAATAATGGAATGAAAATTACCCTTACCCCCTTTTGCATGACCGGGGACCGAGGAGGAAAGGTAGAGGTAGAGGCTGACTTCGGTCTTCCGTCTTCGGTCTGTCATTGCGAGCGCAGCGAAGCAATCTCATGCGTTAGATTGCCACCTGCCTTCGGCAGAACGCAACTACAAATTAGCAAAGGCAAAGGGTGTTTGTAGTTGAGGTCGGCGGTACTCAGGAAAGAGCATTGGCGCGCGCCGGCTTCTGGGCACCTTTGCCGATTTCAACTGTGCCTCAAACTCAATCAGATGCTTAAACCCTGCTCTTTTATCACCGGTTAATTTTCGCGCCTTTTCCGCAGCCGACCTGCCTGCCCGCCTGCCAAACACCAGAATATCCAAAAGCGAGTTGCCCATCAACCGGTTGCGTCCGTGAATTCCGCCCGCAACCTCACCCGCAGCGTAAAGGTTTTTCACACCGGTCTCGCCCTGGTCATTAATCAGAACCCCGCCATTTTGATAATGCTGGGTCGGATAGGTTAAAATTGGCTCCTTGTCCATATAGATGCCGAACCGGGCAAACTGGTGATACATCGCGGGCAGATTCTTCTTCACCGCGCCCTCGCCTTTCAACATTTCAATCAGGGGTGTATCCAGCCAGACCCCGAGCCTGCCCGTGGGTGTCAAGACGCCATTTTTCCTCTCGGTGCATTCGCGGATGATTGCCGAGGCGGTGATGTCCCGGCTCTCAAGCTCATAAATAAACCGGTTGCCCAACACATTGACCAGATGCGCACCCAGACCGCGCACCTTTTCGGTTATCAACTGCCCGACAATCTGCTCCGGATAAGCGACACCGGTCGGGTGATACTGAATCGTGTCCATAAAAACTAACCTTGCCCCTGCCCGATACGCCAAGACCAGACCATCCGCAGTTGCGCCGTAATGGTTGGTGCAGGGAAAGCCCTGAATATGCAGCCGGCCACAGCCACCGGTCGCCAGAATTACCGTCTTTGCCCGGACAGTGAAGAGTTCATTGGTGTCAAGGTTGACAAACGCCGCACCGGCGCAGGCGCCACTGTCGTCGGTCAGGAGTTCAACCGCGGCACAGAACTCCAGCGCCGGGATGCCCCGGTTCTTGAACTCGTCCCGCAGGGTGCGCATAATCTCGGCACCGGTGTAGTCCCGGCAGGCGTGCATCCTTTTCCTTGAGGTTCCGCCGCCGTGAATCGTAATCATCGTCCCGTCGTCGGTCTTGTCAAACATCACCCCTAATTCCTCAAGCCAGGCAATCACCGCCGGGGCATCGGTTACCAGCGCCCGCACCAGTGCCGGAATGTTCTTGAAATGGCCACCGCCCAGGACATCAAGGTAGTGCCTTTCCGGCGAGTCATTCTCCTTGTCCGCGGCCTGAATCCCGCCCTGTGCCATCATCGTGTTGGCATCACCCAGCCGGAGTTTGGTGGTCAAAAGGACGCTTGCACCCTGTTCCTGCGCCATCAGCGCCGCCGCCACCCCGGCACCGCCGCCACCGATGACCAAAACATCAACACTGAACTTCGGGTTATCCGGGTCAAACCGCTTCGGGTCAACCACGGGCCAGGCCTCAAGCAGGTCGGCAATCTCAAGCGGGGTGCGTTCACCCCGGTTCGGGCCAACCTGCAGCGCCCGCATACTGGTCTCAATATAGTCCGGATGGAAGGACTTAAGCAGCGCCTTTTTTGCCTCGGCATCAAGCAGCGGAATCTTACCCTGTTTGAGCCGCTCGCCGCGCGTTGCCTCAAGTCTTCGGATTGACTCCAGCATTGATTCGGGATACATCTTCGCTCCTTTCTGCCTGGGGCAGGTGGCTAAGTTACATCCGGTTCAATGTCCCGTTCCTGATAGTAGAGACGGGCAAGTTCCTTTTCGTCCATCCTAATAAGTTTGTCAAGCCCGGGCTCAAATCTGCCCTCGGCAATTTCCTTCAGACGCCGGGCAAGATGACCTGCCCGCGGGGCAATTTTGGCACCATAAAGCCGCCGCGCCAGGAGCCCGACATTGTAATGGACAATCTCTGCCGGACACCGGCTTGCACACAAGCCGCACATAATACAGTCAAAGGACATATCCGCCACCCGGGCAATATCGCCCCTGATTGCCGCCTGAATATAACCCATCACATCAATGTCCTGGGGGCAGATTTTGGTGCAGGAGTTGCAGGCGATGCAGCGCAAGAGCTCGGGATAAAACCTGACCAGCACCTGGGTGTCCGGGGTTAGTTGATTGATTTCATAATTTTTCTTGTTTGCCGGATAAAAGGGAATCTGGGTCAAAAACATCCCGTCCTCAACCACGGTCTGGCAGGCAAGGCCCACCTTGAGCTTATACGAGTCCCGGGTGCGATAGACCGTGCCACAGGCACCGCAGAACCCGCCCCGGCACCCACAGCCGCGGATAAACCGGTAGCCCGCATACTCCATCGCCTTCATTATCGTCAGGTCCCTGGGAACAGAATAAGCCTCACCCATCACATAGATGGTAACAAAATCACCCCGGCTAGCCGGCTCATTCTGGGTCACTTTTTTCTTTCCCGGTTTTGCCATCAGCCCTCCTTTTTCACCTTTTCCAGTAACCAAGATTGAATTTTAGATTAAGTCTCATATTTCTTATACCGGCTCACGCCCTCCTGGTAAAGGTCGGCACCGTAGCAATCGTTGACCACAATCACCGGAAAGTTCTCAACCGAAAGTTCCTGCAACGCCTCCGGACCCAAATCCTCATAGGCAATAACCCGTGCGGCACGGACCCGCTGGGAGAGTAGTGCTGCAGCACCGCCCACCGCAGCAAAATAAACCCCGCTGAATTCCTTCAGCGCCCTAATCACCGCCGGGCTCCGGTTGCCCTTGCCAATCATACCCTTTAAACCCGCCCTGAGCAGAGCCGGTGTATATACATCCATCCGGTACGATGTTGTCGGTCCGCACGAGCCAATAACCCTTCCCGGCTTTGCCGGACTTGGCCCGACATAGTAAACAACCGCACCTCTTATATTAAATGGCAGGTCTTCCCCTTTTTTCAAACTTTCGGTCAGCCGCTGGTGGGCAAGGTCCCGGGCGGTATAAATCAAACCGGTAATCTCAACCGCATCACCCGCGCGCAAACTCTTTACTACATCATCGGTCAAAGGGGTTCTGATTCTCTTTATCTCACCCATAATTAAAATTAATTATAGAGTAGCGCTTTTGTGCCGCTGGGCATGGCAGTTGATGTTCACCGCACAGGGCATCGTGGCAATATGGCAGGGAAAAGCCTCAATAAAAACTGCCAAGGCGGTAACCCTGCCGCCCAGACCCTGGGGACCGATGCCCAGCCGGTTGATGCGCTCTAAAAGCTCCTGCTCCAGTTGCGCATAAAAAGGGTCTGAGTGAACCGAACCAATCTCCCTTAAAAGCGCCCGCTTGGCAAGCAGCGCGCACCGCTCAAATGTTCCGCCAATCCCGACTCCGACAATGACCGGCGGGCACGGGTTTGCCTGCGACCGCTCAACCCGGTCAACCACGAACCGCTTGATACCATCAACACCATCACTTGCTGCCAGCATTTTGACCTCACTCATATTCTCACTGCCCCCGCCCTTGGGCTGAACCACTATCTTCAGTTTATCCCCGGGTACAATCTCGGTATAAATAATTGCCGGCGTATTATCACCGGTGTTTTTCCTCCGCAACGGGTCAGCAACAATTGACTTGCGCAGATAACCCTCGGTATAGCCCTTTGCCACCCCGGCTTGAATCGCTTCCTGAAGTTCACCGCCCTCAACCCTGACCCCGGAACCAATCTCAACCCAGACCACTGCCCAGCCGGTATCCTGACAGATGGGCATCATCTCCTCCCGGGCGATTCTCTGATTTTCAAGGAGCTGGCGCAGAATCTCCTTCCCGGTCGGAGACTCCTCAACCTCCAGGCCGTGCTTTAGTGCCCGGACCACATCCTCTCCCAACTGGCAGTTTGCCTCAATGCACAACCGGGCGACCGTATCCCGGATCTCCTGAAATGGAATTGACCTCATCAAAGTGCTGGTGCCAAAACCCAGGTCTCGGTCGCTTCGGGCAGACGGGCCAGGGAAATCTCAACCTCGGATGAACCGATACGCCTGGGATTGGGTGCCAGTTTGATAAACTCCTCAACCCCGGCAATCTGAAAGCCCAGCTTCAGGGTCTTATAATGCATCGGTATGACCACCTTCGGATTGAGTAACCGGGTCAGTTGGTGTGCCGCAACGCTGTCAATCGTGAAAACACCACCCACCGGTACCAGAAGCACATCCACCCTGCCGAGCGCCTTCAGGGTCGCATCATCAGGGATGTGTCCCAGGTCACCGAGGTGGACAATCCGGAGATTGTCAACCTCATAAACGTAGACCGTATTTCTCCCCCGCTCCTGTCCCTGGCTGGAGTCATGGAAGGTATCAAACCCGGTAATCCTTATACCCTTAACCGTGAATGGCCCTCTGCCTTTCAGGATTTGGGGTGAGCCGGGCAGTCCGGCGCTGCCGTTGTGGTCAGGATGCTCATGGCTTACCGTAACCGCATCTGCCCTTTCAGTAATTTTTCTGTAGCCAACCGCGCCGTCATAGGCACCGGCAACATAAGGGTCGGTGATAACCCTGGTGCCATCATCCGCGGTAATAAGAAATGCGGAATGACCGAACCATTTTATCTTCATCGCCTTAAACCGGGCTGACCACTGAAACCCGCTTCTTGTTTCTGCTCACCCATTCAAACCGCACCACGCCGTCGGTCAAGGCATAAAGGCTGTCATCCTTTGCCCGGGCAACATTTTTACCGGGCAGAAAACGGGTGCCCCGCTGCCGGACAATGATGGCACCGGTGCGCACCTGCTCGCTGGCAAACGCCTTGACCCCAAGGCGCTGACCCGGACTATTGCGACCATTCTTCGCTGTGCCGCCGCCTTTTTTATGTGCCATAATTACTCCTTTTGCATTCTATCGCCTTGCGCCACCGGCAAGGAAAAATTATAACCATCAATTTCCCACAAGTCAAATATTATTGAATTAAGAAAAAAGGATATGGGTAACCTCGTGGTAATAGATGCGCACTAAACTAAGAAAGGAGATTTACCATCCCCTTTGGTTTTAACCAGAGCCCAGTTGATTAATGCCTTTAGCAATAATGCGGTTGTGAGCGAATAGTCCATCCCCTATTCAACATTTGCAATCAGAAGTGGGGCAACTAACGCCTGTAGACCAATTTCAACTTGCCAAAATTCTTGATTCTTCCGCTTGCCTCTTTTGATGACGGCTATATAATTTTTAAAAAGGAGGAAAGATGATGGTCAGCGAAGCCATAGAACAGCGCCGGGCATATCGTTCACTGGCACCGGTGGAAATAACCGAAGCACTTGTGCGCGATTTGGCTCACCATGCCCAGCTCGCCCCAACCTGCTTTAACAACCAGCCAGCCCGGTTTGTTTTCGTCTGGGATAAAAATATTCTCAATGAGTTAAAACCGGCCTTCAGTAAAGGTAATGAATGGTGCTACGCCGCCTCAATGGTAATTGCGGTTTTCACGAAAAAAGAACTGGACTGCATAATCAGAGACCGGGAATATTTCCTGTTTGATACCGGCATGCAAACTGCTTTGCTGATTTTACGGGCAACAGAAATTGGACTTGTCGCCCATCCAATTGCCGGATACAGCCAGCAGAAGGTGCGCACGGTCCTGAATATCCCGGAAGATTTTCAGGTAATTACTCTGATACTTGTTGGCAAACATTCCGAGAAATTCAGCCCGGTTCTGTCCGAAAAGCAGATTGAAGCAGAAAAGATGCGCCCGCCCAGACTGCCCCTAAAAAAAGTAATGTTCTATAACCGCTACCAGCCGGAAACGGAACCGGCGGGAAAATGAAACTTTGGCGTCTGGTCCATATTACCGTCGGCATCATCCTTGCCCCGTTTCTATTCATCACCGCCCTAACCGGCACCGCGATGCTTATTTTCAATCGATTCTGGCAACACCTCAATCTCCACGCTTGGTTCAGATATGGTGGAATTGTAATTGGCTTGGGCTTGATTTTGCTGGCAGTTACCGGGTTAGTGATATTTATAAAAGTTATTTTCCACCAAAAAATGAAAAAAACGCCCAGAAGTTAAAAATCCAACCATTTTTATAATCAACAGATTCTCAAATAGTTAACAGACGAAAAATATCCTCTAAAATTGCCTTTGAACTAAGCATAAATTTTTCAAATAGTTGGCAAGACATTCTGACTGCAGTCAAATTTATCAAATTTAAATGGCAAAAATACTATATTATTAAGGACGAATCTATGGTAATTATTGTTGAAACTAAAGGTCAGCCCCTGAAATAGGAGAACAGATGGATAAAATCATTAGCCAGTATCTTGAGGTGCAAAATCTGCTCCTCTTGGCAACAATCAAAGCAAAAGAGGTAAACTTCCACCAGGTAAAAAAAATACTTGCTGTTTTTGATTTTGACCGGCAGATAATGAATCTTGAACAACTGCCTCCAAAACCCCCTACCGCTATTCAGGAGCCAGAACTGCTGAAAGAGAAAATTGAAAACCTCAAACAGAAACTCAAGAAGGTAATCGCCACCGCTGAAGAAAACGGGGTCACGATTCCGCTGGAGAAAATGTCGGTAAATTACCGTTTAAATGAGGATGAGAAAACCATCCTGCTGACGCTGTTTTTTGCCCGGTTTAATCTTTCTGGCTTAACCTGCGCCGACCTTTTGAAAATCGTTAGCGCAGACCTGGGCGAAATTATCGGGAAATTAAACATATTCTTTCCCGAATCAAGCCTGCGCCGCAACGGTCTGATTGCCCCGAAACAGGATTTTTTTACCGACAAAGAAGACGGCCCGCTGGCGGCTGAGTTCAGGATAACCGATGATGCCTTCTATCAAATCTGCGGAATCGAACCGCCCGGTAAAACAGGACCCACAGAAGATGAGGGAAAATTCCGCTCCTCCAACAATCTGCTATGGGTTAAGGAACCGGAGGTTACTTTTGAGCAGTTAATCCTGCCCGAATGGGAAAAAGAAAGGATTATGCAGGCGCTATGGCAACATAAAAATCTGGAACAGGCATTCAGGGACTACTACCTGGAAGGAAAAATTGCCTATGGCAAAGGCACAGCCATGCTTTTTTACGGGTTGCCTGGAACCGGCAAGACCGCAACTGCCGAAGCAATCGCCCATCATCTGGGCAAAAAAATTGGCTATGTCCGGTATCACGAGTTATATAACCGATTTGTTGGCGGGTCGGAGAAAAATCTCAAGCGCGTATTTGAAGAGGCAAAAAATAGTCAATGCCTGCTTTTGTTTGATGAAGCAGACGCCTGCTTTGGCGCCAGGCTTATTGAGTCCCACGCTACTGACCGTATGCACAATCTGATGACCAACATTTTGATGCAGGAGATGGAACGATTTGACGGACTGATCATTTTGACCACCAACCGCGATTTTGCAATTGATCAGGCATTCGAACGCCGGATTCTATTGCGCCTCGAGTTCAAAATACCCAGAACCGGGGAACGGGAAAAAATCTGGCAGTTTTTCCTTAAGGGTTGTCCAAAACTCGCCCCCGATGTTTCATTGGCACAACTGGCAGAAAGGTATCCTCTGACCGGCGGTAAAATCAAAAATGCGGTGCTGAAGGCGATGATTGCGGCTGCCCGTGCCAGCCGGTCAATAACAATGTCAGACTTGGAACAGGCGGCCGGTGAAGAACTCGGACAGAACGGCAGGAAGGTAATGGGATTCTCACCGGCTTAATTTTGACTCAGAAGGAACTGGCATTATACTTATATTGCATTGGCCATTCACTGGTTTCCGGGAATCGTTGCCGTCGCCTTGGGGCTGCTGGCTACCTTTTGGGGCTATCGGCTGTTGAAATTTACCCTGGTGATCGCCGGATTTGCACTGGGTGCTTATCTGGGTGCATTCGTGGCAAACCAGGCAGGCACGGTTAACTGGCTCATCATTGTTGCTGGTATCGTGCTGGGCATCTTTGGTGCCCTTGTTACCGTGTGGCTTTTCAAGCTGAGCGTTTTTCTGCTCGGCGCTGTTGCCGGCGCACTGCTTACTACCATCTTCTCCGGTGGTGTCGGCTGGCAGCATCTTTTGATTCTCCTGATCGGTGCGCTGGTTGGCGGCATCCTTACCTTGCTAATTCAGCATCCGGTGATTTCATTTTTGACCGGATTTCTGGGCGCGTGGTGGGTTGTTGCCGGGCTTTTCAGCCTCTTCGGCAAAACCCGGCTCCATTTAAGTGATGGCTATGATTTGCCGCTAATGGCGATGCTATGGCTTGGACTTGGTGTTGCCGGCTTTCTGGTCCAGATGTTCAAAACCGGCAGGAAAAGGGAAAAGGCTAAGTAAACCGATGAACCCGGACACCGTTCAGCAAGAAACAGGCAGGGTAATCACCGTAAATGGCACCAGGGCTGAACTGGATGTTATACCAGGCACTGGGTGCGAGCACTGCGGGGCGAGAAACCTCTGCAACTGGGGTGGTAAGGCAACGCGCAGGGTTGTCGCCCATAACCCGCTTGGTGCCCGGCCTGGGGAAATGGTGGTAATTTCCCGCTCAACCCGAGCCGGCGCCCACTCTGCTCTGCTGGTGTTCGGGCTGCCCGTGCTTTTAATGGTTGCCGGGGTAGTTTTCGGTTCGATGCTGGGAAGTGAAATCTGGGCCGGGGCCCTTGCCGGTCTCGGACTCGGCCTTGCCATTTTAATCCTGCGGCTGATTGACCGGGTAAGAGATAGAAAAGGCACAAATCTGCCCATTATTGTCCATATTTTCACCCGTGAAGAGTTGAAGGGAGACGAAAATGAGCAAAGAAATGCTGGTATTGCTTGTCCTAATAATAGTGATAATAGTGACGCCAAGGGCTGAACCGAAAGATATGGCCAGATTTGAGAATCCGGAACATAGCACGGCCAATTTCTGGCACGATGTGAAATTTGTCCCTGACCCTAACGACTCCTCCGGCAAGAAGGGAATCTGGCAGGGCTGGTTTCATCAGGATAACGTTGATGGAGCAAAATTGGACCAGGGTATCATCCGGGCCAGGGTTGAAGGGAAATGGCAGGATTTCCCTATTGTCCAACTCCCGCCCGATTTTCTCAAGTGGAACTTTGACCGCCGGCTCGCCCAACTGGCCCATATTAAACAGTTGCTGGAAAATCAGCGTTCGGAGATGCCGGAGATTGCCGGGCCACACAACGGGATTGTCGCATCCCACGGCTTGAAAAGAAATGACTCCTATTGGACGATTAATAATGCGGTCAAGGGTATGGGCTGGCTGCCCAAGAGGGACAAACTTTCGGAAATAATCCAATTGCTCAGAAGGACCTGGCAGGACTCAACCCCGAAAAAACTCCGTGTGCTGGAAAGCCTCTATCAGAACGGCGCTGAGATTTTTGACCTTTCCAAACAGACCTCGCTTGAACTTTACTCCCAGCCTGGCTTCGAGACCCACACATTTCTCAACCAGATGGCTGACCCGGGCGTGGCGATTGTGTTCCTTGACCTGCCCAAATCCTATGAATTACGGTGCATCGCTCGAATGCTCCATCCCGATGACCCCAATCTGACAGATTATGAAAAACAGGTGGTGGAATACATTAACCTAATCCATGATTATTTCCACGGGGAATCACCGCGCCGGGCAATCGGGGTCATCTATTCAATCGTCCAGGTCTTTGACAACTCGCCGGGCAATTGGCGCGGACAGCGGGTTGTCCCGGCGCAGGAGAAGTAGCGCACTAGCCGCATTGACAAATCCCAAGGGTTGATTATTCTTTTGTCAGTGCCGGAGAGTAAGAGTTTACAGGTAGCGGTTCCAGGTCTACCAGTTCCGGATGAGGAACTGGTGCGCCGGGCGCAAAAGGGCAATCTCGAGGCGTTTGAGGAATTGGTGCGCCGTTACGAACGCAAGGTCTATAACATCGCCTACCGCCTTTTAGGTAATGAAGATGATGCGACCGAAGCCCTCCAGGACACATTCCTGCGTGCCTTCCGTTTTATACCCAAGTTTGGATTCAAATCCAGTTTCTACACCTGGCTTTACCGAATTGCCACCAATGTCAGCCTCACCCGGCTGCGCCGCCGGAAAAAAAAATCCGAAATCGTCTCTCTGGATGCACCGGTGCCGGAAAGTGAGGATTTGAAATTTGACATCCCTGACACCCGTCAGACCCCGCAAGAGGCATTTGAGCAGAAGCGCCTGCGGGAAAAACTGGACAAGGCGGTTAATCAACTGCCCGAGGAGTATCGGGCCGTGGTTGTTTTGCGCGACTTGGAAGGGTTAAGCAATGAAGAGGTGGCAAGGATTCTCAAACTTTCGGTGCCAGCCGTCAAATCCCGGTTGCACCGCGGGCGCTTGGCTCTGCGGGAAAGGCTGGCGAAGTTCATCTGATAGGAGGATTTATGAAAGGCAGAGGGAGAAAGAAAAAATCTACTTGTGACTGTGCTGAACTAAAGGAATGGGCAGCGCTTTATGTTGAAGGCGAAGTTTCCGAGGAAATCAGGCAGCAACTGCTTTTCCATATCCAAACCTGCTCAAACTGTGCTCATCTGGTGCGCAGCTTGAAAAGAACGGTCCATTACTGCCAGATTGAACCGGGCTGGGATGTCCCTCAGAATGCCCATGAGCGCCTCTGGCAAAGCCTCAAGAAGCTGCTTGACCAAGGTTAGGTTTTATGCGGGTGGTCGTAGCGATGTCGGGTGGGGTTGATTCCTCAGTTGCTTCTGCCTTATTGAAGGCAAGGGGCTATGAGGTGATCGGCATAACAATGCGTCTTTTTGACTCTCTTGTCTCAAGCAACTCCTGCTGTGGCTCGGCTGATGGCGGCATGGCAAAGAGGGCAGCCGCTCATCTCGGCATCCCATTTTATACCCTGAACCTCACCCGGGAGTTTGAAAAACTGGTTATTGAGAATTTCCTAAATGAGTACAGCCGGGGCAGAACTCCCAACCCCTGTATCCGTTGTAACGAACTGATCAAGTTCCAAATTCTGCACCAGAAATCGAGGCAACTTGGTGCCAACTTTATCGCCACCGGCCATTATGCCCGGATTAAAAGAGACAAACAGGGTTTTTATCACCTCTTGAAAGGGATTGACCAGAATAAGGACCAGTCCTATTTCCTTTATACCCTGAATCAGACCCAGCTCGAGCGCCTGCTCCTTCCGCTCGGGGAGTTTTTCAAAAGCCAGGTCCGCCAGATGGCGAGGGATTTCGGTCTGCCCAATGCGGAAATGGAGGAAAGTCAGGAAATCTGCTTCGTCCCTGACAACGATTACGCTAACTTTCTTAAAAAACGATGCCCCGGGCTTTTCCAGCCCGGTCCGATTCAGGACAGTTCGGGCCGGTTTTTAGGCGAGCATTCAGGCATCGCTAACTTCACAATCGGACAGCGCAAGGGACTAAAGATTGCCCTGGGTGAAAGGCGCTATGTGATTAGAATTGACCTTGAAAAAAATGCCATTATCATCGGTGGTGAAGAGGAGGTCTATCAGCGTCAGGTCTGGGCAAAGGATTGCCGCTGGGTCCTTGGTAAACCACCGGCAGGAAAATTCCGCGCCTGGGCAAAGGTGCGCTATCAGGGACCCGGCTCTAACGCCTGGATTGAATGCCTGCCGGATCTAATTTATGTAGTATTTGAAGAGCCCCAATGGGGACCAACTCCCGGACAGGCGATTGTCTTCTATAACGGGGAGGAGGTTTTAGGTGGTGCCACCATTGTAAGGAGCAAATCATAATCGGAGGTTTTATGAATCTGTTATCAGCCCTTATCTTCGGTCTTGTTGCCTCATCAACCATTGACACCGTGGTTGTCTATCCCAATCAGGTTATCGTTCGGCGGAGCGCAACAGTGACAATTACCGGCGAAAAGGAAATAGTCTTCCCTGGTCTGCCCGGAGGCTTGATTGACAAATCAATACGGGTCCGTGCCTCCGGACTGAAGATTGGGGAGGTGATGGTGAAAAAGGGTTATCTAACAGAGCCGACACCAGAGGTCAAACGGTTAGAACAGAAGGTGCAGACCCTTGAAGACAGTGCGCAGAGGCTTGAAGATGAAACTGCAGTCCTCAAGGCAAAAGAGGATTTTTTAGGTTCGATCAAATTAGGTGCCCCTGAGATAATCGCCAGGGAACTGCAGCAGGGAAAGGTTTCCCCCGAATCCTGGCGCAGCGCCCTGAGTTTTGTTGCTGAGGAGTTAAGCCAGGTTAAGGCAAGGCAACTGCGGCTACTGAGACAAAAGGACGAAGTCAAGAAACGGCTGGAGGCAGCAAAACAGGAACTGCAGGAGGCACGGGCGCTGGTTGAGAACCGTAAGGAGTTGAGATTTGCGGTTGATGGCGAACCCGGGAGTTATCAGATATCCTTCTCGTATGCAATACCCCGTGCTGCAGAATGGCAGCCCTGTTACGAACTGCGTGCCGACCCGGCACAAGGCACGATCTCGGTCGCCTATTTTGCCCGCGTTTGGCAGCGCACTGGCGAGGACTGGGACAATGTTAAGGTTCTCCTTTCCACCGCTGCCCCTTCATCCGCAATTACCCCACCCGAACCCCAGCCCTGGCTATTGAACCTGATTGAAGAAACCTTCCGGGCAAAGGCATTGCCGGTTCCGGGCGGGGCGATGGCTGAAGAAGCAACGGTGGAACGGGAGGCCTTAGAGGTTACTCCGGTTGAAACCGGCATTTCCCTGCAATACGCCATCCCAGGCCGGGTCAGTCTGAAATCGGGCGCCAGCATAAAGAAACTGCCCCTCACCCAAGTCTCCTTACCAGCGGAGTTTGAATTCTATACCCTGCCAAAGGCACAGGAAAAGGCTTTTCTCACCGGCACAATGATAAACTCCAGTCAGTTTGTCTTCCTTGCGGGCGAGGCGAACACCTTTGTTGGGGATGAGTTCACCGGCACCACCTATACATCGGCAATTGCACCGCAGGAGTCGGTCAGGCTTGGGTTCGGTGTTGATGAAAGGGTCAAGGTCAAGCAGGAACTGGTCAAGACATTCAAATCACGCACCGGCCTTTTGGGCAAAACCGAAAGGCTCCAGTTCGTTTATCGCACCACTGTGGAAAACTATCATCCCCGTCCAATTAAAATCAGAATAATTGAGCAGGTGCCGGTTTCCCAGCAAAAGGAAATCAGAGTCGTGGTAACAAAGATTGAACCCAAATTTCTTGAACATAACCCTGAAAACGGCACCTATACCTATGAGCCGGAACTGAAACAGGGGGAACGGTTTGAGATTAACCTTGAATTTTATGTTGAATACCCGGCAGGCAAAAAAATCAGCGGTCTTTTTTAGAATTGGTCTTTCGTCATCGGTCAATTTCTTAATGTGGTAACAGTTATCGGTGCCGGACTTGCCGGTTGTGAAGCCGCTCTCCAGTGTGCCCGATTCGGTGTCCGGGTCAAACTTTATGAGATGCGGCCGTTCAAAATGACCCCCGCGCACCAAACCGGTGATGTTGCCGAACTGGTCTGCTCCAACTCGCTCAAATCCGAAGAGATTGTAAACGCCCATGGGCTTTTGAAGGCGGAGTTAAAGACCTATGGCTCGATTCTGCTCAAGTGCGCTGAACAGAGCCGGGTCCCGGGCGGCAAGGCACTGGTGGTTGACCGCCGTCATTTCTCTTGGTTAGTTGAACAGGAACTGATTAAATCCGGGATCGAAATTATTCGTGAAGAAATAACCGAAATTCCTCCGGGCCTGGTGATCATCGCCACCGGACCACTAACCTCAAGTTCGATGGCAAATAGCCTTATCAACCTGCTCGGTGCGAAACGGCTTTTCTTCTACGATGCCATTGCCCCGATTGTTGCCGCCGAGACCCTGAATATGGAAAGAATCTTCCCTGGTTCCAGGTACAGCAAAGATGCTGCCTATCTCAACTGCCCACTCAATGAACAGGAATACGACCTTCTGGTTCAGGAACTTGCTAATGCCGAACTCTATCCCGGACACCAGTTTGAAAAAATCCCTTTCTTTGAGGGCTGCCTGCCGGTTGAGGAACTGGCCCGGCGCGACCGGCTCGCCCTTGCCTTCGGGCCGTTAAAACCGGTCGGGCTGATTGACCCCCGCACCGGCAAAATTCCGTTTGCAGTTGTCCAGTTACGGCTGGAAAACAAAGCCGGCACAATGTTCAATATGGTCGGATTTCAGACCCGACTCACACGTCCTGAACAGGAGCGGGTATTTCGGCTGATACCCGGACTAAATAATGCGGTCTTTCTCCGCTATGGCAGCATCCACCGCAACACATTCCTCTTCAGTCCCGAAATCCTTTTGCCCACACTTCAGACCCGAGTCCGTTCCGAACTTTTTATTGCCGGGCAGCTCGCCGGTGTTGAAGGTTATGTGGAATCAATCGCCACCGGACTTCTTGCCGGCATCAACGCCAGCCGACTGGCACAGGCTAAAGCACCGCTTACCCTTTCCAATGTCACCATCCTCGGTGCGCTGGTGAATTACATCACCACACCCCATCCCGATTTTCAGCCTATGAACGCCAACTTCGGACTTCTGCCGCCATTAAAAAACCCCCTGCGCGGGTTAAGAAAAAGGCGTGCCCTTGCTCAACGGGCGCTCACCCAGGCACAAAAGCACCTGCAGCAACTGACCGGCTGAAAAACCTTTTTATCTGGAGTTATGAAGAGACCCCTTAATCCTTTTTTGACTTTTGCTGGATTCTTGGTATTCTTAAATGAAAAATAAAAGTTATTGAACCGCTTTAGATTTGGTTTTGGCCCAAGAGCACTGCAGGTTTATTTTGTCCTCGGGCTGACCGGCTTTGCCGGCGCCTGGTTTTTCTATTCCCAGATTCTGCTTCTGAAGATGTCGCGCCAGTGGCAAAATTACGCAAATACCCTTTTTCTCCAACTGGAAAACGAAACCCAACTGCGCACCAGAATCTACGCCAGGTTTATGAGCCAGATTACCGAACTGGATGAGGCGGGCTCGCCGGAACTGGATATCATCTTTGACGAGGTTATTCAGAAGATTGACTTTCCCGTCGTCATTACTGACCCAGCCGGGTCACCGGTTGCATACCGTAACATTGCTGAGAACGACACCGGTTATAATCGTCTGCTCTCCCAGGTTGAAAAACTGGATGCGGAACACGACCCGATCCCGGTTCTGGTGCGGGAGGGGGATTCACTCCGCTGTCTGAATGTTATTCATTATGGCGTATCCCCTTCAACCGTAACGCTCAGGAAGATTACCGCCAGTCTGGCCAATTCGGTTCAGCAGTTAAGGTTTTTCTCTGCTATGCAACTGCTTCTTTTCCTCGGATACATTCTTATTGGCTTAATCGGCCTTTTGGAATACAAGCGCCGGGAACAGGAACATATCTGGACCGCACTTGCCAAGGAAACCGCCCACCAGCTGGCAACGCCGGTCTCCTCATTTTCTGCCTGGCTGGAGGTGCTGAAGGAACAGGGACAGGATGAGGTCATCCGGGAGATGGAGGAGGACTTGTCAAGAATGAAGGAGGTTTTGAGCCGGTTCAGCCGGATTGGACTCCCCCCGGACTTAAAAAAGCAGCCCGTCGGGTCGATTATCAGTCGCACCGTGGAGTTTGTCCAGCGCCGAACGCCCAGGCGCATAAAAATGGCGGTATTGATTCAGGATGACCCGGTCGTCAGGGTTGATGCAGTACTATTTTCCTGGACGCTGGAAAATCTGCTCAAGAATGGAGTTGATGCGATCGGAGAGCGGGAGGGCGAGGTGCGGGTAAGAGAGGCGATCGGTGCGGACCGGCGCTGGGTTGAAATTGAGGTCAGCGATACTGGCGAAGGGGTCAAGACCAATAAGTTGTTTGAACCAGGGGTTACCACCAAACGGTATGGCTGGGGAGTAGGTCTGACCCTGGCAAGGCGCATCATTGAGGGCTATCACCGGGGACGGCTGGTTCTGAAGGAAAGCCGGCCCGGAAAAACGGTGTTTGCCATTTATCTGCCGGTTGACCAACCAAGCCAGCCGGACCGGCGGTGAGGGAAATGAAAGTTCTCTGGATTGACGATGAGATTGACCTGCTAAGACCTTTTATCTATGGCCTGGAGAAAAAGGGTTACCAGGTTTCAACCGCAACCAACGGCCCGGACGGCATCACGCTTCTGAAGGAGCAGGGGTTTGACCTGGTGCTTTTGGATCAGATGATGACCGGCATGCAGGGGTTGGATGTGCTGGCACGCATCAAGGAGGTTGACCCGAATGTGCTGGTGGCAATGGTGACCAAGTCTGAGGATGAGGCGCTGATTAACGAGGCGCTGGGTAAAATGGTCGATGACTTTATCATTAAGCCCTTTACCCCAACACAACTTTTGGCAGTGCTTAAAAGGCTCTTGGAAAAAAGAAAACTAATTGGTGCCCAGATTGGTCAGGAGTTTGTCCGGGTGATAAATCAAAAACGTCATTTAAATACGCCTGACGCCTGGGCAGAATACTATCGGGTTCTCAATTACTGGCAGAATGTTCTGGCGCGTTTTGGTGACAGTGGACTCTTAGAACTGCACGTGGACCGGCGCCAGGAGGCAAATAACCAGTTTTGCCGGTTTGTTGATGACAACTATCAGGAGTGGATTGCCGATAAGGGTGTGATTATGAGTCATCGCCTCTTGGCGCGAATGGTGCAACCGCACTGGGAGGAAAAACAGACCTATCTGATTGTGCTGGACTCAATGCGCCAAGACCAGTGGGAGGCGCTTATTCCCCTGTTAAGAGATTATTATGACATTGATTCCCACTATTATTATTCAATCCTGCCGACGGCGACCCCTTATTCAAGGAACGCCATTTTCAGTGGTCTCTTGCCACTGGAGATTTACCGGCGTTACCCGAAATGGTGGGTGTTTGAGGATAGCGGACAGAATCGGTTTGAGCAGGAACTCTTAGGCGAAAATCTGCGCCGGTTAGGTTTCAAGGCTCGGTTTTCCTTTATCAAGGCTGGCCGCGGTGAAGATTTGGCTCCGGCACGGGCGGTTATTTTTGATACCAATATCCGGCTGACGGTGGTGGTGATAAACTTCCTTGACCTCTTGATTCATTCGGTCCGGCAGACCAGGCTCCTGGATGAGATTATCCCTGATGACACGGCACTAGTGGGTACAACCAGGGTCTGGTTTGCCTCATCACCGATTTTTGAGCTGCTCAAGGAACTGGCAAGAAAGGACTGCCGGGTGGTAGTTACAAGCGACCACGGGTTTATCCGGGTTCGACGCCCAACCGTTATTTACGGCTCAAGGGAAATATCGGCAAACCTGCGCTACAAACATGGCGCCGCACTCAGGGTTGAGGAACGGGATGCCCTGCTCCTGAATCAGCCGGAAAGTTATGCTCTGCCGGTCGAACACGCCGGGATAAAGTTTGCCATTGCCCGGTCAGACTTTTACTTTATATATCCGACCAAACTCAGGGAATACGAAAAAACCTACAAACATACCTTTCAGCACGGCGGGGTTTCACTGGAGGAGATGATTGTACCGGTGGCGGTTTTGAAGCCCCGAAGATAGGAAAAGGTTGAGGTAAATTGGGAAATGACCAATGACCAATTGGGAAATTTGGCGAATTGGTCATTGGGGAATTGGGCAATTGGAAAATTGGGGTCTTAAATTTAGCCCGTGCCTTCTCATCTAAGAACCAGGAACTAAAAACAAGGAACTATCTCCGGAATGGCGGTAAAGACCAGAAAAGTCAAAACCTTTTTCCCGGCGAATAAAAAAGAGGCGGCACGGGCGTAATAGACAAGTTGATTGGAGTAGAACCTTTCTTTCAGAACCGGAATTTCCGCCCTCCTTACCGGAAATGTCTTGTAATCATAAATCCAGACCTCGTCCGGTTTAAAAATAACCCGGTCAATTCTTGCATTATAGAGCGTTTTACCGTCATTGAAAGTAATCGGCAGTTCGGCAAAGGAATTGGGTTGTGGTCTGATAATCTCCCAGCACTCAGGCACGGAAACAAGTCGCTCAATATGTTCCTTGATCTTGATCTTCAGTTCCGGGTGACAGGAGCGGGGCAGGCTCTTGGCGCGCAGCAAACGAATGATTTCCTGTTCCAGTTCCCGAGGCTCAGGGGTGATTAAACCCTGAGCAAGCAGTTCCAGCAGACGGTGGATTATGTCGCCGGTACCGATCGTCTCCTCTGAATGCGCAACCAAATCCAATGGGGTGTATTCGGTTACCGAAAGTATTTGGGGTGCTAAAGCCGGCCTCGGACCGATGATTTTAATCTCTAAGGGTGTGGGGCGAGAAGCGGTAACAGGTTCCACAGGTAAAACTGGAATCTCCGCTGCCGGCCTCAAGCAAACATTAGGGATCTCAATTGCCAGGCTAAAGCCGCGGCCTGGACCGGCCTTTAAACCCAGACAATTCTTTAGCCACCAGAACTTTGTCCTTTCTTGATTGTCCTTTTCGTTATAGATGCCGGAGAGAAACAGGGCGTCACGGGCACGGGTGCAGGCGACATAAAATATTCGCTTCTCCTCCTCAATCAGTTTCAACCGATATTCCTGATGTAACCTGTTTTCCTTTTGGGCATCTTTATCAGATAAATAGGAAAATATCACCCGGTCGACCGCGGTTTCCTCAACCACTAACTTTTCCCGTTCGGCGGGCTGGCTGAGGATTTTTTCTTGCAGACCCGGATGAAAAACGATCGGAAACTGGAGCCCTTTTGCCGCATGCACGGTTAAAATCTGCACCGCGTTTGTCCCTTCCGTGTTAACATCGGCTTTGGCTTCATCAACTTCAGGACGCTCCAGGAGCGTCTTGATCCTTAAGGGACTGGTGCCATTGAGTTCTAACTCCTGAATGATTTGCAGGAACTTTTTGATATTTGCCAGCCGTTGCGGTTCATAGAAGGTCTGATACGCCTTGGTCTGAATGAGGATTTGGTCAATCGTGATGAAAAGCGGCCGATAATTGACCTGTTTGAGCGCCTGCATCAGGGTATTTACCGCATAAGGCAGGTTTCCGGTCGTGCCCCTGCAACTTGTCTTCAGTTGTTCCCAGAGGAAAGGACTGTGACCTTTGCCCCTGGTTATCTCAAGGAAAAGGTCTCTTTCCGGGATGTTAAAAAACGGCCCCCGCAGGGTAATGTAGAGGGCAAGGTCATCAGCCGGGTCAACAAGGAAGGAAAGGAGCGCACAGAGGTACTTGATTTCCTTCTCCTCATAAAAACCGGTCCCCCCAACAACTAAAAATGGAATTTTATTTTCCCGCAGGGCATCTTCAATCGCGGGTAAAAAGTCGTCCCGTTTGCGGATGAGAATGGCAATATCTTTGAACTCACAGGGCCGGGGAACTTCGGCCTCAGCAGCAGTTCTTTGGGAAATATTTCTTTCCCAGACTTCAAATCCGGAACTGACCAGACTCTTTATCCGGCGGGCCACATTTTGGGCGTCTCTTGCCCGGTATTCGGCAATGCCCCAGGCAGGGGGTGCCTTTTCAATTAGCAACTCCACCAGTCCTGCCCCTGATCCTGCTCGCTTGCAGACAAAGGGTTTATAACGAGTCCGCCACGGGACAGGCTGTTCTCCTGTAGGGCAAGGCTTTAGCCTTGCATCCGTCGGGAAGTGGAAACTATTATCCTGGAACAGTTTGCTAAACAGAACGTTGTTGAAGTCAATTATTGCCGGCAGGGAGCGATAATTCTCCTTTATGGTTATCGTCTCCAGCCGGTCTGGCCCTAACCATTGCTCAAGTTTTTCCCTAGCTTTGAAGAACAGTTCCACCCGGGCATTGCGGAAATAGTAGATGGATTGCTGGTCATCGCCAACAATGAAGATGGTCGGAGTAATCCCGAGCTCGGACTTTTTGCCCTGGCCGGCACGCCATTCCTCAGTCAGTTTGTCAATGATTTCCCACTGCCGATAGGATGTATCCTGAAACTCGTCAACGAGAATGTGGTCGGTATGCTCGTCAAAGATAAAGAGAATATTCTGCCATTCTGGGATTTCGCTTAACAACTTCAGGGCAAAGAACTCCATATCCTCATAGTCCACCACCCCTAACTCCCTCTTTGCCTGGTTATAGGTCTTAAGGAAACATTCCTGGAAAAGACCGAAGCACTGACGAAAGAGATCCAGCTCATAAACGGTGACTAACAGGGTGCGATACCGTTTCATCTCCCTTGCCCAAATCTGTTCTTCTTTTGAAAAACCCCGCACGCGTGGCTCATTGTTGGTGGTCAAAAACTTATCCTCGGCCCTTTTCAGGTTTCTTATTGCCCTTTCAATACTCTTCAGGGTCCAATTGGCGGGAAATAACTCTGAATAATTCGGAATTATTCTGCGACCGCAGGGACTCTCCCTCAGTTTCTCGGCAATGGCAATAATCTCGGCACCTGGTTCCTCTTCGGGTTGTCCCCTGAGCGCGGCGGTGCGAAAAGAAAAGAGCCGGTCAAGAAAACCGGATAATTCCTGCCAGCCGTTTATGTGGTTCCGGGTAATGAGTGAAACCAAAGTATTCCGATATCTACCGAAACCGCGTCCCCCTTCAGCGATTTTCATTAAGGTATCATATTTTGCCTGGAGCCAGAGGTTATTTGGGTCCGACAGGACCTCTAAGTGCGGGTCAAGATTCAACAGGTCGGCAAAACGGCGCACTAAAGAAAGACAGAATGAGTGAATGGTGGAAATGCGGAGTTTGAGAATGTTATTCCTCAATATTTGATAGATTTCTGGGGCGCTTTTCCGGGCGTTGGTCAGAATTCGTTCCTTCATTTCCGCGGCTGCCTTCTCGGTAAAGGTTAAGGTCAGAATCCGTTCCGGTTTGACACCGGCTTCAACCAGTTCCAGATAACGGGTGCTCAAAAGTTCAGTTTTACCCGAACCCGCAGGGGCAAAGACAATCCTACTCTTCATTCGTCATTCGTCATTGGTCATTTCCCAATTGCCCAGGGCAAGGCTTTAGCCTTGTCGGACAGGTGAAACTCAAGGAACAGCGCTTGCATTTCTCCTCATCTGCCGGGGAAACGAAAAAACTGCCCATCCGGATGCCGTTTACCACTGCCACCGTCCTTGACTTTGCCGCTTCAATCAGACTTGCCACGCCTATCCCTTTATTTGCCAGCCACACCAACTTTACATCCCGCAGACTGTAAATTCCGATATTATCCACTTCCACCCGCGTCACCACCTCTCCACCCCTTCCCCCCTCCATCTCTTCCTTAATCCCCTGCTCCTGAAGAAAAAGATAGGCATATATTGGCAACTGAATATGGGTGCCCTTTTTTATCACCGCATCCCTATTGATAACCACCCGCCCGGTCTTATAATCAATCAACCGGACCGCGGCCACACGACCGCCAATTTCTTCTGTAGGGCAAGGCTTTAGCCTTGCATCAATCCGGTCAATTCTCCCCCGTACCCTTATCTTATTATCCACTAATCCCCCAACCTCCCTTTCCACTGCGAACGGTACATAAAAATCCCCCCGCAGCTCCTCCTCACACGCTAACATCTCCTCAAACAGATTCAACAACACCCGGCGGGTTACCTCAGCCCAGAATCGTGGCAAACCTATTTTGGCTAACTCCTTATCAACAACCTCCTCCGCTCTTCTTTTAAACTCCGGCACCGGAACCGCCCCCTCCTGATAAACCCGGGCCAGCACCTTATGCGCGATTAAACCCCATATCCGGCCCTCAACCTCAAATGCCGGTTCTGCTGCTCTCTCCAGCCCTAACACACTCGTAAGATAGAACTGGTACGGACAAAAAATATACCTTTCCAGCTCCGTTACCGAAAAAACTCTCTCCTCACCGAACTCCTTATCAAGCACACCTGCCACCTCTCCATCCCCAGAAAAACCGCCGGCCGGCACCCTCCCATCAAACCGCCGCCCGGTTACCATCCCGCAAAAAATCTGCTCTTCAACTTCGGAAAAGATTATTTTCTGCGCCTGATATCTGACCGGTTCATCTTCAATAAATGGTGTCGGCAGAACCGGTCTGCCATCCCGGGTTTCTGGATAACTCAAAAATGGCGGATTCGGACTTGACTTGAGGGTGCGGTAAAAATGGAACTGCTGCCAGTCCCGGTGCCAGTCCATATCCGGCATGCCCAATTTCTTCCGCACCCCATCCGGTAGAATCGGGTCAGGAACATAGACACCCGGCAGGTCCGTTTCGGAAAGACCGGCGAAGAAAAGTTTCCCCGGATTGAGCCCTAAAGTTTCCTCCATTTCCACCACGCTGACCCCGCCCCTTTCCGGTTCCGTGCTTTTACTGCCCAGACCGACCAGATACTTAACGAGGCGGATGAACTCGGCTCTGGTCTCAACCGCTTGCCGGAAGCGGCAACCGGCGGTTAACTCCATCTCCAGTTCCGAAATTGCGTCCAGGATGTCATACAGGGATTTCCGGTCTGAATTTAGTTGTTCAAAAACCTCGTTTTCGGTCGGCAGATTGGCACAGAAATCAACTGCTTCAAGAAACTGCTTCAGTTTCTGGGCCTGACTGCCAATTGTTCCCACCGGTTCAAGGATTTTTTCGGTCAAGCCCAGCGCCTGCCGGACCCGGGATTGAAACTCAAAAACAAACTCCTTAAATTTTTTCTTTTCCGGCAATTCCTCTTCTGCCTCAATTAACCGCTGGCCAATGTTATACCAGTTATCCCTTCCTTTGATAATCCCGGCGCGGCAGGACAGGGTGTTAATTAGATTGGCAGCCCTGTTGCGTGCCTCATCATCCCGATCATCAGGCAGACGCAAAAGCCTCGGGAAAAAGGGGGAGGAAAAGGCGCAGGCGGTAGCAACCCTTTCATAGTCCCGGTCCAGCGCGTTGAGCAGTTCCAGGACCGCAACAATTGGCGGCGAAGATGACAGGGGGTTTTTCGGATAGATTGTAAACGGGATGTTGTACTGCCGGAATATCCGGTTGACCAGCGGGCCATAATTGACAAGTCGTGGCAAAACAACATAAATAGAGTCAAACCCGGACTTTTGGGCATAATTGAGAATCTCCCGGCTCACCCCGATTATCTCATCGTCGGGTGTGGGAAAACGATAAAGCGGCTGGCAGGGGTTTTCTACTCTTGCCTTTGGATGCGCAGCAGGTGTGCAGCATTTGGCCTCTTCGGTGACAAAATTGGTATGACTGTTAATGAAACCTATAAACCGCTGTGCTAAGGCATACTGGCTTTGCTCCTTTTCTGACCAGTAGGCTCCGGCCAGGGTTATATCCGCATCATCAATCAGTGCGCTGAGCAAACGCTGTTCCAGCCGGTTAGGGGCAATAAAACTGTCTAAAATCAGCACCCGGGGTGGTGTGAGACGCCGGGCCAAGTTTCTGGCGGCGTAGTCAATGGTGTCTTCGCTGTCCAGCCAGTCAAGGTCTCTGAGACATTTATTATACTCCTCCAGTGTGGTATAAGCCTCCTGGGCCCGCTTCAGCGGAATCTCGTAACCGGCTAACATCTGGTTTAACACTGCCGGGATATTCGGGAGCATTGTCGGTTCGATGTGCTTTTTTACATCGCCGATAAAATCGCCAATCGCCCGGGCATAACCGATGGTGACCCTTCTGCCTTTTTGGGCCAGCAGCCACCGGATTAAAAGCGGTTTCAGTTCACTGGGGAAAAATCGGCCCGGGGCCGAATAGGAACAAATCTCCCGGGCCAGTTGACCGGTTGTCCGAAACATTGGCGTTATAAATGCCCTCTGCCCGATTAGTTGGGCAAAGAGCAATTGGGTGGCGCGCAGTTTGCGCGGGCTCGGGGTTAGATAAAGTATTTCCTGCGGCTGGGCACCGGTGGCTAAAGCCGATTTGAGCAGCAGTTCGGTGCTGTGATAACAATTGAAGGGGAAAAGAAATAATTTACGCCTTGACTTCAACTTGCCCTTGGGCCCTTTTCCTTGCCTCAAGCCGGCGCCGCCTTTTGAGTTCCCAGCGGTGCCGCATCCGCTTCACCTTGGTTTTGCTCCTGGCCATATTCCTCCTAGGGTTTATTTGATCAGCACAACCCGTCCGATCTGACTGCCGCACCTGATGAAGTAGATGCCGGTGGCAAGTTGAGCACCATTTTCTGCCCGGCAGTCCCACCGAACCTGGTTCTGCTTCGGCTTGATAATGCGCACCAGCACGCCGTTCTTTCCATAAATCTCCACCCGCTCTGTGCGATCACCGGTCAGTGTAAAACTGACCTGGTCTTTGACAAAGGTGGGAGCCAAACTTCGGGCCGGCAGAGGGTGACAATCTGTTTCCGTGATACCGGTAAAAGGTGCACTGTGGATGCAGTAAAGTTCGGTGTCAGACTGGGTCTCAATTATGGCTAAGACATGACCGCAAGCAGTGCTGTCAACCACGATTGAGCCACCGGTGGTATGGGAGTCGGCACGAATTGGCGAATTGAACCATATCCCGGTATAGTTGGAACAGTGATAAAGTTGCTCCATAATCAGATTACCGTTGATCAATTGCCAGGTGATATGGACATTCCTTTTCTCCATACAGAACCCCTCCATTGAGGCGCTGGCTGAGGCGGTGATCAACTGGTACTGGTCCCAGTTTGAGGAGTGGGCAGGACGATGCAGGTAATGGGTACGGAAGGGCATACCCCAGCCGTCATTGCCGCTTGCGACCAGAAACAGTTCCTCGCCCTCCTGGGCGGCAAGCGCCGAAACATAGTCATAATCGTTGCCGGTGGTCAAAACCTCATAGGACCAACTGGTGTCGCCCGGGCCGGTGTTTTCGGCATGGTGAATGTGGTAGTCAGGATAATTGCCGCCCCGATAGGTGATATGGGCAATACCAGCGGGTGAAAGGGCAAGATAGGGCAGCGCACCGCTGCCAAAATCACCCAGTTGGCTCAGGCGCAGAATCTGAGTTTCCCAGGTCCGGGTGCGGTTGGTAGCGTAGCCGATGCGAAAGGCGATACCCGGCTCCCTCGTTACCCAGGCGATATGGGCAAATGAGTCCGATTCCAGGGCAATTGTGGGCGTGAAGTCACAGATTGTGTCCTTTGTGATGCGGATTGTTTGCCAGGTCCCGGTCCGGTTCGTAGCATAGCACAACTCGGTTGTGTCGGCAAACTGCTGGATAAAGGCGATATGGGCAAAACCGGTGTTTTTCTCCACTGTGAGCGCAACCCGGACCGCAACCGATTCGGCAATGGTCTCAGCCACAGACCAGTTAGAACCGGGCGATTTTGATGAATAGAGCAGATAGTTGGGACCGACGCCGAGTCTTTCCACCCAGGCGGCGTGCAGAGTCAGGCGGCTGTCAACCGCAATTGACTGGATTGATACCGACTTCCGGGCACGACTATCGGTAATTGTATCAATACCGGTTGTAACCCAGGCGCCGAAAATGGGCAAAGTCAGGCCCGCAGTAATCAGCCAGGTCACAGCCTTAATCGGTAACCTTGAAAACCTCGTCATTTTCATGCACCCGGGCTGAGACCTTCATCCCGGCCTCCTGCCCCACTTCAATCCGTTCAACCGGCTGGTGCTCAATCTGTAGAGAATCCACCACCTGGGTTAAATCCGTGGTGTGACCCTTGATGTGCAGTTTATCGCCCACCGCAATCGCTCCCTCGGTTGCCTTGACCACGGCAACGCTGATTTTGCCAAAATAGTGGGTGATAACCCCGACCTTTGTTTCGTGCATTTTGACCTCCTTTTAAGGATAGACCCTTTCCAGCAGCCTGGGAAACGGAATCGTTTCCCGGACATGCTTCAAGCCGCAGATCCAACTGACGGTGCGCTCCAGACCCAAACCAAAACCGGAATGGGGAAAACTGCCGTAGCGCCGCAAATCCAGATACCATTTGTATGCCGCCAGAGGCAGTTTATACTCCTCAATCCGCTTCTCCAGTTCCTTTAAGTCCTCCTCGCGCTGCCCCCCGCCGATAATCTCGCCGTACCCCTCAGGCGCCAGCATATCCACACCTAAGGCAAGGCTATTATCCTCGGGCGCACGCTTCATATAAAATGCCTTGATGCGCGCAGGAAACCGGGAAATCATCACCGGCTGGTCAAACGCCTGGCTGATTAACGTTTCCTCATCACCGCCAAAATCCTCGCCAAACCTGATCTCCTTCCCGGATTTTTTCAGCACCTCAAGCGCCTGGGAATAGGTAATTCTTGGAAAGGGCTTTTTCACCGCCTCCAGCCTAGTAATATCCCGTTCCAGGGTCTTCAATTCCTCCTGCCTTTTTTCCAGGACCCGCCTGACCAGCGCGCAGACCATATCCTCCATCAAATCCATGGTCCCCTCAAGGTCAAGAAAGGCAATTTCCGGCTCCAGCATCCAGAACTCGGTCAGATGGCGCCTGGTCTTGGACTTTTCTGCCCGGAATGTCGGACCAAAACAGTAGGTCTTGCGCACTGCCGCACACAGCGCCTCATTATACAACTGGCCCGACTGAGTCAGATAAACCTGCTCACCGTAATAATCAACCGGAAAAAGGGTGGTTGTCCCTTCAACCGACGCCGGAGTCAGAATCGGCGTGTCACAGCAGATAAACCCCTGCTCATCAAGATAGTCACGCAGCGCCTTGATTATCTCATTGCGGATGCGCAGAATTGCATGCTGCCGCCGGGAACGTAACCAGAGATGACGATGCTCCATCAGAAACTCAATGCCGTGCTCCTTCGGAGTTATCGGATAGGGTTCGGCAAAGGCGATTGCCCGCATATTGGTTGCAGAAAGTTCATATCCGCCCGGTGCCCTTTTGTCCTCCCGGACCACGCCCGTAATCTCAACCGACGACTCTTGGGGAATGGTGTCAGCCAGTTCAAACACCGCACCGGACACCTCGCCATTAACAAATACGCACTGAATGATACCGGTGCCATCGCGCAAAAGCAAAAAATGAATCTTCCCTGAAGAGCGGCGGTTATAGACCCAGCCGCTCAGGGTAACTTCCTTGCCCACCTGCGTGCCGATATTCTCAATCGTCAAATCCATACCTTGATTGTAAACCCATAAAACGATCAAGTCAAGCACTAAAAAATAAATAAACCTGGCAACGAACCTGCACCTGCCCAATCCCACCCTTTTGTTCTTTTCAGAACCTGAATCAAAACCCACCTCAGCCCAAAAAGAATAGCACCCCTTCTAAAAACAACTCAAACCACCACCGGTCCAACAAAATCATCACCCCTGAACAGAAAACCAAGATCTGTTTCTGACCTTACCGAAAAGAAAACCAATTAAAACCCATCGGGGATGGTATCCGGGTTGGGGTGTAAAATTCGGAGAAATTTAACCTAACACGCTCTCTTTAAATAACATAACCGCTGAGAACCCGCCATAAAGATTCTACCTAAAAGTAGACTTTTATGTCTACACCGAATTAAAGCCCCGGTTTTTGTTCTTTTTCCCGCAATCTAACACCTCTTTGTCATATAATTACTTGAAAGACCAAAAGTTAAAATGGCAATTGGGACAGGGCGAATGACCAAGTGGAAAATTCGGCATTGGGCAATTTGGTTTTGAATTTAGGTATTAGAAATTGTTTGGGATTTGGATATTGGGATTTAGATTTTTAATCGGATAAGCAAGGCTAAAGCCTTGCCCTACATCCCGCACCTTGTAGGGCAAACCTTCAGGTTTGCTTTCCTTGGGCTACCTTAATGTTTGCAGAGCAAGGAAGCAAACAAAAGCAGGGCTACTCTATCTAAGGCACAACCACGCTCCCGGGTTGTTCACGCTCTTGACTTATGCAGGGGTTTGGTCTATGCTCAATATGATGAAATCATTGATTTTAATCTTTTTCGCGGTCGTTCCGGTCCAGGCGCTGCTTTATCATATTGACCAGCCCGTGCCCATTTCTTTAGCCCATGGTGAGTATTATGCCCAGTTGCGGCTCTGGGGCGAAGGTGGCGTTTTGGCTCGTTTCGGTGTCGGGCTTTTTGACCGGCTGACCCTGGGGATGTCCTACAGTGCCAACCGGCTGATCGGCGCCCAGCGTCCGGAGTTGTCAAGGGCAAGACCGGAGTTGATGGCCCGGGTTGCGGTGCTCAAGGAACTGGGTTATGTTCCGGATATGGTTTTGGGTTTTGAGAGTCAGGGCTATGACTACTTTGCGGGCGAGCGTTTTACCGTGCTGGAGCGAGGTGCCTATCTAACCATTGGCAAGACGATTGAACCGAGCCGGACCTATTGCCAGTTAGGCGGAAACTGGTGGCAGGGGTTTGATGGCTTTCTCGCTGTGAATCAAATGCTGCCCGGACAGGTTGAGGTCATCGCTGAATATGACCCGGCTCTGAATGACCGGCCCGATTCTGGTTGGCGGGGCGGCTGGCTGAATTTCGGCGTTGCCTGGACATTTCTGGAACGGGTGCGGCTGGTCTTTGCCCTGCGCGATGTCTTGGGGAATAATGAGCAGACCCGGCTGAACCGGGTTATTGACATTTCCTTTCATGAGCATTTTTAGGAGGCGCGATGGATATCGTCAGTTTTCTCAGCCGTATCAGCGGTTTTGACCGGCTGGAGCCGGCCGAGGTGGAGCGGATTGCCCGGATTGGGAAACTGAGGTCGGTTAAAGCCGGTGAGCCAATTGATGTTCAGGGGAAGCCGGCCGAGAAGTTTTGTATTCTGGTCTCGGGCCGGCTGGCGGTGATTCTGACCCTTGATTTCGGTGTCGCCCATCAGACCTATCAGGTAACCACCCTCGGACCCGGGCAGATGTTTGCCTGGTCCGGACTGGTGGGCAACCCCCATTATACCGCGGGCAGCCGGGCAATCAGCGACTGCAGTTATCTCGAGTTTGATGTCCGGGAGTTGGAGCGTCTGTTTGAGGAAAACCCGCGGCTGGGTTATGTCCTGATGAGGCTGGTGGCGCAGACCATTGCCTCACGGCTGCGACACATCCAGTTGCAACTGGCACAGCAGTATGCGCTGCGGGAGTCGGTTGAGTGAGGCGGGGTTTTGTCATTGCCATTGACGGTCCGGCCGGCTCGGGCAAGTCAACCACTGCCCGGCTGGTAGCACAAAAACTGGGGTTTTTCCATCTGGATACCGGTGCGATGTACCGGGCGGTAACGCTCAAGGTGATTGAAACCGGCACTGACCTCCGCAACCGGCGCCGGCTGCAGGCATTAGTTAAGAAAACAAGACTCGGGCTAGGGTGGCTGAAGAACCAGATGCGGGTTTATCTTGACGGCCGAGATGTTACCAGCGCGATCAGGAGTCCAAAAGTGAATGAACTGGTCTCAAAAGTTTCCGCGCTCGGCTGCGTGCGTGCGGCACTGGTCAAGGAACAGCGCCGGCTCGCCGCCGGCAAAAATATCGTCTGCGAGGGTAGGGATATTGGCAGCGTGGTTTTCCCGGATGCGCAGTTGAAGATTTTCCTTGACTGTGACCTTCAGGAGCGGGCGCGGCGCCGGCAAAAAGAACTGGGTGTCGGCAGGATAAAATTGGCCGCGGTCAGGTGCAATCTTTTTGAGCGCGACCGGATCGATTCCCGGCGCCGGTTGAGCCCCTTGCGCCGAAGCCGGGATGCGCTTCTGGTGGACACAACCCACCTGACGATTGAGGAGCAGGTGGCGCTGGTTTGCGCCCTAACAAAGAGAACCGCCCGGTGAAACTGCGCTGGCACCTGGCATGGCTTCTGACCTATCCGCTGGCAAAGTTACTTTTCAATCTCCGGGTTGTGGGCCGGGAGAATCTAACCGCCGGCGCTGCCCAAACCAAAACCGGAATGATTATTGCGGCAAATCACACCTCCAATTTTGACCCGCTGATTATCGGCTGGGCCGCGGCCAGGGAGATTTACTTCCTCGCCAAAGAGGAACTGTTCCGTTCCCGGCCGTTCGCCTGGCTGATCAAAAGTTGGAATGCGCTGCCGGTCCAAAGACGCGGTATTGACATTAAGGCTTTCCGGCGCTGCTCCTTGCTGCTCAGACACCAAAAGACCCTGGTCCTCTTCCCGGAAGGGACCAGAAGCAAGGATGGAAGCCTCACCCGCTTCAAACCCGGGGTCGGGATGCTGGCGGTGCTCAATTCGGTGCCGGTTGTGCCCGCACATATCTCAGGACTCTCCCATTCACTCCTCTCCTATCTGGTTGACCGGGATTTTGCCCGGCTCGGGTTGCGCCATAAGCCCAAAAGCCGCATTCCCATCCGGGTCAAATTCGGCCAACCAATCCTGCCCCAAGGGTTCAGTCGGGACCGGCAGGGTTATGAGCAGTTGACCGCCCAAGTTGAAGAACGAATACGTTGGCTTGGCGGTATTGGGCAATTGGGACAGGGCGAATGACCAATTGGGAAATTTGGCGAATCGGGCCGTGCTATGCTCAGGGTCAAGATTGCTAAGCCGACCGGGTTCTGTTTCGGAGTTGAGCGGGCAATCCGGCTGGCAAGGCAGGGGCTAAAGAAATATGGTCGGGTCTGGACACTGGGCGAACTGGTCCATAATCCCCAGGTGATGAGGGAATTAAAAGCAGAGGGTATCAGACCTTTGCGCCACAAAAAGGATTTGCAACACGGCGCCCTGGTGATTCGGGCACATGGCTGCCCAAAAATGATATTCGACCACTGCCGGCAACTCGGAATTCCGGTGATTGACGCCACCTGTCCCTATGTCAAAAGGGTGCAGAATGTTGCCCGGCAACTGACTGATGATGGTTATCAGGTGGTGGTCGTGGGTGAAAAGAATCACCCGGAGGTTAAGGCAATCCTCAGCGCCGCGGGCCGGCGGGCAGGGGTCATCTCGCCACAAACCGGCGGCCCCTGGAACTGGCTGCTGAAGACCGGGGTCAGAAAAATCGGGGTGGTTGCCCAGACCACGATGGATAAGGAAGGCTTCAAGGCAGTTGTTGCCAGGCTGCTGAATTTTGGCTATAATGAACTCCGGGTTTTCGACACCATCTGTGCTGAGGTTACCGCCCGGCAAGAGGCAACCGTGCGACTGGCGCAAGCGGTTGATGCGGTAATCGTGGTTGGCGGTAAAAACAGTGCCAACACCACCCGGCTGGCTCAACTGGTGCGTGCCACCGGCAGACCGGTGATTCACATTGCCGAGCCGGCAGAACTGAAGCCCGGAATCTGGCGCCGGTTTGGTACCCGGGTGCCGACGCAGCGCATCCAGCGGGTCGGAATTGCTGCTGGTGCCTCGACCCCGGCTCAGGTGGTGCAAGAAATTGCCCGGAGACTTAAGAATGCCGGTTGTGCCGCGGCTATCTCGAACGAGGCCACAACCGAGTTTTAAGGAGGTCGTGAAACGATGTCAGAAGAAAATGACAGTTTAAAAGCCCCAACTGCGGGAAGTGAAACAGGTTCGTTATATGACATCTCCTTTCCCAGTTTTCGGGAAGGTGAGATTGTTACCGGCAGGATTATCAAGCGCTTGAACAACGCGGTGCTCGTGGATATCGGCTTGAAGGCGGAAGGGGTGCTGACCCTGGATGAGTTCCGCAATCCTGAGGAGGCGGTTGAGGGTGCGACGGTGCAGGTTTTTATTGAAATTCTTGAGGATAGTGAGGGGTTTCCGGTCATCTCGAAAAAGAAGGCGGATTTCCAGCTCGCCTGGGAGTTAATCAAGCAGAAGTCAGAAAGTTCCGAGTCGGTTCGGGCAAGGGTTTTGCGCCGGGTCAAGGGCGGTTTGGCGGTTGATGTCCTGGGCCTGGATGCCTTTCTGCCCGGTTCCCAGGTGGATTTGCGACCAATCCCGAACCTGGAGGATTTGGTTGGCAAGGATCTGGAGGTGAAGATTCTCAGCGTGAACTGGCATAAGAAGAATATTGTTGTCTCGCGGCGGGCGCTGCTTGAGGAACGGCAGGATGCCCTGCGCCGGGAGATTCTAAGCCGGCTGGAGGTCGGCGACATAGTTGAGGGAACGGTTAAGACGATAACCGAGTTCGGGGCATTTATTGACATTGGCGGGGTTGATGCGCTGCTGCACATTTCGGATCTGGCCTGGGTCAAGGTTGTTCATCCGAGCGAAGTGGTCCAGGTTGGCGAGCGAATTAAGGTGAAGGTGCTTTCCGCGGACCCGAATACCGGCCGGATTACCGTTGGCCTGAAGCAGTTAACCCCGCACCCCTGGGAAAAGGTGGAGGAAAAGTACCCGATCGGCTCCCGGGTTAAGGGCCGGGTAACAACCCTGGCTGAATATGGCGCCTTTGTTGAGTTGGAAAGGGGAGTTGAGGGTTTGATCCATGTCTCGGAAATGTCCTGGACCAAGTCCATCCATCACCCAGCCCAGATTCTTACCGTTGACCAGGAGGTGGAAGCGGTGGTCTTAAACATTGATAAGGAAAACCGCCGGATTTCCCTCGGCCTGAAGCAGACGATGCCCGACCCCTGGTCACTGATTGATGAACGTTACCGGGTGGGTCAGCGGGTGACCGGAAGGGTAAAGGCGCTCAAGGAGTTCGGCGCATTTGTCGAGCTGGAAGAGGGAATTGAAGGGCTGATTCACAACGCCGACATCTCCTGGACCAGGCGGGTTAAACACGCCCGCGACGAGTTGAAAAAGGGCCAGGTGGTTGAGACCATCATTCTTGAGATTGACAAGGAAAACCGGCGCATCGCCCTCGGTTTGAAGCAGACCCAGGAAGACCCGTTCTACAAACTCAGCCAGGAATTAAAGGCGGGTGATGTGATTCGGGCCCGCATCCTTGACATTCCCAAACCGGGTCTGGTGGTCGCGCTCAATTACGGGATTGAAGGCTTTGTGCCGATGAGTCACCTGACACGGGGTGGCGGGAAGAAGGTAAAGGAAAACTACTCAATCGGCGAAGAACTGGAACTCAAGGTGCTCAAAATCGACCTTAACAACCGGCGGGTGACCTTAAGTGAGCGGGCGCTCCAGCCTCAGGCTGAAGAGCAACTGGAGGAAGAACAGCCGCGGGAACGACCGCCCGATAAATTTACCCTTGAAGACCACCTGCGGGATTTCAAGGATATTTGAGCACCACCCGAATGTGCCCAATTCCCCGATGACCGTTGCGGTCTTCACGGTCGGCTGCCGCCTCAATCAGGCGGAAAGCGACTGCCTGCGCGGTAGATTGCTCAGCAGTGGGGCAGATATTGTCCCCGGCTGGGGATGCAAGGCTAAAGCCTTGCCCTACATGTCCCCGGATGGGGATGCTTGCCCTACAAGCATTTATATCAATACCTGTGCGGTCACCCGTTCCGCGGAACGCAGTTCGCTTGCCCTTATTCGCCAGGCGTGCCGGCTGAAACCCAAACCCAAAGTGGTGGTGCTGGGATGCCTGGCACAGAGTGCGCCGGAGCGGGTGCGCGCGATTGCCGGTGTTGATGAGGTCTGGAGTAATCAGCAGAAGCAGGTGCTGATTGACCGGGTATGTCCGGTTCCATCTCGGAGCCGGGCCCTGCTCAAGGTTCAGGATGGGTGCGACCGGGGGTGTGCCTTTTGTCTGCCATCCCGGCTCCGGGGTGCGCCCGTCTCAGTACCCATCAATCTGGTGGTCGAGCAGTTTGACCGGCTGCTATTGAGCGGGTTCCAGGAGGTGGTGCTTACCGGTTTGAATCTTTGCCGGTATCAGAGTGAAGGCAAAGGTCTCGCCGGTCTGCTCTCGGCACTCCTGAAAAGACCGGGCCGGTTCCGGATCCGGCTGGCTTCGCTAGAACCCGACCTGATTGACGATGAACTCATCGCCCTGTTTGCCGACCCAAAAATCTGTGCCCATTTTCATCTCCCGCTGCAGAGCGCTGACGAAAAGATTCTTTTCAGGATGGGCCGGTGCTACACTGTCAATGATTACGCCCGGCGATTGGAACAACTTCTGCGCGTCAAACCCGATGCCTGCATCGGCGCCGATGTGATTGTCGGTTTCCCAGGTGAGGATGATGCCTCGTTTGCCCGCACCTATGATTTCCTCCTTGCCAGTGCGGTGAGCTATCTTCATGTCTTTCCCTATTCCCTGCGTCCCGGAACCCCGGCATTTCAGTTTGGCGACCCGGTGCCGAGAGAAAAAAAGGCTGAGCGGGTGCGGAAACTCCGCCAGTTATCAGAGGAGAAGCGGCTCAAGTATGCCCGCAGGTTCTGCGGTCAGGTCCGGGAGGCGGTTTCAGAACCCGGGGCACGGGCGCTGACCGACAACTATCTGCGTCTCAGCCCCGATGCAGCTTGCATCGGGGCCAGGCGAAATGCTTGCCCTACATTACTGTCCCCGGATGGGGATGCAAGGCTAAAGCCTTGCCCTACATTACTTGCATCGGGGCTCAGCAGTGGGGCAGATATTGTCCCCGGATGGGGATGCAAGGCTAAAGCCTTGAACCTTCAGGTTTGCTTTGCTCGGAAAACCGGTGGTTATCAGCCCGGAAAACTGGTCTGCATGGAGATTAACATCAGGGGAGAAAAAATAATTGGCAGAATGAGAGAGGACCGAGCGATTTGCAAACCTAAAGGTTTGCCCTACAAGGTGCGGGGGGTCTGGGGTCAGAAGAGGAATGACTAGTGACGAATTGGGAATTGGGCAGTTGGGAAATGACCAAAAAGGAGGCGGTATGAATTTTTTACCGAGAACGGATGCAAGGCTAAAGCCTTGCCCTACACAAGGACTCTTGCTGTGGGCGGTAATTTTGACCCTCAGCGGTTTTGCCCGGGAGTTTAAGGTCGGGTTCATCAACTCCGAGCGGATAATTGCCCGTTACGAGGCGGCAATTGAGGCAAAGAAGGAACTGAACGCCGAGATTGCCAAATACGAGGCCAAAGCCGACTCATTGAAGGCAGAGTATGAGCGGGCAAAGGAGGAGTATGAGTCGCAGCAGTTGAGCCTCTCTGAGGAGGGAAAACGGGCGAAAATGACCGAGGTTGAAACCCGCAAACGCCGTTACGACAGTTATCTCAATGAAGTCTATGGCCCGGGTGGGAAGATTGAGCAGAAGAATCAAGAACTGATTGGCCCAATCGTCGCCCGGATTGATTCGGCGGTATCTAAGATTGCGACCGAGGAGGGTTTTTCCCTGGTAATTGATGCCACCAAGTCTGGGATTGTCTACAGCGAGACCGGCCTGGATTTGACCGAACTGGTGCTTGAAGAATTGAACCGGCAGTACGTTCCGGCACTGACAGGCCCGACTGTAAAACTGATATTTGTGATTGCACCAATATATGAAGCTAATGACGAGGCGCAGCGAGACCGGATCGGAGCCCAGATCCGCGGCACTGTTTTCGCCCTGATTGGCTCTAAGGCAAAGGTGGAGGTGATTCCGGACAAGAAGGTCGATGAGGTTGTCCAGACCCGGGGTTATGCCGGTCAGCAGGTTGATGAACAAAAGGCAATTGATGTCGCCCGCGCGCTTGATGCCGACTATTGCATCTCTGGCGAATGCTCGAAGCGGGAACGTCGGATTCAGTTCAAACTGACTCTGAGCGATGCCCGCACCGGCAGTGTCCTGAAATCGCAGGAGGGTGAATCGGAACGGAGCGAACTTCTGCGGGAAAAGGTTAGTAATGTGGTCCAGGCACTCTATTCCGCACTCGGTCAATAAGCTATGTTCGGGTTAAACCAAGCAATGAAAACTGAAAACTATGAATGGGCCGGTCTGGATTGAAACCGGGGCAAGGCTTGCCGATTCGGTGAAACTTAGCCCGTTTGTCTATATTGACCGCGAAGTGGTGATTTTAGAAGGCAGTTTTATCGGTCCTTTTGTCACCATCATCGGCAGAACCTTGATTGGCAAGAGGGTGCGGATTGGAGCGGGCACGGTTATCGGCTGGGAGGGGTTCGGGTACGAGAAGAAAAACTGCGGCTATCTGCGGATTGAGCATACGGGCACGGTGGTGATTGAAGACGATGTAGAAATTGGTCCGCTGGTCACCGTTGCCCGGGCAAAACCGGGCCGGGAGACCAGAATCGGCAAAGGCACCAAGATTGATGCCCAGGTTCATATTGCCCACAATGTCAGAATTGGCGAAAACTGTATTATCACCGCCCAGTGCGGAATTGCCGGTAGTGCCGTAATTGGCGACCGGGTTATTATTGCCGGGCAGTCCGGAATCAAGGACCATATCCAGATCGGTTCCGATAGCATTATTTATGCCAAATCCGCGGTATTCCGTTCAATTCCGGCCAATAGCCATTACTGGGGCATCCCAGCCCGGCCCTTGAAACAGATGGAACGTTTCTGGGCCAGGCTCTGGCAGCACTTTGGCCGGGAACTGCGACCGGCAGGAGGCGACCGGTTGGGGAAATGACCTGCCATCACTCCATCTCTCTCTCTGGCTGGGATTTAAAAACCAGCCGGCGGGTGAGAATGAAAATCCTGCCCGCGGAACCAGGCACAGGGATTGTATTCAATGGCCGGCTCAGGGCGGTTGTGGCTTATGCCCGGGTTAGTGGCAACTGCACCTGTTTAAGTATGGACCGGGAACGAATCCGGATGGTTGAGCATTTCCTTGCCGCCAGTTACGCACTCGGGGTCTCAGCGCTCAATGTCCAGCTTGACGCCGGGTCGCTTCCTTTTGGCGACGGCAGTGCGCGCCCATTTGTCCGGGCATTAATCAAAGGTGGTTTCAGAAATACAGCCGGTCCTGAACCGCTGCGCCTCAAGGAACCAATTGTGGTCAGCCAGGGCAAAAGGATTTTAATCGCCTTGCCGGCACCAAAACTCCGGATTAACTGCCTGTTCTCTCATTCCGTCCTCGGAAATCAGTTTTTCTCTGCTGTCATCACCAGAAAGAATTTCATCGAGCAGATCGCACCGGCGCGAACCTTTGGCAGGCTCAATGATGTCGGGCAGAGCTTTAGGTCCGGATGCAAGGCTAAAGCCTTGCCCTACAGGGGTGGAGCTAAAGCGGGATGCAAGGCGAAATGCAAGGCTAAAGCCTTGCCCTACAGGGGTGGAGTTCTCGGGTTCCGGGTCAAAAGGGTTGACGGCTGGGTCTTTCCGGCCCGGTGGCGCTTCAGGAATGAAGCCTGCAGGCACAAGGTCTTAGACCTGTTAGGCGACCTGGCGCTTTTATCCCGACCGCTCCAGGCAGAAATCATCGCCTTTAACCCCGGACACCAGCTGAATCTGAGACTGGTCAGTTTGATCAATGAAAGGTATATGCAAGGCTAAAGCCTTGCCCTACAGGGGTGGAGCCCGAGAAGTGGAGGGGAAATGAACGTTGGTATTGATGTGAAGGAGTTTCTTCCCCACCGTCAACCATTTCTCTTTGTTGATGGTGTGAGCCGTTTGGATGAGAATGAGATTGAGACCTGGCGGGTGGTTAGACCCGAGGAGTTCTACTTTGCCGGCCATTTCCCGAACAATCCGATTCTACCTGGGGTGCTGATGATTGAGGCAATTGCCCAAACCGGGATTCTCTTAGCACTTGCCCGGGAACCTGCCAACCGGGGCAAGACCCCGCTCTTCGCCGGTATTGAACGGGCACGCTTCCGCCAGATTGTCCGACCCGGTGAGCGACTGGAGATCCGGGCAACTATCCTTGAAGCAAAATCTGGGTTTTACAAAATTGCCGGCAGGGTATTTGTCCGCGATGAACTGGCATGCGAAGCGGTGTTAACCGGAGCGGTGCGATAGTCCATCCGACCGCTTTGCTCAGCCGCGAGGCTGTGATTGGTGCGGGGTGCGAGATTGGGCCCTTCTGCCGGATTGAAGGAAAGGTTCAAATTGGTCCCAACTGCCGGTTCGGAACCGGCGTCGTCATCGGCACGCCGCCGATGGACCGTTCATTCCAGGGTGAGGAAAGCGGCGTTGTCATCGGTGCAAACAACATATTTTTTGAGTATGTTACCATTCACCGCGCCACCGGTCCTGATGAGATGACGGTGATCGGCGACAACAACTACATAATGAATTATGTCCACATTGCCCACAACTGCTCAATCGGCAACAACTGCACCCTGACCAATGGTGTCCAACTGGGCGGTTACACTCAGATTGGCGATGGCGCCAATTTAGGGGGGCTGGTGGGTGTGCATCAGCACTGCCGGATTGGCAAACTAACAATGGTGGGCGCCCACTCCTATGTCAACCGGGACATTTTGCCATTTATGCTTGCCGCCGGCAACCCCTGTCGGGTTTTCGGGCTTAATCTGATTGGCTTAAAACGGGCAGGATGGGACAGCGACAAGATTGCTGAACTTGAGCAGGCCTATAGGATTATCTACCGTTCTAACTTGACTCTTGCTGCCGCATTAAAAAAAATTGAGCAGGAATTGAGTCAGGGTCCGGCAAAAGCAGAGGTTCAATATCTGCTTGAATTCTGTGCCAATTCCAGGCGTGGGGTTGAACTGCGTTCATCACCTCATCCCGATAATTTTGCGGAGGGCCGGATGCTGAATTTTTAATGAGCAGAAATGAGAATGCGAAACAGGTTTCAAAATTAGAAATTCCAATCAATGACCTACTCCCAGGCGATTGACTTCTTAAATTCGCTGATTAATTATGAACGTGCGGCAAGACCCCGCAATCAGTTCAAACTTGACAATATCCGCCGGCTCCTGCAACTCGCGGGCAACCCTCAGGAAAGCATCAAAAAAGTTATATTAATCGCCGGCACCAAAGGCAAGGGTTCGGTCGCCTATATGTTGGATGCCGGACTGCGCGGCTGCGGGCTTAAGACCGGGCTCTTTGTCTCGCCCCATCTGGTTTCAGTGCGGGAGCGAATTCAGACAAATGGCGAGTGGGTGAAAAAAGCCGACTTCGCCCGACTGATGCAAAGGTTTCAGCCCCTTGTTAGAAAACAGCCCGTGAGTTATTTTGAACTTCTGACCGCAATGGCATTTGATTTTTTTGCCCGGCACCAGGTTGATTATGCCATAATTGAAGTCGGGATGGGTGGCAGGCTTGATGCCACCAATCTCAGCGATCCCGCGGTCTCGGTGATAACCAGGATTGGTTATGACCATATCAAGGTTTTGGGCCGGACATTAACCCGGATTGCCCGGGAAAAGGCGGGGATAATGCGGCCCGGAAAACCGGTAATTATTGGCCCGCAACCCGCGGAGCCGGAAAAGGAACTGCTTACCCAGGCGGCAAAAGTCGGTGCTGAACCCTTCTTAGTTGAACAGCACTCAAGGGTCTGGGATATTGAAATATTACCCCTTCCCGGTTCCAGAAACCAGGAACCAAGAACTGGCATTGCCTTCTCCTGTTTTACCGAACTTGGTGCCGGTCGGGTCCGGTTAAACCTCCTGGGCCAGCATCAGATTGAAAACTGCCGCACTGCGCTCACGGTCCTGGGCATCCTCGCCCGCCAGGACCCGCAACTGAATTTTGCCCGTGCTCTTCAAGGACTAAAGGAACTCTCAATACCTGGACGCTGCCAGTTTCTAATGTTCCCGCGAACTGGTATCGCCTCCCCTTTACTGATTGACTCCTGCCATAACCCGGACTCTGGTCTTGCGCTTGCCCGTGTGCTTAAAGACTATTTCCGGGACAAAGTTGTTTTAATCTATGGTTCCCTGCGCAACAAACTTGTCCAGAAAACCCTGGACCCGATTGTTCCCTATGTTGACTTTGCGCTGGCGGTCGCACCCGACTCGCCCCGGGCACTTCCGCCTTCGGTTTTAAAAGGTATCTTTACCCGGCTCAGAGTTCCCTCAGAAACTGCGCCCGGCCTCAAGCCTGCACTCAACCGTGCCCGCGCATTGTCCTTTGGGAAAATGCCGATAGTTATTGCCGGTTCATTCTATCTGGCCGGTGAAGCTTTGACCCTCTTGAACCAGTAAAAACCATTCCCCTATCCACCAAATTTCCCACCGCCCAATTTCCCCAATTGGTCATAAGCCACTTTCTTTAAGTCATTCGTTGCTCCTGATCGGCTTTAGCATTTCGGTTATTACCAACCTAACCGCGAAAATTACCAACGTCCGTTACCACCAAAAGATGTAGGGCAGACCTTCAGGTCTGCTTCCCGGATGCAAGGCTAAAGCCTTGCCCTACACCTTGATATGTTAATAATAAAAGGTGTTGAATTTTTTATACTTTTTAGTTTTAATGGAAACACATAAATAATGACTGATCTCAGAGCCCTTATGTTCCAAGCGATGAGCCGGTTACAATGGGTCATTCCTAGCCTTCTCCTCACACCTATTATTATGTCAAAGCACAGGCAAAGGATGTCAAAGGTGATACATCCAGTTGGTCAAACGGCCAATGGTAGCAACAATGTTTCCGTGATTCGCACCACCACCAATACAGTGGTGGCAACAGTCCCGGTGAGAGACGGCCCCCATGGTATTGCGGTCCTACCTAATGGTAATTATGTGTATGCGGCGAATGAACTCAGTAACAATGTGTCGGTAATCCGCACCACTGACAATGTGATTGTAGCAACAATTCCGGTGGGAAATGGGCCAGTTGGTGTCGCGGCATTACCCAATAGCAATTATGTCTATGTGACCAATTTTCACGACGACAATGTTGCGGTGATTCGGACCGTTGACAATACGGTGGTAGCAAGGATCTCAGTGGGTGAAGCACCGTGGGGCATAACCGCGCTGCCTGATGGTAATTATGTGTTCGTTGCAAACTGGTATAGCAACAATGTTATGGTAATCGGTCGTTGAGCAGCGCCGGAAAGTTGCCCATTTCCGGTTCCATGTTTCTAGTTTCCGCACCAAGAACTATGAACCGAAAAATAAGGGACTATAATCTGTGGAGCGTTGCGTAGATTTTTTCCGCCAGAGTTCTTCCGATGCCTTTGACCTGGGCGATCTCCTTTATCCCGGCACCACGCAGACGGGCGATCGAACCGAAGTGCTGGATTAAAGCCTGACGCCGGGCGATGCCGATGCCGGGAATTGTGTCCAGTGCCGAGGCAAGGGATTTTTTCGCCCGGATTTTGCGGTGAAAGGTGATGGCAAAGCGGTGGGATTCGTCCCGAATGCGTTTTAACAGTTTGAGCGCCGGTGAGGTGGCAGGGATGGTTATTTCTCGGCCATCAAGGTAATAGAGGGTATCGGTGCGTTTGGCAAGCCCGAGGATGGGAATCTCCTGGTCAAACTGGTGATAGGCGCTGATTGCGGCGGAGAGTTGGCCCCTGCCACCGTCAACCAGCACCAGGTCCGGCAAAGGCAGGTTTTTTTCCAATAGGCCACGGACCCTGCGGGCAAGGACCTCGGTAATCATTGCAAAGTCGTTCGGTCCGGATACGGTTTTAATCTTGAACAGGCGGTAATGGTTTTTTAGAGGTTTGTCATCCTTGAATACCACGATCGAACCGACCGCATTGGTGCCCTGGGTGTTGGATATGTCAACCCCTTCGATCAGCCGGGGCGGCGCAGAGAGGTTAAGTAGTTCAGCAAGTTCACGGTTGGGATGAGGAATCCGCTCGGGCTGGGGAAGGAGTTCAATCAGCGCCTTTTCAGCATTGCGCTGTGCCAGTTGAACCAGTTGGAGTTTTTCGCCCCGTTCCGGGGTGACGAGCCTGACCCGTTTATTGCGATGCTGGGCAAACAGTTCCTCAAACAGATTAGAGGTGGCAATCGGTGCGGGCAGGACAATTTCCTCAGGCAGGTCCGCGGTATGGGTATAAACTGAACGCAGCAAACCCTCAAGAATTTCCTCATCCGGCACCGTCTGGTCCGCGGCGAGGGGGTATTGTTCCTGAGCAACAATCCTGCCTTCGCGGATACGGAGCACAACTGCCATTGCTGCCCTGCCACCTTTTGCCAGACCGACAATATCACGGGCAGTCCGGTCCTGGGTAACAACCTGTTGATGGCGGATGATCTCGCGCAGGGCAAGCAACTGGTCACGCAGGATTGCCGCCTGCTCGTAATGCTGTGCCTCTGCCTCCTGCCACATCCGCTGCTCCAGGCTGAGAGTAAGTTTTTCGGACCGGCCGGAGAGAAATTCAATCACATCACTGACAATTGAGCGGTAGTCATGCTCATTAATTCTGCCGACGCAGGGTGCGAGGCAGCGTTTGACCTGAAAGTTGAGGCAGGGCTGTTTGATCATGTTGTCGGGCAGTTGTGTCTGTGCACCTGCCCAGGGCAGTTCCCTTTTACAGGTGCGCAGTTTGAATATCCGCCTCACCCCGCGCAGCGCCCGGCGCAGTTCCTTTGCACTGGTGTAGGGTCCGAAAAGAACCGAGCCATCGGGCTTGATGTTGCGGGTGATGAAGATGCGGGGGAATCTTTCCCGGGTTGTGATTTTGAGATAAGGGTATTTTTTGTCATCCCGGAGCCGGACATTGTAGCGGGGCTTTTTTATCTTAATCAGGCTTTCCTCAAGGAGCAGTGCCTCAACCTCGGAACGGGTAACAATGGTCTCCAGGTCCGAGACCCGCTGGAGCAGAGCGGCAAGACGGGGGTTAGGTGGCTGGGGCTGGGTATAGGCGCGCAAGCGCTCCTTTAAATTCCTTGCCTTGCCGATGTAAAGGACTTTGCCCTGAGCGTCTTTTAACAGATAAACGCCCGGCTCGTTCGGCGCCCCTTTTGCCTTTTCGGCAAATCCGACAAAACTCACCGATTCAAGAAACTCATCCCTTGACCACGCCCAGCGGCTTCATCCTTGCCACCTTGCGGCAGATGCCGGCACGATGGCAGACATCAACCACCTGGTCAACATCCTTGTACGCATCCGGCACCTCCTCATTCAGGACCTCCCGGCTTGCCGCCATTACCAGAATCCCCTTTGCCTTTAATTCTGCCGCCACATCCCGGCGTTTGGTTTCTTCCAGCGCCCTGGTTCTGGACCAGACCCGGCCCGCGCCATGACAGGCGGAGCCAAAGGTCTGCCGGGCGGCGGTCGCAGTGCCGAGCAGCAGATAGGAACTGGTGCCCATATCACCGGGGATCAGAACCGGCTGACCCAGATGCCGGTATTTTGCCGGCAGTGCCGGATGGCCCGGCGGAAACGCCCGGGTGGCACCTTTGCGATGCACACACAGTTTCATCCTTTGCCCTTGAATTTCATGCTCCTCAATCTTGGCGATGTTATGGGCCACATCGTAGACCTGGGTCATCCCCAGTTTTTCAATCGGCAGACCGAGCACGGTTGCGAAAGCCTCGCGCACCCAGTGGGTGATTGCCTGTCGGTTTGCCCAGGCATAATTGGCTGCTGCCACCATCGCACCGAAATACCTTTTGCCTTCGGGTGAATCAATGGGTGCGCAGGCGAGTTGGCGGTCAACAAGTTCAATCCCGTATTTGCGTGCCGCAGCCAAAAGCGATTTAACATTATCATCGCAAATCTGGTAACCCAGGCCCCGGGAGCCGGTATGAATCATTACCG
>Ga0272448_1000267_pt1 | contig 81771 bp, 79 predicted proteins | sample YNPCB0191_FD_202220 | JGI IMG/M metagenome (GOLD analysis project Ga0272448, IMG submission 202220) | Hot spring sediment microbial communities from Yellowstone National Park, WY, United States - YNP-CB-019-1 | ecosystem: Environmental > Aquatic > Thermal springs > Hot (42-90C) > Sediment...
AGGGGTGGGGTCGTTGAGCTCCCTCCCCGCTCCGGGGAGGGCAGGGGTGGGGTCGTTGAGCTCCCTCCCCGCTCCGGGGAGGGCAGGGGTGGGGTCGTTGAGCTCCCTCCCCGCTCCGGGGAGGGCAGGGGTGGGGTCGTTGAGCTCCCTCCCCGCTCCGGGGAGGGTCGGGGTGGGGTGCTTGCTCTCCCCCTCCCCGCTCCTGGGAGGGTCGGGGTGGGGTGCTTGCTCTCCCCCTCCCCGCTCCTGGGAGGGTTGGGGTGGGGTCCTGCGCTTCCCCGAGCTGGAAGCGTAGAACCAGGGCGCGCAGCCGAATCCTCTCCGCAGCACAAGGGCATACTCCCGGGTGCGGCAAGGGCCAACCGTTTCACGGCCGGCCAACCCGTGCTCTATCGGATCTGCTCCGCGAGGTAGTTTTCGATACCCGTCTGCTTTATCTGGTCGAACTGCGCCTCGAGTTCGTCGATGTGGCCTTCTTCGTCGGCCAGAATCGAGCGGAGCAGCCTGGCAGTGCCGTTATCCCCGAGCTCACGAGCCTTCTTGATGCTCTCGTTGTAGCCCTCCACTGCCCCGATTTCGAGGTTGTAATCGCTCTTGTGCATTGCCTCGACGTCCGGGCCGATTATGATCTGATTAAGATTGCTGACGATCGGCCGGCCGTCCAGATACAGAATGCGGTCAATCAGTGTTTCCGCGTGCTTCATCTCGACTATGGCCCTTTTCTGGATCATGTCGCCCAGGCGAGCGTATTTCCAGTTCTCGCACATCTCCGCGTGGACCATGTATTGATTGATTGCCGTCAACTCCTCGGCAAGCCGGGCGTTGAGATGTTCGACTACCTCTTCGTGTCCCTTCATGTTCGACCTCCTGGCTGTATGCCGTTTAGTACCCGCGATTCAACAGAGACAAACAAAGACGCAGTCGGCGCGTGGGAACGAGCTTGCGGTCGGGCGCGTATCTCCCACAGGGCAAGAAAATGACCCGCGGGAACGAGTCCTGCGGGCCGCGCACCGATTCTCCAACCAAGCTGTCGAGACAGAGGCAAAGCACGCTTCTACGGACATGGCTGCATTATCTGTGCCAAGCTTGTTGACGCGGATATAATCAGGTTCTTATACTAGGTTCGACATGACTTCACACAAAACGGTTGCTAAGGCCGCCGGACTGATGATGGTGGCCATTCTTGCGAGCCGCCTGTTGGGGCTCATCCGCGATATGCTCATCGCGAGGCAGTTCGGACAGGGCGGTCTTGTCAGCGCTTACACGGTTTCTTTTAACCTGCCGGACCTGCTTTATTTCTTCCTGTCCAGCGGAGCCTTGTCCGGCGCGTTTATCCCCGTGTTCACCGAGCACCTGCATACGGGCCGACAGCGCGACGCATGGCAGATATTCAGCATCATCGCCTGTTTGATGGGATTGGTTCTGGGCGGCGCCATAGTTCTCAGCGAGCTGTTCACCGTGCCGCTTGTCAGGACACTGGCGGCGCCGGGTTATGCCCACAAGCCGGAGCTGTTCAATGCGATAGTCCACCTAACCCGCATCATCTTGCCCTGCCAGATGTTCTTTTTTATGGGCGGGCTTATGATGGGGACGCTGGAGTCGCGCCAGAAGTTCAGCGCGCGAGCCGCCGGGCCCGTGGTATATAACCTGGGCATCATCTTTGGAGTGGTGGTTCTCAGTCGGTGGTTCAGCATTGCGGGACTGGCCTGGGGCGCGCTGATCGGATCGTTTGCCGGCAACGTAGGCTACACGTTCTACTGTCTCAAACGCGCGGGCTTTGAGTTCCATCCCAGCCTGAATCTGCGCCATCCCGGCGTCAAACGCGTCGGCGCCCTAGCGCTGCCGGTGATACTCGGCCTGAGTCTGCCGCAGATCGACGTCATCGTCAATAGATGGTTCGCCACCTACATCTCGGATGCCGCCCCGGCTGCGCTCAACTTCGCAAACAGGTTGATGCAGGTGCCGCTCGGCGTGTTCGCGCAGGCCGCCGGAACAGCCATCCTGCCCACTCTTTCCGCTTATGCGGCGCGAAACGCCATAGCCGACCTGCGAAACGGGGTCAGCTTCGGGCTTAGAGCGATACTCGCGATCAACATACCGGCCTCGATGTTCATGGTCGTGATGGCCGATCCGATTGTGCGCACCGTCTACATGAGCGGCAAATTCACCACAAGCGACGTCGGGGCGACGTCTATAGCCCTCATCTGTTATTCGGTAGGAATCTTCGCATGGGCCGGCCAGGCGATAGTCGCGCGCGGCTTTTTTGCGATGCAGGATACGTGGACGCCGATCTTGCTCGGCAGCGCCGCCACGGCCATATTCGTGCCGATGAACCTGCTGCTGATGCATGTGATGGGCCACGGCGGACTTGCGCTGGCCACCTCAATCGCTGCAACCATCCACCTTATCGCGCTAACCGTGTTTCTTCGCAAGCGTCTGCACGGGCTGGAGGGCCGCCAGGTGCTGGCTTCGCTTACCAAGGTGTGCTTTGCCACGGTGGTGATGGCCGCTGCGCTCTACTGGCTCAGAGTGCAGGCGGCCGATCTAATCCCGGTCGAAACTCGAAAGGGTGCGGCGCTTCTGGTTTTGGCCGGGATGGTGCTCGCGTCGGTAGTGTACGTAGGTCTGGTGCGGCTGCTGCGAGTCGAGGAAGTGGAGTTTGTTTGGAGCATGATCAGGAAGAAGCTCACGGGGAAACCCGACAGTGACGACGCGCCTCCGGCCGTCGATGCCGTCCCCCCAAGCGCGGACCAAAACCTGCCTTGAACGCGAGTGCCCGATCCTGGTATAATCTAATCAGCGCGGCGCCATAGTGCATCGGTTAGCACACGGCTCTTTCAAGGCCGGGAGACGGGTTCAACTCCCGTTGGCGCCGCCACCCTTCTGAACATAGCTGAGCTTGCAACAGGCTGGTTTTGGGCCGATTCGCCTGCGAAATATGACCGTGGGTCGATGATGTGACCTTCGAGCGTCCTGGACTTCGCGTCCACATCAATTCGCGTCACGAACGCCTTCAAAAGCGACTGACGTAAACTGACGGCTGCCGGATTCGTAGCCTCAACCAATCTCTGCCTCAACTCCGCCAGTTCGCCAATCTGGATCGGGTCCGGCCGCCGCATGTTCTCAATGGCCTCCATACGGCTAAGCAGCGTGGACGTGCTCTGAATTCTTTCAACGAGCTCTGGAACCGGACCAACATTTGCGGCAGTTTCGGTGAGGTGTTGCAATTGCTGGCGTAGGCTATCTATGTGTTCGAGGCGTTCGGCCCGAGTCTCTTCCAATATTCGCCACTGATACTCTACCTCGACGTTCATTTCGTCTACCCAAACCTGCAACTTGGTGCGCTCCTTAGGAATCTTACGCAGCAAAACCTCCAAAACGTGACTTTCGATCTGCTCACGCGGGATATACCATGCCGTATCAACACAGCCTGCCCCCCGACGATAGATATGCGATCCGCAGACGTAGTATTGCAGGCGATTTCGCTTCACTCCAACGTAGTTGGCTCCACAGTGCTTGCAAACCAGTATTCCACCGCTGAGAGCGAATCGACTCAATTCGCCTTTTTTGGTGGTTTTAGCCCGCTTGAGATTTGAGACCATTGACCATATTAGGTCGCATTGTTGCTCGGTGATAATAGCGGGATGGGCGTTGGGAACTATTATCCATTCAGAGATGTCGCGAGTCTGACGGTTTCCAGGACGGGAACAATCTTCGCGGTTCCAAAATGCATAACCGCAGAACTGGTATAGGCGATCCCATTGACCGAGCAGCGATTGGATTGTAGCTGTTGACCAAGCCGCTCTACCAGTCGGAGTCGGGACACCAGCCTTTGTCAATCGACCCGCAATCGTGTCGTACCCAACACGTTCACCGAGCCGCCAGTCAATGAGCATTGTTCGTGCCCACTGCCAGATAGGTTTGCCGTTATGTTCACGGTCATCTAAGAGCCATATCAACTTGTGAGTATCACGGCCGTGCCTGCCCTTGCCGATATAGACGCGATGCGCGCGATAGCCGAACATCGGCCAACCGCCGTTTTTATATGCCCAGCCGGTCTCCGGGTCACGCTGCTCGAAATTGACCTTCATATTGGGGATCACTGTATTCCGGAGTTTAATGGAGAACAGACGATTTAGTCCCCACGTGAGTGGCATCATGATCGCGCCGGTCTCTGAATCTGGATCATGATAGCCCTCGGTTGCGCTTTCGATCCGCACCCCATGTCGCAGTAGTTCGGCCTGTTGGGCGTATGCTTTTTCGGAACGAGAGAACCGGTCGTATTTAAATACGACTACCACTGATGTCTGGGGATCGGCTTTCGCATCGTCCAGCATTCGGTAGAACTCGATCCGCTTCTCATCCTCCCGAAATGCGGATTTGGCAAGATCAACATACCATGCCAGAATCCGATAGCCCTGAGTATTGCAGTACTGCTCGATAGTACGGCGCTGAGTCTCCGGGCTGATCGCCTTCTCAGCGCTACGCTCATGGCTAACCCTGACATAAACACGAGCGCCCTCTCCAGTCGGCTTCGGAGTAGGACTCATATGCGATTTCAAGATGTCAGAAAGGGACAATTTATCTGACCCGATAGAATGTAATATCACCAAAGCCCCACGGATTGGGGCCTCTGAGTATCAGACGATCGGAGATGTCGAGGTAGTCGAGTCGTAATACATATCGCTTGTTATCAGACGTGAATACATTCCAAGTTAGCGCATGGTTGTTATTTACGAGTTCCGCGTTAGCCGGCCCCCATCCCTCCATCTCGATCCTGAATCCGCACAGACCGACTTTTGAAATGCGTAGAAATACGCGGCATTCATCGTCGCCCAGTGTCGCTCCCCACGTTCCTACGAACCCGCTGCCACGTTGCCTCGCAATCAGTAACGAACTCATCCCGACGATAAACGCCAAAATTGATAGCGTGGCCAGAACCGGTACCAGCCATCTAAAAACACGGCAGGTAGTCGGTGGATATGCGCCTGCGGTCATCGTGATACCTCTCGGATGAGTTCAACGAGCCTGGCTCGCATCGCCTGTTCGCTGACCCCAAACCGCGATGCTAGAACGACTGTTTTATCATTGCGCCGGGGACAATGTCCTACCTCTGCCGCTTGCTCACGTACCAGCTCACTAGGCATCAGTAAGTGCACTGCGAAACGGTCGCAGAAACGCTCCGTATATGAGTTACTCAGGACCGGCCACCCATGTCGTTTATAATGCTGCAGCAATAGATATTCGCCGATCTCATGTGCAAGCGTGAATCGTTGTCGCTCCAGATGATCGCGCGAATTGATGACGGCGTAGAACCGCTTCGGCGTCTGCATCAGATGCCCGGCAGTATGGCCGAGATCGGCCTGACGCACATATAATTTCACCTGACGGCACACCTTCCTAAGATCGACGGGGATACTCAGCTCCAAATGCCTCCACGCACTGGCAGCCCATTCTACAGCCAAATCTGGCTCAGTTGAGTTCATTCCTGAAACTCTTCGTCGAGTATTTTGCGAATGCTGGCCTCAATTTGCTCCCGGCTCTCAACTCCACGCCGTGCTCTAACATAGCGACGAATAAGATCATTGGGTTGTTCGCCATCCTGCCATTCCTTAGGCACTGGATACCCGACCGCCTCCAAACAGGCTATTGCAAGATCACGGCGCTCAAACTGGCCCAGAAATGACACCGCCGTCGCATATTCTGGAACCTTGCCAGCCAGCATCTGTGAGATGTAACCATGGGTTGGCGTGCCACCTACTTTTCGTTCGGCGGCACGAGCCGTAAGCCCCTCGCTGTCCAACAAGGCCTTAATAGCAGTTGCCCATTCAGAGTTGTATTTCGCCATACATCCTGTTTCCGTAGTTGTCTACATCCGTCCACAGTCTAACCCACACGCTGGGTCTTGTCAAGTGCCCCAATGCTGGGTGCACATTTTATGAAGCAAAAAAACACAGAAAAAAGTGCAGAAAAGTGTTGACGTCAGTAGACGACAACGGTATAATACCAATGGATGTTGACGTCAGTAGACGACGACTCTGCAATCAGCGCTATCAGGATGGTGACAATGAACGGATTCGACATTCTAAAGGCCCGCAAGCGTCACAAGGTAGATCAGCGTACTCTGCAGCGGGCGCTTGGGTTGGTTCAGCGTGGAACGCTGACCGACATCGAAAGTGGCGCGGTCGAGGTGACCGACGCATGGGCGCGCAAGGCGATCTCTGCTGTGGAACAGATCGCGGCAGATAGATCAAAGCGCGCTGCCTGAGATACGAAAGGGGACGACCATGACAACGGAGACAACGGAGTGGATCGATAGGGTCCTACATCTCACGCACCCGATCAACGGTCGGATGCAAATCAAGCCCATCCGCGAAATACGTGGTGATGGGATGGGTAACTACGTTGTTTTCATCGCGCCACACCGGAAGCTCGTGATCCCCCGCGAGCGGATTGTGGCGTTCGAACAGGCCCCACTACTACGAAAACAACTAACACGTTCACATTGGACATGGCTGGCCGCGACTGTAGGTGGGGTGGTCACATTCTGGCTCGCCATCGCCGTGTTGATCAAGAGGGCGTTTGCATGAAACTGCAAATGCGAGTGAGCACAAAAACAGGAATCCAGCCGCCCATCAGCTCGTGTCGAGTGGTGTTTGCGACTGTGTTCAGGCCGGATCTGTTTGAGGCGGCCTCGGCTGCTCGCTCACTGAATCATCAAGCAGCAGCAATATGCGAGGACAAGCTCGACAGGCAAATCGAAATAACAAACCGCCTCGCGGACTTGCGGCGCGAAATAGTGAAACTCGAAGCTCTGCGGCGAGAATATGCCGCACAGGGGACGACCAATGGCAACCACAATCATTTTTGACGGCCAAATACGCCGTCGAACACGCAAGATGTCCATCGCGAAAGCGCGGGCCTTCGCAAAGGCGCTAGCAGCCAATCCCAGACACTTTGCCTCTACTATCGAGGTGCTCGCCGCGCATGGCAATGCTGCCTATGTGGAGTTTATTCCAGCGAGCGCCAAGACCATTTTCAATCTGCTGCAGCAAAAACAATTCGAGCGCGAACAACGAGCGCACTACATCCGGCGAGCGTACAGGTGGCGCCGAATCGGACACCAAACTTGGACGTGTACCAAACCGGACGGCACAGTCTACACCCAATATCTCTACGATCCGTGCCGCTGTACGTGTCCCGACTGGCCGACGATCAACTCAGTCGGTGGCAAGTGCAAGCACATCATTTGCGCGGAGTGGGCAGAGCAGAACTATCAGAGAGATCGGCAGGAGGCGGCATGATGACAGACGATTATGGTATGTTCTGGACCGGCACGGCTGCTGGAGACAGAGCGTTGGCGGTGGAGTTTACAGTAATTGCGGTCGGGGTGCTGGTGGCCTTCCTGGCTGCAAATTGGATGGTCTGCCAGATATGGCGGCTCATCTCAAATAAACGAAAGGGGAGATTGAATTGATCACAAACAACTACAACGGGCAGCATCTGTCGTATACACAGATCGATTGTATGCTGAGCTGCCCCAGGAAGTACTGCTTCCGCTACATCCAGCGCCTGCCCGCTCCCGTTGGCAGCGCCCTGCTGTTGGGTAGAGCGTACCACAAGGCGTTGGAGGTGAACTTCCAAGAGAAGGTGCGGACCGGCACAGACGTCGGGATGCCCGTACTGCTCGACGCATTCGACTCCGAATGGAACCGGATGCTGCAGCATGAGGAAATCCAGTGGGATGACGAAAGTCCTGCTGAGATCAAGGACATGGGCCGGCGGCTTGTCGGCATCTACATGGAATCGGTGGCGCCATTTGTGATGCCTGCTGAGGTGGAGCGCAAATTCTCAATCGCATTGCCGGGTCTTGATGGTTACACGTTGGATGGGGTCATAGACCTCATTACCGACCAAGGTGTAATCATCGACCACAAGACCAGTTCCAAATCAAAGAGCGAGTCCGACGTTGCAAAGGACCTCCAGGCATCGGCGTATGCCGCAGCAATGCTAGCCGATCCAACTCTATCCGAAGTTTGGATAGAGTTCCACACGGCGGTGAAAGCCAAAACCCCCAATATTCAGAGGCTGGCAACGATGCGCAATCGCCAGGACGCCGAATGGTTCATTCAGCTCGCCTCTGAGGTGCTGCAACAGATAAAAGCCGGCATATTTCCTCCAAACCCCAATAGCTATCTCTGTAGCCCACGGTGGTGTGGATATTGGGAGCGGTGCAAAGGGGGTGCGCGGTAATGCCGAAGGTGTCCAACGATAGCCGCGCAGCGCGTTGGCGGAAATATCTGCCCAGCCTGCTGACCACGCGGAAACAGGTCAATGGGAAATGGGAGGAGAAGCGGCCCACCCAAGAGGAGATCGATTTTCTGATCGATCTGGGCCTGCAACTCGATCTAGACCCCGTCCTAGGGGAGATTGTGCTCTATAGAGGTCGGCCATACATAACCGAGGCTGGCCTGATGAAAAAGGCGATCATTAGCGGGGAACTCGATGGTCTGCGCGTCGAGGCTGTATTCGAGGACCCTGATGGCGCAGGGCCGCGTTGGATCGCCACGACTACCCTGTTCAAAAAGGGTTGTTCTCAGCCGTTCGTATTCACGGCTGACCAATTCGAGTACGCCAATCCGTCGAGCGAGATATGGAGAAAGAACAAACGCTCAATGACGGAGAAGTGCTGCACGTGCAAGACGATTCGACATGCATTCGCTATCTCGATGTGCAGCTACGAGGAAATGGCAGTCGATGAGGTGAGCGGCATGAGCGCGGCTGAGGCCCAAGCTGAGGCACGTGCTCGCGACCAAGAAGCTAATGGCGAGGAGGCCGCGGAGAACGCCAAACAGGAACAGGAGCGGCGCCGGGAGGAACTCAGGCGTCGTGCTACTGAGCGGCTGAGCACAGAGCAGCGTCAGCAAATAGGAGCGCTGTATAGGATGCTAGGTCTGCCTCGAAATGGCGAGGGTGGCTCCGCGGCGCTATTCCACAAAACATTTCCAAACTTCGACCCCAAACAGCATGAGGATTTCCTCACACGCACCCAAGCGGTGGGCTATATTCGGGACCTGTGGTTGATGCTAGCAGACAAGATCATCACGGAGTTTCAAATCAGCCGCGATGAAATTGCTGCGATATTCGATGCAGAGTTAGGGACTACTAAGGATGTTAGAGAGATCCTCGACGAACAATGGCCGATCTACATTGCTGCGCTGAAACAGATCGGAGTCAGCAGGCTATATGAGCAGCTTGGCTGGGACGACCAGGAACGTGCAGAGCATTTTGCGTTGCATTTCGCAGACAAGCCCGACCTCATGGCCTGCAGTATTGCCGAACTCGACAGTTATATTTCCGAATTGCGCGCCGTCCTGAACGGCGACGCAATCGCCGAGTCTACGGATGGCGGCGAAAAACAGGCGGCTCTGTTGTAGTCCGTCTGAGTGGAGCGGGCGGCGGCTAGTTTCAGGATGAGACGGCCGCCGCGGACAAGATGTCCTCTCTCTGTATGTGGTGTGGAGAGAGGATTCCCGGTCGGGCTCAAGACTGGTCGTCCCCGGCCCGACCGGGAACTGCACAATGAAAGGAATGAGATATGACGGTTTGCATGAGGTGCGGCAGGGTTTTGACAACCACTACTTCCCAACGCCTCGGCTACGGACCTGTCTGCTGGGCGAAAGTGGGAGCATACCAACAGGATGCGGTAGTAAAACTGCCATTTGACCGCAGGACGATGGACGTGACGTGTAGGCGCAGCCCCAACGGCATAGCATTTAACATCCCACATGTGCTGGTAGTTCACAGTCCAACCGGCATGGAATGGGGTTATGAGGGCAGCGGCCCTGCCGATTTCGCCCTGAACATTCTCTACCAGTTCACACGGAATAAGAGGTTTGCGCTCGAATGGTATCAGGATTTCAAGCGCGAATTCGTTGCTACCATTCCATACGAGGGCGGCACAATTTCGGGCGCGCGAATCCTGCGTTGGATCAAGAGCCGGCGAGGACTGAAACCTGCTCAGGCATTATTGCTACCGATGGAGGATTGGGAAGATGATTACAGTTCTGTGTAGAGGCACGTTACTGCCCGATAGCGACGGCCAGAGTAGGCGCTGGCCGAGCTGGCGGTTATACCGCGGCCTGCAAGTGGAAATTGAGAAATCCTCCAACGGCACGTTCATCGCCGCGGCTCACGGCCTGCGCGGCGTGGGCAACTGTGCGACGCTGGCGATAGATCACCTGCTTGTGCAATGTGCACGCCTAGCACACGGAGATGTTGTGCCGCCACGTTGGGTTCGGCAGCACTTAGAACCCAACAGCCCCATATTCCTGCCGCGGGGTATGGAGTGGGGCGACAGGTGGAAAATTGAACGGCTCACGAGAGTGCAGATAGAGTTTTCGTGGTTGGAGGGTGTGTGGTATGCACTTCCTCCCCGTGACGCACCTCCAACGGTCATAGGAATAGGTTGGAGTGCCACATCAGCCATTGAATGCCTGCTGAACCTGTGGGTTCGGATAGCAGGGAGCCGCCGTGTAGACACATGGCCGATGAACCCCGAGTACTATGACTGGGTCTGCCGGACGTTGAGGAGACGCGATGATTGATCTCAGTGGACTCAATGAACAGCAGCGGCGGGCCGTCATGCACACGGACGGGCCATGTTTGGTGCTCGCGACGGCAGGTTCCGGGAAGACCACGGTGTTGACAATGCGTGCCGCACGTCTGATCGACGACGGTGTTGTCCCCGAACGAATCCTGCTCGCAACATTTACAAGGAAGGCAGCCGAGGAAATGCGGAGCCGATTGGCGATGATGATCGGCGACGAACAGGCGAAGTCGGCTTGGATTGGCACGTTTCACAGTCATTGCCTGCGAATGCTACGCATCACTCGTCGCGAGTTGGGGCTGGTGCCGTTTGAGGTGCTCGCACCCGGCCAAGCGACGAGGTTGGCGCGAGACATCTTGGCGCCGCCGGACGCTAAACATCCCTATGGGATGGGCTGGGATACGGCTCCGCAGATGCCGTTGGCATACATCAGTCGGGCAAAGGCCGATCTGTATGACGTAGATCGCGCTGAGCGCTTTCTTCGCGAACGCACAGGACTGAGCAGGGATGTGCTTCTGCGCGTGGTTGACTTCTGGCATCGCTATGAGGATGTCAAGGCACGAGCTAATCTATTCGACTTCGATGATTTTCTGCTGAGGACCTATCAGCTATTCCGGTCGAACGAACAGGTGCTGGAGCGTTGGCGCGCGGTTTGGGATTACATCCTCGAAGATGAGGTTCAGGACACGATGATCGCTCAGCATGAAATTGTAACGATGCTGGCGGCAAACCATCGCAACTACTTCGCGGTCGGTGACGTGAACCAAAGTGTTTATGGATTTCGTGGTGCGAACCCGGACCATACGGTGCAGAGTTTCCACAAGGACTTCCCCGATGGAATTATCATCAAGTTGGGCGTTAATTACCGCTCCCAGAGCCAGATTGTAGAGACTGGCGGCCGACTGATCCGTCACAACGCGGTTCCATCGGCATACACCCTCCAGCCTATCGCTGATAGGCCGGCTGGCGCTGAACCGCGGGTCATAGTGACATATGACGAGGAAGACGAGGGGAAAATCATTGCCAAGGGCATCATCCAGCAAGTAGCAGCCGGCCGGACCTATCGAGACATCGCCATTCTTTACAGGGTAAACGCGCAGTCGCGTGCAATAGAGGACGCACTGATAATGCGCCAGATACCATATATCGTGTTTGGCAGTTGTGGGTTTTACTCTCGCAAGGAAATCCAAGACGCACTAGCATATTTGCAACTCGCCCACAATCCCACTTGCGACGCCGGCGATGAGGCGCTGAAGCGCGTTGTGAATATCCCCACAATATGGTTCCGGTTGGGGGCAGAACGGAAATTCACACACTATCTCGGCAAGGCTTTCATGGAGAAACTGAACAGCATAGCGCGGCAGAATCGATGCTCGCTATGGGAAGCGCTCAGCCGTGGTTTGTTCGAGAGTTATCAGCAGACCGGAATCGAAGACTTTATGGAAATGATTCGGTCAATCCGCCATGCAGGACCGAATCCAGCAGATATGATCCGACGGGCTAGGGAGGTCGGCTATGACGCGTACCTCGCTCGCGAAGACGGTGAAGATGACTCAAATAACGAGGGGACGCGGTTCGACAACCTCGACGAATTGATTGTGTCCGCCGCCCACTTCGACAACAGTAGAGCATTCTTGGATTTCGTTACATCTCAGCAGTCCAGAGCTAAGACATTAGGCAAATATCAGAATGCGGTCCAGTTGCTCACTATTCATCGCTCGAAGGGGCTGGAGTGGCCCATAGTATGGCTCTGTGGGGTATCACTGGGACTACTGCCCCATCAGCGTTCCATCGAATGGTACGACCCCGAAACAAAACGGCATATCAGGCCCGAATCGATTGAGGAAGAGCGCCGGCTATGCTACGTCGGCGCGACCAGGGCGCGAGATGAGTTATACATTTCTGCGTTGCTGACCTATGGTATGAGAGACCTGGCGCCATCGCCATTTCTGCAGGAAATGGGATTCGAAATCCCACCTGAATACATCAAAGAGCCAGCAACCACCACACTGCCAGATTTCTAGGAGGATTCCAGCCAAGGATGGCCGCAGCAGCACCGGATTTTGAACTCAAGCTCATCAGAGGATTATCAAACGAGGCCAAGGAACTACTGGCGTTCATGGAAAGCCGCGCCGACCGTTCCGGAATGGGATCGGTGGCCGTCTGAATTACAGCAGCATGGCGAAGTGCTGGACTGCTATGAGCGCAACGGCGTAATTGTATATCGGGTTTGCAAAGATTAGGAGCACGGCTATGGCTAATCCTCAGACAGAGAGCGGCCATATCAGGATAGCAAACGAACTATATCGAGCTGCCCTGCGACTGCTACCACCCAACGAATACAAATGTTGGTCAGCGATACTCGATTTGACATACGGGTGGCGGAAGAAAATGACAGTGATTAGATATAGTCAGATCGCTGCATCCACAGGACTGTCGATGATTGCCGTAAAGCGGTCAATGCACAGGCTCCAATCATGGAATGTCGTAGTCTGCATCAGACATGATGGACAACCATCTGAAATTGGTCCCAACAAGGACTTCGACTCCTGGCGCATTACCACTGATACCGGTATCAGTGGTGATACCGGTATCAGTGGTGATACCGGTATCAGTGGTGACTTGACACCGGTATCACCAGTGATACCACACCGGTATCATCCACGATACCGCACCAGTATCACCAGTGATACCACACACCTTATTTACAACCATGTACAACCATGTAATTACAACCATGACAACCATGACGTCGATACCAATGCCGACGCACCCATTGTCTCACCTGTTGTCAAACGATACATGGCCGTATTTGGGATAACCAGAGGTGCATCCGACCGCAATGTCAGGCGGTGGAACAAACTGGCAGCAGAACTGGAACAACATCCAAATTACGATGAGGCCACGGCGTGCGCCGTCATCAGTGAATGGAAACGCCATGAATGGGATGACTACAGGTCCCGGCCTCATAATCAACACCACCCGATACCCGATTTTGGCTACTTTGTGAACTCGTCAGCCGGTACCCCGATCATCCAAGCGGTGTTGGAGGGCGCGCCGATGCCGGGATCGCCTAAACGCAATGGTGGGGGAGAAAACAACATCCCAACTAATCCCTACGAGGGCTGGTTGACACACGAGGAATACGCGCGCGTGGAGCTGATGGGGGACTAGCGGAATGACAGGCGGAATGACAGGCGAGGCTATTGATCGCACGCCCCCGCACAATATAGAGGCTGAGCAGGCAGTACTCGGTTCGATGCTGCTGGAGCACAGTGCGTTGGAGACTGGTCTGGAGATGCTCACGCCTAGTGATTTCTATCGGCCGGTGCACCAATTGCTGTTTGAGGCTCTACAGGCACTGGCTGGAGCAGGTAAGGAAATTGACATCATCACGCTCACCGAACTATTGCGTGAGCGTGGCAAGCTCAAGGACTGTGGCGGAGCAGAATATCTGATGTCACTGGTGAGCTCAGTCCCGACTGCGGCCAACATCGAATACTATGCATCCATTGTTGCCGAACACTCGACGCGGCGGCGGTTGATTGCTGCCGGCAGTCAGGTCATCGCTGCGGCATATCGACGGGATGCAGACCTCCACGAATGTGTAGCAGAGGCTGAATCGGCTGTGTTTGCTGTGGCGCAGGACCGTGTCCGCAGCGGGATCGTGCCGATGAGCGATGCGTATCGGGCCGCGTACGAGCATCTGGAACATGCCGATGGGCAGATTGGTGTGCCCATCGGTTTACGATCTCTAGCACATATCTCGTTGGGGATGCGACCGCGGGAGCTGATAGTCATTGGCGCACGGCCGCGAGTTGGCAAAACAGCGCTGGCGTGGCAACTGCTCGTCTCTGCGGCCAAGGCAGGCTATCCGGCAGCTATCGTGAGTTGTGAGATGGACGCTGAGGAACTGGCGATGCGCGACATAGCTCGCGAAACTGGAATGAGCATCTATCGGATGTTGAGTGGAGATATGGATGGAGACCAGTGGGCCAGGATTGGTGAGGCGATCAGCGTCTGCTATGGTCTGCCCCTCTACTGTGTAGATGCTATTGGATGGCGGATGGAGCGGATCGCATCGGCCTGTCGGCGATTGGTCAGGCAGGGGGTGCGAATTATCGCGATTGACCACCTCCAGGCTATCGAACCTGACGACCTACGGCAGAGCCGCGCCGTCCAAGTAGAGCGGATTGTATACCACTGCAAGGCCCTCGCCCGCCGGTTAAACATTCCCATTCTGGCACTGTGCCAGTTCAACCGGGACATAGAACGGCGCGGTCGGGATGCTAGGCCGGTGTTGGCCGACCTGAAGGAAAGTGGGGCCGTTGAGCAATACGCGGACGTTATTTGGTTGTTGTGGCGGTCTATGGATGAGACCGATACTAGGCCGGTTAGCGAGGCTGAGATAATCGTTGCAAAACAGCGGATGTTGCGACCGGGGGTAGTGCGTTGTGCGTTCGAGGGACGCAAATTCAGGTTCCTCGATCTGGACACGCATCACGATTATCCTCGGGGGGAGGAGAGCGAAATTGGAACGGCTACCAGAGTTTGACGATTGGCTGGCGCGCCGCCGAACGCCGCGGGCACATCCTATCTGGCACGACAGCCCGCGGGATTTCGCACCGGGCGTGCTGGATGACATTGACGAAATGCTCGCGTGGAGCGAGCTGGTTCGCGGGCCGCTGGACGGCGCGCGCGGGCCGCAGGAGGAGTGAGATGAGAACAATGTATACCGAATATCGCGTAACGTGGTTACGGGATATTGAGGTCCCAGCACACATCACCGAACCTGCGGTGTTTGAATCGTGTGCGGAATGGAACTGCAGCGCGTGGAGCCACGAGGCGTGCGGTAACTGTTCAATAGGAGGTGACAAATGAATGTTATCACACTGACTGAATCTGATTTCCGGCAGCCGGTCAATGGCCGCAGGCTGTACTGCGGCAGCATTGATCCTGCAGGGTTCCCTGGGGATGTGGAAATTGTCGGAGGTTTGGGAACCGTGTGGTTTCCCAAACTCAGGGCGACCGGATCTATTCGTGCATATGCAGGGACGTCGATACGCAGCACGGACGAGATTGTAGCAAGTTGGAATGTTTGGTCGGCTGGCAGCCTGAGCGCTGGCTATATGATTATCGCTGGCGCTGGAATTACGGCTGAGGGATATATCTACGCTCGCAGGGGAATTCGAGCGGGAGATTACATTTCCTCTGGCGGTAGCATTCGGACGCGCGGCAGCATTGTCGGTGGCTGGGAAGTCACAGCCAAGGGCAGTATTACGGCCCTGTCAATCACGTCGAGAGATACTATTGTGGCCGGTGGAAACATCACCGTGGATGCGGGCGTAATTGCCGGGCTGTCTATCGAGTGTGGAGGCATATTGTCAGGCGGTCGCATATTCGCGGGCGTATCGGATTTGTTGGATGACTATCCGGCGGACAAATACAAGCTTATCTCCTGCGAGCGGTTAGATAGCGGGAGAGTGTGTTATGGAGTGCTGCGAGAGCGCAACTCAGAACAGGAGCTACTATGACGAGTGTGATCTACAAACCCGGCGGGCCTGCCGGGGAATACGCGGAGTGGGCGTGTAACCTGTTCGAGGGGTGTCGGCACGGCTGCCGATACTGCTATGCGCCGATATTCCTACGCCGAACACTGTCGGCGCGGGCAGGTCGGTCGCTCACGATTGCCGAGGCGCGGAGGGCGTTTCATGAGAACTACGGGCCGCGCGCGAACATACTCCACAGGCTGGAGTTGAGCTTGCGGCGGTTCGGAGCGCGCGGGGCGAAGATATTTCTCTGCTTTACCTGCGATCCGTGCCAGAGCCGGGCTGACGTCGAGCAGATCACGGCCCCGGCAATCGAGCTGATTCACGCGAGCGGAAACTACGTGCAGTTATGCAGCAAAAATCCGCTGTTCGCGCCATTCGACCTGTTAGGGGCTGGTGACGAACTGTGGACTACGCTCACGCTCCTGGACGACGATCAGGCGTGCTGGGAGCCGAACATCGAGAACAACGCGGTGTCGTTCCGACTGGTTGCGCTGGATCGAGCGCACCGTGCCGGTATTCGTACCGCTGTGAGTTTCGAACCGGTGATCGATCCTGACCAAACGCTGGAATTGATCGCGCTCGCAGCTCCATATCTCGACCGCGCGTTCATCGGGCGATTCAATCACCTGAGTAGTTGTGACTGGCCGAGTGACGATTGGCGAGCGCGGATAGAGTCCATCGACTGGCCGCAGTTCCGCGCGGAGGCGGTCGCGTTATGCGAATGGTTGGGGCTAGAGTATACGATCAAGGAGGATTCGAGGGGATGAGAACCATTAGCGTCAATTTATGACGATTATCCGTGGGATGGAGGCCAGCTCATCTCGTGCAAACGGCTGGAGCGCGGAGATGTGTGCCACGGCGTACTGCGAGAGGCGAACAATAGGAGAGAAGAAAACGGATGAGAGTGATCGATATTGAGATTGACGGTAGGGCGGAGATGACGGGATTGCAGGTGTTAGAGGCAGTACTGCAGTCGTGGTGGTCACAGCGACGCTACCGCCGCGATGGATTTTTGGTGGTGAGGCCAGGCCGATGGCCGTGGAGCATCGAGTTCGCCCTGACGTCGCAGCCATGCGGCCTCGTATGGGCGCGCGTGACGGATAAAACGACACTTGAGCACGTGCGCACGGCGCTCATATTGTCTGCCGCGAACGCAGCGTTTATGACGCTGGCGAGGTTTGACGAGAGTCCTCAGCAGGAGGGGGAAAATGGCGTTTGAACGGTATGGTGGAGGGAGGAACCCGGCGACACTCACCATCAACTCGTCGGGCACTGCCAGGCTATCGCAGAGGGCGTTGGGCATGCTTTCCATTGGCCATTTGCCTACGCGCATTGATTGTTATTGGGACGAGGAGCGTTCCCTGCTCGGCATCAGGGCCGCATGGGGCGGCCTCCTGAAACTCAGCGTGAAGGGGCGGTTCTCGGCACGTAACCTGCTGCGCTTCATCGGCAGAGAGGGCGTGTCCGGCAATTACCCGGTCGAACTCGTCGGCAACATGCTTGTGGCGCATATCCCCATACCTGCCCCCGGAGTTGCCGAGGTAGCGGAGTTGAAAGAGAGGGCAGGGGTATGATGAGGAACTACTACAAAATCACGAACGAGCTCGAATGTCATCACGGTATGCGCTGCCAGACTGGGATGAACATTTATCCGTTCCCATTTAAATGCGAACCAGACAAGCGGGGCGGAATATATTTTGCTCGCGAGCACATCCTAGAGTTTGCTGCTCGCGGGAGATGGTTGCGCGTCGTAGCTGTTCCGCCTGGCGCACAGGTAGTGGAAGATCATCATCATCATCCGTCGCGCCAGTGGCGCGCAGACAAACTCATTCTGGGGCCTCGCAAGCGGCTCACGAAGGCCCTGCTTGCCAAACTCATCGCAGAGGGCGCGACGCTCAGAGAGCGTGCAGTACTCAACGCCATTCGTGTTTCCGATTTTCGTATGGTGCGTTGGTTAGTCGAGTTGGGCGCTCCGATTAGCGATCTGTCGCCCGACGCCGCGATTATGGCTCAGGCGGTGACGCTAGGATGTGATTTCCGATTGGTGCGATGGCTGGTAAAGCGGGGTGCGCCTATCAGCGAGTGGTGCGTGGTTGATGCCATAAAGGCCGATGAACCTGGCTTGGCGCGGTGGTTGGTGAAACATGGCGGGCCAGCTAGTCCACGGGTATTGCTGGAAGCCATCAAAGCCCGCCAAGCGAAGTTGACGCGGTGGTTAATGGAACGTGGCGTGCATCTGAACGATGACGTGTTGAGGCAGTTGATAGATGATGAAGAGTAACACCACAGTGACATTGATGCATGCAGGAGATTGGGCAAGCGATGGATGTTTGGGTGTATACAGATGGGGCTTCGCATGGCAATCCGGGCGAGGCGGGCATAGGAGTGGTGATCCGACAATACAAGGGTCGTTTCAGTCTGCGCGAGATCAGTGAGTACATTGGCTGGGCTACTGCCGCAGAGGCTGAATATAAAGCGATCATACGAGGACTGCAGGAAGCGGCCGTTCTGGGAGCCAGTCGAGTCACAATATGCTGTGACAGCACTATAATCGTCAATCATATCAATGGTCGTATGCAGGCACATACGCCAACTGAGCGCTTACTACTCAGCGAGGTGCTTGATCTGATGGCCGGATTTCAATCTGTCCGCGTTATGTGGATGGATCGAACGAAGAATAGTGAGGCCGATGCGCTTGCAACCGCCGCCATCAAACAGCACCATGACGATCGATATAATTCAAGTCACTACGCGAACCTCTATCTGGGATCATTAGTTCGCGGATTGCCTGAGGGGTCGAATATAGAGAGATGGGACGGCTGGGTCGTCCGGATGCCCCATAATGCTAAGACGGTTATCGGAACCGGCTCAACTCCAGAGGCAGCGATTAAAGATGCCCAACTACAGATAGCGAGATTGATGGATGAGAATCAGCGAAAGCGAGTACAAAACTCTTTTGGCCGGCAAAAGCGAGCGTCCCAAACGTTGCCGGACCAAGAAGCCATTAATGGAACCTGTCGGCGTCTTACTCGAACCGGGATACGTGCTCTTGGCCTTGACTCTACCGCCGAGTAAAAACCGGGAGCCGTCGCATCGGTGGGCGCGCTATCGGTTGAAACAGGAGTGGGAACGGCTTGCGTATCAGGCATGGCTGGCGGCGGGCCTGCCGCGGTTCGATGCGGTCGAAATCACACCGCGATTCTGCGTATGGCAGTTGCGCGATGCCGACAACAACAACTCGCTGGCGTTCAAGGGAATTATAGACGGGCTGAAGGGCCGCCTAGTGCCGGACGATTCGACGCGGTTCCTGACACTGGCTCCTGATGTATGCGAGGTGGACCGCCGCTTACAGCGGCTGGAATTGCATATCCTCGCAGTCTGAGCAGTCTGATTGGTGACGTATGACTGCGATAAGTAGAATGAAATCAAACTGGGGGCATACCACGTGATCGAAATGCAGGAGTTCAATGAATCCCAAGTGCCGGATGGATTCACGATTGCAGCACTGCATCCAACTGAGGTGCGGTTGCTACGGCTGCTGAAGGACTTGGAGTACGGCAGGTTGGACGGAGAATTAGCACGGATCAATGTGCAGGCTGGCTACCCAGTGAGTGCAGAAGTCCGCTACTGCGTCTCAGATTCTCCTAGCATCACAGCAACGAAGCAAATCCGGTTGGACAAATGATACCTAAGGATTCGATGCGATTCCGGGAAGCCCCGGAACTGCGGGCGATAGCTGAAAAGTTGAAGGTTTCGCCCGCTGTGATGTGGAGAATCGCTCACATCGATCTGGATCGTATCGGGTTTCTATACGAATATACGTGCGACGTGGTGCATGTTCCAGCATATTGTCGGAGGGTCGTGCAACCATACAAGCAGTTTTTGGAGGAACAGGGGCGGAGATGGGATTGGATCATCGAAGTGTATGGATGGCATGCTGAGGACAAAAGCGTTGAGTGGCTACAAATTCTGCTGTATCACCAACTTCGTCACATAGGATATGATGGCAAACTCGTCGAACACAATGTCGAGGATTTTGGGGATATACTCGCCGAGTTCGGAATAGATTGGGTGGCGGACACAGACCCGCTGCCGGACATAACGAAACTGCCAGCAAAATACTGATAGGCCGAGAGGACCAACCTTAAGCCGAGGTACTCCCAGAAATGGGGGCGCTTCGGCTTTTGTCGTTTACAGTGCTTTCCATGTTCAGACGCAAGGGGCCAGTCAAATACGAGCGACCCGGCAAGCTCACCGATGAACAGCGTGAGCTGGTATTGAACTGCCTTGCGTGTCGAATGGCAGGCCAACGCATTATCGAATACCTCCAAGCGGAGTTTGGGGTAACCGTCAAACATCCCGCGATATGCTACTACAAGCGCGTCTATGCTGCTGAGATTGCCGCTCGTCGAGAGCGGTATCTCGCGGAATCGAAGGTCATCAACCTGCCATTTGTAGCCCAAGCTGATCGATTGGCGGAATACAGCCGCCACGTCAGCATCGAATTGAGGCGGGGGCGACTACGGGAGGCCCGTGAGGCGCTGCGGTCCATAGCTGAGGAGACGGGCGAACTGAGACAAACCAGAGATGTCAACATCAATGCCAGTCAACGAACAACTGCTGAGCTGCTTGAAATTGTGCGCGGCGCATTGGGGGGAACTGACGCCGATACAGCAGGAGGCGGCGGCGGAGCTGGCGAGGAGATACCAGGCCCAGCGGGATAAGGCCAGTCTGAGTCTATCTGACTGGGTGTATCGATATTCGGCTCTGAAGGTCGGTGCGAATTGGCTGCCGTTCAGTTTTGACGGCCATGAATATCTGCGGGAGCTATATTGTGACCCGCAGCCAATAGTGATCCTTGAAAAAGCGGCTCAGATGGGCGCATCGATCGTGGCGATCAACCGGGCTCTGCATTTTGTGGATACGACGGGCGGAACGGTGATCTACTTTTTTCCGACGGACACGGACGTGGCGGATTTCTCGAACACGCGCGTCAAGCCGATGATCGAGCGGTGCGAATATCTGTCGGACCAGTGCAACGACATCAACAATGTGCATGTTCGGCAGATCGGCATGGGTCTGCTGTATTTCCGTGGGATGTTTGCCAAAGGGCGGACGAAGAGCATCCCTGCAGATTTCACCATCTTCGATGAGTTGGACGAGGCGAAGCCGGAGCACAAAGCGCAGGCACTGGAACGAATGAGTCACAGTGCATGGGGGTGGCGAATGGAACTATCGACGCCTACCATTCCGGACTACGGCATAGACATCGAATTCGCACAATCCGATCAGCGCTACTGGCATGTCGCATGCGGCTGCCGCGAGGGTGTCGTGCTGGAGGATGTTTTCCCCGAATGTATCGGGGTTCGGCACGAGGGCACGGATCGTGAGGAGGTGTTCCTGCGGTGTCCGCGGTGTGGCAAGATTCGGCTGAACCCGTGCGAATATGCAACGGTCGGCGAGTATCGGGGTTGGATTCCGAAGCGGCCTGAAAATGCGAGGCATGCCCGCGGTTATCATCTCTCGCAACTGTTCTCGACAACACCAGCGTGCAGTCCGGCGGCGATCTGGTATAAGTTCCGGCACACTCGCGACATTCCGGAGTTTTATAACTCGGTGTTGGGCGTGCCGTATGCCGGCGATAGAATGCCGTTGACTCTGGATGTGCTCGCGAAGTGCCACGGCGATTGGGGATTAGCTCAGACTGGCACTCGATGCTACATCGGAATCGACCAGGGCGCAGACAACTATGTGATTGTCAAGCAGCGGGATCCGAACACGGGGGCCGGGAAGGTGATTAACGCTGTGGTTGTCGAGGGTCCGAACCCGTGGCCAGCAACGGTAGAGATATGCAAGCTCTACCCGGATGCCGCGATAGTCGTCGATGCGCTGCCTGAAAAAACCCAAGCGCGCGCTCTCTGTCAGCTATTTCCAGGACGGGCGTATATGTGCTACTACACCGACACACAAAAGGACGCGGTCGTAGTAGATGATGATCCGAATGAGCCAGACGCCGGAATGAAGGTTACCGTCCATCGGACAGAGACCCTAGACAGAGTCATAGAAATGCTGCTGTGGACGGCGCAGGGACGCCCCGACGGGATCATCCTGCCCAACGCACAATTACCGATATGCAAGGAGATCAAAGACCATTTGGCAGCATTAGCGAAGATCCGGCGCCGCAGGGTAGTCAACATCGGCGGCGTACAGCAGGAAACCGGGGAAGTGGAATGGGTCTATGTGCATATCAAACCCGATCACTTCGCCCATGCGCTGAACTATGCAACGATAGCGGAATCCGTGCCTGTCAACGTTGGATGGGCGGGATTTATGTAGGAGGACAATATGGCAACAGCGATTGTTGGTGGAGGGGAACGTTATGTAGGCAAAACGGCCGTCTCGCTGGAGGGAGAGACGGTTGTATCGGTACGCGTGCCCGCGGGCGCGAACGCTGCCCGGATCAATCCGCAACTATTCAGCAGCTCTGACGGAATGGTGCTGCTGGCGCGAGACGCCGAACCGACTCTGGGTGCGAACGAGCTGATGATGGGCAGTGGTGATGTGTGCATGGATTGCTATCGCCCTGGCACAGAGATACAGTTCCGGTTGGTTGATTTCATGACTGGGGCAGATATGGCAGGGGGCGAGCACGATTACATAGTTGTCGTGTTCTACACCAATATCGCGGGCCGCAGAAGTGGAGGTGCTTAAATGCCAGAAGGAAATGCTATGGGTTTCAGGGGTTCAATTATTGCCAATGCGACGCTGGAAGGCGCCGTGGAGATTGCAAGGGCTGAGATAGCCGAAGCTCCGGTGGCTGGTGATGCTACTGGTGAGATAACCGGTGAGGTCTCTATTGCTGAAGCAAATATTGCAGGTGATGCCAATATCGCGGCTATCGAGACCGCTACATTCAATGCCCCAGCGCCAATTTTGCGCTGGGAAACGTATAGTGGCGAGTTCGATGATGAGGGCGATCAGGTTGCATTCAGCGAGGCGGCAGCCGTGATAGAGATCGAAAACCTCTCCGAGACCAATCTCATTGCGTTAGATACCTCCCCTGATCCGCTGACGCCGCCATCAATACCGACTCCGCCCAGCACGCCAGGCGCGTGGACGCAGGAGTCAAATTCCGTCCCCGCGTTCGCAACGCTGCGGCTGGAGGGCACGATCGGTTCGCTGGCATTCTGCGCGCCTGCAGGCACGACTGTCGCTGTGCGTGTGCGGGCGGGATTTACGACGGAGGCACAGTGATGGGAGACAGAATCGCGTTGACCAAACCGAGCGAACCCGCTGGTGCAGTTGCGAGGGCGGTCGCACCAGTGTGGGCGATACTGGGGGCGACTGTTCAGCAGACAGTGAAATTGGCGGCTGCTGGCGTGACCAACCGCGTCAACATCACGTTGATAGGGAACTGGGTTCCGTCCGCATCATCGGCGAAGGATTTCACAGACCAGCCATTCGTGCTTGCCTACCCATCCGGCGTCCTGATCGTCTGGTGTACGTTTAGCGATAACCAGGCGGCCATTAGGATCGGCGATCCCGATTCAACAGCGGGAGAGTTCGTTTTGAAACAGGGGATGAATGTGTTTCCCTACCTGATGACTGATACGGAAATCGAAATTGCGGGCGTCACGATCCCAGCAAATACCGATGTTACCGATCCGCTGGTTGGCTATCTGGCAACACCTGCATTCAGCGGTGCGCAGGAGATCATCATCAGCGCACCGGGGATAAACGTCAATGCGTGATCTATCACCGGCATTCACAAACTGGGGAAATCTGCGTGCTGATGCGGCCATTGGAGGTTCGCCCAACACGAAAATCGTGGTCAATGCGACCCTGCCGGATTCGTCGCAGGGGTTGAAACTAGTTGTTACCGATGGTCAGACAACGGCACAGTATATCCGAATGTACTGTTACAGCACGACAGCACTACGGTTCAGGTGTCCGCTGTGGATCAGCTCATTGACCTCGGCCACAGTATGGGATTTGGTGCAGTTCGGTACGAGAACGCGGTTGGGCGTCGGCTGGGATTTAGGTTATTTGGCTAGAATCGCCATCGTTCCAGAGGGCACGGGGCCGACCTGGACACAGTACAAAATCAAATTGACTCTGCGCAGGGATGCTACTGATTGGGTAGGTGCGGTTGAACTGTTCAGTGGCGTTTTGAACGTCGGCACAAAATATATCGTAGACGCCTATTTTGATCGCACCACTGGCAGTGGCACACTCTCGATTGACGGCACACCCGTCGCTACCACAACCAGTGCTCCGACGGGTTCTCTGGCAATAACTTGGATCGCACTGGGGCTGGTGACGTGTCCAGGCAACGTAACCGCATACGTCGGACAGATTCAGCAATGGATGGACGCTACCGGGCCAAATGACGACACTGTCTCCGTGCAATGGGTGCGACCCAGATCACTCAACATCGATTCGGGCACACTGGTTATCGATGTGCAGGGGGATCGCCCGCTGTCCGCGTGCCGGATCGAATACGGTTACGGCAACTACAACAGCACGGCGAACGGCGTAGGGGATGCGGCCAACCGCCGATTCGCATGCACGTTGACTGGCATCATTCCGGGGACTCTGCAGTACCGAGTTGTCGTGACTGACCAATCACAGAATGAGGCTACGATCAGCTCGTTCTATGGTAAACAATTCGAACTGAGAATTCCAGGCCGCGGCGAACCGGTATTTGCGATTGCTGGAGGGGACGTCCATAATACGACCGCAGCTCGGTCGATAATGGACTACGCATTTTCCAGGTTTGAGAGGGCAGCCGGGCGTCCAGCCCATCCGATAGGCCGACCGCATCTGTGGCTGGATACAGGCGATTCCCTGGAACAGAACATCACGGTGGCATCTACCAGCTATGCATTTACCGATCCCTACGATGCCTCGTTGTCGTTGGCTAGGGTAACAATGGGATTTCTGCCGAGGGTAATCAGCGAGAGCGTGCCGGGCAACCATGCAACCACGTTTTATGATTCGATAAACCAATTTCCATCGTCACTCGGAACGCCGTCGCTGATAGGCGATTGGGCCATATTTGCCTATCAGGACCTATCTGAAATCACGCAGCAGCAACTGGCCAGCTTGGAGGCAGGGTTTGCCAATTGCAACCGTGAAAAGAAACTCCTGTTAATGCACATACCATTGGTTGGACTACCTCCAGCATCGGATTCGGTCGGATCGTGGTCATGGACAACAGCGCAGGCGATCCTGAATCTGTGCGCCAAATACGGCGTCGCGATTGTATGCTCCCACTACCACCGCACATTTTATGACCAGGTCGCCGTCAATGTCGATGGTGTAGACAAATGGGTTAGCGTCTGCTGCACACCCCGGTTCGTTGTTGGTGGCACAGATGCATACATGTCGTACGCCATACCGAACCCGAACCCCTACGACACACGGGATTATACGATCAGGCGTGGGCAGCGTGCGACACGTTACGCATACGGTGACGGTGCGGCGCAGGGCTGGTTGGAGCTGCGTGACAATGGTGATCAGATATTCGCTGCAGCGTACGACTGCATTCGCAAAACGACGGCGACCGTGCTCATCGATGACACGGTAGCGCGGATAGCCAGACAGGCATGGGCAGTGTCGTTCAAAACCAATCAGATCGCGACACCACCCAATGATTGAGACGTGAGCGCGATGACATTAGAACCTGGATGGCGGGAAACACAAAGCGGATTGGCTGTGCCAGCGGATGCACTGCGGGACCGCGATATATGGACGCCGGAGTTTCGGGCGTTTATGCGAGCGATTGACGAACACCTGCCAGAGGTGCAGGAGTGGGTGGCAAAGAGCCTGGCCGCGCGCGGTCCTCAGACACAACCAGCCCCATTCTATCACTTCCTCAGCAGCTATTCAGGCATCAAGGAGCCGTTTGCAACCGCAGGGTTGTCGCATGAGACGTTGCGAACAATGGCGTATCGGTGTCCCATAACATCCGCTATCGTCTCAACACGCATCGACCAAGTGGCTGCGTTCTGCCAATTGCCGGAATCCAAGAGCGATGCGGGATTCCGCATCGCCTTGCGCGATCCGGAATTGCAACCGGATAGAGATGACCGGCGAGAGATGCGCGAACTGGAGGATTTTATCCTGGAATGTGGGTTGCCGGAGGCTAATGAAATTCGGCCCCCGCTTACATTCGAGCAATTTATTCGGTCGGTATTGCGCGACAGTCTCGAACTCGATGCCCTTGCATTCGAGGTTATTCCCGGAGCGAATGCAGAGAAATACCCCTGTGTCGGATTAATGCCCGTCGATGCTGCACAAATACGTCTAACTCAGCCCGAACAGTACCATCCCAAGCGGTCAGGGGTTCGGAACATCTTTGCCGTGCAAATGCAGCATGGGCAGATTACCGCGGAGTATACCGCCGAGGAACTGGCATACGGCGTGCGAAATCCGTGCACCAACGTGATGAGGGCGGGTTATGGAACCAGCGAACAGGAATGGACGCTACATATCATAACGTCGATCCTGTTCGGCATTGCCTACAATGAGAACTACTTCACAGGTTCGGCGATACCGCCCGGAGTGCTCAGCATTTCAGGTAATCTATCTCCTGAGATGCTGGAGGGATTCAGGCAGCAATGGCAGGCTCAAGTTGGCGGGCCGGGCAACTGGTTCAAGACGCCGGTGATAAATACCAGAGATGGCGCCGGCGTCAGCTACGTCAAATTCAGGGATTCTAACAAGGACATGGAGTTCCACCAACTCCTGGCGTTCTACATTACCATCCTCTGTGCAAACTATCGGATGCATCCAGAGGAAATTGGCATGCAAAGTTGGGCGCCATATCGCACAACTCTCAACGAGGCAAACCCGATAACTAGGATTCAGTCGAGCCAGGATCGGGGATTGAAGCCCATCCTCAAGTTAATAGCCCAACTCATCAACTCGAAGGTCATCTGGCGATTGTATCCGGACCGCAAATATGTCTTCGAGTTTGTCAACATCAACGAGATCGATGAAGAGCGGGAATTGCGAATGCGGCGGGAGCGGTTGGAAGCCGGTCTATCACTGCCTGAGCACGAGATTGCGGATATGGACGGGAAACAGCATCCATACGCCAAGGTTCCAATCAATCCCTACATGTTCCAAGCATGGCAAATGCAGAATTCGATGGAATCGCAGCCAGAACGCGATAACAATACTGATAAGCCAGAGGGTGATGAGAAGAAGGGCGAGGATGGCGAGAACGACGAATCTGCACCACGCCTTCTAGGGCTGCATAAGAGCGGTAACGTTGTGGAGGTAGAAGTCGATGACTACTAGTTGTATCCATCGACCGCGAATCCGGCGCGGTATGCAGTGTAATTGTCTGGAATGCCGGACTGCGCGCATTACGGCGCTGGAGGCCATTGCCAACCAATGCATTACATGCAGCGGACAAATGGCCACGGATGCCGCCGGACAGGTGACGTGCGCTAAAGGAGAGCAGGATTGTCCGGTGCTGGAGTTATGGCGCCGCGCACTCACACGAGAAATAGAGCCTGCAGATGTGACACCCATTCTGGCCGAATTGGTTTTCAAACGAATCAGGGAATTGCCGCGCCTGCGCGGAATCAGGGTTCTAATCATCGGTGATGAGAAATGCGGTGGAGAAGTGTGCAGCATAGTCGAAAAAAACACCGACGCAACGGCTGAGCTTCATATCCTAAACAATGACTCCGAACTGACTAAGGCGCTGATGAATGCGGCTGAGTCGGGCTACGACGTGATTTGCCTGCTATCGATGCTGAGCGAGTTGCCAGCAGGTATCGAAGATGCGGTTGTGGCGGCATTGGAATCGAATGCTATTCTGATTGCGCCATCCCGCCATACTCGCATGCTGGACGTACCAGCGCGACTGCCAGGAGTTATTCCAATCGTTGCCACAGGACGACGAGGCCGAGACCATACGGGCCTATATAGCGCGGCAGCGGAATTGGTCGCACAACTGGCATCCGACCCGGATGTCTCACGGCTGGAATCAACTATCACAGTCGGCGGCTGTGTTTTCCGCGTCGGTCATATGGGAGCATGACGGTGGCCGTCGTCAGGTTTAGGGGGTTGGACAAACCAGGAGCGGCTTCCGCAATCGCAAAGGCGCTCCGCGCCGTGCAGCCTCCTAATATTCGAGAACTTGCCCATGAAGCATTTGATTTCCTATCAGACGAGGTAGCTGGGCGCTTGCAACGTCATCTCGCCGATTATCGTGATCCTGAAAACCCAACGCCGCGCACCCGCGCGGAGTGGTGGATGAAGCGAGAGATACGGTTCTTCTATGCGGCGGCATACAGAGAGGGCAGGCACGCAGCGGGCGATATGAGGCCACTGGATACAGAGGATGAGAAGCTGCTACGAAGGATGCGCCTGGGGGAATATCGTTATCTGCGTGGATTTCTCGACGACATGGATGCCGGGCGCGGCAAAATGAACTATCGCCGTCGGATGCAGATGTATGCCGACGCAGTTCGAGGGGCATTCTGGCTGGGATTTGTACGTGGCAACCGCAGCAATCGACGCAGGATTCGTTGGGTCTTTGATCCGGAGGCCGAACACTGCAAGACATGCGCAGAACTCAATGGGCGCGTCTGGACTCCACGCGCATTCCTGCGATGGTATGCCAAGACACATATACTGCCGCAGAAGGGCTGCGAGTGTCTGAGTAACTGCAGGTGTCATCTGGAAGAGTTCTTCGTATGAGGAAGCCGACAATGTATAGTTCTCGCGCAGAACGCCGGCGGCAAGCTCGGCCCCAATGGCGAGCAGCTAGGCGAGTGATAAAGAAAATCAACCGACACAGGCGTTTGGCAGGATTGCCACCGATCAGGCCGTAGGGCAATAGGAGAGATATGAAGGCGACCCCATTTGGATTGACTTTGGAAAGGCCGGAATCGAGCACACCCGTAATAGTTGGTGACTTCGGCTTCGTTTTCACGCCTCTGTTCAAATCCAAAGCGGAGAAGGAATGGTGGGAGGACGCCAAAGTTGGTGATGAGCGCTGGATCACAATTCATCCCTCTGAGGATTCTGACAATTATCGTCACGTAAAAGTGCGGCTCCGTCCGGGCGGCAAGTGGCGCATTGTTGCCGGTGGAACCAACCTCGAACATCAGGAGATCGTTCCGAAGCATCGGTTGACGGACGAGGAACGTGCCGAGTACGATCGCCGGAAGGCAGCACGCGAGAAAGCCCGTCAAGAGCGGTTGGCGGCCCAAGAGCGGTTGGCGGAAATTCGCAAACAGCATGAGCACGCAATCGCAGAGGCTGCAGGTATATCAACCGAGTTGCCAGAGGAAGCCAAGGCTGAGATAGAACGCAGAGCGGATAAGCTCAAACTGGAGGGAAGCCAGCGATCAGCATTCATCGAAAAACAGCAAGCGAAAGCCCAGCAGGCTCATGAGAAATGGGTTTCGCAGGCTGTGCGATCACTGGTAGCACAGTCAAGGTCGGTCGTCTTCGCGGAGAAACCAGAGGAGGAGCTACGGACAATCCACCAAGCTCATGAGGAAGCTGAGGCTCAAAAGAGGCGGCTGGCCGAACGGCTCTTTGAGGCGAGGTTGGCCGCTGCTGAGAAGGGAGAACCGGCAGGACTGACCGAAGAAGCCAAACCGGAAAAAGGGTTAGATAGGGCTAAGAGTGAGCCTGAAGAGGAACCCGTCTACAGGGCACAGAGCATGCCGGTCATTGCTGCGGTCGATATGGCTCAGAAGTTGGCGGCATTGGCTAAGGAATCGGAACACAAACTACGCGAGGCGCGGCGAGACCTACCGAAACTGGCAGAGGACCGCATTTCCGGGACTGAGGCGTTAGAACAATTTACAATTTCAGCAGAGGCTGCAGACCCTGCTGCTGCTGAGCGAGAACTACTCAAGGAACGCGAAGATCGACTTCGCTCACAACTCAATTCCACTCTCGTCAGCATTGCTGATGCAACATATCGAGCCGACGATACAGGCTACGACCGGTTCGGTAAGAAGCAATTTGACGTTGCGCGCGCACAGGTCACCGGTGCGTTGGATGCGATTACTGGCATATCGAAGCACTTCTTGGGTAGCAGCTTTATGGACCGTCCCATAGTCGAGGCGCTAGGAATCGACGGTGCTGCGGCATTGGCGGCGGGTGAGATAATTCGGCGGCGGGGTAAGGACGAAGCGGCACGGATACTGGCAGAGATCGAGGCCTACCAGAGCGAGGCGTCACATGAGATAGCCGAAACGGCGCTCAGCCGGCACAACGAGCTAATGGAGGCCAAACGGACTCTGCAGGACATGGCCAAAAAGCCCCTAGTGGATGACGATGGCAATCTGATTGCTGAAAACCTTTCGGAGACGGCAGATTGTGTAGCGCTCTATGGAGAACTTACCGCGGATGCGCTCAGGCATGTAGGGACCGCGTTGGGCAGCCTGCAGGCGTCGGCGTCATTGATGCGGCTACTCTCAGACGCAATCGAAGGCGGCAAGAAACTCGATAGTCTTCACATCGCGTTGCGCGATCCGGACGACGCCATGCGCATTGATCGCGCATTGCGACTGCATGGGCGCTTCAGGCTCGAAGAGGTTGAGGGTGGAACCTCAGCTATGGTCATATCTCCGAGCGCCCTGAGCCGATACCTCAAAGAGGCCAAGGCCGAACGTGAGGTGGACGAACAGGTGCGTTCTCTGCAGGAGGGCAACCAACAGGTTGACGTCCACAAGACCCCCACGGGCTGGCGATCTGAATATGTTGACGAGGACGGCGAAAAACATAAGTTCGTATGGAAGGAAGGCCAAGCGCGCGCGCTGCAGTTTGCTATGCTCAACAGCACCCCAAACGGCGGAGGGGCGGTGATCGATCTCGAGGTCGGCGGAGGCAAGACCGCTTTCGCATTCGGCTATTTCGGGACTCTCAAAGAACGTGGTTGGATCGGAGAGGGTCGGCGCGCATTGTATGTAGCACCCCGCGAGTCGCTGGCAAGCCAAGCCATTGACGACTGCCACAAGTTTACGACCTATACTGTAGATCGGATCGGCGGCGGCAGCAGGTCGCATGAAGACGAGATCAGGAGTCGATATGCAGGTAAGGGTTTTATCTCGGTCGTGACGGCGCAGACGTTGGCGGCTGACGTAAAGGCACTGTACAATATGGGCATTGACCCTTCAAAGTTCTTCTCGGAATTGGGTTACGATGCCATTGATCTTGATGAGGCACACACACTGGTGAGCGGACTGTCGGGGGCGGGGGCGACCGGCCGGAGTGTGCGAAAGCTGCGATTGAAATACAACGTGGCTATGACAGGCACGCTTGCGACGGACGCCGTATCACAACCATTCGACATGGTGAGGTGGGCTGTAGGCAACAAGGTGGACTCCCGCGCGAAGATATTGCGCAAGTATGGCGAGGTCGGGCAGGGAACGGAAGCTTGGCAAGACGCCGTGAATGCCGATGTACGGGCTCAGATTGACCGCTATACGTTCCATGGATCCGGCAACATCGAAGCGAAACTCCATTCTGTTGAGCATAAGGTCAATCTCAGCCATCAGCAACGGGCTGCATTGCGCGATGCCGATGCGGCAGATAAGAAGCGCCGGCAACAAGCAATGGCGTTGGCACGACGCAAGGGCCGGACATCGCTGGACTCCGTGACGAAATTGAAGTTGGCCGACGAGCGGAACCGCGAGGTATATGAGATTCTGCACAACCGGGATTGGAGAACGAATCCGCGGCTGCAGGAGATCAGCAGACTGATTGCTGGCAACCCAGATAAGAAGTTCATCATTATCGGCGACACTGCACAATCCCTATCCGGCATCCATGCTGTAGCGCAGATGTTGGCTGACCAAGGATTGGGTGATAACAGTGTGCTGTTTGCAAGCAGAACTCCAGATGGCAGGCCTATCAGCCAGAAGCAGATGACTCGGTTTCAGGCTCGGTTTCAGATGGACCCAAATTGCCGGTTTGCAGTATTGGCCGAACCGCAGGCTGTTGGTAGAAATTTGCAAGCCGCCGATGTTGTGATTTATCTCGATGTGCCTCCCAACGCAGCGTCTCGAAAGCAGCGGCGTGGGCGGGCTTGGAGAACTGGGCGGAGGGGCGACGTTACCGAAATACAGCTCTGGACAGACCAGAGTTCGTTTGACGTAGCGCGCAAACTCAACGTTGCTCGGACCGCCGGAATGCTGGAGGCCGTCAGCGGCAAGTAGCGCGCCTAAAGGGCGTGTTATGAACTTATGTGGGCGTGAGTTGGAGGGGCAATTGCAGGCATTGATGCTAGATGGCAGGATAGGGCGCGAGGACGCAGTCAACAGGCTGATGGAGCTCAATCTGGATCGCGCGCTCAGGATTGCTCGGCGTTACGCAGCCAACAATCATGGTCTACGTGAGGAATTGGAGGGAGCTGCCATCGATGGCCTGATACGAGCGGCCGAGCTTTTCGATCCTAATCGAGGTGTGCGATTCTGGACGTATGCGGAACGGAAGGTGCGCAGTTGCATACGAGGATGTTTCCGCAAACGATTGGCAGTGCCAATAGGTTTGCTAATTGACGATGGATTGGCGTATCCATACGACGAACTTCCGACTTTCAACGATGAGCAGGTTCGGCGATTGGCGGCTAGAATGCTGTACGAGGTGGGCATACGGCCGCATCCTGCGGCAGTGAGTGCTCTGTTCGGTGATATGACCAAGCGCGAGGCGGCGCGGGCTATCGGAATGAACTATGACGTATTCCGTCGGCGACTGAAGTTGATATACCGGACTAAAACGGCGATACGGTTTCTCAAATATGTGGAGACGAACTGATGATTGGAAAGCTGTTGGGGGAATTGGCCTTGCTGCAAACGGATGCCGAACAGGCTGAGGATACAATCGATGGCCTAATGGAACGCATCGATAGGGCCATGGCATGGGTGTCGGAAGAGCAGGAAGCAGCTCGGAAGGCCGGCCAACATATGCTCTATCAGCAGCGAGTAGCCGAGGAAGCGGCGCTGAATGCCGCGTATCAGCGGCTGAGCCAAGCCAAGGGCAGGATGATATATGGTGGAGGTAGCTCGGATGCCAAGCTGGCTTCAAAAAAAGGATGAGTTTCGATGGGAGTATGCAAAGCGGATCGTAGAGGATGAGTATGGGCCTTTCGATGACGGCGAGCAAACTCGTAAGTGGAAACTGGTGATGGCAGTATTCAAGAAGCTCGGCGGCACAGTTGATAAGAGCTTGGAACCGCTTGTGCTCCGCCTCATTAAATCATACGTCAGGGGTCACTATCGAACGCTGAAAGATGGTTCGCGGGTGTGGGTTCGACCCTATACCAACCGTAAGACGCGCAAGGCAGACGAACCTGATTATCATCATCCCATCGGCAAACGACTGCGCCAGATCGCGGCCAAGGCGGCTCGGCAAATGCGCCCCCTCCAAGTTCCAGCAATGGAAATCAAGAAGGACTGGACGGGCCAACCACTGGAGCAGTCGGTAGGCGATCCGAGGCGTCTGTGGAATCTGCAGACACAGAAGGTTGCCGGCACTGATAACGTTGTGTTTGTCGGAATACGGGAGGCATTTCAGAACTCTCTGGACGCGATGTTTGAGGCGATGCGTAGAGGTGAGATCAAGCGCGGCGAATTTCGCGTTGATTATGATGTGAACGCAGGCACGTTGTCGATCAGCGACAATGGCATCGGCATGGATGAGGACACCTTTCGGACGAAGTTCATGGTTCTCGGCGAAACCGGCAAGGCCGGCCAAACGGAGGCCGTAGGCGGTTTCGGAATGGCCAAGGCGTATATATTAGGTATGGTTGATCCGTCGCTACCTGGTGCGCGGTGGACAGTACGCACACGTGATATTGAGGCGACGTCGGAGATGGCTGATCCGAAGACGCCACCCGCCGAACGTGACATCAAACGGGGTCTGCCCAACCAACAGGGCGTAGTGTTGAAATTTGAGGGTATTGAAAAGCGGGCCTTCGGATGGAATCTGGAGGAAAAGTTGTCGCTATTGCTGGGATTGACCGACACTGGCGGCAAGGTAGATATGTATCTGAACGGCAAGCAGGTTCAGCCACCGTTTACCGTTTCAGAGGATTGCGAGAAACCATTGGATTCTCCAATGGTGCCTGAAGGTACCAACGTGCGATGCTATTTGCCGGAAGGGGACCGGCCGCGAGCTATCACACGGCTAAAAAGCAAATATGGCTATACGATGCTCCAAACAATCGAATGGAGTGGAAATTTGCCCTGCTTCGTCGTTATGGACATTGATACCAAGTGGAGGCCGGGCGATCCTGAGTATCCCTATGAGGATAGTCGCCTCCATCTCAAATACGATAGTCCATTGGCCAAGTTGATGGAAGCAGTGACGACTCAACTCAAGATGGACCCATATTCTGCAACTAGCAAGAGTGAGTACCAAACCCAAGTGTTTGGCGCCACTGGTGGTGCGATCATCGATGAGCAGGATCGGCAAGCAAAGCGGGCGATTGCTACCGATCCAACTATGATGAATGCTACGAAAGAGGTTGCAGAAATTCTGCGGAATGTAGGCGCTGCAGCGGCTCCACATTTGAGTGAGCGCGATGAATCCGATCCCACGGCGTCCAATATCCGCGCAGCGTCGATGGCCTCTCGTATCATTGGGCTAGGTAGATCGGATGATAGCATTCAATATGCCGGCACCAGTCCAATAGGAAGAAGTTTTGTGGTCAGAATAGCAAACGGATACGAGGCCGGAGAGAAGTTCCGCATAGATAAGACAGCGCTTCGGCAGTTAATTGCATGGGATAGCATCTGCCGGATAGTCGGCGCGCAACTGATTAAGGTGGGAGCGCTTATGGATGTGGACTTCAAGCCGGGCTTTGTGCTGAAGGGCGATATTAAGGCGATGAACACTAAGCTGGAATACGATCAAGAGATCGCAGAACGAATCGGTGTCCCACGAGAGCGAGTGCTGTTATTCAATCCGCTATTCGTGAAAGGTGATTCTCCCGAAGCTCGGGCGATGTGGATGCGAGATGAAGCCTGCCATGAGTTTGCCCATTTCTTCTGCGGAATGCATACTGAGGAGTTCACGGCAGCCGAATCAAACGTACGGGAAGCAACACTGCCCGTAATCGGTGATATACTGCGCATTGGGAAGCTGCTACTACGAACTAAGGCAAAGCAAACAAAACCAGACGACGGCAGCGGTCGGCTGGAACTGTCCCTGAAGTCGATACTGGAGGGCAATTATGCGATTCGATGATATGGATGGGTTCCATAAGAGCGTGAACGAATATGCTGCGTTTCTGCTCGACTACGATGCAGTAGTCAAATATCTCCATAAGCGGGCTGAGTACATAGCGGCGAAATGCGGAGATAGCAAGATCATTGAACCGCTCGCCGATGAAATTACGGAACTCGCCATAGGCGCATTTGGTATGGGATGCACCGCACGCGAGATTCAGTCGATTCAAGAAAAAAGTGGGAGTTGAGTAACAATGGGCACCGTTTTTGTAATGCCGCTGTCAAAGGGTGCTGCGTTCGACAGGCTGGCTGAGGAAGTGGCGCGTGAGTATGAAGCGAAGGGCTACTCCAGAGAGCATGCGTTGGAGATAGGCAGGGCAGTCGCGGGCAAAATTGCGCGGAAGAAATGTAAAGCCGGACGGCGACGGCGGCGAAAGAGTTTGGCGCCGATGCTGATTCTGCCCTTGGCGAAAGGTGGATGGCCGGGGATGCCACGATATAAAGCAATCAAGGCAAAGTATCCGAACGTCATTCTGCTATTTCGTCGGGGTAGCCATTGGATGGCATTCGGCTCAGACGGCAAGTTGGTTAAACAAGTGTATGGTGCACGTATCGTACCTCAGAAGGACGTAGATCGTGTTATTGATACCTTGCAAAACCAGGGCCATCAAGTGGCACTTTGTGGTCTGATTGCCAGCAAGCCATTGGCGAAAGGTTTGGAGAAGCCGGTTAATGTCAGGCAAAGGACTAATACCGACTTAGCGGTTTCCTCGCCATACAATGCGAACTTCATCAAAGACGTAAAGCGGTTGCGAGGTGCCAAGTGGGATGTTGAAAATCGTGTTTGGGTCGTTCCGGCCGAGCATAAGGAAAAATTATTCAAACTGCTAGCTACACACTACAAGTGGAATCCAGAAGACCACCCCCGCGTACCAGCAGGAGTTCCAGAAGGGGGACAATTCGCAGAAAAAGGCACTACGATATTCCGGCCCCCATATAGTGATGCATTCACAGCTTGGATGCACAAGGAAAAGATGGGATACTGGGATGCATCCGCTAAGGGTTGGCGGGTTGCGAAGGAAGATGCCGATACCGTGCGAGCCAAAATTGAGGAGATGTTCCCACAGGTGCAACGCCAAGGCGTTAAGTACGTTTCCGTAAGCATGCCGAGTTATAATGAGCGTGCCATTGCCGAGATAAAGCAAATACCAGGCCGTCAATACGATCCGACTAGCCGCACATGGTCTGTGCCAGAAACCGAAGCTGATAAGGCCAAGGCTATTGTGGAGAAGTACTTTTCGCCAAAAGCCACGGGTACGCCTACGTCGCAGGGATTGCCTGAAGGTCACAAGTACATCAGAAGGGGAGAAGGTTATGGTGGCTATCCATTTAGAGTCGGCGAGACGATCAAAGACGATGGGAAGTACTGGACGGTTGTGTCAGCCAGCAAGCAGTATTTCCGCGAGGATGGTATGTCGTTCGGTGTTGGCGATGAATCTGGCTATGTCTACACCGCTGAAGTTCGGCCTGCTACCGAGGAAGAAGCAGCACCATTGAAGGAGCGCGAAGAGCAAAAACGGCGCTATGTGGAGCTAAAGGAAGAGCTATCATCGATATTCAAAAAGATTTTCGATGGTGGTAAGGATGCTACACCTAAAGTGCAACCCGAAGGCGAGGACATAGACATGATCGGTAACCCCCGCAACATTTATGGGGGCGGTCGGTGGTTTGTGATTGGCAAGAACCGCTTATGGGCAATCGAAAACAATGGTGCAGATGGCGATGATTGGAGTCGGAACAACGTCCGCACTGGAGGGGCAGGAGCAATCGGTCGATATATACCGTATACTGCAAAAATGGCAAAGCGCATCAGAGAGGCCACCACTGAGGCAAAGGCATTAAAAGCGAAGTTTGCCGGAGATTAATGATGAAAATGATTCTGTTACTACCCTTGGCGAAAGCAAACCCACAATGGTTTCTGGAGGCACGGGATCATAAAGGGCGATGGACACGTGGTGGGATGAATCAGGATGCGATGCGCAAGAAACTAAGCGGATTTAACTACGTCAACCATCACGAGATGACTCCCGAAGAGATAGCTCAAGATCGGGCGGCATTTATGGAGCGACACCCGACTCAATTCGCTGCGAATGATACGCTTCGAACCAGGAAGGATATTCATCGCGTGGCTGATAAGATCACTCGCGCCGCAGAGCGATTGGGGTATTGGGTGGATCGCCATGAAGCCGATAGCGGTTCTACTTATCTCCAGTGCACATTGGGAGATGCCGACGTTTCCCTGAAAATTCGCGTCGCAAACCACATGCGTGTATACGACGCCGATTATTCCGTTGCGCCAGAGGATGGTTCAGCAGCGGGCGCTGTGCGGTTGCTCGCGCAGCGAGCCGGCAAACCCGAACCTAAGTGGGTAACCAAATGGTATGACGACGCACGACAGGCGGCAGGAGCACAATACGACAGATATGCCGCAGAGGCCGGGGCACGACGAGAAAAGCTTTTAGCTGAAGAGCAGCGTCTCGAACGTCGTTACGGCCCGAAAGGTTCGCCTGCATACGAGGCCGGCATTAAGGCCGAGGCTGAAAGAGCTGCACGCAAAGAGCAGGAAAGGGCAACGCGGCGGGCTACCGAGGATGAGTTAAATGCCGCGGAGGTAGCTCGGCGCGCCAAAGAGTCCCTACGGCGAACAAATCCCAAACAGGCAGCAGTCCTGTTTGACGGGGTGGAGACGTCTCCGACGAAGAGGGCTGAGTATCAACGCCATTTGGAAGAGTTGAAGCGCCAAATTGCAAACACGATGCGGCGTGAGGGAACGTGGGTGAAATCGAAATGATAAACCCGCTGGAAGCAACGTAGATTTCCGCAGAAATCAGGGCGGGCATACAGGACAAACCTGCATAGGCGCGCACGCTGCAAACAGCGGGTCGATTGAAGTATAGCTCACAGTTGATATGCTGTCAATGGCCGAGAGGACATACCTCAAGCCGAAGATGGTCGATGGACCGTCTTCGGCTTTCGTAGTTTTAGAGAAGTCAATGGCGAAAATCTGTACTCATCACAGGCAAAACATCATACATATCGCGGGAACTTGGGAAACAAACGGCAAACCAGAACTGCTGCGCGTCTGTAGCGGCTGTGGTCGGCTGTGGCGCGGCAGGTTGGTCAAGGGGTTCTTTGTCATCGACCTCGCTAAAGCCGTACCGCTGAAACCGGGCCAACGGTGGATTACAGTGCATCCTAATGGTGAAGATGAGAAGGGCATACCAGTTCTGATTCAGGAAAACCCGGATGGAACTGCCCATGTAATTGGCGGCGCCGGTGGCAAGCTCAACTATCTGCGGCTAAATCGAATCAAGAGCCCCGAAGAATGGAAGCGCGCGGCAGAGGAACGAACTAAGAAACAACGCAAAGAGGCAATGAGACAGCGGCTGTCTCAATTGTCGGCGGCAGAGCGGGAAAAGGAAGAAGAGGTTCAGTCGGACATCAAGGCCTTGCGGGAGATGAAACAGGCTGAATATGTGCAGACTGTCATGGAAGCCCACGGTATTGCACCTGAGGAATGGAAGCTGCCAGAAAAAGTGCTTGCGGCGATGCCACCGAAAAGCCGAGCTATGGCTGAGCGCCGCCATTTGCGCAAGATGGTTAAGGTGGCTGACAAGCTCGTCGATGAGGCGCGCGAAGACATCTTGGCAGCCCGTGACAAGGTGATTCAGGATGCCATTGGCGATCTGCCGGGCAGCGATATTATGCCAGAACCTGAGCCAAGCGGAAGGGGCTTGGGATATGCGACGGCGGTATCGCAGAAGGCTGCGGAAAACGGTCTCACAACTCGTCAAACTGAAATTGAGAAACATGACATTTCATGGCGGCATTTTCTGGATGCGGCAGATGGCAGTGTGATTCGCGCAGCAGAACTCGAAGCGCGCGTAGAAGCCCTGCGCGGGGCATTGGCAGCCGTGCGGGAACCAGTTCGGCAGGCACAGAAGATGGGATTGCTGGATGTCAGCATTGCTCCCAAAGCGCCCGCCGTGGAAGACGTCAGCAAGGTACTGCTGGCTCAGAAGAAGTACAGAGAAGCCGAGCGCAAACTTACCGAAACCAGCCAGGAGATTAATGAACGTGGAGTGCCTAAGGCGGCATTCGTTGTGGCTAAGGAAATCGGCGAAATAACGGATGAGCAGGCTAAGGACGCACTTGCCGATGAACTCGAAGAGCAGACGCGTCGGGTTACCGCATCCAAACTCCTAGACGCCGCGTACGAGCAAATAGAGGCGGCGCCGTTGCGAGAGCACGTCGGAGTCGGTCACTACGATGCGATCAACAATGCCTCTCTATCTGCAACTCACGAGCCGTGTCCCATAGATCGAGTCACTGCCGATATTTTGGGGCCAGCGGCTGCCGCAGAATTGCTGGTGCAGCATTGGCGCGAAACGATGTCGGCAGAGGAACTGGACGCACTGCGCACAGCAATTGCCAACTACCATGTCAAAAGCCAGGTGGCCATAGCCGAAAAGGCGTTGGATGACTACAATGCGGCAAAACGGGAAATCGACGCTATCGAAGTGCCTGTGATAACTGGCGCAGATTCACTACTGGCAGCGCAGGTGGCCTGTGATACAAAGGCCGAGAAGTTAATGGGGGCTCGACGTACATTGGGCACGGCGCTCGGCAAATTAGAGGGGATGGCCGCCTTAGTCAACGCATTTGAAGAGGGGCCGATCAACGAGCTACGAGTGTCGTTGGGCGCAATATCGAATCAGCAGGCGGTCGCACAGGCACGGGCGATGGGATTGCAGACACCAGAACTACTTGATAATGAGGATACGTTCGATTACCGCATCGACAGTGACGGTGTAAATAAGTTCTTGACCGTAACAGCCGAGGGAATGGCAAAGTTGATTGCCAAAAAAGCTGACCCTGAGTTTGCAGCGAAATCGCGAACGGCAATGGAGATCAAACGGGGAGACCATGACGTTGATGGATGGCTACCCGCAGGATTCGTCGCCCGACCTGCCACGACGTTTGATGATCCCGACGAACGCGCGCTGATGGTCAGTGAGCCACTACGACTATCAGAGGGAATGGATGCTGCACAGGTCAGAGCGGCAGTCGAGGACTATATAGGCGGTCGATTGGCTGATGGCCAGGACCCTGAGAGTCTGCGGCAGGACCTGCTATCGGCTGAGTTTGTATCAGCGTATGTGCCGAAGGCGTTGCAAGGAGAAGGCAGCGGCCTGTATTATAATGCACTGCGCGAACTGGGATTCTTCTCATATAACCAAGTTGAAAACCTGACACGCGACGAATTGGAGAAGCGTGCAGACGAGATCGTTGCCAAACGCCGTCGAGAACTTGGAGAAGACGCGAAGTTGGCGGCGCTTAACTCGCAGAGCGTACCACTGAACGACGAAACCTATGAGGCGGTTCATCGTGCGTTGGCGAAGTTGCCTCAGGCCGTCGTGGTCGGCAAGGGCATTGGAGAGCTTACTGCACAGGACAAGAATACACTACGCGATTTCTTCTGGAAGCACATGACTACCGAAAAGCGCCCAATAGCGGCTGAAACCAAACGCGAACGAGCAGAAGCCGCAGCACGCGCCGAAGAAGTGGTCGGGCATCAGGTCAACATCTTTGGTGAGATGGAGGAAGTCAAGCGCGGGCCATCCGAGGCAGACATTGCTGGTCCGGAAGAAACTGCATGGGATCGATATGTCAAGGCGATGGGTTCGACCGACCGAGCCTATGAGTCGATTCTAGATGTGGTGCGTGGTTCGTTCATGGGCGAATTCGCGCGCGAACTGGGCAGGGTAACTGGAACTGAGTTCAAAAGTGGGACACGGCGGATTGCCAATTGGGATCGGCACGTCTTGGGGCTGATTCCGCCAGAAAAACAAGCCAGATTGTTGGGCGAACGCGCAATCGAGGAAAAGCGTCGGCAGGCTCAGGTTGCAACGCGCAGCGGAGGCAAATTTGCAAAAGAGGATGCGGCAGGAGCACGACGCGAACGCGCCGAGAAACTGATGGCAGCGATCAAGCAGTCACAGATGGGTCTGTTTAAGCTCGGCGATGCACCTCTGATTGAGCGCACAACCATCGGGGATCGGGCTGAGGCTCAACTTATGAAGGTGTTTCCAATGGTCGCAGCCAACTTCGATCCCAAAAAGCCCGTCGAGATACCTGCCAATATTTCAATGAGCGGCAAGTACATACAGCAGCAGCGGGCTATCAAGCTGATCGAATCGCAGAAGCGATTATCGCTGAATCTGGGAGTCGGGTCCGGCAAGACCCCTATCGCGTTGGGGGCATTCACCGACCTGCATGCTCATGGGAAGGTCAAACGCGGCATATTTGTAGTGCCCAGCGTGGTTCAGGGACAGTTTGGCGGAGAATGCTTGAGATTCACTAAGCCCGGAGCCTATCGGTGGTTTGCGAATCCGGCTGCGACTGCGGAGGAGCGGCGAAAGGCATATGCCGATCCCGGCAAGCACATGGTGATTGTAACCCATCAGGCATTTCGCGATGATCTATGTTGGGCGCTAGCCCAACACAAGTTCGGTGGCGATGTGGATAAGGCCAACAAATGGCTGCGTTCCAGCTCAGAATCGGAGCGAAAGAGCGCAATCGCGGAATCATGCAAAGCTCTTGGTTGGAACTTTGACTATGCCGCAGTTGATGAGGGCCACGATCTATTGAACCGGCGCGGCAAGCCCAACTCGCGAATGGCCAATGCAATCGACGCATTTACGTTTAATACGCCATACTATGTGTCGATGACGGCTGACCCAGTCAAGAACGACGCGTCAGAGGCATTCGACGTGTTACATAAGTTGGACCCGGAACGCTATAACGACCCACAGGCATTTCACGCGAAATATGGTGTGGACACTGTGGCGAGCGCGGAGGCATTGCAACGCGAACTGGAACCATATTCCTACACCGGCAGGATCGTATCGGGCGTTGGCGCAGAGCGCAAAGTTCAGGAACATGATTTGACACCCGAACAGAGCACGCAATATGCCACCGTACTGAAAAACTATCAGTTGGCGCGCAAAGCGGCGCGCGAAGGAAGCGTGGATGTTGATGCCATCAAGGCGATGGCACCGCATGCATTTGATGGATTGAACGCTGAGCAGCAAACGGCCAAAGCACAACAGCTATCGAGGTTTTTGGCGTCGGTGCGTGACAGCGCGTTGGATAGGATCATCAACACAGGCAGCGTGGATAGGCGAATCAAAGATGCGCCATGTGCTAAGGTCTCAAATTTGATTCGATATGTCCAATCTAAGGGCGATCGGCCTGGAGTGATATTTGCACACAGTCTGGATTCCGTGAAGCGGATCAAGCGTGAATTGGATAGGGCGGGCATCAAAGTAGTGAGCTTGACCGGTGAGAACTCATCGCTCGAAAAGGAGATGGCTAGACTCAAGTTCCAGCCTGGAGGCGGACGTCGGGCCGAGGCTCAGGTAATAGTGTGCAGCGATGCGGGTGCAGTTGGCCAGAACCTGCAGCGCGGCGCTTGGGTGTATAACTACGACACGCCAGATACGGCAAAAACGTTGGAGCAACGAATCGGGCGTATCGACCGAATCGGGCAGACGAACCCGGATGTCGAGAGTATCGAAGCGGTCAGCCGCACGCCGTATGAGGGCAAGCGCCGGCAGCGCATCAAACGCAAGAGCGCGTTGCGGGAAGTGTTCACGGCTCCTACTGAAATGCTCGATGATACTGGGTTGGCTCATGAGATATGGACAGCTCGACAAAAGCAACTGCAGCGAGATATGGTAAAGGCGGCTTAGGAGGTGCAAGATGCCAAAGGCGAGAGCGAATACAAATGCCATACGGAAACTGCTAGTAGACTGCGAAAAGCGACGCTACGATCTGGCTAAACGCACAGATGCTATTCGCCATGCAGCATTGGCCATCGAGAAAGCAGCGATAGCCAAGCAACGGCGCCTGCGCAAGCAACTTCAGTCTGCCACCGGAGATCGCCGCAGAATCCTAGAGGCGAACTACTTGGCGGAGGTGGACGCCCAACAAAAGGCGGCAAAAGCGTATTCGTTGGCATGTCACACGTTGGCGAAACTCGGAAAGCTCGAAATTGCAGTCTGATTTATGCGATGTGACTGCGATAAGTAGAGTAGGGTGAGCGTATGGAGAGCTTCAACGTCATCGTGCCTCTGGTCAAGGCGACTAGGGGGAAAAATGGCGAAACCATCATTCACGGGGTGGCATCAGACGAGAGCGTTGACCTGCAGGGAGAGGTGACGCTGGCGGCTGGCCTGAAGGGCAGTTTGCCATATCTGCAGAAATTCGGCAAGTTCAATGACGACCACCGCAACGTGGATGTTGGGGAGGTAACATTCGCAGCAGTTGTGCCCCAGCGCGAATTAGTTGCAAAGGGCATTCTGGATGAAAAACTGGTGCCCGCGAACGAGTTGGACAGCGAAGTGCTGTATGTGAGCGGGCCGTTGTATAAGCATGTCGATCGCGCAAAGTACTATCGCGATGTGCTGCGGTCTGGTGGGCGGCTCGGATTGAGCATCCAAGGCATGGTGCTGGAGAGAGACATTTCAAAATCTGGCGCCGGCCCAACAGTCAACAAGAGGTGCTTCGTCAACAAAATTGCCATAACCGATCAGCCCATCAACCCGAACACATGGGTTGCATTGCAGAAATCATTTGGCGGCTCATCAGAGGGGCCGAAACCATTCATGCGCGCACTATCCAAGGCGCTGGAAACCGGGACGGGAATCGTAAGCGAGAACGATACCGGAGGAGCGGCGTTGCGGAGGCAGAGTCTGGAGCGAACGCGCCGACGACGCGCAAGGAGGAAAGGCGTTACAACCATGAACACAGACCTGAAGTGTTTCGTAACCGATGTCGAAAAGAGTCTGGGCGGCCTGAGTGCCGATGAGGTGTCGGCACTAATTTTGCGTGAATTAGAATCATCCGGTGTTGCTGAAACCGACACTGCTCACTTCGATAGGCCGTGGGTCCAAGCGCTATATGACGATCATGCAATAATCGCCCGGAACAACAAGTATTACCGGTACGACTACGCGATCAGAGACAAGAAGCTTGCTAAGTTGCGGTTTGTGGGTGAGGTCGCACAGGAGCGAAATTGGGTGCCCGTACCGCCGACAGAAGGCGAAGTCCAGAAATCACTGCTGGATGTTGGATCGTTGGATAGTCCGCGCCGCGTGCTGGAGGCGTGGAGGAACTTGCAGAAGGCAGTTGGTACCGGACATTATTCAGCCAGCGAGATCACACAGGCAGCAAAACGCATTCGCGAAGCTGCTAAAGGAGAGAGCAGATTGTCGAAAGCCATCGAGATAGACGCAGAATCATTTGGTGCAACCAACCTGACCAAGGGTTTCGTGGAGAACGAGTTAGCACTGTTGGATTGGTTGGAGACCGCATCTGATACGGAGTTTGATGATGCGCTTTCCAAGTCCTTGACAAAGGGCCGAAAGGCTGCAGCGAAGAACGATAAGAAGTCACCAGAAGCTGATGAGAACACGTCCCCAATCGAGGAAGATGAGGACGAGGACGAAGAGCTTTTCGGCCAAGACGAAGAGGAAGACGAAGACGAGGAAGAAGAGGAAGACGAAGAGGAAGACGAAGACGAGGAAGAAGAGGAAGACGAAGAGGAAGAGGAAGAAGAAGAGGAAGAACCGCGACGAACTCGGAGATCGAAGAAATCCTTTGCAGACAAGATGATCGAGGAAGGTGGGCCGGAAATTATCGAGGCCATCGATATGTCACCAATTTTGGCAGGATTCGTTGACACCATAGGTAAATCCCTGGCGAGCGTGGAGTACGCAATAGAGGAGCTTGGCGAGCGTGTGAGTGCTTTGGAGACCAGCCGAAACGGGGATGGTCTCACGAAATCGCTGGAGCCGATAATTGCGTCGATAAATGAGATTCGGGAGAATCTGGACGAAATTGGCAAACAGCCGCGGCCACGAGGCTCATACACGGTGCTCAACAAGGGATTTGAGGCGGGATCAGGCTCGTCTGATATGACACGGGAACATGCGATGAGCGTGCTAGTTAGAGCCGCTCAGGAGGGGTTGACCAGCGGGGCGATGGTAACACAGCTCGAACTGACGCCTGGGACGGGCGTACCCGCCGAGATCGTGCCGATTGTCAAGAGTTTGGAGAGCAAACTGAAGAGCGCAGGTATCAGCGCATAGTTGCATAGGGACAACTGAATAGTTACGGCCGAGAGGACCAACCACGAGCCGAAGCATTTCCAGAGATGGGAGCGCTTCGGCTTTTTGTTTGCACGACAAAGGAGGAAAACCACTAATGCTGAACCTTGGTTCATTTGTAGGGATACAGGACTACCCTGCTGGATCGGCGATCCAAGGGATGATGTCCAATGAAGACGTGGCGGTGTTGGCGAAGGCGCTAGAAACAGGCAGCGGTATCGTGGCTGCGGACGCAACCGGCGGCCAGGCACTGCGTGTACAAAGTCTTGAGAACACTCTAAAGATTGTGGCCCCGCAACAGAAAAATCTGCGGCTATGGCCACGACTGAGTAAGGAACCGGTCCAATCAACAACCGTTGAATTCACCCGACAGGATACTGCATATGGCGAGGGGTTGGGTGATGGATTCATCGGAGAAATTGCGGAAGCCAGCGTTTCCGACGAGACCTACATCCGCAAGGTAGCGTTGGTGAAGTTCATAGGTGCGCAGGGGCAGGTATCACTGGCGCAGCAGTTGGTCAACAACATTGTCAATCCCATCCTTGCTCAGCAGGTGAGCGCAAAGACTACGGCAGTGCTGCTCAAGACCGAGCATGCACTTGTGTATGGCGATTCCGCCCTGAATCCGCTCTCCTATGACGGATTCATCGCGCAGATATTGAAGGCAGCATGGGCCGACCCCAGCGGGTTGGGCAATCCGGTTAACGGCATTGTGATTGACTGGGAGGGCAACCCGCCAGACCAGGCGATGATTGAGGACGCAGCACAGCGTGTGCAGAACCGCTACGGAACTCTGGACTATGCACTGATGGGCACGGATGTCAAGAGCAGTCTGACGAAGGCGCTCTTCCCAGGCCAGTATATCCCCCAACCGCCGAATGCAGAGGGCCGCTATGGAACCCCATTCCGGATTTACGAATCGTCATATGGGCCTGTAGAGTTGGAGGGCAGTGTATTTGTGCGTTCATTCGGCTGCTCACAGACGGCGGTCGGTGGGTCGAGCGCGCCAGCAGCAACGGATGCAGTCACAGTAGCGGTTGCATCAGACTCATCGTCAAAGTTGGACAAGGGGACATACTACTACTGGGTGACGATGTGCCGGAGGGGGTTCTCGTCAACTCCGCTCGCCGTAACAGGCGAAACGACGTCCGTTAGCCAGAAAATCACCCTGACTGTTGCCGACGCCAAGTTCGCGCCGGGAGGCACTCCGAACGCGGAGTATATTTCGATCTATCGGTCGCAGATAAACGACATCACGACAGCGACCCTGATCGCACGAGTGCCACGCGGTTATACGTATGATGGCACGAGCTGCAGAGCCGATGGGCCGAACACGGTGTATGTGGACGTCAACCAGAACCGAGACAACTGCGGGGAAATGATCGGATTCACTTGGGATACGAACCAGGTGCTGACGTTCAAGCAGCTTGCTCCGCCGATGAAGCTCGATTTGGCGATCGTGGGGACGTATACCCCGTTCATGTGTCTCCTGTATGGCACACCGGTCGTCTATGCGCCGTCGAAGTTGGTGTATGTGAAGAACATCGGCAAATTGCCTCGTGGTTAGAAAGGAGCATCGCATGAACGCCCCCAGTGTACATCGCAAGAAGGATTTGTTGCAGGCATTGGATATTAGCCTGCCACCGATAGTGATCCCCTTGGTTAAGGGGAACGTGTCGGCGGCAGCCGATAAGGTCGGGTTCGTGCTACCGGACAAACTGACGCTGTCGAAGATCGCAGGCCGGCTCGCTACAGGCGGCGCCGGCACAAACACCACGAAAACGGTGGTGGACATGCTCATCGATGGTGTGTCGGTCCTGAGAGAGCGATTGGCTCACGTGCTGGTATATACGGCCGGTGATCAGACATATACGGACCAGACTGACGCGGCTTGGACTGTTTCCGGTAGCGATGCATTCGAGTTCTGCGCAGCGACTGGTGACCGACTCTACATCGGTCACCATAAGCCATTCAGATCGCTGTGGTATAGCTCGGCGGTGGCCGGCAATACTGGCGCCGCAACGTTTAAATACAGTCGTGCTGGCGATACAACGCCGGCTGGCTCATTCAGCGGCCTAACAAATGGCACTCTTGGATCAAAACCATTCGATCAGAGTGGACTGATTACATGGACAATGCCGAGTAATTGGGCACCCATTACCATCAACGGAATATCCGCCTATTGGATGTCCGTGGCATTGGCTGCGACAATTACAACGGCGCCGCAGGCCGCAGAAATCTCGATTGCAGACGGCCTCATCCAGATTGCAAAGGGCGACGGTAGTGCCGTAGTGACAGATATTGTCACACTAGCCAAACCATTGGTGCTGCGCGCGGGTGAGACGATCAGCTTGGATATTAAGGCCGTACCGGAAACGACGCCACCGACCGATCTTTCGGTTAGCTTAGGACCGTCACTGCTTTAGGTAACAAGGAGGGGCATAACATGGAACTCATCATTCGTGTTTGCATTCCATCGGCGGCAGGCGCAGCTATTTACACGCCCGCAGGCAAAATTGAATTTGATGCAAACGGTGTGGCCGAACTGCCTGCAGGTTGGACGCAGTATCTGCGCGGCTATCCAGACCTAACAGTCTATGATGGACAATCGCCGTCATCTCCGGCTCCAGAGACAGAAATAGAATCAGAATCGGGGCCGGAGTTTTCTGAGCCGCCGAACGAAAACACCGCTGTCCATACAGATTTCGAGAAGCTCCGAGTGTTTGTAGATGGCGATCAGGTCTGCGCGATGCGTGGGGATGATGGTCCGGCGGTGTTTGTAGATCGGGCAGAGGGCGTAACTGGGGACGTAACGGAGGCCGAACGCGAGGCAGTACTGGCAAAATGGCATGCCACACATGCCGAGGCTGATGTTGGTTCGCACAAACCACGGACACGAAAGCAGCGAGCGAAAGCGAAGCGAGCTTCTGCATAACAGAGCTACAAGTGAAACAAGAAAGGCGGGGGCGGGTGGATCGTGCTCGCCCCCATTTTAGTTTGATGGATAGATCCGATGGATGTGACTGCAGTACGCGATGAATTGATCGGGCTGGATGCCGCGCCATATATGACTCGGTTGGGAACGACGGAAACAGCTATCAACCAAAAGCTTGCCACTTCGATTGCACAGGCACGCGCGCGCGTCCAACGCGAACTGCATTTGACCTTGGACACTACGGTCATAAAATCCAATCCGGATGCTGGAGTACAATTCGATGTCGAGGAAGAGCCATACGACTACTTTACCAGCGACTATCGGCATTTTGGTTGGTTGAAACTCCGGCGTAGGCCGGTGCAGTCGGTAGAACGGGTTCGGCTGATGTTGGGGCCGCAGATGACCATCTTCACCTATCCGCGTGAGTGGATTCGAGTACGGCACAAGCAGGCACATATCCAGATCGTGCCGACTCCAGGCGCGGCATTCCAGAACCTAGTGATGGCCAATGGGCTATATTATCTACCCTATCTGAGTGCGGCTCCGATCTTCAATGAATACCCACAACTAATAGCCGTGGACTATACGGCAGGTATCGGGGACGCGCTGGCAAGCGACGAGTATGCAGACTTAGCATTGCAGATTGCCAGGTTGGCAGCACGGGAGGTTTTATTGAGGTTGGATAATGCTGTCAGTCCCGGCGTGCAGTCCAGAAGCATATCCGAGGACGGCGCAAGTGAATCGACAAGCTACGCGCGCGGACAGACCAAAACACTTTTCGGCGCCCATATCGATCAGATAGAAGCGGATTGGGAACGGTTCAAGTTGATGTGGCAGGGCCATAATACAGGGCCGATCTTTACAGTGGTATGAACGATTTCGAGGTCGCAGTGCACAGGGAGTTTATCCATCGGCGCGGAGAGTCGATCCGGTGGTATCGCAGTATGCCGTGTGCATGCTTAGACGTTATGGGCGGCACGCATGACAGACAGTGCTCGATCTGTGGGGGCATAGGCTATCGCTATGAACGGCAGAATCCAACCAGCGATAAGGCCCTGGTTCGACAGGTGGACGAGGAAAGGCAATTCCGAAGCTATGGGCAATTGCAGGTCGGCAACATAACGATCACCACAATGCCGGATGAATTGCCCATAGGTGAAGGAGATTTAATAGACCTTGTCGAGCGACGGTTCCGGCATTCGGAGGTCATTAACCATACAGGGCTAACCGATGCTGTGCACTGGCAGCCGGTTGTCGAGCTGATAGAGGTGCGGAGCCTGACAAAAACATATGCCATTGGTGACGATGAAGGGCAGGTTGGCATTGCCGAAGATGGCGGTGGAATCATATGGCATTGCGAGGAAGGCGCCCCTGTGTTGCCCCCAGCAGGAGAGCGGCTGACGGTGGTATACGGATGGTGTCCGCGCTATATCGTGATGCCAGGGATGGTAACGACCAGACGGTCAGTGGGCGGAACCAGCATGCCGCAGCGCGTCGCCGCGAAGCTATGGAACCGCGATGAAGTAAAACAATAACGAGGTGAATACGATGCCTGCAATACAGTTGATTTCTCCTGACGATATGATTGCGGTGACCGACGCCATCGGTCAGATTCGGACAGCGCTGGAATCCGCCGTAGACACGTCTGACGACTGGGCGTCGCAGATACTGACCACGATCTTGGGCATAACGGATCCTAATTCGTTCTATGTTGGTCAGGACCTGCGTCTGCCAGCGTGGGACCTGAAGGAGTTGTTTACGAGTGACGCCGTGACACGTATGCTACTGCAGGGATTTATTGCGGCGCTGAATCAGCACTGTAGCCAGCGAGGTCTGGTGGTCAGTTCCAATATACGCGATATAAACTCCTTTGCCACCTTCTTCAACGCCGCCGGCAATTTCTACGATGTGCTTTATAGCCCGGCATTCGCGGCAGCCTATGCTGCGGTATTTTCACCTACCCTTTCGGCGGCGAACTGCTATTCGCCGGAGATCAAACAGTCCGGCCAGGGAGTGGCGATGGGAAAGTGGGACTACAATGGTGGCAACCCGGTATTCACAGATGGTGCGGCAGTAGACGCGGCCTATCTGGGGGCGGTTCCGAAACTCAAGGTGACGAGTCAGATTACGAAAGCCGGGCAAGACGATATTGTCGTTACAGTAACCGGCGTAGACCATACAGGTGCATCCGGTACGCATTGGACATATACAGCATCGTCAGACATCGCGCCCGGCAATTATGATTTTGCGGAAGCAGACCAAAAGTGGATTCGCAATGTAGCGGCGAGCAACGGCATCGCCGTAGAGGGCGCCAGTAGCGGCATATGTTATGTAGAGGGCTGGGAACCGCGCTAGATGGGAGCGATATTAGAATTCGACGGAGTTCAGGAGTTCTTGGATGCGATAGCCGGTATACGGCAACGAATGCTCAATCTGCGCAAGTTCTTGCGCCAAGTCGCGATCTATCTGCGAGCGGGGTTTGCTGAGAATTTCAATGCCGAAGGTCGGCCTGAACATTGGGCTCCACTATCTCCATCGACGATTGCTGAGAAGCGGCGGTTATTCGAAGCCGGGTTGATCCGCGGCAGGCGGCGAGGAATCCGAGTTAGATTGGGGCCGAGTGGCGAACAGCGTGGCGAACTGCCTGGAATCCTGATACGCACAGGCGCGCTCAAGGATTCCGTAGCACGGTCTCATACGCGCGGAAACATCGAACGGATTAGCGGTGATGGCACGCTACTCGAAGTGGGTACCAGCCTGCCATATGCTGACGTGCATGATCGGGGCGGCCAAAGCAGCTATACGATCAGTCCAAGCCAAAAGGGCTTTTTGGCATGGTTCGGCATCGACCGCAAGACCGGTCAGCCGGGCTGGATATTTACCAGGCGACCCGTAAATCATCCTCCGATGCCAAGACGCAGTTTCTTGGTCATTACTGAGGATGTATGGCAGCAAATTCAGCATGCGGCTGCTGCATTGGTGGACATAGATGGCGATACTGCAGATAACCAACATTCTGAATCCGCGTGATGGAGTTACCGTAGACATTGAACTGGACCGCGCGCCGATTGGGCAACTCTCAGTGCTGGTCAGTCCAGTGCCCGATGAATATGGGACTACCGCAGCAATCAACCAGATAGCAGCGCAGCGCTATCGCGTAACGTTGCCATATTCGAATGACGAGGCGGCTCCGCGGCTGCTGTATTTCACGGCGCATGATGACCAAGGCTACTCGACATATCGGGATTCTCAGGGCTATATTCAGGGCCAAGCGGCGGCGTGGATCGGCAAAACCACAGAGGATGAGCTTACCGACATAATGAAGCGGCTACGGCGCCGGATCGTCGATAACAAGGTAGGGATCGAAGCCAGACTACGTGAGATCGAGCCGAATATCACTCTCAAGCAGATCGTTTGGGGCATGGGCGAGAAGATCGAGTCATACCCATCCATTGAGATCAATCAAGCGGCGCTGCGAGAGACATATGAGGGGACGGACTATTTCCGACTCGTCAGTGCAGAGGCTCAGCTATTTGGTTACATCGTTCATCAGATTCCGACCATTGAAGCCGAGTTGGTGAGCGCCTTCGGGCGTGCGGTGCAGAAGATTTTGAACCAAAAAAGCTATGAGCAAATGACATTGGCCAACGGACAGGTGCTCACGCGCTGCCAAGCACAGAATCTGGCATTCGACAATAACATCTGGGATGGACAGCGTTTCGTTTCGAGTTGGTCTCTGGACTGGAGTGGAGAGTTCGGCGAAACGCTGCCGTAACAGATATTGAGTCACATCAAGAAGGCGAGCGGCTGAAAGGACATACCTTGAGCCGAGCAGACCATTAGGTCAGCTCGGCTCTTTTTGCTTTGGCGAAAGGAGAACTTCGATGTCAACAGGTTTTACTCCAGGACTGCGTAATCAGGTCGTGTTGGGATCAGCAGTGCTACCGGTGCTGCAGGGGTCGTCATTTTCGATGCCGAAAAACCTAGCAATCCCACAGGTGTTTTCTGGCAACAACCTGTTTCAGTTCAATTCAGTTGAGGGGCTGCGGTATCCGGTCGTGAACCTCAACACGCTGCTGACCAAAGAGTGGTTTACTGCTGCTAATCTGACCAAATGGTTCCTGACCCGCACGGGTGATGATGTGCCAACTGCAGGCGCATTGCAGTATTGGGATGGAGCATCGGGAGTGTCAGTGCCCGCCTGCAAATTGAATATGCTCAGCATCGGCGGGAGCTATGGAGATTTAATGCGTGTGCGAATGACGATATTGGGTTATGGCACTCCCAGCGCGCTGACGAGTAAACCCAGTTCGTCGGTGATAGAGTCTACTCCAGCGTCATTCTTCCATGTCTCAGCAAGCGGCGGATTGTCCACGACAAAAGATGCCGCGAACGCATTTTCCAGTTTCGACATTGTGCTATCGAACAATCTCGATGTCGAGCCGGAATTGGCGGCTACGAATTACGCCCAAGAGATCAACTCCGGCCAGCTCACCGGGACGATGCGGCTGGTGATGCAAGCAAAACGAACTCCGCCGGCTGACGGAACTGAATGTTCGTTTACAATCACCCCGCCGGGAGGGACGCCTGTTACTATCACTGTGCTGAATCCCGAATCGTTGGACCCGGAGGAACGGGCAGTTCAGTTTCCACGACAGATGAGGGAACGCAACTTTGTGTTGAAGGGCGATGGCGGGCCGGATCAGCCCATCGTCAGCTTTGCCTGATAAATAAGGAGGGGCAAGATGCAAGCAACCTACACGCACGTGGTGCGCTACGTTGAGGTAGATGGCGACGTAGTAGTGCTGCCGGACGAGTTCGACCTGCAGCCGCAGGAGGCACAGATTCAGCTATTGGAATCTGAAATAGCCGATCACGAAGCCAAACTCAACCAGATGGAATCTGCGCCACCGACCGACGAGACTGAAAAAGCAAAAGCCGAGCGGTCAAAGGCGATTAAGGACCTCCGGCAGGGCATCTACGCACTGCAGTATCGTGCCAAAGAATGCCGGGCAGGTTTGGTCGCTACTAAGGCATTGGTGAAGCAGTATTGGGATAGTGCGGCAAAGATCGTCTTTACGATGCACAGGTATTCCTGGAACGAGGAGGCTCGAATTCGCAGCGATGCACAGGAAATCGGGCCGATGGGGCCGGTGCTCGATGAACCGAAATATGTCCTCGATCTGCTCGACAGTTGCATTGATTCGTGGGACTACGAGAAACCGAAAACTCGCGAGGAGATAGCGGCCTTGCCGAAGCCGATCGTGAACTGCGTCTTCAATCGACTTGTGGCGCGTTCCGAACCGTCGCCGGCAAGGCTGGAGTTTCTTAGAGCTCGTGGCTCTCGACATACTGAACGGCAATCTGCGAAATCCTGATCGCATCACGTATTCTGTGCAATTGTGGTTATGGTCGCGCGAGAATAAGCTACCTGCCGATTTCCTAGACTACCCGGCCAGTGTGGTCAAGGAGGTTCAATATCTGCAATGGGTGGGCGACCTAATCCAGCAAGAAATCGACGCGAAGCAACAACGGGAGCTTGAGGAGCGGCTGCGACAGCAGCAGGGATAGATAGAACGATGCCTGCGGAGAATAGACGAGAGGCAACACTTACATTTCGGCTGGCCGATGTAGAGAAGTTTCTGAGCGATCTAACGCGAATCGAGCAGAAACTGACCAACATCGCGAAGCTATGTGGTGTGACAACGAGTACTGGCGGCGGCGCTGCTGGCGCTATTATGCCCGCCGGTACGCCAAGCGTAACTGCAGTGATACCTGCATCGGGATATGCCGCCGCCATCGGCGGCAACGCAACTATAGCAGCGACTACCGATCCTACACTGCCTCTCGTTGCGCCTCCCCAAGGCAGTCCCCAGCAACAAAGGGTAGGGGCAGCAAGTGTTCCCAACGGAGTCTACAATGCACCTGTTGATCCGAACCGAACGGTGTTATATACACGTCAGCAATTGCAAGATGCAATGACTCCTCCTGCGCCGCGTACCCCCACAGAATGGATCAGCCAGCGGATTACTCAATCGGTACAACGAGCGCCAGCAGAATCCGACAGATTGCTGCAAACCGTACCCCTGCTGGCCAGTGTGGCTCGATTTGTTGCCAATCCAGTCGTGGCGATGGCAGGAGCCGGCCTGTATATGGGCTATACATATGCCCGAAATTGGTTTGAGGTAGAGGCACAGCGGGCTGAATGGGCTGCTAGCGGAGCAGGTATTACTCCAGAGCGCCGCCGGTTATGGGAGATTCAACGCGATGTCGGATGGTTGCCATTCGGTATCGGGGCATGGACGATGCGGCCAATCAGCGCCCGGCTACAGTTCGAAGAAACGGTTCACGGAACCGAAGAGCGGATACGGGCGTTGGGCGGTTTGGTTGGCATAGAGGACCTGCTGCTACAGCCCAGGGGTGTGGGCGGCGGCATTGTGAGTGCTCCCGGAGGGAAAGAATTTCGGCCTTGGGCGCGCGAAGCTGTGCAACTCCTGAATCTAATTATGGACATGGTTCCGTCGCTGGCAAGCCAACCGGAAGGCCCGGCATCCGGCATACGAGCACTACTGCAGAGCGATATACTCCCCATATTTCAGCGATTTGAGCGATTAGGCCAAGAATTTGGAAAGCGCGCAATTGAGAGTTGGGGCAGACCAGAATGGGTGATGCTGCGTCAGGCAATGGGTCGAGGGGGGGCATACTCAAATCAGTATTCGCCGCTGAGCACGGTGACGGCTAATGTGATGGGGATGTATTATGCCGGGATGGGCGATATTCAAGGGCTATCGACTATTCTGCCAATGATCGGAACTGAGGCGCCGCCGCCCGGCTCCGGCCTAATATCACAGGCTGACATTATGCGAATGGCATTGGCGCAGGAGTATCGCATTGCGATGGGGTCGCTATACTCTGCGCAATCTCAATACTACTCTGCAGGTGCCCAAGCAGCGCAGTTATTTGGCAGACCCGGCGAGGAAGTTTTTGAATTCTATCGCCGAGCGCAGATGAGACAGGGAATGGCTACCGCTCAACTGCGTACCAATTTGAGAACACTTGAGCAATTGCGAGCCGGGATTCACGACCCAGCGTATGCATATGCATTCGATCTGGCAATAGCTCAACTTGGCAGACAAGCACAACAATCACAAAGCGAATATGCTCAACTCGGCAGAACAGCCGGCACAACGCTGCTGGAATACAAAACAGGCATTCTGCAGGCACAAGCACAACTAGCGGAAATAGAGGGACTATCTCCGGCAGAAGCTACTCGCGCTCAAGCACGTTGGTATCGCGCGCTGCTGACCCAGCCGGAGATGTTTTTTGGGCCGGGGGTTACGCTGAGTCCTGCTGAACGAGCGCAATATACAACGCGAGCACGGGGTTTGGAGATCAGCGCAATCCAGCAGCAAGCAGCATATGCCGGTGGCCTTGCTGGATTTGGGCAGCAGGAAGCATTGGGCCAATTGGGCGTGATGCAGGCGCGTGGGCAGATATGGAACCCAGCAATGCAGAAGGCGTTCGAGAATGTCCAAGTCTTCGTGCAGCAACGAATCGCCGCGATTGACGCGATGATCCAGGAGTATGCGGCGGCTGGATTGGGAGCCAACAGTCTGCTGATGCGCGGAGCGATGGCTCAGCGATCGTCGCTGATGGCCAGTCTGGAACAGGTTCGGGTGGAAGCGTTTCAGACGAAGTACGCAACGTTGGGCGCTCCCGCTGCGGCAGTATCGACGGTCGGCGGGATCGGCGCTAGCGTAGTGAGTGCACTCGGTGGGCCAGTGGCTAATCTAGCCGTCCCCTTCGCATTGCAGACTCAGGGTGCGCAGGCTCAATTAGCACTGGCACGGCAGCAATACAGCGAGGCAGTCCAGACGTGGGGGCCAAACAGCCTGCAGGCGATGGCCGCGCTGCAGATGGTGGCTCAGGCCCAGGCGCAGGTCCAGATGCTGCCATTCCAGCAGATAGAGGCCCGATACGGGTTGGCGATGCGCGCGCCATCGGCGATTGCCGGCGGGCTAGGAATGGCGGCGGGAATAGCGGCAATAGCCGGCGGAACCGGTGCGGCGGCTCCAATGCTGATCGGCGCGGCGACATCTATGCAGAATGTCGCAGCCATAGCATCAGCTAAAGCGGAAGAAATCGCTCGAACGCCGGGGGCTGGACCGGCTCTGATTGCCGAGGCATGGCAGGGTGCCCAAGCGGCAGCAGCTCAGGCAGCACAGAGTTGGCTATCAACTGCTGATTATACTCAACCGCCGGCATTGCGCGAAACGATGGCTCAGGCGCGGTTCGCCGAAAACGTACTTACCTCCACATTCGGCGCTCGTGGATCGGTGCGAGCAATGGCCAGACAGAGGCAGGACGCGGCGCGAGAAATGATAGCCAACCTGACACGTTATCGCGATACGATGCTGCCTCACATTCCAACAAACCTGCGTGGAGCATGGCTGCACCAGATCAACGAGCAAATCCGAGCGAATGCCTCCGAATGGGTGGCGGCGCAGCAGGAATTGGAACAGGGTTGGCTGGAGCGTGTTATATCAACCCAATGGAACGCTCCAGAGAATGCCAGTTTGGTGCTCAATGAGTTCAGCTATGCCGGGGCAGTGATGCGAGGCGGGATCGCAGCACGACATCTAGGTGCAACCTCGCAACAACTGGACTATTATCGGCGGCAACCAAGCACATTCTATGCCTATGGGGGCGCCTATGGGGGCGCCGGCAAATTCGGAACCCCATTAGGATTTATTGAGTCGGCGCTATCAGGTGTCACAGATATTCCATCCACCGCCATGCTGCCCGGCCTACCACTGTCCGGCGGCGCGTCACCTGTTGGCCCCTCCGCCGGGTTAGGCGCGCCGCCGGCCAATAATGTGCTGCGAGTCGAGATTGTATTGGTCGATAACAACGGCAGCATGCTGGGAACGGTGCAACGAACGATAGACGATGCACAGCGACCGATCAATGAGAATATCATCATGCATACCGGAAGGGGGCAGTGGAACTGATGCCTACCTCCGGCACAATGCGACCAATAGCGCGATTCACGGCAGAAGACGTTCACGGCCCATATGGGTTCATGGAACAGCCATGCTTGGCCGGGACGGATAGGTTGGCTGACCTCGGCTTTGTGAACGTGTATGAGAATGAGCGCGTACGATACGATCCGATTGCCGAATGTGTGTATGCTGAGCCGATGTTCGTGCCGCATCACAACCTGCGCACTGGCAAGGAATTGATATACTACGTCACGAGTCCAGAAGGGCTGATCGGTGAACCGGTAGAGAAAGACTACACTGATGAAAGCCCCCGCGAGGGCCTGCCTGACTATCCTATCCTGCGGTGGCATCTAGTGAGCAAGAGTGCCGCAACTGATTTCTCTACGACGATCTTTGCTCCCCTCGAATACACAGGGCTGTGCGTGCAATTGACTCCGGGCAGAGAACACAATCCGAATGAACTGTCCGCAGTTGCGCATTGCCACGGTGAGTACCTGCCTAAATCGCGCGGATTTTGGGTGTTCCATCGGCAGGTGGCAGGCGATAGTCCCAATGAGTCAAATCGTGCAGTCACATTCCGATTCTATGTCTCCGACGAACAGGGATGGCAACTCCAATACGCGGCTGGCGAAGGCCTAATTCTATACGCTATCGATGGCACAGAGTTCAGACGATTAGGAAAGTTGCAGTCTCCTGAGAGTTACGCTCAGGCAGTGTCCAGAGATCAGCATCGAACACAGGATGGCTGGGGTTCGATGTCTCCATTGCTGCATGTAGAACAAACTGCAGTGCAGGTACTGCTGGTCAATGGGTTGCTGCAGATCCACGTCCAAGGTCAGTTGCAACCATGTGTCGTGCCTGCCCCTGATGTTGACTATTTCACGAAGGTCTATGCGTCTGTGGCGGGCGGGCGGTACTGCTACTGGTCCATACATCCGGTGTGTTTTGCCGCCAACGCATATATGATTGCCAATGAGCATCAGCTTGGATTCGTGCGGCGCAGTGACACGCCCATCAGCTATCACATTCTGGGCGCAGAGGCTGATGGATGTACGATGACGGCATCTACTGAATGGGAACAGGGTACAGAGTTCCGCTACAAGCTGGCATTTGAGAATACCCAATCCGGAACATATCGCAACATTGCATACTCGCGTGATACATCCGTTGCGCGCTCAGTCACATACAAAGTGCCGGCATATATCAGCCGACCGCCGCGAACGGGCATAGCGCAATATCCATGCCGAGAGATCACAATTACCACCACATTCGATTGGCGCAACCTGAGCATAACCAGCAGGGCAGATATAGTTGTCAACAATCGCCGCGGCGAATGGCGTAACGGCTGGCCGCCGCCTCAGTTTGGATATGGAAACCGAGCCGTGACGCTGGACCTGGGCTGGGAGGGCGCTGATGGCTGGTATGCAGTCAATCGACGGTTCACCGGCATCGGCGGTCTAGACATTATCTATACCCGCGGTCCCGCACCAGAACACACGGTTAGAATATGCTGCGAGGACCTGAGTGTGATATTGCGCGATTATGAGATGATGGCCTGTCCATGGATGGACGGGTGGTGTCACTACTACGCGATACGGTTTCTGGCACAGATGGCCGGATTTACGGATGCGCAGATGGAGTTCGAATACTGCGATGATCCATTTTGCTCAAATCCAGACCATTATCATCTGCCGATAGGCGAGGGCGGACGGCCTTTGATGTATTTCGCGGGCGGAACGTCAGTGCGTGCAGCGATGCAGCAGATACAATTTCTGACCGGACACGTGCTCTATTTCGACGTGTTCGGCAAGCTAAGGTACTATCCGTGGGTGCGCACCGCGCCCGGACCCTATAAGAGAACGTTCTACGACGCGCCAGCAGGCGGCAATCTCGATCGGCATCAATGTATCCAACAGGTCAGCTTAGTCCGGTCGAACCGAACGATACGCACCCATCTAACCGTCGTCGGTATAGACGCCTACGGGCCCACATGGAAACCGATCATCGAGCATCGCGCAAACGAGGCATCGGTGCGCAATCCAATGGACTACACCTATGTCGGCTATCGCAAACCACGTGCATTGGCCGACAGCAGATATGCTACCCCAGAATATGCTGCAGCGGCGGCTGATACGATCTTCGCGCTCGAAAACCGGCCGAGCGAGGAGATAACTCTGGTCATGCAGGCGATGAGCGATCTATATCCGATGGACGTTATCGGGCTGGTGGATATGGAGATGCCGACCTCAGCAGGAATGATCCCAACGCCGTTTTTCATCACGCAAATACGGGAGCGCATGATATGCACCCGAACTCAGAAGGACTATTCAATGACGATCAACGCACGACGAATCGTGTAGTTGCAGGAGGAACTCAGCAGTGACTGAGCAGGATGTTGTTAATCGGCTGACTGCAGGACTGGCCGCCGTCGAGGCAACGATGAAGGCCGAATTCTCGCACGTCAATGCCCGCTTAGACTCCCATGCAGACGAGATACGACGTCTGGCAGGACAGGTGCAGGGGCTGAATATGTATATAGCTCGCAGACAGGGAGCAAATGGCGTTAGACAGGAACAGACACAGCAGGCGAGCGAGAATCGTATGTTCTGGCGAAAAACGTGGGTGCAGGTAATAGCCGGAATCGCCCTGATAGTCGCTACGGCACTATTGACGGGGCCTATCGAGCGTTTGGTGAGTCGATAAGTAAGGGAGGTTTCACAATGAACAGGAGAGTATGGATTCTGACCGCAGTTATAATGGCAACACTCTTGTTGCCGGTGGTCACAATGGCCGCCACTGATGATGTGCAGAGCGAGAGCATGCCTTGGCAGATCATCAATTACATCGCCGCCGCAATTTTCAATATAGGCATTGTGGCTGGTGTTCGGGCTAGAGCACAGGCGGCGGGAAAGGCGTTTCTATCCAGCGGCCGATTCGCATGGATAGCTGTGTTTATACTGTGCTTCTTGGAACTGCTGGTGGCTGGTAGATTCGAGGCGCTCAACAATGCATCAGCATTCGTGAACCTGCTCAAGGAGGCATCGGCGGCAACAATGGCCATATTGGGCGTGCACTCTGCAGGCAAAACGGCAGGCGTAAATGAACCGCTGATTCGTGGTTTGAGGACAGTGCTCTTTGGCGGTTCGATGCTGATTGTGCTGATCGTCGTGTTCGGTTTCTGCACGGCTCCAGTTCATGCAGATTCGCTGATTCCTGAGGGCGTAAACATCGTGCCCATCCAACTGCATTCACTCACGACAGGTGACAGTTGTCAAGCGGGGATGGTTCCAATTACGTTTCATACTCGCCCCATTGGTAGTAGTGGCTGTCAGCTCGCGTTTTCAGCGAATTTCATGACCCGACAGAGTGCGAGCGGCCAAACAGTGGGGGTTGGCATCGGGGCAGCGCTGACAAATGGCGTGCTACGATTGGGCATCGATATTGGTTATATGTTGGATGCCTACAGATGGACCATTGACGCCTCCTTGCTGCGAATTCCGATTTCGCTGTAGAACAGCGAGGGAGATGGCACGCCATGGCTTGGCTGACAATCGATCTGACATTGTTTGCGGCGCTGTTCGCCCACATGGCTGGACGCGTGAAATACAGGTTGGGCGCGAAGGCGCCCAACCTGAATTGTGATTCATCGCAAATCACCCGTCTCGATTGCTCAGGCGTGGTGCGTTACGTGTTGCATCGCGCAGGCATCCATGACGTGCCGGATGGATCACAAGCGCAACTGGCTTGGTGTCGGCAGAAGGGATTCAAAACGAGCAGTTATGATGCCAATGGGGCAGGCCGATGCGATGGAGCGCTGCGCATCGCGTTCGCGTCGCCGAAGGGCGGCAAAGCATGGCCGCGCCACGTCTGGTTTATCCACAACGGCAGGACGTATGAGAGCTATGCTGGTCACGGCGTTGGTTCTCGGCAATGGAATAATCCCAAACTGACCTCGATTGTGAGCGCCTGCTATGTGCTGACGAGGCCAACAAAATCGACATGACCCAACAGGTTCTGAAACGGGATTTGCCAATATCGGTAGCAACCGAGCCGGGGATCAGGTGGCTCATCAACATTCCGGCGATAGCTGATACCGACGCCTGCACATACGACAAAACCGTAGCTGATCCGGTAACTAAGACGGTGTTTTTGCGGCCGATGCAACTCGAACCAGACTGCACGCCGGTTCCGTTGGCTTGGCAAGACCCCCTGCCATCCGGCTGGGAGATAGTCGCTGTAGGCTCATCGGCGAATACATATTTATTGAGCCAAGGTGTCCAGACCTCGACTGTTTCGACGGCCGCTGCGATTCCTGCCAACAGTGGGATCGTCGTATCGTTTTTCGTGTATGGCTCGCTGGGTGTAAACGGAAACTACAAAGCACTTGTGTTGGGGTTCGGCGGTTATAGCATAGAGATTTATGCCGATGGCCGGTCCGTGCTCAAGAAGGGCAACTCGGAAATTGGCGAGGGGTGGTTATGCGACAGGAACGGAAATCTGTGTGGGCGATACACACGGCTGCTGATCCTGCCATTTAACAGGCGTGATATTCTGTTCTGGTCCGATGCTGGCGGCTCGTGGGTGCATCATGATCTGAGCCTGAGCCTGAATGCAGCAAACAACACCATTACCAGCGAAGCTGCAGTCACAGTTCAGTTCCCCAACTCCAAGGCACTCGTGCAGATACAGCGAGCGACGTATCCGGCAAGTGGGAGTTTTGCGGTTAGGGCGCGCGCCATCGGCTATGATCCCAGCGACACGACCGCACCCAACAAGACGCTGGTTGTGTATAAAGACACCCCTGGCGAATCTGCTGTAACCGCATCGGCTGCTATAACGCGAAACCAGACGAGCCATGTGCAGGAGGTCACTTTGACGCTGACCTTGAGCGCCGGCAATGACAATCACTGCACTCCCTTCGTCTATGCGGCCGAAATGCGTTGGCCTCATAGCAAGCAAACGCGAACAGGAGCCTCTACCGAAACCGCATTGCGGTCGTTGGCGCGCACACAACACATCGATCCCGAACTACAGAAGGCCAGCTTAGTAATAGATCCGGTCGATGTAGACAATGACAGCGGTTGGCCGATGGGAATGGATGTGGGCAGCTCAGTGGGATTGTATGACGGCAGTGAAAATGAGCTGTTTGTTGGACTGCTGAGTGCTCCTGAATTGCTCGGCGCGCAAGCGCCGTCGGCTCAATTGCAAGCAGATAGCCTGTGGAAGCAACTCAAGATGGCAGTGTTTCCATGCGACTGTAGATTGGATGGAATGACCGATTCAGAGGTCATTCGATTATGCTTGGACTTGGCAGGCATAGCAGACGACAAAATGGAAATTGCAGAGGGCACACAATTGCCGGCAGACCCGCGAGGCAAGACCACCCTTTTTCCGGTTCAGGCAGGTACCACTGCCGACGTGGTAGCTCGGCAAATTGCAGATTTGATGAGCAATTGGGTGTTGACCATGCGCTCTATCGCAGGCGTGCAGAAGGTTTGTTACGGACCGGAATCTGGTGGGGAATCAGTCAAGACATTTCATCAGTCACATCTCGCTGCCGGTTGGAAACATGCCTACTGGTCAAACCTCCGAACATGGAAGGCCCCAATAGCCGGCGGAGATATTCCATTCAATATCATTGTTGTACGCGGCAAGGCCATTGATGGCGATTATATCTATGGCCGCTATCCCGCATATGGCGAACCGAATCCACAGGCAGACCCCAACCTCCATGAATCCGAACGGCCCCCGCGTTGGTATGGCGCTCCGGTTGTCAAATACTACGTCGATGACCGCCTGTGCAACCAAGACGTCGTGGATCATGTCGTCGATGTGCTCAAGGCGCGCTATATCGACGGCAAAATCTTCGCGTCATGGATCGCCGACAACGATGATGCAGTAAACATGGGATCGCTGGTCACTCTCGAAGGTCATGGCCAATTTCGAGTCATCTCTATCACGCCGACGCGGCACGAAGAGCAATATAGTGGACGCGCTGCTGTAATCGGGGCAATGCCCGTCGTATGGGATGCTCTAACTGCTCCACTCGATAACCAATTGGCCCAGATAGTGGGCCGGCATCATGAATACCTCCCTGTCCGATACGTTGGCGAGAAGGTGGCGTGATGTGGAAGCTGGTTGATAGCGACGCCGGCGACCATCATTTGTGGGCTGAGTGCGAGCTGCGCGGCATATTCTCGTTCGATGCTGAGCAGGGCTGGCGTGGTAAATCCGGGCGAGTCTACATAACGTTCGGTGCAACAGGGGCGCGCTACGTCAGCGTCGACGATGCCTATCCCCTCTGGCACGTCGAGGGAGAGGGTGAGAACGAGCACCTCGTTGTCGATGGCGTGCGGTGGGTTCTGAAATATTTCACCTACGACACCGAGCGCGAAATTATTCACGACGATCTGGAATGCGTCAATGAATCCGGCACGACTGCAGATTCCAGCGTGACGCTGAGAATCGATCTGCACGGCACGCTCATACGCGAGGCCGAGCTGTTGCCGGGTGCGGAGGTCAACGATGTCGGCGTTCGCACCTACCGCTACGTTCCCTCGCCGGAGCCGCTCGGCGATATGATTGCCCGCTGGCGCGAGCGCGCCGAGTCCTACAATGTCAGTCTGTCGTTCGCGGGCGAGAGTGATAATTGGGTGGTACCGGTCTCACAGACGTATGCCCTCGATGAAATCTCGATCAACGCATACGGTGTGGTGAGACAGTATGCTCAGACGATACCGAACAGCGCTGAGACCGTATGGGTCAGCGGGACGTATGGCCGGTCGCGCGCGGGCGCGTGCAGGGAGACCAGAACGCTCCATTTGGAACTGCCGCCGAACGAACAGAGTGGATTTCCCGGCAGCAATATGACGTTTCAGGCCGGAAACGGCTCGTTCTCGGTCGCGGGCGGCGTCCTGAATGGCTATTCCAACTGGGGCGAGGGTGTTACCGGTTGGGACGGCGGGTTTACGTTCGTGGACTACGAGGGGCCGTACGCGCTGGATTACAGCGAGTCGATTGCCAACATGGACGGCACGGATCGCAGCCCGATGCGGTTGGCAACCCCGCAGCGGCATTCCCGGCTGGTTAAAACGCCTATCGACCAGGAGCTGCCGGAGGGCGCGGTCTACACCTATGCCAGCAACCACACGGGGCAGAACGACCAGACGCGCTACGCGTGGAGCTGGACGTATGATGACTGCGAGGAAATTGAGCTCACGGATGAACCGTTCGAAATCGAGTTTGCGGGACGCGTTCAATTCCGTTGGCCGTCGCTGGCGTGGAACGGCTCGTGGGAAACGTTTTCAGACGTGCCCTACGGTGCAGATATTGGCTACGATCTGGGCAGGGTGACGCTGCCGGACGTTCGGCCTACGTGGGGGGGCGACGATTGGGTGGAGGGCAGCGCGCGAGAGCCCGCACATCCCCCGTGGGAGCCGCAGCCCGCTCCCGTCGGTTACGATCCTGAAACCGGCGAACCGGGCTACAGCGCGGTCGATCCCCCGTGGTATGACGATCTCGTGCTCCTGAACGGATCGGGATTGGAAATCGAGAACGCCCTGCAGATTGAACTGGTTGGGCCGGGCGAGTTCCTGCCGGGCGTCCCACTCAATTTCGCTGATGCACGGTATGAGTGGGATAACGGCCAGGTTGTCGGAGATTATCTGGAGGTTGCGGTCGGTGCGCAGGCAGTGACTGCCGACAGTGGAGATATTCTGCAGACGTGGACACGGCTGAACGGGGCACGATTCGCGGTCGTGCGCTGGCAGGCGAATCGCGCAGGCGCGACGGCTCAACTCTGGTTCGGCGATCACTGCTGGACGCTCACGGCGGAGGGCACGGGTGAGCAGCAGACTGAAATCGATCTCGCCGTGCCGCACGAAACAAACGTCGCGGGCGATGGTGCAATGCAGAGCATCGCACCATATGAAAAACCCCTCGACCTGCCGGTATGGAACGAATCTGCAGAGCGGCCTGAGCGCGGCGCGGAATCGAGTTACGACTGGCAGTATCCCGCGGGGTGGGGCGTTGGTGTGGTCACGCGCATCAAACTGGTGTGCGAGACCCCCGAAACGACATATCAGTTTCGCGATGTGCGGTTGAAACGCAAACCCGTCCAGGACGGCGGGTTTGCGGTGCTGGAGATACTGCCGCAGGCCGGGCCGTGGAGCGACACGCGGCTGTACAGCGATTTCGCGTACGGGCAATCCGGTGACCAGAACTGGTATAGCGATCCCCGACCGGTTGCGCTGATACCGAAGGGTTGTTTGATCGTAGACGGGGTAGTTGCGTGGGAACTGGTTGCCGGTCATACGCAGGTTGATGAGGATTACAACTCACCGACCGGGCTGCGGCAGTGGTACGTTTACTATCGACTCTCGCGACCCATCGACGCGGCAGGCGCAACAACTGCAGACCATCAGGGGATCGGTCTGCCACTGGACAGTTACGTTGAACCGACGGCGTACGCGATCAACGGGATCGCAACAATTACGCCGTATCCAGCAGACTGGCAGTCTGAGTATGCGCTGGAGGTTTATGCGCTCGTAGCGTTCCTGGAGGGCGGGCGCTATTGGCCGGATGCTCAAAATCGCATCGTCGTGCCACTGCGCATACGACCGCACTGGTGGCAGATTGCGCCCGGCAGCCGTCCGCTGCCCGCGGGCACGCACAAGCGATTTCGAGGCTGCGTGCAGGGCATTGCCCTGGCCGCCCCTGGGCGGGCAGCGTCCGGAGGGACGGTGACGGTCAGCACGCCCGATGCGTCGCCGGGAGCCGAGGAGACGCAGGCCGTCGAGGTCAGCCACATCGGCTGGTGGGAATCGAAGGCATTGAACACCCGTGGACCAGCCCATGTGGAGGGAACAGGTGATTCGTTGGAAATTACGCTGCGATCCCGGTTCTACAGCCGCATAGCCGGAGTGACCGCAGCATTATTGCTCGCAGGTATCTCGATTGATGAGGAGCCTGCAGGGCGCATATATCTCGCGTATGCACAGGGCGGCGGTATCCGCATTATACATTCTGATCAGTTTGGCGAGGCATGGTCTACACCAGTGATTGCCGCAACCAACGGCTGCACGCCAGCAATCTCTGCATGCTGGTTAGATCGGCGGCAATGCCTTTGTCTGATCTACGTCCGAGATGGTCATCTGCTACGGCGTACGAGTGCCGATGAAGGAGAGACATGGAGTGATGAAATGGAACTGTTTGCAGGAACGAGACCAGTCATCTGTCATGATCGATCTACAGGGATGAAATTGTTGTTCTATCGGGACGGCAGTGACCTGAAGGTTCGGCGTTCAACAGATAACTTCGCAACGTGGATTGAGGCTGCACAGACGATAGCTGATGATGCAGCAGACGATTGTATTGCGGCTGAGTGGGTTGGAGATCGAGCACATCGGGTGATGGTCGTGTATCGCAGTACGAGCGGATCGCTCAGGACGATTTATAGCTCTGCAAACGGACTGCCGCCATACGAGGAATGATGATATGATATACTACAGTTGATGGGCATAATGGCAGACTGGAAAGACTGTGATATGAATAACATTCTTTCGTGGGTTGGCGTTGCTATCGCTGGTGGCTCTCTGGTCGTAGCTGTCCTGTGAGGCACGTGATGTAAAGGTCACACTCGATGGGAAACCGCTAAGTGATCATCCTGCAGCTATACCACGTGATCCTATGCCTACGCACATTGGACCAAATTCTGAGGTGAGTTGCCTATTGGCTATCACCAAGGTAGGCTATAATGGTCGTCCCTGTGTGCCTCCATTTAAGATCAAAATCGAGTGGAATGACGATTCGGGCTCGTCCGCCTATTGCGGTGAGGTGACATATTAGCTGAGATTTAAAACAAGCAGGGCCGCCTACGCTCGCAGGCGGCCCCACAGTGGACATAATGAGAATCACATTAGTATAGCATTGGATAGATAGTAGTACCCGTTCTTATGATCCTCAAGCGTGCCGATGACGGTACATTTGCGCCCGGCGCTTAATGATACCGCCTCGCGATCAGAGAGCTTCATGCTGGCCTTGACGCTGCATGGCCCGCATTGCATGGAAACCTCGTAGTTACCGACTCCAGACCCCTTAACATCTCGGATAACCGCTGGCCACTGCACCTTATATCCCTTGAGGCTATTCCAATATGCCTCGCGTTGTGCTGACGTCATCTCCTTCGACGTCCATATACGGTCAATAACTTCCGGTGTGTACTGGTCTGGCGGTAGGAGCTTAGTATCCACCGGAACGACGGTCGCATTCGGTGGGGTTGCGGTCCGAATAATGATCTCTTTGGGCTTACCCGATTGGGCTTGGGCCTCAGCCAATTGCTGAGTCAGAATTGCAATTTTCTTCTGAAGCGCCTCTATGAGGCGATCTTTCGTTAGCGATGAGGTCGGCTTGAGCTTGAGTGCCTGCTGCCATTGCGAGATCGCCTCATCGAGATTGCCCGCATTCCATGCCTGCTCGCCAGCGACATAACATTTAGCAGCCTCCGAATCATTCTGCGCATTTGCCGCAATAGCGCACAGAAACAGAATCAGCGCAACTACTAACAACACAGTTTTCGATTTCATGGTCGCCTCCTTTGTTACAGAGAAAGCAGCGCGCTCGGCTCCATGCGCACGCCCCGGGCGTGCACATCCCACCAGCGCTCGCACGCGTCTACTAGCGCTGCATGCTCGGCGATGTTGAGTTGCGCGAGTTTATCGCGCAGTTCCGGCAGGGCGTCCGGATACGGTACGTCCTCATCAGCCGCGTCCTGCGCGTTCCACAACAGCCCGCGCAGGCTGCTGGAGTCGGTAACTGTGCCATTGCTCAATGAGAGCAAATTGGCACAATCACACTCGTCGAACCTATCTCGGATGGAGCGGCGACCATCCTGAATGATGGCAAAATACCGCTCCAGTGATTCCCGAACCGCGGCGGACATGCTGCCGCGGAACCCCGGGCGCTCGCGTTTGACCAGCTCGTCAATGAGCTGGTCAGGGAGGCGCACATCGATTTTACGACTGCTCATATTCTTCCTCCTTTAATCCTGGACGCGAGCAGCGCGCCATCCGCGCCACTCGCGTTGGCGCGTAACCGTGTACGCGCCGGGCGGCAGATCGATCACCCCGTGTTCGGGGTGGTCAACGCGCGCGCCGTTGATGGCGTTGATGATCGCTCCGGAGACCCGCAGGTCTCCAGTGAGCACGTGGGCGTGGCCCGTGATCTCGCCGCGGGCCAACTCGATGCGACGTCGTGGTGTTCCGTCGCTGGTTGCTGGGCCGACCTGTTCGATCAACAGATCGCCGTGCGCATACTGCATCAGTTTCATCACTGTTTCTCCTCTCTCCCGCCTTCGCGGGGATGGTTTATTCGGCCTATCTCATCAGTGCCGGGCGGCCAACCCCGGCAGACCCCGCAAACGCGGGGTTTCGACGTTAGCGGCGGATAACGGGATTGTAGGTTGCGGGCGTTTTGTCATACGTCCACGCTACCGCCTCGTGGGCGGTGCGGCAGGACGGCGGAACGGTCAATAGATACTGCCGTCCCGTCGAGGGATCAGTAACCAGCACGGCTAACGGGTCGCTCGTGAACCGACCCACCCTGTATAGGACACCAAACCGGTCGCGATGAACAGGTTTGATGAGGCGGCTGAGTTGGCCGCCCTCAGCGATGTATCTCTCCAGGAGCACCCGTCGGTGCTCCACATTCGAGGTCTGTTCGAGTTTTCGCCGCGTGATGCGGCAGGTGAGCAGCTCGTGGTCTACTGGCACGCCGTGCCAGTAGTGCTCTGGTTCAGCGTCCGGCCAGATTATGGCCGGACCATCTGCGCAGTGCGGACGGCCGCGGTCGTCCCGTCGCACGTCTACGGGTGCGAGGAACTCGATGCGCGCGGCGTCGTTGTGTGGTGGTTTGGGTTCTCGCCGCTGTGCGCCCCGTAATCGGCGCAAATAATGGATGACGCGCGATCGTGAAATCGAGACGCCGAGCAGGCCGGCATACAACGCCGGCGAATCTGTGCGGACAACGCCGTCCGCATCCGCCAGCTCAGCGTGCACCATGCTGCGCGCCCATTCAGGGCACGCCTCGAAATTTACGCTAGAGCGAGAAAATCGCCCGTTTGGAACATGATTGGTTGTATCTCTACACGCAGTACAATGCGCGTAGAGCGTGCCCATCACCCACACCCACGAGACCCGCTCGTAGGTAGCATAGGCGGTGTATCCGTACCCCATGGGTACTGCCCCGCCGTCTGCGGCGAGCTGACCAAACCTATGACGGAGCATCTGCTCCGTCATCCGAGTACTGCCGAGGCAACGTTCCCGGCAGCGTTTCTCGGCCTCCCGAACGAGCTGATTCGCGCGAGCGATCAGCTCGCTCGGAGATGAGTACGGCTCATAGCCGTGCCTGGCGGCGATTTCAGTGGTGTTCATCGTTGTTTCTCCTCTCTCCCCTCGTGGGGATGGTTTGTTGTGCGACTGTAGCATTGTCGCACACTCGCATTATACCCCATTCTCACCCCGTGTCAAGGGGGTTTTGCAAAAAATTTTGGGATTTTTTGAGGGGCAGAGGGGAATGAGAGGGGGGAGTCCAACAAAACAGCACAGACGCACTAAGCAAAAGGTAAAGCGATTTACCTTGCGCGTTTCGAATAGCTCGACAAAGCCATGCAGACGGCTGAGCAAAATGTTTCGACTGATGATACCGTGCATGTGACCCGAACCGGAAGTAAGTATCACCGGGCATGTAACCCCTAACGAAACAAGACGTCATGCCGCGTTTCGGAAATAGTGGCGCTTACAGTACTTGCTCCAAAATCGGATGTTTTGAGAGTGAAATTGTTCAGATGGTATGACCTCGATTGGCGCCGCCATACCTTGCCGAACAAATCCGGGCTTGAAACGTGCCTGTTTTGTGCCGTTTCGCCCCCGAAATACGCTCGCGGGTCAAGTATGTGACCCTCAACTTCGTGGACTCCGCGTCCACTTCGATCTTCGTCACGAACGTCTTCAGCAGCGACTGCCGCAGGCTGGCGGCTTTGCAGTCGGTGGCACCGGACAGCCGCTCCTGCAAGGCTGAACACACTCTGCCGGAAACTGCTCTGTCTTTTGGGGATGTCCACCCCGCTAGCCCTGAGTGCGAAGCGTGTCGAAGGGAGGTCTAGGCTCCAGCGCGCTCCGATACGACCTTCGCTGCACAGGTCTGCTCAGCGCTAGCGGAATTCTGTCCCGCAAGACCGAACACACTTTGCCGATCGGGACTTGCGGCATGTGTGCTTGCGGTGGTATAATGCCGATGGGAACAGGCTGGCGTCGGGGAGCCGATCGCCGGCCTTTTGATATTACGTATGAATACGGAGTCTAGCTTGAGGGGGCGGATCGATGCGATCCTATCCCGAGTGGCGAAGCCCGCGAGATATATGGGCGGCGAGCTTGGATCGGTTGCGAAGCCGCTCGATCAAGTAAACGTAAGGGTTGCGCTGGCATTCCCGGATGTCTACGAAGTAGGCATGTCCAACCTCGGTCTGAGGATACTCTATTCGGTGCTCAACAGCCAGGCCGGGGTCGCGGCCGAACGCGTCTTCGCGCCCGCCGCCGACATGGAGCAGCAAATGCGCGCCGCCGGGATTCCCCTTTTCTCGCTGGAAACCGCCTCGCCGATACGGAACTTCGATGTGTTAGGTTTCTCGCTTGCCTACGAGATGACCTACACCACCGTCCTCGCCATGCTCGACCTCGCACGAATTCCCGTGCTCGCGCGCGATCGTACGGACCACGACCCGATTGTGATCGCCGGAGGACACTGCGCCACCAACCCGGAACCTATGGCCGACTTCATCGATGCGTTCGTTATCGGCGACGGCGAGGAAGCGGTGCTCGATGTTGTCGGCGTATTCGATCGATCCTTCGACAGGACCAGTATGCTCAAGAAGCTATCGGAGATCGAGGGCGTGTACGTTCCAAGGTTTCCGAAGCCGCACGTTCGGAGGAGGTTTATAGCGGACCTGGACGCGGCACATTTCCCCGACAGCCTGGTGGTACCGTTCACCGAAACGGTCCACAATAGAATCGCGCTTGAGATAATGCGGGGCTGCACCAGGGGGTGCAGGTTCTGCCAGGCAGGGATGATAACCCGGCCGGTCCGAGAACGATCGCTTCAGACGCTTTGCAAGCAGGCCGACACTCTGCTCGCAAAGACAGGATATGAGGAAATCGCGCTGACTTCGCTTTCGAGCGCGGATTATTCGCGCATCGGCGAGCTTGTGCACACCCTGATAGACCGGCACGAAGCGCAAGGAGTCGGAGTGTCGCTGCCCAGCCTGCGCGCCGACGCTCAGTGCGTGGCGCTCGCGGCGGAGATTCAGCGGGTGCGCAAGAGCGGGCTGACGTTTGCTCCGGAGGCCGGAACCCAGCGGCTTCGAGATGTGATCAATAAGAACGTTACCGAACAGGACTTGCTGGCCGCGGTGCAGGCGGCGGTGGAATCCGGTTGGCGGCGGGTGAAACTGTATTTCATGATCGGCCTGCCGACCGAGACCGATCAGGATCTCGAGGGTATTGCCGACCTTGTGGGAAAGGTGGCCGCAGTCGGCCGCCCTTCGACACGACGCACAGACCGGGCCTACTCTGGGCTGACGGTCGGCGTCACGATCTCGCCGTTCGTTCCGAAGCCGCACACACCGTTTCAGTGGCGAGGAATGGTAACGCCCGACGAGCTTGAACGCCGAATCGCGTTGCTCAGGTCAATGCTGCGCGGAAAGCGTATCGAGCTGAGCTGGCACGATCCGGCTTGCAGCCGCGTGGAGGCGGCACTTGCGCGGGGAGATAGGCGGCTCGGCAAGGTCATCTACGAGGCGTGGAAGCGAACTCCCTCTACAACCGGGGTGGACGACTCCTCGCAGGATAAGTTCGATCCGGCGCGCTGGGCCGAGGCATTCGAGGCGGCGGGACTGAATATCGCCGACTTCGCCAACGCGGATTACTCCAGGGATGCGGCGCTGCCGTGGGATTACGTGGATGTCGGCGTCTGCAAGGAGTTTCTCGCGCGCGAAGATGAAAAGGCCGACCGTGCAGAGATCACCCCTGACTGCCGTTTCGGAGTATGCGCGGGATGCGGCATTAGGGACGCAATCGGCGAGTGCCCGCCGAATAGACCCGAAGGCCAGAAACAAGAGGCAGAGGGTCTGAAGGATGTCCCGCAAACCCCCTCCCCGGCGGAGGCGGAGCAGGCAGCGGTTGTATTCACCTTCGTCAAAGGGCCGGAGCTGCGCTGGCTTGGACATCTTGACCTTATGCGAGTTTTCGAGCGAGCAATAAGGATGTCCGGCGTCAACGTAGTCTATACTCAAGGGTTCAACCCGCACGCCAAAATGTCGATCGCCTCCGCACTGCCGCTGGGCGCGACTGCAGACAACGAAATCGTGACCATCCATCTCGCCGCTCCGGTCGATATAAAGGGCGTTATCTCCAGGCTCAATTCGTGCCTGCCGCGCGGTCTCACGCTTACCTCTGCAAGAGTGCTGCCTCGTCATTCGAGAGGTTTCGAGATCGCAGCCAGCGAACTTGTAGTGGAGGTATCGTTGCCTGAGGGCGTGCCGGTAGAGCGGTTTGGCAAGGCTGTTGATTCGCTGATGGCGCGCACTGAGATACCCTGGCAGCGGGACAAGCGGCGGATCGATCTGAGGAGGGGAATCGAGTCGCTGCGGGTGCAGGGCGAAATGCCTGGAGCGGAGAGCCGGCGGGACCTCCTCCCAACCCCCTCCGCTGGTGAGGGGGAGAAAGTTGGTGCTCGCGCGGAGCAGGAGATCGTGCGGCTGCACATGGTGCTCAAGCACCTGGAGTATACAGTCAAACCGTCAGAAATCGTGGCGGCGCTGTCTGAATCCGTGCCGGGAATCGAGATCGTATCGGTCCATCGGGCCAACCTTATAACGTTCGAACGTTCCGACAAATCTAAAAAGAAAGGAGGTGATCGCCAGTGTCAAAAGAGATAATCGTAAACGTCGATACCCGCGAGACGCGCGTCGCGCTCGTGGAATCGGGCAAGCTTGTCGAGCTCAGCATCGAGCGCGAGGAGCGCGTTGTCGGCAGCATCTACAAGTGCAAAGTGGCAAACGTGCTGGCCGGCATGGACGCGGCGTTCGTGGACATTGGTCTCGAACGCAACGCGTTTCTCTACGTGGCAGACGTGCTGCCCGAAATGGACGACGAATTTCCGAGCGCCCGAAAGGAGCCTGCCAGGCAGGTGCGCATAAAGGATGTGCTCAAGGTCGGCCAGGAACTGCTGGTGCAGGTCGTCAAGGGCCCCAGAGGCTCCAAAGGTGCGCGCGTGTCCACCAGAATCTCCCTGCCCGGTCGTTACCTGGTCCTGATGCCCGATGCCGATAATCTCGGCATCTCGCGCAAGATCGAAAGCGAAGCCGAACGGGACCGCCTAAAGAAGGTCGGCGACAGCATTCGGCCGCTGGGGTTCGGAATGATAGTCCGGACGGAGGCCGAGGGTCGGAGCGAAGCGGAACTGCGTAAGGATCTTGAGTTCCTACTGAGAATGTGGAGCCAAATCCAAGAGAAATCCACCAAGATTTCAGCACCAGGACTGGTCCATCAGGACCTGTCGCTGATCTACAAGACCATCCGCGACGTGTTTTCCTCCGACGTCAACAAGATGATAATCGACTCGCCGGTCGACTACGAAAAGGCGCTTGAGCTTATCGATCTGATCTCGCCAAGAATGCGCTCCCGGCTGGTGCTCTACGAAGAGAGCGAGCCGATCTTCGAAAGGTATTCGATCGAGGCTGAAATAGAGAACCTTCTACGTAGGAAGGTATGGCTCAAGTCCGGCGGACACCTGACGATCGATCAGACGGAAGCTTTGACCACCATCGACGTCAACACGGGCAAGTTCGTGGGATCCACCAGTCTTTCGGACACGATCCTCAAGACCAACCTCGACGCCGTGGTCGAGATCGCGCGGCAGCTCAGATTGCGCGATATCGGGGGCATCATCGTGCTCGATTTCATCGACATGGCAAACCCCAAGGACCGACAGAAGGTCGTCAGCGCGCTTGAAAAGGAGCTCCGCAAGGACCGCACTCGCACCAAGATCTCGCACATCAGTCCGCTGGGGCTGATCGAGATGACGCGCAAGCGGACCGGCGAGACCCTTACGGAGCTTGTGACGGAGCCGTGCCCCTATTGCCAGGGGCGCGGACGAGTTCAGAGCGCAGAGACCGTCAGTCTCGCCATAGAGCGCGAGCTCAGGCGGCTGTGCTCGGAATCAGACGAAGAAGCCTTTATGGTCACGACGCATCCGGAGGTCGCCTACCATCTGATCGGCAGCGCAGGCGAGGTGATCGACGAGATCGAGCACCGGCTGCGGCGTGCAATTTACGTGCGCGGAAACGAGCAGATGCATATCGAGAAATATGACATAACCCCCGGAGACATACAGGAAATGGATCGGCAGATGGTGCCCTGGAAGCCGGGGGAGACGGTCGAGTGCCAGGTTGTTCGCAACCCGTTCTCGGTGCTGCCCAGAGCAAGCGCCTGGCTCGACGGGTATCTCATCGAGCTCGAAAACGGCGGCAAGTACGTCGGCAGACGCGTCAAGGCCAGACTCACCGACACCCGCCGCTCCTACGCCTTCGGCGAAGTTTTGGCCGGCCGAAGCGAAAAGACCGGGCGCGGAAGGGATTCCTGATCGCGCCGCGGAGTGCAATCGCTAGCCTGCCCCCTCCCCGCCGCGGAGAGGGTTGGCAACCATCAGGTTCACGATCCTTTGGACCCCGCTGCTCCCTCCCCGCCGCGGGGAGGGTTGGGGTGGGGTCCTTCGGAGGTGAGGCAGCGGCCATGTCATGCTGAACTCGTTTCAGCACCCAGGCTTGACAACCGGCCTTCTATGCTTCGGGAGGCTTTCTGACCCGAAGCATGACCACCAGCCTGTGATGACCGGTGCCCGAGCCACTCCGCTGCACTCGCGGATCCAAGGCGGCGGGTCACGCCGCAGTGCATGGCGCTGCGCTGGTTTGACAATCGGCCCCGCTCTGCATAGAATGCAGTCGCGGAGGGAGGATGAGGATGGAGAGTCGCGCGGGCGGGATCTGGTTCTATGCTTCGGGAGGCTTTCTGACCCGAAGCATAACCGCCAGCCTGTTATGACCGGTGCCAGAGCCACTCCGCTGCACTCGCGGATCCAAAGCGGCGGCTCACGCCGCAGTCCGAGGCGCTGCGTTACTCAAACAATCAGGCACACCCGGCAGCGCCGAAGTGCTCGCGCAATCCCGTCCGCTACTCCACTACATCGGGTTGGGTCTTGCCCCAGGCGATGAGTTCGGCTGTGAGTTCGCCGAATGCGTTCTGTATTCGCTGCTGGGCGGCAGCGAGCTTGCCGAGGTATTTGAAGCCCTCGCTGCCGGGGTCCATCGTCGCGATGGCCTGCTCGGCGAGTTGGACCATCCTCGCTTCGTCGTCCGGCAAGAACAGAGCCAGCTTGCAGAAAGCCTCCTGCAGGACGATATACTCCTCGGCCATCTTCGAAGTGTGGCTCAACACGGTCTGGATCGCCAACTTGATCTGCTCCCGGTCACACGGCAGCTTCGACTCGGGCACGCCCGAAACCATCATCGCCGTCTCTTCAAGGACGGCTTGATACCGCCGGACTATATCCGCCGCCACCTCGCGATCCATGGTGTCGGTAGTAGTGGCCATCATAGGGTTTCCAAGGGAAATGGCATTATCATGTGGATTATATCACAAACGCTGCCCGTATTTCTCCTGATAGCGTTTATAGGCCCGGCGGACTTCTTCTTCGGGGATAGGAATCGGCGTGCCCCGGAGTTTGGCGAGGTGAACGGTCTTGGCAACGTCCTCGACCATTACCGCTGCCTTGAACGCGGCGGGCAGGTCAGCTCCGATGGTGAAAACGCCGTGATTCTGCAGCAGCAGCGCGACCGAATCGCCGATGTACTCGACTACCGCCCGCCCGATCTCCTCCTCTCCTATCCGGCAATAGGGGCCGCATGGAATCGGCCCGCCGAACTCGTCGGCGATGGCGGTAAGCACGGCCGGTATCGGCTCGCCGAGCGCAGCAAAGCTGGTGGCGTAGTTGGAATGCGTGTGGACGATGCCGTTGACGTCGTGGCGGTGCCGGTAGATGTATGCGTGAGTAAGCGCATCGGTGGAGGGTCTGAGTTCACCCTCGATCACCTCGCACCGCAGGTCCACGATCACCATCGTCTCCGGCGTCAGGTCCTCGAACGCAACCCCACTCGGCTTGACAACGACGTACCCCGACTGGGGGTCTCGGCCGCTCGCATTGCCGCTGGTCATCGTCACGAGACCCTTCCGCGGCAGTTCCTTGTTATATTCGCATACTTGTGCTCTCAGCTCAGGTAGCAGCAAGACTTATTACTCCTTTTTTATCGCGAAAGGGAGAAGACAAGAAAGCGAGAAAGGGAGCTGATCCTGCCCCAAGGGCAGATTCCTTGTCGTTGTTTCTCGGAATGACGGCTCTTGAGTGCCGCTCGATTTGCCGGGACCGTGTCCTCTTTTCTTTCTGTGTTTGTCCTTTTCGGGATTCTCCCTTCTTTCGGGCCTTCGCGATCAGTGGACCTTCCGCGCGGCGAGGATGGCGGCGGCGAGTTGGCGGCGCTTGGCAAGCAGCGCGTCTGGCGACTTGGTGAAGCTGGACATGCTCTTTACCAGATCGTCGCCGATCTCGAGCGCTTTCTCGGCCTGGCGGACGGCGTTGCGAGCCGCAGTGCCGGAGATGCCCTGCAGCCGTTTGACCTCCTGACGCAGCAGCCAGAAGTATTCGTTGTCCTCGATGCCGTCGCGGATGTTTTCGAGTCGAATGGTGGCCAGCGGGCCGTCAGGGCCGGCACAGATGATGCTGCCGTCACCGTTGCAGTCATTATAGCTCGCCGGGGGCCAGTCGGTGTATGGGCCGTCGGTGATCGGTTTCTTGGTGAGCGGCCAGCGCATCATCGCGTAGTATAGATAGCCGTCGGGCCGGTATTTGGCTGTCTGCAGACCCATCAGCACGCGCGCATCGATGGCATCGTATTCGATCAGCCAGTTGGCAAAAGGTTCTTTGGGGCCGATGCAGGTATACCACCACACCTGCTTGCCGCGCGCGCGCGCTTTTTCGGCGCGGTCGAGGTCGTAATACGGCGTTAACGGAACCCACGCGTCCACCGCGTCGATCCCGCTCGCCTCGCCGTAGGTGTGGTCGCGGCCGGTGGTCATCGTGAGCAGATCGGGGTATTTCGCCTTAATCGCGCCGAAGATGTCCTTCATCGCCGCGTAAGACTCCGGCCCGATCTCGTCGAAGCCGTAGACGTAGGCTTTGGAATAGAGTCCGTTTGCCTTGAGCTTCGGAACGATCTCATCGAGCTTGGCAAGAATCGCCTGTTTCCGGTCAGGCGGATACGGATCGCCTGCTTTGAGGCCGTCGGGCGTGCGAACGTAGATGATGTTGAACGCGTTGAGCCCCTCGCGGTTCCATCTCAGCAGACTCTCGATCGGCGGCGGGGCGGGGCGATAGATATTGTCCGGGTTGATGCGGTAGGAAAGCACAAAGTCCTCGTATTTGGCGCGCATCGGCTCGGTGACGGTCCCGTAGGCATTGGCGAGGAAGTGATCATAGAGCGACATCGCCGTGCGCAGATGTGTTTGCTTCGGCAAGTCGAAGCCCCAAACGTGGACTTTGAGCGCCAGCGTGGTCGGAGAGGCGTTGGCGGCCTTGATCGTGATTTGGCCGCGGTAGTCTCCGGGGGGTGTGCCGGCAGGAGCTTTGATGCGGACCCAGACCGGCTGGATCTCGCCCTTTCTCACATCGAATGACTTCAAGAAGTCCAGGATCGGATCGGGGTGCCAGCCGACATAGCGCACGGCATACGGCGGCTTCTTGGTTTCCACGAAACCGACCGGCGACGCTTCAACGGCAGGCCGTATAAGTCCGCCCTTTCCGCCGACCATCGTCAGCGGCCCGACATGTGCGCTCGCGCCCTTGAGGTCCTGGGTGAACGCATAGATCAGCAGTTGGACGCACTCGGTCTCGTTGCCGGCAAGCTCGACGGTCGCTTCGCGTGCCGTGCTGCAGGTAAATGGAACGTCCTTCGGGAAGATTTTCTCCATGCTCCGAGCAAACCCGCAGGCGTATTGCGACTTTGCAGACAGCTTGCGGGCGGCGCTCCGCAGCCGGGCTTCTGGAATCGCGCGGGCGGCCTGCGTCCTGAGCCGGGTATCGAGAGATACGATCTCCGGTCGCAGCTTGCGCAGAGCGGCCGAGTCGGTTGCCCGCGAAGCGCGGTAGCAGAGATCGGCATACGTTTCGTCGAGTTCGTTGAGAAGCGGAGCCATTTCCGCTGCGCAGTCTTTGGAGTCCTTGCGCAGCTTATCGATCAGGTCGCCGGCCTTCGTCAGCCGTGGAATCACATCGCTTTCGAGCCGGATGTCGTCCACGTAGACCGAGATCGCGTCGGGAGGTCGCGTTGCAAAGATATGAAGCTCCTTGACGTGCTTGAGGTCGAAGTTCGCCGGGGTGGCGTCAAGCGCCATGCGCATCGTAGTCGACTTTCCTGCGGCCAACGCGAAGTGCTGGCTGGCGCGCTTGCCGGCCGCATCGGCAGCGAAAAACCCCAGATCGACTTCGCTCGTGGAGGCATTGAAAACCTCGCAGGCGACCGCGTCGTAGCCGCTCCAATCGGTAGGCAGGCCATTCTCGGCGGTCAGAATCACGGCCGGCCACTGCTCCGATCCCTCCCGCCATTTGGGGAAATAAATCGAGGCGGCGCGCGTGCCTCCGCAAGCGTGCTCGGTCACGACTGTGAGCCTGGACGGAGGCGTGGTCGCGCGAACGACGAACCGCGCGGCGTCCGAGTCGCGCTCGAAGTCGCAGATAACGAGTTTTTCGGCCGGCGCGCAAAACGCCGCCGACGCCAGCAGAGAGATGATTATTGCAAACCGAATTGACCTTAGCATTTGCGCGAGCTCCTCTTCATCGCCTATTGAGGTATTCGACATGCTCTCCGCTGTTTCCTGAATTCCGACTTGACACGAGGCGTTAGGCTCGGTCACTATTGCGCTCGAACAGGGTCGCGGCAGCAACGACCGCGCCGGCGGTGACGTAGGCTATGAAGTCGAATGCCCAGCGCATCGAGGCCGGTATCTCCGTTACGGGCCGCATCGTGCTCAGAGCGCTCCCAAAGGCCAAGAACAGCAGGAAAGACAAACCGCCCACCTGCCGGGACCGAGTGCGGGCTAAGACAACACCCGAGCTCACAAGACCCAGCAGTAGCACATACGAGAACAGGCTGTAGTCGCCCAACGCCCCCCATCTGAGCATCCCGCTGGCAGCGGCGCTGTAGATCGCCCACGCGCCGTAAGCCACCAGAATTAGGGGCACTAACAGCCTTAGCATCAGACCACACCGCGAAACAGCACGGTCTTCGTTCATTGGTATCCTCCCGTATCACTCGATTTGGGTCGCTGTCGGTGCGACCGCGGGGCTGCCGAACTTCCCCCGAGCCGAGATCCGGCCGCCGCCGGCGGTCGGCGTGACGATGAAGTGCAACTCCTCGCGGCCCATCGGGCCGAGGTTCACGGTTCATTTCGGTTCATCGACCTTCCAGCCGACCGGACCAGTTACCTCGAACGTGCCGGATGTGCCGACGTTCTCGTCGAAGCAGTAGACCTCGACCGTATAGCTGAACTGCTTACTATGCTTCGGGAGGCTTTTTGCCCCGAAGCATAAAACCCTGCACTAATTCGAACTATACTTCGGGAGGCTTTTTGCCCCGAAGCATAAAATCCGGCACTAATTCGAACTATGCTTCGGGAGGCTTTTTGACCCGAAGCATAACCACGGCGCCCGCGTCGACGACGAGCCGATAGCCCAGCACTCGGTGCAGACTTGCCCCTCACTATGCTTCGGGAGGCTCTTTGACCCGAAGCATAACCACGGCGCCCGCGTCGACGACGAGCCGATAGCCCAGCACTCGGTGCAGAATTGCCCCTCACTATGCTTCGGGAGGCTTTTTGACCCGAAGCATAACCACGGCGCCCGCGTCGACGACGAGCCGATAGCCCAGCACTCGGTGCAGACTTGCCCCTCACTATGCTTCGGGAGGCTTTTTGACCCGAAGCATAACCACGGCGCCCGCGTCGACGACGAGCCGATAGCCCAGCACTCGGTGCAGACTTGCCCCTCACTATGCTTCGGGACGCTTTTTGACCCGAAGCATAAAGCATAACCGCAGCGCCCGCATCGACGGACAGCCGATAGCCCAGCACGCGGTACAGACTTGCCGCTCCTGCTTCGGCGCAAGACGCCCTCCGAAGCATCCGCTTATCGTTGTGCGCATTCCGGCGACCACTGTGCCCCTCACTATGCTTCGGGAGGCTTGTTGACCCGAAGCATAACCACGGCGCCCGCGTCGACGACGAGCCGATAGCCCAGCACTCGGTGCAGACTTGCCGCTCCTGCTTCGGCACAAAACGCCCTCCGAAGAATCCGCTCCACCTCGCTAGAACTCGAAATCGTCAATCCGCAGCGGACCAGTCCCGTAAGCGTACCAGGCTGCGCTTGAAAACTCCCAGTCCTCGGCCCGCGCTACCAGCCCCGCCTCGACCGGGTTGGCGTGCATGTAGTTGAGCTTGTCACGCAGGGCGTCGCTGTCCGTGACCGGGAACGCGCGCCCTCGTTCCTTCCACACGCGAACCTTCGCGTTGCCGCGTGCGCGGGCTTGGAACTCAGCCAACCACTTTGCGGCCGTCCTATCGCCCCGCGCGGCGGCCCGCTGCGTCATAGCGGCGATGTTCGACGACGATATGCCCAGCACCTGCGAAATGAACCGCTCAACAGCATCGGCCTTCTCGGCCCACGCTGCGAAATGGATATGGTCGGGCATAATGACGTACCCGATCAGCTTGACGCCGCACGCTGTCCGACGTGCGTCCAGCACGTCCACCAGCATCAGCGCCGCTGTCCTGCTGCTGAAGATGGGAATGTGGGCAACGATAGCGCTGGTCCAGAAGCACACCGCGCCGTCTTCGTAGAAATTGTGGTATCGGCTGGATGCCATGTCGGCCTCATTATAGCCCAGCCACGAGCAGTCCGCGACCAGCTTCTACGGAGGTCCCGCAGCCAAGTACTAAGTGCAAACCTGCCGCTCCTGCTTCGGCGCAAAACGCCCTCCGAAGCATCCGCTTACCGTTGTGCGCATTCCGGCGACC
>Ga0272448_1000268_pt1 | contig 81711 bp, 67 predicted proteins | sample YNPCB0191_FD_202220 | JGI IMG/M metagenome (GOLD analysis project Ga0272448, IMG submission 202220) | Hot spring sediment microbial communities from Yellowstone National Park, WY, United States - YNP-CB-019-1 | ecosystem: Environmental > Aquatic > Thermal springs > Hot (42-90C) > Sediment...
CGGCAATTTCATAGCTATGAGTAATATGGACGACAGCCCCGATGCCGATGGCGATAAGCATTATGATCGCGCCGAGAGTGTAAGCAATCAGCGGCAAGCCGATCGGCGAATTGACGCTATACCACGGTATCGGCATCGGCGGGGATGGTTCGATCACGACCTTCGGTCGCGGCTTTTCCTCCGGCAGTGCAATATCCCATGTCTTTCCTGCCGTCGCGGCATTCAGCAGGCGTAGGCTATCCGGCACACCCGCGGAGGCCGGTTCGTCAGCGTCACCGGGCAGATCATCACATTGCAGCAAAGTTTCTTTTTTGATCTCTCGGACGCCACGCCAGGCGAGCGCACTGTGAACATCCATATAGGTAAGAAAGCACCGCCGCTGGAGCGGGCCGGCGCGAAGAATTTCATTCAATCGCTGCCGTTCGGCTTCGCCGAACTCGCCATCTTGCAGACGATCGATCAGGTCGAGCAGTTCAGAGAGCCAGGGAGGACGTGCATTCATGGCTTCTCCTCCGTACGGCTGCGGTCTTTCCCGTCCTGAGCAGACGACTGCTCGCCGGAGGCCAACTCTTCATTGATGCAATCCCACAGGGCCTGGCGGATGCGGCCCAGGGATTTGCACACCGAGTTGGCCGGTCGGCCGAGCCGTGCGGCAATTTCCTTTACGGCCGTACCGAGCACGTATCGTAGATGGATCAATTCGCGGTCCGGCAGGCTGAGCTTTTCGGCGCAGCGTAGCAGTGCCGCGTAACGTGCTTCCGACAACTCCGCCTGTTCCTCCAGTTCCCCGGCGATCTGCTCGAAGACGCCCTCGTCGAAGATGGTTACTTCTCGTTTGTTCCGCCGCCGATAGTTGCATATTTCGCGGAAAGCGACGTTTCTCGCCCAGGCGTAGAAGCTGGTGGCCGGTTGAAATTGGTCGAACTTCCGCCACAACACCAGGAGGGTGTTTTGCATGACATCTTCGGCGTCTTGCTGGCGGGGCAACAGGGCATGGATATATTGATAGAGCCGACGCTGATGGCTCATCAGCTCACTCATAAAGCGTTCGATTTTCTCCGGCAGATGCTCGTCCATTTTGGATTGGAGAAAAGTGATTGCCTGCCTTACCCCCCCCTTGCACCCGCTCGCTTCTCCGCAGGCGGTGCTCAGGAAGCGTTTTTTCGAGGGACTGACTCCCTAGAACTAGAGAATATCTCTTCTGCTATCTTAACGTCGGAGGGATGGAAAAAGTGCGTCGGAAAAAAAGAAATAATACCCTGGTATCTAAGTTACTTGGCCAAGAGGGGGGGCCAAACAGCCGAAATCTGCCTTTTTCCGTCCCACGATATGGACCTGCCCGCCGTCTTGTACAATTCCTCGGCACCGGCTATTTTAGCAGAAGACAATTTGCATCGAATTGTTTGAGATAAGAAGACGTATTTTTTGCCTCCAACACCCGAAGCTTTGCCTCATGTGGGATTGGTTTTGTAATGTGAGTCGGGCTGTAGGGACGGTGGGGCGTGCGCTATGGGTGTCGCTGCGCAGTTGGCTGGCGACCTATCAGCCCAAGCGGAAGACTTTCACCGAACAATATGAATATCCGGAATTGCCCGCCGTAATCGCGCCGCGTTTTCGCGGCTTTCATCGTTACGATGTCAACAAGTGCATCGCTTGTGAGCGCTGCGCCCGCGATTGCCCAGCACATTGCATCTACATCTCCAAGCGTCGTTCAGCGGAGCGGAAAGGTTTTCAGGCGACAAGTTTTGTTATCGATTATGGGAAGTGTCTGTTGTGCGGCATCTGTACGGAGAACTGCCCGGCAGATTGCATCTTCATGGGTGCGAGCTACGACTTAAGCTGCTACAGCCGCGAAGGTTGCATTGTTGACTTCGTCCGCCTGCCGCCGGAAATCGCGCGCGGCCGGGATTCGCTGAATCCGACGGTCGTGGCACTGTCGAAGGCCGCCGTGTGGCCGACGAACGGCGTTTTGTCGGCAGGCGACGGCAAGTGAAACGGCGTCAATTTTTGGCCACCGGCAGGGAGTTGCGTTCTTCGCGCGGCGGTTGTTGGGGAGCCTCCGGCGCAGCCCATTCGATAAGTTTCTTCTGCGTGGGCTGTTCCAGAGAAGTCAAACGCCGTTCTAATGGTGGGCGTCGCTTTTCTTCAGCAAGTCGTTCGAGAAATTCCGGCGACGCCCGATCCAGAATGATGACCTCACTTTTCGCCTGGGGAAGATTTCGGGGACGGATGATGCACACCACTTCCGCGCCTTCGTCAAGCCGGCGGCGAATCTCCTCGAGTGCGGCTCGTTCGTGTGCATTAAGTCCGCGCGCGGCCTCTCCGTCAGCCTGCGACATCGGCGGGGCGGAAGCGACTGTCGGACTATTTCCACCTGTCGTCGCGGGATTTGTCATGGCCACGTCCGTTGTCGGATTCCGGTAAATAAACGCCAGTTGTGCGCGGTCCAGTTCGGCATGAATCGAACTCAGCGCGGCGAACAGCCCTTCCTTATCGCTGGGATCGGCAGCATTGCAGACCCCGATTAAATAGCCTTCTTCGGAAAACAACCCTCCGCCGCTCCGACCGTCAACCGGCTGCCCGGCGACCTGAATGTTCGGCGGACCGAGGAACTTATCCAGCGAGGTAATCTGACTGCGGCGCAGAGTAGGCGGGCCGCCGTGGCTGCACCCCACGCTGATGACGGCTTGACCTCGTTCGATGCGATAACCCGGCGGGGCCAAAGGAACGGTAACCACCGGGCCCGGGGGACGAATCGCCACCAGGCCGAGATCACGATTCAAATCGTAGGAAATCAGCCGTCCGGGCGCTTGACGCGGCTCGCCGTCTTGAAACAAATCTACCACAATGCGGCCCTGACCTTGCGAATCGCGGAAGACGTGGCCGCAAGTGAGCACGAGGGCTTCCCCGCCGCGTGCATCGATAATCGTGCCGGAGCCGCACGAATGGCCGTCCTTGTCTTCCACTCGAATCCTTACGCTGGCCGCAAGCAGTCGTGCTTCCAGAGGCGAGGCCGGCGTGCCCGACTCGGTTTGCGAAGGAAAATTTCGTTCCAGGTCGGAAGGCCGAACCTGAGACCTGTCAGGCGCCTGATTCTCTACAAAAGGCGCAGCAGGGTGCTCGGCTGCCGAAGGGGCATTAGTCTTGCTTACCGCTGCCTGGCACATTCGCTCCAGCCTGCTGAAGGTCGTGCCGCCGGTAACGCGGTCCACCTCGCGGCCATCGACTAACATCACAAAGCAAGGAATACTCTGGATTTGATATTTGGCGGCCAGCGCACGGTTTTGATCGATGTTTATGCGTTGCACGGGGTAGCCGGCCGCAATGAGAGCGTCAACCGTAGGGGCCATGGCGCGACATGGGCCGCACCAATCCGCGTAGAACTCGAGCAAGACGGTCTGATTTGCACTGCCGGCGCCCAACACCCAACTGACTATCGCCGCCTGAAAGAGGACCATTGCGGCACCCTCCTAGTTTTTATTGATTGATGAAATCCGTTTCACTCCGCAAAGCAGTCCTTGTAGAGGAGGGCGTATTGTCCACTAAATTCCCCAGCCGTACAAGCGGAAAATTTTTGCCGCGCCCTTGTTCGAGGCCGGCAAGTATTTGGCAGAATAAACAGCAACTTTCCGCCGGCCTGTAGGCGACCGCCACAACCGCCGATACTCCCTCATAGAGCTGCAAATAAGCTTCTGTTCAAGCAAATGAGCTGATAAAAGAAGCGCTTATTTGAGAAGTTGGGCAAGACTGAAAAGGAGGGCAAAATTGCTGTTTGTTGAAAAACTATATTCGTTATATCTTCGCCATTTTTTCGGAAACAAAACAGACCGCCCAATTTACCAAGAAATCTACAATGCCCGGGTGCGAAAAATTGTCGAATTGGAACTCGATGACTGCCAAAGGGCGATACGAATGATTGAAATAGCCAAAACGGCTTCGCCCAACACCACCATCCACTACGTTGCCCTCGACCGGTTTGAAGATCGTGATGAACGCTACGCTGAAGTGGTGCTGACACTAAAAGGGGCTTATCGGTTGTTTAAGACCACCGGAGCGCTGGTGCAGTTGTTGCCGGGCAATCCGCCGGAAGTGTTGCCAAAAGCGGCCAATTTCCTGGGAAAAACCGACCTTCTTCTCTTGCCGGAGGAGCCGGCCTCGGAAGCTTGGGGCCGGATGTGGTTTTTCGTCCCGCGATTACTGCATCCTCAAACGCTGGTGTTCGTCAAACGAAAAACTCCGGACGGCAAAACCATTTTCACGCGCAAAACCCACGCCGAAATAGAGCAATTGGCCTACGGCGGCACAAAACACCGCGCGGCGTGACCGCAAAAGCCTCTTGCTTCGTCGACCGCGAAGAAAAGCACCTTCCTCTTACTCGACTGTTAACCTTTCACCAGTTGTGGGGATACGAGTAGAGCAACTATCACGGGTTATCGGCGTTGATGAATTTTTCGCGGCGACAAACAATACTGCTTGACAAGTTCTCCTCATCAGGTATGATGGTTGGTATTACGTTTCCATAAATTGTAATACCACTTCGTCTGTTTTAGGTTATTATTGCAGAACGGCTTCAGGGTCGTGCCCGACGTTGATTGTCGGCGGCGGCCCTGGCGGCTAACGGCGGCACTTTTTATGAAAGGGTTACCACTATGAGGTTGCTACAGTTGCAGATGTTTTCGCTTTTAGCTCTTTTTGTGTTTGTGTTTCCCGCTCAGGCGGACATTTCCTACACGCCGGTTACGCATTCGGAGCTTCAGGCCGTTTACGAAGACGGTACAAGTTACTGGACGTACCTTCATCCGACTTCGACACGCTATCCTGTTTCTGTGGTCGGCATTGTGATTAACAATCCCTGGGAAATGCTGGACTACAGCAGTTCGGCGTCCTCGCCTGCCTGGCAGACGTTCATTCAGGCCATCAATCCCAACGACTATGGGATTTCGTATCCGAACTGGAGCGATTTCGGCGGTACGGCCCTTTACATGCGAAGGTATAGCCCACGTGGTTCCACCAACGACTACACCGCCGAGGAGTGGCAGTCGGAAATGGAACGGGTGAACTGGCCGTTGGGACTTTCAGAGCTGTCGCTACGATACGGCGATGTGGTGCTGGTCCAAGCCAAGGCTCCTGGTATGTTCTTCCGCGGCAAGTACAACATTAATGAACAACACTACAAGTCGTCGGATTATGACTTTTCGATTACCATTCTTGCGCGAGGCGTTACGCCCTCGGTCGCAACCATCACGCTGGCCGATTTGAAGGACGCGAGCAACGATTTTATCTTTGACGCAACCCGACAAACCGGCTGCGAGCACTATCAGGCCGGCCTGGTTCATCTGGACAATCTGCTGCTACTTGACCCTGAAAATTGGGCGCTGGACGGCACCGTCCATGTAACGCAAGTTGGGTTTGAGGATCGGACGTTCGACCTGAAGCTGGGCATTGATCCGGCTCTGGCGACAATCGACGCAGAGATGCTGACCACCACGCCTTTCAGCATCACTGCCATTTTGGACCAAGAAGCTTATAGCGGCGATAACACGGAGGGTTATCGCTTCTGGCTAACTAATGCTCAAGGTTTGATGGCCATACCGGAGCCGAGCGGCATGCTCTTGCTTGTCATGGGCGGTGCGGCTATTGTCGCGGGGCTTGCGGGCAAGCGTTTTCGCCGGCAAAGATAAGGTGCGATTATGCAGACCACGCGGCGACGCGGTTTTACGGTGATTGAGCTGTTGGTGGTCATAGGCGTCATCGGTGCGCTGACAGCCTTGCTCTTGCCGGCGGTCCAGGCCGCCCGTGAAGCCGCGCGCCGCGCCGCTTGCCGAAACAATCTCAAGCAGATCGGGCTGGCGCTGCACAACTATCATTCTGCCCGACGCTCCTTTCCCCCGGGAAACATTCAGCGTACAGCCGGTTTTTGCCCGGGCATGGCCGAGCCGACGGTTTCTTATTCTACCCGCTTCGGAAACTGGATGATCGCCATTCTGCCGTATCTCGAACAGAGCGCGCTCTATGACAGCTACGATCCGAAGTCCAACAATGAATCGCCGGCCAACCGCGTGGTGCGCGAAACGCGCGTGCCGACCTACGTCTGTCCTTCGGACTATAAGGCGGAACAATCGGCCGTGCCGGCCTCGGGACCGGCGGCCAAACAGAACGCCCGTTATGCGCCGGGTTCCTATCGTGCCGTTACTGGCCGAAGCGAGGATGGGCTGAACTATCTCGACTCGGAAATGATGTTCGACTACAAGCCGCAATGGCGCGGGCCGATACACATTGCCGGCGTTTGGGGACTCACGAGCGAAACCATCCCCAATATCCTTGACGGCTTGTCAAATACGCTTATGGTCGGCGAAGCTTGCTTTTCCGGCGAGAGCAATTATCGCACGTTCTGGGCCTATTCTTTTGCTTACTACAGCCAGTCCGGCGCCACCGCCCAGGAACGCACTCTCTGGGGCAACTATGAACGATGCGTGGAAGCCGACGGCGACGGCGGCCCTAACCCCTGCAAACGCGGTTGGGGCAGTTTTCATTCGGGCGGGCTGAACTTTCTCACCTGCGACGGCGCCGTACATTTTATCTCTTCCAATATCGACCTGAACCTGTTCGGTTCTCTGGCGACGATTGCCGGCGGTGAAGGGGCGTCGCTTCCTGATTGAACATCCTGAGATTTTCCACCCGCTTCTTCGCCGCCGGCTGATGTTGTAAAATATGCACTTGTCGGAACGTACCACCGGGCATTTCAAGAAAACCACAGAGGAAGGAAAAACCTTATGGCCGAGAAAACGGTTTTTAAGCGGATTATTGATCGGGAATTGCCGGCCAAGATTGTCTATGAAGACGAACATTGCCTGGCCTTTGAGGACATTCATCCTGCCGCGCCGGTTCATATTATCGTCATACCCAAGAAAGAAATTCCTTCGGTGGATGCCGTAGCGCCGGAAGATGAGATTGTCGTGGGGCATCTTTTCACGGCTATTCGGGAGATTGCCGCCAAGCTGGGGCTGACAAGCGGCTATCGTGTGGTTATCAACTGCGGGCGCGACGCCGGACAAGAAGTAATGCATATCCACTTTCATTTGCTGGGCGGGCGAAAGTTCGGCTGGCCGCCCGGCTGAGTCGGCGAAGTGGATGATTTGGGCGGAGGGATATGTTGCCCCGCTCCTGGAACGCCTCCTTATAGCCTTTTCGACCGCACTTCTCTCTTTGTAACATGGGGCAGCATAGGAAGTTGCGACAAGAGAGCAATTTGCCGTGCAATTTTCGGGCATGATGACAAACAGTTGTCACCGGCGTTTGCTAATTTAGCAAATGCCATGAAACTGTTCGACCACCGCACCGATGACGGCTCCAGATACTTCAGTCGTTTGCCGCGACCGGAACGCTGGGATACGCTTTACGATTGTGTTTTGCGGCTGTCGGGCGCGAAAGTAATCAACCACGTCGGAGAAGATGTCGGCCGTCCCTGGCTCGATTTTCACTATTGCGGCCATCGCTTTCTCATTTGCCTGAGCGAGGAACATTTGCAACTGTATGTGGACGATCCACAATGTTCCGACGTTCTCCTTTACCAGGTCGGCCGCCATTTCGAGAAACTACTGAGCAGAAACAAGAAAGCATAAGAGCGCAGCACAGTCCAGGCCGGCTTTCTGCAAACTACTTCTCATCGCCGGCTTCTTTTTTCAACAATGCTTGCCATCGCTGAAGAAGCTCGAAAGCAGCCAGCGGAGTAAGATTGTTCAGGTCCAGCGCACGCAGCTCGTCTAGCAAAGGATGTTCGAAAGGGGCGAAAAGAAGCAATTGCCGGTCGCCGGCCGGCGAAGAAAGTTTCTGTCGGGTGATTTTCGCCCGACCCTCCGCGTCCAGGTGTTCCTCCTCTAGCAAGGCGAGAATTCCCTTTGCCCGTTGAATTACTTCGCGCGGCACGCCGGCCAGACGGGCCACGTGGATGCCGTAGCTCTTATCGGCCGCGCCGGGCACGATGCGATGCAGAAACACTACTTCTTCACGCCATTCGCGGACGGCCACGTTGAAGTTCTTCACGCCTGAGAGCGACTTTTCCAGATCGGTCAGCTCATGATAATGCGTGGCAAACAGTGTGCGGCAACCGACATGGGCGTGCAGATATTCGACCATCGACCACGCCAGCGAAATGCCGTCGTAAGTGCTCGTGCCGCGACCGATTTCATCGAGCACCACTAGGCTGCGACGGCCGGCCGTGTTCAGAATCCGTGCCGCTTCGATCATCTCTACCATAAAGGTACTTTGCCCGCGACCCAATTCATCGCCGGCGCCGATGCGGGCAAAGATGCGATCGGCCACCCCGATTACGGCACTGCGGGCAGGAATGAAGCTGCCGAGTTGAGCCATGAGCGTCAGCAGCGCCACCTGGCGGATATAGGTGCTTTTCCCGGCCATATTCGGGCCGGTGATCAAGAGAATCGAGCCTTCCTCGCCGGCGGTTTCGCCCGACTCGCCGGCGGCCGACACCACCGTATCGTTGGGCACGAACTCGCCTTCCGGCTGTAGAATGTCGAGCATGGGGTGTCGGCCGTCGCGGATATTCAGCACCGGTTCGGCAACGACTTCCGGTCGGCAATAGTTGCGCTGCCTGGCCAGCTCGGCCAATCCGGCCAGCACATCGAGTTGGGCCAGTGCAGCGGCCGTAGTCTGGATTCTGCGGCGTGCGGCGGCCACTTGCTCGCGCAACTGCTGGAACAACTCATATTCCAACTCTTTCGCCCGTTCATCCGCCGTCAGCACCTGTTCTTCATATTCCTTCAATTCCGGTGTGATGTAGCGTTCGGCGTTCTTGATGGTTTGTTTGCGGATGTACTCCAGCGGTACTTTATCGCGGTGTGCGTTCGTAACCTCGATGTAATAGCCGAAAACCTGATTGTAGCCGACTTTCAGGTTGGGGATGCCGGTGCGTTCCGCTTCGTGCGCTTGATAACGTGCAATCCATTTTTTGCCGCCGAGAGCCAGCTCGCGCAGGCCGTCCAGTTCGGCATGGTAGCCCTCGCGGATGATGCCGCCTTCGCGCGCGTTAAGCGGGCAATCGTCTCGCAGCGCCGCAGACAGCACCCGGGCCAGTTCCTCGCAAGGATCGAGCGCCTCTTCCAGCTCTTTCAGCAATTCGCTTTCCATCGGGCCGACATCCGACATGTCGCCGTTCGGGACGATCGCTTGCTCCGCGCTTGTCGAAACCAAGCGTGTGCCTCCGAGAAGACGCGCTTTGATACGCGGCAGCAAGTTCAGCGTCCGACCGAGAAAGCTGATGTCCCGCGGAGTCGCCCGGCCTGTAACGGCACGGGTAAGCAGCCGTTCCAGATCATACACGAGCCCTAACCACTCCTGTAAATCCATGGCGAGCGACGGGTTACGGACCAGCGTTTCCACGGCGTCGAGCCGGCGGCGAATGGCCGCAACGTCGGTCAAGGGGGAGGAGAGCCATTCGGCCAGCAAACGCGAGCCCATCGCCGTGCGCGTGTGATCGAGCACCCACAAAAGCGAACCATGCTTTTGACCGTCGCGGAAAGTACGGGTAATTTCCAGGCCGCGCCGCGTAGCTTGGTCCAGCTCCAGCACGTCGGAAACTCGGTAGGGCGTGAGTCGTTCGACATGGGCCAAGGAGTTTTTTTGCGTTTCCTGCAAATAGTCGAGAACGGCTCCCGCCGCACGAATTGCCTGGGTATCCGCCGGCGAATCCGTAAACCCAAAGCCTTCCAAGGCTCCGACTCCGAAATGCTTACACAGGGATTGGCGGGCGTTTTGGGCGGAGAAAGCCCAGGCAGGCCGGCGGGTGAGCATCATCCGCTGAAACTGGTTCTCCGCCGGCAAGGAATAATTTTCGCTAAGCAGACATTCGGCCGGAGCAAGCCGTTCCAACTGGTCGGCCAGTCGGGCGAGGGGATAAGCGGCGGCGAGAAACTTGCCGGTGGAAAGTTCCACCCACGCCAAGCCGGCCGGTTCCCCGTCGGCCACCGCCGCCAGGAAATTGTTTTCGCAAGGATTGAGCAAGGCTTCGTCGGTGAGCGTACCGGGAGTAACGATGCGGGTAACTTCGCGGCGTACAAGGCCCTTGGCCAGTTTCGGATCTTCCACTTGATCGCAAACCGCCACGCGAAAGCCCGCGGCAAGCAACTTGCCCAAGTAACTTTCCAACTGATGATGCGGGAAACCGGCCATAGGGATTGCGCCGGCGCCCTTTTCGCGGCTCGTGAGGGCGAGGTTCAGAACGCGGGCGGCGGTCTTCGCGTCCTCGTAAAACATCTCGTAGAAATCGCCCATCCGAAACAGCAGCAGGGCGTCGGGGCAGGCGCGCTTGGCCTCTGCATATTGTTTCATCATCGGCGTGGCTGTCATGCCGACATGCTAACAACAGCCGCGTGCCAGGAGAAGGGGGCGGTGGGTAAAGATGTCGCTTGCAGAATCCGTCATCCGGCCGCCGCCAGCGCGCCGCGATCGCCGTCTTCGCCGGCGGCAAGCACATCCGCCCCGAACTTCGCCCGGCGTATCGCCTCATATAACTGGGGATCGTTTTGGGAGAGCAGAGCCAGCAGACGGCGTTCTTCCGCCGGCGGCATGGCATGGAGCACAGTGAGCAACTTGCTCATGCCGCCGCGCGCTTTTCTTTTTTCCGCGGCCAAACGCCGGCGAAGATTCCGGGCCACGCAGCGCACCACAGATTCCCGCGGCTCACGCAACTGCGCCAAACAACGCATCACGGCAGCTTGCTCCGACTGCGGCAAGGCCTGCAAGAGCGCGGCGGATTTTCCAGGCGAGAGATGGGTCAATACCAGGGCGATAATTTGCGGGCGTTCTTCGGCCAGCAAGTCGGCTTGCTTTTTCACGCTGATTTTTTCAAGAAACTGAAACGGTTCACGAGCGGCCGAAGTCCGCGAAGCCGCCGCCGGCCGATGAAAAAACTCCCCAAGGAACTCCTGAATGACTTTGTTTCGCAGTTCCGCGTCGATGTTCTTCACAGCAGCCAATTCCTGACGAAGCGCAACGGCTTCATCTGCGGCAAGCTGGTTCACTAAGTTTTCCGCTAGCGAGTTCGGCAGGCAAGCAAGCAAAATGGCGGCTTTCTTGAGCGCGACCGGCTTTTGCATGAGATCGTGACTCCCAGAGACAAGAGTTCCGCGCCACCATTATTCGGCCGTCTCAGGCTTTAACTTGAGCCTTTTTGGAGAGAAGCTTTCGTGACTTTCCGCCCATTGACGGCGAAATTCACGGCAAACGGCAGGCAGCCGAACAACCGCTGCCTTCGCTAACCTCGATTTTCAGCGTCAGATTTTTCCGCCCCCTGCCTGCGGTGGACAAAGTTTCCAGTAAGCGACGGCATATATATTCGGCCAGCAATTCGCAACTGGTATCGGCGATCGGCAGCAGCCTGCAATCCGCAGCCGGCAACGACCAGCTTCGTTCGCCGCAAGAAAGCTCGATGCGATTCTCAAGCATACGAAGCTGAAGTCTTTCATGCTTCTCCGGTAAGAGCACGCGATGATCCAGCGCGGCGAGCACGGTTTTCAGGGCGTCCCGCGCGGCCAAAAAATCCAGCACGCAGCGGTTTTCGTCCAGCGGGCCGAAAGCCTCCAACACTACGCGATAATCATGCCCGTGAAGGCTCTCACAGCCCGACCGGCCGCCGACGAGAAAATGGGCGGCGGAAAAAACCAAATCGTCGGCGGCAAGACGAATCTGAAATTCCGGCATGGGCTTCGGCCGTCAAGCAGCAGGCACTACTCCTTTTTCTCGCTCTCGGCGGCTTTGGACATTTCTTCCTTGGCCTGCGGGAGCAAGCGGAGGATGTCGGCGGTAGGCAGAATGGCCTGGCCGCCGGCGCGTTGAACACGGATAACGTTTTCCTCCGCGCCTTCGGTTTTTTGGCAACGGCAGAAGATGCCCAGCAGTTTGCCTTCCGTATCGAAGGCGGGCGCACCCAGCATCCCGCCGTCGCAAAGATAGAACAAGCGCGGTTTATCGAGCAAGGCGGAAATACGCGTCAGATGGAGCATGGAAACATAATCCAGATCGTCGCCGCCCCGGCTAAGAACCACGACCGTATCAAGCGGCTTGGGCATGGCGACATCTTCCGAAAGCGAAACGCTTGCGATTTTCGCCTGCGTTTCCTCGTCCAGCGGCTTTTGCGGCGCCAGGAAAGCCAGGTCCAGGTCTTCATCCTTCAGCAGCAGCCGCGCCGGCAGTTCCGTACCGTCGGCCAAGCGATATTTCACTTCTTCCACTTGTGAGTCGATTTCCAGCGTTTGCGACCGGATGCGGATGCGGTTCATGGCACGTTGTGGGCTGAGGTTCGTCAAAGCGGTAATCGCCAAACCGCTGGGGTCGATAATCACGGCCAGACATTGAGCCTTGCGCTCTTGATCGCTGATGCCGACGCCTTCGACACCTTTCGCCTCGAACTTCAACACCGCCGAGAGCGAGATGATGCTCTTTTCGTAAGATTGCTGGATTTTTCGGGCGGCGTCGGCAACGCGGTCGGTCAGCTCCTCAGCCGGCAGCACAGCAGCCGGAATAAACAAACACACACAAACAAGCAAAATTTTTCTCATGGTCCGGATTCCTTTATGTTAACGTTAAGTTGTTTATCGGTAGTCAGGCTCAATTTCACAGAAGAGGGTATGTATTCCGCGGCGCACAATACAGACGACGAAACGGGGCTTTTCCTTCCGCACCTGTTCCAGCACTTCCTTGAGCGCGGCGATGTTGGAAGTAGGCTTTCCATTGATGCTCATGAGCAGGTCGCCGCCGCGCAGTCCGCCCAGGGCCGCCCAGCCCCCGTTCTCCACTTTCGCCAACAACAGCCCTTGAAAATCATCCGGCAGACGTTTGTTAAGTCGGTCGCGGTACGTGAGTTCGCGGGCGGTGAAGTCGAAATCCAGGTCCACCAATTGTTGGGCTTGTTCGTCCGTGGCCGGCGGAGCTTCGAGGGGCAAGTTCACTTTTAACGATTTTCCCTCGCGGATGATTTCCAATTCCGCTTCCTTGCCGAGCGGTAAACGGCGAATCATCGTCTCGAACACTTCCTGGTCGCCCGGCTGCGAGGCTTCCACCTTTCGGCCGTTGACGGCGATTATCACGTCGCCGACCTGTACGCCGGCGCATTCGGCGGCTTGAGATTTATAAACCTCCGTAACGCGCACACCGCGTTGGCCAGGCATGCCCAGATGTTCGGCCAGCTCCGGCGTGAGGACCTGGGTGGACATGGCCGGCCAGGGCTTGCTCGCGGAAACCGGTCGGTGTTTTTCTTCCTCCCGGCCCAGTTTGACCACGGTCAGCAGGTACTCTCCATCGCGTTCAATTTCCACGAGAACAGGCACACGCTCGCGTTTGCCTTCGACGAGGCTCTCCGTCAGTTTTTGCAACGCGGCGGCATTGTCAATCGGCTGTTGATTAACGCGAAGAATAATGTCGCCGGGTTGAAGGGGGAGTTTGGCGGTCGCCGCTCCGCCGCCGCCGCGCACGGAATCCACAAGCGCCCCGCGCGTATCAGAGCGATGGCGTTCCAGGGCCATGAGTCGGGTAATGTTGCGCACGGCAATACCCCAGGCTTTCAGTTCCAACGGCTCGCCCAGCGCTTTTTCCAGGGGAACGGTTTTCAGCTTGACGGTCTGTTCCGTGCCGTCGCGGATAATAGTCAGTTCCACCTCTTCGCCCACCGGCACGCTAAAGAATTTTTGATTCAGCGGCGGCAGTTGTTCAGGCAATTCGGCGTCCACGTCTTCGCCGCAGAAGCGGATCAGCCAGTCGCCGGCCTTCAAGCCGGCATGCTCAGCAGGCGAGTCGGGTACAACGCCGGCAATCAAGACGCCGTGCTCAAGCGGGCTGCTTTTCAGACGCGGCTGAAGCTCCAGACCCAGCCAACTGCGCCGGACGCGACCGTGGGCGATGAGTTCCGCCACCACTTGTTTGGCCAAATTGCTGGGAATGGCGCCGCCGAGCGAGCCGAGGCCCAACTCATTGATGCCGACTACTTCGCCCCGCAGGTTGACCAGCGGGCCGCCGCTGTTGCCGCTATAAATTACGGCATCGTGGCCGATCCAGCGCACAATCTGCCCGACATCTTCGCCATCCAAACGAAATTGCCCTCCGAGGGATCGCGGCATGACCAGCCGCGTATTGCTGACGATGCCACGAGTAACGGATTGTGAGACGGCCATCGGGCTGCCCATCGCCAGCACCACGTCGCCCACCTTCAGTTGATCGGAGTCACCCCAGACGGCCACGCCGAGCGGCGTCTCAGGGTGCTTTCGTTTTTCAAGCTGTAGTTTCAGGACGGCGATGTCGCTGAGGGCGTCGGTGCCGACGAGCGCGGCTTCGATTTCTTCCCCATCAGGAAGCGTACAGGAGAGTCGCACGGCATTGCCGGCTACGTGATGGTTGGTTACGACATGCCCTTCCGGCGAGATGATCACGCCGCTGCCGGAAGCTTGCGCCCGCTCCATGCGTCCGCCGCTGGGTTCCTCGACAACGACATGGATGCGCACCAAGGCAGGAAACACACGGTTAATCGCCGCCTGAATTTCGCTGTGACTAGGGCCGGCGTCGGCCGCAGTTTGGTCGGCGATTGTCGCGTCAACCGGTCCCCAAAAGCCCCAGCCCAAGAGGAAAGCCGACATAAAAATGGTTGTCCACAAAGAGCTTTGCAACATTTTCCGATTCATAGGTGCTTGTTCCTGAAGAATTAACGTGGGGGAAGGACGACGAAACGGCGTCAATCGGCGCAATTTACGCAACCTGAAACTATTAGGCAAGTTGCCGCAACTTGAATAGTCTTGCATAAAAAGCGGGCCTATGCAAGTATCGCCTGCCGCGTTTAAGCGGAGGTTAGCCTTTCTGGGGCCTAATGGTGGGCCTACTTGTTCCCTGTCGGCTGTTGACCGGAAGAAGATGCTTCGGCGGGAGCTTCAACTTTCCAGGCTTTCAGGCCTTTTCCGCCGGCCACAATCAGGACAGGCTGCTGGTCGATTTCGGCGACGGCCAGCCCTTGAAGCTCCTCGCCGTAGTTGAACTTGTCCACAAGTTTGCCGTCAAGAGCAAGAATGTGAATGGAGCCGTCGGGAGCAGGCAGGAGCCACTGCCCCGGGGTTTGAGGCACGAGTTTACCGAAGAAAATCGGTTCAATGGGTCGAGGTTGAACGCCGGAGGGCAGTTGGTAGGTCCACAATTCCTCGCCCTCGGCGGAAAAGCCCACGGCAAGGTTTTCACCCGGCCTGCCTGCGGCCAACCCACACCAGAACATTTGCCCCGCCGATTCCGCCTGAACGCCGACGATCCATTGCAGGACACGGTGGGAAACGGTGAGTTCGCGGCGGCGTTCACCCTGTGCATCCAGGACAGCGATATTTCCGATGCCGTTGGCACAGTAGAGTTCGCGGCGGCCTTCTCGGTCCGCAGGTCCTATGGCCAACGAAGCGACATTGCTCAACGTGCGATTGGCCCAGAGCCTTTCGCCTTTCAGCGAGGCGGCCTGCACGCCGACGGTACCCCAGTAGCCGACGTACAATTTCAACCGGCCGTCGCCCTCCAGGTCGCCGAGCTGGACATCAGCCAGCCCGGCATGTGGATGTTGTAGGGCGTCATCTGGATAGTGGGCGACGAGGTTCCATTGTTCGTCGAAGATGTGACATCTTTGTTGTGAGAGGAGAAAGGCCGCGTAGTAGAGCCGGCCGCCGCCGTCAACGGCCGCGCGTAATGTGCCGACCACTTCGTTTTGCGCCAGCGGAAGCTGGTGGGTCTTTAGCAGCTTGCCGACCGGCGAGACTTCGGCCACGGCTTTCCAGCCTTCGACGACGAGGATCCGCGGCTGCTCGCCGCCGGCAACTACCACGATATTGCCCGGCGAGCTGAGTTCCGCGCAGGTCCAGAGCGGGACCAATTTAAGGGAGGTCGGTTTGCTGGGAGGAGCGGTTTTGACTTCCGGCAATTTTTCTTCCCGGACAGTGCCTTCGGTCGGCGGTTTCTCTTCGTTCGCCCAGGATTTGGCATATTGCCGCAATTGTTCGACTTGTTCCAGATATTGTTTTCGAGGTTCGTGGTAGATGTCCTCGCCGGCCAGAAGTTTGTCGATTTTTTGGGGCAGTGATTCTTCGAGATTTTCTTCCGCTCCCGCCTGGCAGTGTTGCACCATGCCCTTTGCATCGATAATGAACATGACGGGAATGGCGTCGAATTTGAACAATTCAGCGGCGTTTTCAGTGTCGCGGAGAATCGGCAAGCGAACCTGCAATTCCTCGAACACCTTTTTCAGCTCTTCGTCTTTCACCTGGGGATCGTCTATGCTGACTGCAAAAAAAACGACTTTCGGATTGTCTTCATATCGTTTGCGGACTTGCTCGAGTTTCGGCAGGCTTTGCCGACAGGGGGCGCACCAGGTGGCCCAAAAATCGAGCACGGTTATTTTGCCGGCCAGAGTTTGGGGCGAGACAGACTCGCCGTCCAAAGTGCGGAAGCTGAATCGCGGCACAGGTCGGTTGAGCAGTTGAGCAATATGCGGAGGGATAAAGAACTCCACCGTTTCGGTCCCTAAGGGCTTCTGAAACTGAAAAGCCGAAGGAGGCATTTTGACGTTCAAGGCCGCACCGGCCAAATCGGCCACGAGCGAGATGCTTTCCACCGGCTGGTTTTGGCTCATCTCGCGGCGCAATACGTCCGTGGGAAATACGATCCGCCGCAAGACAAACGTTTCCTTGTCAATCCAGAATACGCCTATTCCGTCCGGTCGGCGGATACGCACGCGGTAGCATTCGTGCGCCTCGATTTCGCCCGATTCGAGCAGTTCCGGCTCCTCTGCGTCGCGCAGGAGAATATCCGTTGCATTGTCCGCCAGCAGCAAGTAGAGCACCGGCGGGGGGCCGGCAAAATCCGAAAGCGCCATGGTCAAATTCGGGTCCAGCCGCATTACCTTCATGTCCAACGTCTGCGGCGCCGGACGAACTAAAACCTGATCAGCGATGCTCTCGACTGTCGCTCGAATTTCCTGGCCGTCGCAAATAAGACTGCCTTGATAGGCCATGAGGCGCAATTTGTTCGGTCGTACCAGAGAGACGGAGTAATTCGAGGTTTGGTCGATTTTCTGCTCTCCGGCCTGGGCCAGCAGATGCAACCGGCCCCCATCCGCATAGCTTTCGGCCTGTCGATAAGCGGCAACCATACGCTCAAGCACTTCGCGGGCGGTAGCAGGCTGTGCGGCCGGCGCCCCGGTCTTTGGTCGAGTGTGTTCCTGGGCGGACCGGTCTTTCTCCGACTGAGCCGAAATGTCTTTCGACTGCTCCCCGCGCCGACAGCCCGAATACATCCAGCCGACGACCGCTATCATCAGGAGTATGGCAAAAAAACCGATCTTTGTCCGAGACAGGAAAACTTTATTCATGGTTAAACCTTTGGCTACTCTTTTCAGGAAATGCTCCTTGAGGCGAAAACTTCAGGCAGTCGGCCGCCGGGCCGCAAGCCTTCCAGATGGTCCACTTTAAGCCCTATCATTATTCGCAAAACAGCCGTTTTCGTAAAGCTCGACTTTTTCGGTTCTTGACCGAATTTCAGCGCCCCGAAATAATGTGTTGCTGAGGGAAAGAGCCGCGTATTGCAAGAAGCCATTATTGCCTGGTATGTTTCATGGTTCTCATACGGTACGGCAGTCGTTCGGCAGTGCGAATCGAACCGGCCGCAGGCGCCGACGCGGAGCAGCCGACCGTGCCGCAAGGCAAACCGCTGTCGGATGTTCGGGCGGCACTGAATTCCGTGCTGGACGAGCCGCTCGATTATCCCTCACTTAAGCTGAGCACCACTCCCGGCGACAAAATCGTTTTGGCGCCGGATAAGCACCTCCCGCAGACGCCGGAAATCACTGCTGCGATTGTCGAGGTGTTAGTCCGAGCAGGTGTTTCGCCTGACGGCATTAGTATCCTCTGCCCAAACAAGGAACACAACTCCGACTTCTGCGACCCCCGACGGCTGCTCGACCTGGAATTGCGGCGGCGGCTCGCCCTGCTGTTTCATAATCCCGATGATCGTCGCCAATTAGCCTATCTCGCAGCCGACCAAACCGGCGCGCCGATCTTCATCAACCGAGCGTTGCACGAGGCGGATGTAATCTTGCCCGTTGCTTGCCTGCGGGATGAAGATGCGGTGGGCTATTTCGGCATACACGGGTCGATATACCCGACGTTTTCCGATACGGCGACTATGCGACGGTTTCGGGGTTTGAACCAATTGGGTCGAAACCGCGCCGCCCATCGGAAGTTGACGGCGTTGGCGGACCACGTGGCGTGGCTCTTGGGCCTGAACTTCACCATTCAATTTGTGCCTGGAGCGGGCGATGAAGTCATGCACGTTTTGGCCGGACAGAGCGACGCCGTGCGCCGCCGAGGCCGGGAGCTTTATCATGCCGCCTGGGATTGGCCGCTCAAACGGCGTGCGGAACTGGTCGTGGCCTGTCTGGAAGGCGGGCCAGGACGGCAAACCTGGGAGGATTTCTCGCAGGCGTTGGCTGTAGCGCAAGCGGCTGTGGAGGAAGGCGGGGCAATGGTCGTCTGCTGCGCACTGTCCGGCCGACTAGGACCGGCCATGCAGCAACTTGCCGCCGCCGGTTCACGCCGCGAAACCTTGCACCAGCTTGACAGCCGCCGACCCGTCGATGCCTTGCCCGCCGGACAACTCGCACATACTCTCGCTCACCACAAGGTTTATCTCCTCAGCGAGCTGGAATCAGGAGTAGTCGAGGATTTGGAGATGATTCCTCTCAAAGGGCCGGAGGAACTATCGAAGCTCGTGCAGCAATATCACTCTTGTCTGTTCCTGGCCTGTGCTCCATTCGTCAAAATTGTTGACTCTTCGAGCACTGCTTGAGCATCGCCGGATGTGGGCCAGCTATTTGCCCGCCACACGTCGGGGTATGGTGAACGAATAGAGGCAGACTACTGCACCGGCGGAAAGCAGACTCCACGGCGCCCACGGCGGCGGGATGACCTGTCGCAGCGCGCCTGTTTTTTGGGTCGTGTCGAACGGCGAGACCGGCGGCGGCGGAGCTTCACGGATTTTCAACGTCATCCGTTCTACGGCCAGAAACTGTGCTCCCAGAAGCATTACAAAACAGCCCATCGCCAGAAAAAATGCGCGCCACATGGTACTTTTCTCCATTCGTCGCCCGCCCTTGTTACACATCGGCTGCGTTACGGAAGCGACTCCATAGAAGGCCGTGGCTGAGGGCAGGAAAGTCCCTCATGCGCGAAGAAATTAGCAGTCGCGCGGATTGGTGCGGCGGTCAGCCCCGACAGCCGGCAAGTTTCCACCCCAGGCGTTACCAGCCGGATGCAACATTGTTGACAGTATTGTCGAAGGAAACAGTTACGACGGGAACACCGGCCTTGCTCTTGGCGCAAAGTAAGTTGAATTAAAGACGTACGGCAGTCCGAAGTCGAAAAAAGAGGCCGAGAATTAGCCGGCGAGCCGCTTGTCCGCTCAAAAGGACATTGTATGAGCAGTTGGACGCCAATATAATGTTCATTAGGGATGGGGAGAGGGCGCCGCAACAGGTTCGCACGGCTTAAGGAGTGGATTGGTTGACAAGCAAGCCGCGAATCCTCCTGGTTTGTGATTCCCGCGAAAAAGCGGAGCAGATGTTGGCGCGGGCCGCCGCCTCCCATGAGATGGTTCTGGCGACCAACCCTCTTCGAGCATTGGCTCTTCTTTCGCGGGAACGTTTCGCCGGCGTGTATGTCTCCTCCGAATACTTGCAAGAGGCCCTGGAAATCGGCCGCCTCTTGCGAAATGAGCATATCCTGGAAGGCATGCCGGACGGTGTGGTCCTGCTGGACAGCGATAATTCCATCGTCTGGAGCAACGGTCGGCTGTGCGAATGGACTAATCGAGAAAGCGTCATCGGGGAAAACTTCTATACCGTGCTCAACAGTCCGGAGATATTAGGGCCGGATTTTTGTCCTTTCCGCACTGCCCTGACCACCGCACAAGCCACCAGCTCCACGCTCCGTAGCGGGGAGAATCGCTACTACCATGTGCATGCCGCGCCCTTGTATGAAGGAAGCGAACCGCTGCGATATTTGGTGGTTACCATTCGCGACGTAACCGCCGAGGTGCAGCAACAGCAAAAGATGGCGGCTATTCACCAGGCAGGCATGGAGCTGGCTGATCTTTCGCCCGCCGAAATCGCGCACATGGCGGTCCAGGACCGAATTGAACTGTTGAAATCGAACATTTTGCATTTCACCCGCGATGTGCTCAATTTCAAGGTGGTGGAAATCCGCCTGCTGGACGAAAAGACCGGCCGGCTGGACCCCTTGCTTTCCAGTGGGATGGATGCGCACGAAGCCGCACCGGTATTGTATGCCAAGCCGCAAGGCAACGGAGTAACAGGCTTCGTGGCGGCCACCGGCAAGAGCTACCTGTGCGAAGATACGGAAACCGACCCGCTCTATCTTCCGGGCGCGAAAGGCGCCAAAAGTTCGCTGACCGTCCCTTTGTTGCTGCACGAAAAAGTCATCGGCACATTCAATGTGGAGAGCCCGGAACCGCGGGCGTTTACGGAAAACGATCTTCAGTTTTTGGAGATTTTCTGCCGCGACGTGGCCGCCGCCCTGAACACGCTGGAACTGTTGGCGGTGGAAAAAGCCACGTCCGCCGCGGAGAGCGTCGAGGCCATCCACAGCGCCGTAGCCTTGCCGGTGGATGAAATCCTGAATGACGCGGTAAACGTCATGGAACGCTATATCGGCCACGAGCCGGAAGTGGTCGATCGGCTCCAGCGGATCTTGCGGAACGCGCGGGATATAAAGCAAGTCATCCAAAAAGTGGGTCAGCAAATGGCCCCCACCGAAGCCCTGCCGCCCACAAAGCAGGTCGAAGAGCGGCCGGCGCTTCGTGGTCGGCGTATTCTCGTGGTTGATGCCGACGAGAACGTGCGCATCGCCGCCCACAATCTTCTCGAACGTTACGGCTGCGTCGTGGAAACCGCGCATGACGGCGCTGAGGCGCTGTCGATGATTCGCGCGCTAAGCAACGAAGAATACGACGCCGTAATCGCCGATATTCGCTTGCCGGATATGACCGGATATGAGTTCTTTCTTAAATTACAAGAGTGTTTGGGATTCGCGCCCTTGATATTGATGACTGCTTTCGGCTGGGACCCGAGCCACTCGATCGTCAAAGCACGACAAGCCGGCCTGAAGGCCGTTCTCTACAAGCCGTTCCGCCTGGACCAACTGCTGGCCGCGGTGGAACAGGTGCTGAGCACGCCGCGACCGGTTCCGCAAAACTAGGGCCGCTTTGCTGACTCTCGTTTGGGCTTCATGCTACCGCCCAGATGTTGTATAGCCTGATGGGGAACAGCCCTTCTTAGTTGCCGACTGCTAACATTAGGAATAACAATTCGAGAATTTTACAGGTCAGAAGTATGTTATTCTTGGCAAATGGCGTAGAATAGGGTATTTGTTTATTGCCCTTGAATGTTTTTATCTACTAAGATTGTATGATTACACCGATTCTGCCTATTGTAGTGGGTGAAGTTTAGTAATAATTCGGGCGAAAAATGTTGAGGTAACATTGGTTCTCCAGAAGCCGGTCGGGCAGGCTCAGCAATACAATCGATCCAAAAGGAACAGAGCGTGAAAATCTTTTTTGCCACAAGTGAGGCCGTGCCGTTCGCCAAGACAGGCGGGCTGGGTGATGTTTGCGGCGCTTTGCCCGTCGAGCTTGCTCGCCTCGGACACGAAGTCGCCGTCATCCTGCCGGCTTATCGGCAAGTGCATTTATGCGGGCAGCCGATCGAACGTTTAGGGATTGACTTTATCGTGCCGATCGGGAGCAAAACGGTCGTCGGCCATTTGTTGCGCAGCTCCATGCCTGAAATGTCCGTCCCCGTCTATCTCGTTGAACAGAATCAGTATTTCGACCGCGACCAGCTCTACAGCGTGGACGGCAAGGATTACCCCGACAATTGCGAACGGTTCGTATTTTTCTCGCGGGCGGTGCTGGAAGCGATTCGGCTGCTGGATTTGGAGGTGGACCTTTTGCACGTCAACGATTGGCAGACCTCGCTTGTGTCCGCCTATTTGAAAATCGAATATCAAAACGTGCCGCGCTATCAAAACATCGCTTGCCTCTTGACAATCCACAACCTTTCCTATCAAGGCAAGTTCTGGCACTGGGATATGTTGCTGACAGGCTTGGATTGGAAGTATTTCAATTGGCGGCAGATGGAGTTCCACGGCGAGTTGAATTTGTTGAAAACCGGCATCGTTTTCGCCGACGCCATCAACACCGTCAGCCCTCGTTATGCTCAAGAAATTCAGAGCAGTCCTTTAGGCTGCGGACTGGAAGGCGTATTGCAACATCGCCGCGATGTGCTCACCGGCATCCTCAACGGCATCGATCCCCAGGAGTGGAACCCGGCGACTGATCCTCACTTGCCGGCCAATTATGATGTCGGCAACGTATTTCAGGTCAAACCGATCTGCAAAGCGGCCCTGCAAAAAGAATTGGGACTGCCTTGCGAAGCGGCGATTCCGCTGGTGGGCATGATCGGGCGGCTCACTCAACAAAAGGGCTTCGATCTGCTTCTGGAAGTGCTGCCGCGCTGGTTACAGGAGAGCGAAGTGCAATGGGTGATTCTGGGCATGGGCCAGCCGGAATATCACAAAGCCCTGACTGCCCTGGCAGAGCGGTTTCCCCGCAAACTGGTCTTGCGGCTGGAGTTTTCCAATCCTTTGGCCCATCGGATTGAAGCCGGCGCCGACATGTTTCTCATGCCGAGCCGTTTCGAGCCATGCGGTTTGAATCAGTTTTACAGTCTGCGCTACGGCTGCGTTCCGGTGGTGCGGTTCACCGGTGGCCTGGCCGATACGATCGTAGCCTTCAAGCCGCAAGCCCCCAACATCGCGGCCACAGGCTTTGTCTTCGAGGACTACAGCGCCATGGCCTTGAACTATGCTTTGCAACAGGCTGTGGATACCTACCACCGGCCGGAGGTTTGGCGGCAGTTAATCGAAACCGGCATGAAGCAGGACTGGTCCTGGTCCCGCAGCGCCAAAGAATACGTGGAACTTTATCGCAAAATGATCGAACGCAGGCAGAACGCCGGCGGGCAAAGTCCCGGTATAATGTAATCAATTGATTTCCATTTCTTCGTAAAAGGTGAAGGAGCGCCATGCACGAAGTTTCAATAGCCTTTCTCTGGCATCAGCATCAGCCCTACTATCCCGACGATGTGGACGGCGAGAACCTTATGCCCTGGGTGCGTCTGCACGCCACGAAGGATTATTGGGGTATGGCGATGCTACTGAAGGAAACGCCGGAGTTTCGCGCCACTATCAATCTCGTCCCCAGTCTGCTCCAGCAATTGACCGCCTATGCCGAAGGCAAACAGCAGGATCGACACTTGCGGATTTCTTCGCTGCCGGTCGATGGGCTGAGTGAAGAAGACCTTTACTTTCTGCTGGATAACTTCTTCATGGTCCACCCGGACCAGATGATTCGTCCCTTTCCCCGTTATTTCGAATTGTATAAGAAACGGGGATTCGGCGTCGATTCGGCGGAAAAAGCGCGGAAACGCTTCTCCAAGAAAGACCTGCTGGACTTGCAATGCTGGTGGAACCTGGTGTGGATTCATCCGCTGGCCTTCGAGCAGGATACGGAACTGGCCGAGTTTCGGAAGAAGGGTCGGGGCTGGACCGAAAAAGAGAAACAATGGTTCCTCGATAAGCAGATGGCTCTGCTCCGGCAGGTGATTCCGTTGCATCGTGAATTGTCGGAGCGCGGCCAGGTGGAGCTGAGCACCACGCCGTTCTATCATCCCATCTTGCCCTTATTGTGGGATAAACGCCTGGCGCGACGGGCTATGCCCAATGTCGCCCTGCCCAAGAACCTCGACGGCTATCCCGATGATGCGCGGGAGCATGTGCGCCGTGCGGTGGATTATCACGAGCGCATCTTCGGCCAGAAACCACGGGGAATGTGGCCCTCGGAAGGGTCCGTTTGTCAGGGCGTTATTCCCCTGATTGCCGAAAACGGCATCCAGTGGATCGCCACGGATGAGGAAATCCTTTCCTGCTCGACCGACAACTGGGTTTCGCGGGACGCGAACGGCTACCTGCGTAACCCCGAAATGCTCTATCGGCCCTGGCGCGTGGAAGAGCAAGGCCGCAGCCTGCAAATCGTCTTCCGCGACCATGCGATGAGCGATCAAATCGGCTTTCACTATTATCGCTACGCGGCGGAACACGCCGTAAACGACTTCATCAGCAAATTGGAGGCCATCGGGAACGCCACGCATGGCAACGCCGGCCACCGACCTACGCTGGTGAGCATCATTCTGGACGGGGAAAATTGCTGGGAGTACTATCCAAACTCGGGCGTGGATTTTCTCCGCGGCTTGTATCGCCGCATCGTACAGCATCCCAAAATCAAGCCGGTCCGCCTCTCCGACTATCTCGCCCAATATCCCGCAACGGATAAATTGGGCCATCTCTTCCCGGGTAGCTGGATACAGCACAACTTCGGCATCTGGATCGGTCATCCGGAGTGTAATCGGGCGTGGGATTTGCTGCACGAGACGCGCCAACGCCTCATTTCCCTCACCGCCCGAAAATCCCGCCCTGCCGATAATGTCGCCCGGGCCTGGCAGGAATTGTTCATTGCCGAAGGCAGCGACTGGTTCTGGTGGTTCGGCGACAGCCACAGCGGCGCGCAAGACAGCCTTTTCGACCGGCTTTTCCGCAAGCATTTGCAGAACGTCTATGTTCTGCTGAACGAGTTGCCGCCGCCGGAGCTTGCGCGGCCGATTCGTCAGGGAGTGCGCCACTCGCAATTGCACGCCGCGCCGACCGGCTTGTTGCGCATCAAGGTGGACGGACGCCGAACCTATTTCGAATGGATTAACGCCGGACATTTTCGATGTGGGCACGGACGCGGCGCAATGAGCATAGCGACTCCCGGCTACATCAGCGACCTTTACTTCGGCTTCGACACGGAACAATTATTCCTCCGGCTGGACGCCCGCGGTGGTCCCTTCCGTGAACAATTGGCCGAAGTTCCTTCCCTGCGCGTGGTCTTTCTCCAACCGGAAGGCTTCGAAATACTGGTGCTCCAGCCCAGCCGGAAAAACCCGGAAGCACAGCTCTGGCGACGCGGCGCAGCCGTCAGCGGCAGCCACGCCAAAGCTGCGGCGGATCAGCTTTTCGAGCTGGCCGTACCCTTCCGCAGTCTCGGACGTAAAACCGGCGAAACCGTGCAATTCTACGTGGAACTGTTGAAGGACAAACAGTCCATCGAACGCATTCCTCACGAAGGCATCATTGAAACCACGGTTCCTTCGGCCGACTACGAACTGCTGATGTGGCAAGCCTGAGATAGAACTACGATGTCAAGCAGCCGGGTCCGGCTCCGCTAATTGAACAGCACGCCGGCATAGCCCACGACACGTTCTTTCGGTCCTCCGGCATCGGCGCTGGTGGCATAGCCGACGATTTCGCAGCGCTTCAAACAGCCCAGCCAGCGCAAGGCTTCCATCACCACGACACAAGGCGCCAGGCCGCACATGCTGATCCGATTACGCCGCACCGTTTCATATACTTGTTCAGGGTTGAGCGTGGCGATTGCATCCAGGGCCAGACGGTCCAGGTGTCGGGTCTGCACGTCGTCGGCGAAATGGTTCATGTCGCTGGAGATAATCAGCAGCGGCCGCTGAGGCAATTCTCGGAGCACCATCGACAGCCCGACCCCGAAACCGAGCAACTCGTGCAACGAGGCGTCGCCGACGACGACCCCGACGATGCGCATCTTCGGCGCCAGTCGAGCGAGGAGCGGCAAATGCACTTCGACGGCGTGTTCGTCGCGATGGGCCACGGAGTCCGGCTCCAGACCGCTTATGCCGCCGGCGAGCCGCTTGGCCAATTCATAGTCGGATTCCACCGTGCCGCCGGGAAATAACCACCGGCGATGCGGCGCCACGGCCCAGCGTGCGCCGTAAGGCCGGTGCTTCGGCGCAAAAATAATCGCACACTCCGGCATCTTCACCCGACTATACACCGCGGCCGCCAAAGAACCCGAATATATCCAACCGGCATGTGGCGCCAGCACACCCGCCCAGGGTTCCGGTTCGGCGGAAGAAACCGGCGCAAACATCTCGTCCAGCATGCGTTGGATTCCCTTCGGTGTGGCGGGATAAAAACCGCCGGCTACGGCCGGCAGTCGCTCGTCCTCGATCTCCACTTCGATATGGCCGTGAACCGCCTCGCCCTCGAAAACCTGTAACTCCACATCGTCGTCTTTCCAGGCGTCGATGGGCAAACCGGCCTTCAAGCAAACTTGCTGCAAAAAAGCCCTGGCGTCCAGATTATGTTCCACGGCCACGCCCGGCAGCAACAAGCCGCGTGCATGGCCGCGGGCGATTTGCAAACCATGCTTGCCGATCTCCACGGCCGCCACCCGCTCCTCGCCGCGCGCCTGAATCGGTCGCGGCCCCCATAACAACCATACGTCCACATCCAACTCATCCAATTCGGCGGAGGTAATGGGGGGGAAGCGGGGGTCGTCGGTCGCCGCCCGGTCCGCCGCACGATCCACGGCCTCGCTCAACGGCAAACTCGCCCCGATATGTCCGCAACATGAACGTAAGCGACCGCCGCGCTTCAAGGTAACAAAAGCCCCATAGACCGGAATATCCGCCGCCGGGCCGAGTAATTCACGGCAGGAAGGCGCCGGAGCGCGACGAACCGCGGCTGCCACGCGCCGGCAAGCCCCGCGAAAAAGCTGCTGTTTTTGCTCTTCACTGAGCTCCGGTCGTTGAGAGCTTCCACCCTTTTGCGGCGACGGGAAAGAGGCACAAGACATGTCCACCTCCTGCAATTTCATCAATCCAAAATGTATGCAAAACGCCGTATCCTTCAGAAGCAAGACCCTATTCTTGCTGGATGCTGACCGGCATGCGTCTTCCTCCCCATGTTCCGGCCTGTTCGTCGTAATGGCCTGCAATGGGTGTGTTACAAGCGACGCAACGGCCGCCGCGAATCTCAAAAGCCGTAATCGTGTATCCTTCGCGGCAAATCACCGCCTTGCCGCAGCCAGGACAGTAAGTATGCTGACGCAGCGGGTCGTAAACATTGCCGGTATAGACATAACGCAAACCGGCTTCGCGGGCGATGTCGTAGGCCGTCTGCAAAGTCGCCGGCGGCGTCGGCGGCCGGTCCGTCAATTTGAAGTCGGGATGAAACGCCGAAAAATGCAGCGGCACATCCGGCCCAAGCTCCTGCGCCACCCATTGACACATTTCCCGAATTTCTTTCGGCGCGTCGTTGGTTTGCGGAATAATCAAGTTGGTTATCTCTACCCACGTGCTGCTTTCGTGAACCAACCACGACAAAGTGTCGAGCACCGGCTGCAAACGACCGTTGCAATACTGCCGATAAAAATCGTCGGTAAATCCCTTCAGATCGACATTGGCGGCATCCATGAGCTGAAAGAAATCCTTTCGGGCATCGGCGGTGATGTAGCCGGAAGTAACGGCCACGGTCTTCACGCCCAGCTCACGACAGGCAGCGGCCGTGTCGATGGCGTATTCCGCCCAAACGATCGGATCGTTGTAGGTGAAGGCCGTGCTGCGACACCCCAGGCGTTTAGCGGCGGCGGCGATGGCTTTCGGTTCGGCCCGCTGGCAAGCAGCCTCCACATCGCGGCAGCGCGACATGGTCCAATTCTGACAGAAGATGCAGCCCAGGTTGCAGCCCGGCGTGCCGAACGACAGCACCGGCGTGCCGGGATAAAACTGATGCAGAGGCTTCTTCTCGATCGGGTCGATGCAAAAGCCGGTGCTACGGCCGTAGGTTGTGGAAACGATCTGACCGTCGCGATTCTCCCGCACAAAGCAAAAACCACGCTCGCCAGGCTTGAGCGCACAATGTCTTGGGCAAAGATCGCAAATCACACGCGCGCCGTCTTCAGACGGATGTTGCCACCTCATTGTTCCACCGCGATTCCTGGTCGCTTAATGCCGTTGAAAGAGAAGCCTTTCCAGCGAGGATATTATACTCGCCCCAAGCTAATTCAGCATATCACTTTTTCGGCATTCGGAAAATCAGCAGCAAGGGAAATTGTCGGTCGCCAACTTTCGGCCCAACCGACGCGCCTTCCGGACCACACGCGGGCTAAGCTCTACGTGCGGTTTGCGTGCAGGTTCGGCAGTTCGTGCAAACCTCAATGTGTTAGCGAATCGCTGGTTCCGCCTTTGCGATAGCCGGCGACGAGGGCCGCCATCTTTCGGCATCAAAGTTTGCCTCTCTGGAAAAAAGCTAGTTAAAAAATCGCCTCAGTTCGTCGAGCGCCGTCAGCAATTGAGTAATCATCTCGTCGGTATGCGCGGCAGTGAGGCTGATGCGCAGCCTGGCTTCGCCTTCCGGTACGGCGGGCGGTCGAACGACAGGCACAAACAAGCCCCGCCGCCGCAGTTCGCCCGAAAGCCGCAGCGCCTTTTCCGCCTCGCCCACGATGAGGGGGATAATCTGGCTCTCGGAAGGACCGATATTCCAGCCCTGTGCGGCGAGCGCTTCGCGTAACTTCCGTGCCTGCGCGAGCAAGGTCGTTCTTCGCCAGGGTTCGTCGCGGACTATATCCAGGGCCGCAAGCGACGCAGCAGCCGCGGCCGCCGGCAGCGCGGTGGAAAAGATATACGGGCGTGCGCGATTCACCAGCCAGGCGATTAGCTCTTGCTCGCCGGCGACAAAACCGCCGATGCCGCCCAGAGCTTTGCTGAGCGTACCGATACGAATATGGGGAAAATGTTCTATGCCCAAATGCTCGGCCGTCCCCCGCCCTTGCGCGCCGAAGACGCCGGTGGCATGGGCTTCATCCACGAGCAGCATGGCTTCGAAGCGCTCGGCCAGACAGGCCAGGTCTCCAAGCGGCGCCAGATCGCCGTCCATGCTGAACAGCCCATCGGTTACAATCAGCCGCCGCCGGTAACGAGTCGCTTTCAGAAGAAGTTTTTCGAGCCGGCGGCAATCGGCGTGCGGATAGCTGCGGACATCCGCCCGCGACAGCCGACACCCGTCCCACAAACTGGCGTGATTTTTCTCATCGCAGAAGACCACATCGCCCGGGCCGACCAGCGCGGCAATCGTGCCGGAGTTTGCCGCGAAGCCGGAAGAAAAGAGCAGCGCCGCCGGTCGGCCCTCGAATTCGGCCAACTTTTCTTCCAGCCGGCGATGAAGCACGGCATGACCGCAGATCAGCGGACTGGAACCGCTTCCCCAGCCCTCGCCGGCGACTGCTTCCACCACGGCTGCCGTCAGCCGGGGGTCGGCAGCGAGGCCGAGATAGTCATTTGAGCCGAAATTAAGCAGCTCTTGCCCATCCAGAACAATCCGTGCGGCTTGCGGCCCTTCACGGTGGGAAAGCTTACGGCGCAGATGTTCACTCTCCAGCGTGCTTAAGGCTTCGGGAATCCATTTCCAGGCCTGCATCCTAAACTGCCGCAATCCGTAGTTGCGACCTCGGAGGTCGATTATGAGGAAACTTCCTTTACGAGCACACGGTTGCCGTGAACTTCGACTACTTCCACCGTCGCGCCGCGGCTGATAACTTCGCCGTCGGCAAGCACATCCACGAGGAGGTCGTCGAAACGGGCTTTTCCGCTGGGAGTAAGTTGCGTGGTGGTTACGCCCCGCTTGCCTAGCAGGTCCTGCAATTGCACGAGCATTTCGCGGCGGCGAATCGTTTCGGCCTCCTCGGCGGAAGGCGGAGCCAGCATGATGTTGCCCAACACCCGTGAACGCGGCAGGCGCCGCCGCAGCCACACGGCGACCACCACCAACCCGACCACCGCGACGGCAATCGACAACAATGAGGTCTGCAATTGATTGAACTGATATTCATTTCTGGGCCAGATAAAAGTTTGACTGGCCAGAATCAACGAAGCCAACACCAACGCCCCGCCGCCCAGGCCGAAGATACCGAAGCCGGGCAGTACGAACAATTCCAACAAGAGGCAGGAAATGCCGGCGACAAAAAGCGTAACCTCCAGCCAGCCGGCGGTGCCGCCCAGGTATCGGCTCCAAAAGAACAGCAGGAAACAAACCGCAGCCACGAAGCCGCCGATTCCTATGCCCGGTGAATGCAATTCGATGTAGAGCGCCGCACCGCCGACAAGCAACAACAAAACGGCGAGACCAGGCGAGGCGAGAGCTTGTATCAAAAAATCGGCCCAACCAGGCTCGACCAAATGCGGGTCGTTCTCCAAACCATAGTACTGCTTGAACTCGCTGAAATTTTTAACCAGTCGGTTAACCAAATGATATTGTTCGGCCTGGACGCCGGTGAGCTTCAGCGGCACGCCGGGCGTGGTAATCAAAGCCTCTTTTTTCCAGGCGTCCTTGTCCGCTTGTTCGTTAAGCTCTTCGTCGGAAAAATATTCCGCCTCGCCGAGCCGCGTTACCCGAAATACATTCAATTTCGGGTCCAGCAGGGCCGCCATCAGAGACCAGGAGCGACCTTTGCGAGGGGCCAGCTCCTTGCGAATTACCTGGAGGGCGTCGCGGATGTCGCGGTCAGAGGGTTGCTCCGCCCCCGAACCGCCCAATATCGCCTGTGGATGCATCACCACATGATCGCAGGCCAGGGCCACCAGCGCGGCGTCGGCCCGCGCTTCGTGAGGAATATAAGCCACGGTTCGGACTCTGCCAGGCTCCAGCGAAAAGGCCAGGAAGTTCGCCAGCCCCACGGCATCGACCAATGAGCCGCCGGCGCTCTCAATCCACAGGCAGATAAAGTTGACATCGTGTTCGCGGATTTGATCTTCGATCATGCGTTGCACGCGACTCACGACATCCGACCGAATCGGCCCTTTCAAGTCCACACGAATCGGCCGCCAACCGCCTTCCAGTGAAGGATCGTCGGCAACCTGAGTGGGCGGCAAACCCAAAGCCTTGAGCACTTCCCGCCGATCCACCGCCAGGTAAGTCGCCAGGCCCAGGCGTCGGGCGTCGCGGGCGGAAAACGAACATGCTTCTCCGGCACGCTTGAGCACGACGGAGCTTCTTATCGTGTGCTTCTGCTTCAACGCCTCCAATTCCTCCGGCGTCAACAGCGTCTTTTGCAGAGCGTCGGTTTCCACCTGCAATAATTCCATCGTCGGGTCGAGCAGGGCCAACGCCGCCGGCACAGGCACGGTCAATCGCCGACCCGCTATCTCTGCATAAGCGCTGCGCAAAGTAGGCGTTACGGTTTTTTCATCGCCGGCCGGGCCCAGCACAGCCTCAGGCGACATGATTATTTCTTGACAAGCGATAATCGGCAGCACGGCGTGACCTATTACGGGCTGGGGCAGGTAGGCCACCGTCCGCACGCCCGCAAGTTCGTCACCGGAGATATACTTGGCCAGGTCGTATGAAGCGCTGAAATCGCTGCCCTGGCTGAACTCTTTTTGGCCGCGAGGCACATCGAAGGAAAAAATCAACGTCAAACGATGTTTTTCACGCTGCGCCTGTTCCACCGCTCGCCGCGCCATGCGTCGTGTGCGCTCGAAGGTCCGCAAAGTCAGCGGCAGCTCCACATGAATAAATCGCCCGACTTGCACCGGGTGCGCGGCTTCCTCGGCCGCAGGTAATGTCGAGGACCACACCGGCGGCAGAAGAAAGACGATTGCCGACCCGACGACCCAAAAGCAGTTGCGGACGATGGAAAAAGCAGCCGCCGGCCGCAAAAGCGGATATCTTTCGACAAGCCGGAGATGGGAGTGTGAATCAACCACTGGCAATCCGCCTTCAACTTCGTCGGCCTTGCCCGACGCCTCGACTAACAGCCATCCACTATTGAGATTATAGATTGCCTGCTTTTCTCGTCAATTCTGGGGAAAAGCCGAAAGGCGAGCGTCGGCGAACAACCCATAGAAAGCCGGACGCGGAAAGAAACCGCTCGCATCCCTGAGGATTTTGTCAGCGGCGCGGCAAGTTCGACGCCCCGCCGGTTTGCGTGGCCGGCGGCTCTTCGACAATTTTTTTCCAACCCAACGGCGTAAACGGCCGGAAAGGATTCCCGCGGAAAAGCTGCAAAGGATCGTTTACCACAATGTCGTAAAACTGATAGACCGTGTAATCCTTCCCGTTTGGCTGTACCAGCCGCAAAGCATAGGGCAACATGCCCTGGATGGTGATGATGAACTGAGCACGCTGAAAGTTGGCGGCGTCCCGTTGAAAGCGCGGATACGCTTCCAGCCAAATCTGATCCTTTACGTCCGGCGGCGTGATGAGGCGGATAAAATATCGTTGTTTAAGCTTCTCTGCCTCGGCGCCGAAAATGAACGGCAGCGGCGTATCAGCAATTGCTTTGCCTTGCAATTCCGGCGGCAGTTTGTGCTCGATCAATTGTTTTTTCGCCGGCGCAAACTCGAACACCGACTTTCCATCGCAAATCCAATGCTCCGCACGCGAATCGTCGATCGGCACTTCCTTGCCGTCCTTTTCGGTGGTTTCTACGCGAAATAGGCCGCGATCCGGGGCGGCATATTTGATTACGCCCAACTCGATATACTTCGCCTGATTAGGCGGACCGAAAACCACGTCGTAAATCCACCGCTTGAAACGGCAATCGAACGTTTTGATTTCCCGACTCTGTTGTTCCCAGAGATTCAGCACCCGTTCCACCTGAGCTTCCTCATGCGGCGAGAGTTGAAAGGGCGGACGCGGCGCAGCTTCCGCCGGCGCGGCAGACGGCGGCTGACCACGGGGCACGAGCGTGGGCAATTGCGGTCGTACAGGCTGATCCGGCTCAACTCCGTTTTGACCAGGTGTTTTTTCCCGCAAAGGGTTCTGCCCTAATGCCGCCTTCGTGGTTATTACGCCTAGCAGTAATAGGCAAAACAACAATAATTTCGCAGGGCGAAGCATCCTTTTCCTCCCCAAAAGGTTACTTACGGCTTTACCCCACCTTTCGGCAGGTTAATTTGCAGCAATGATTCTAGTCGCAAACCGGCAATTATGCCAATGGCAATGTGCAGCCGAAAAGAAGCATTGAAAATGGGCAAAATAGCCGCGATAAGGGAAAGGGATCACGGCTGTTACGCAGGATTAGCAAATTATGGAATAAACCAGCAGGTTAATTTCTTCTTCGTCCGCCGACCTGCCGTCGCTGTGGAGGAAACGACCATCAAATGAGCGGGCCGGAAAGCCTTCCGCAAACAGCGCGGCCGACGGTGCGCATTGCAGAAACATGCCCGCTGCCCAGACGATGGCAAGGAAAAAATGACGAACGGGAGCGGCTTTTAGTTTTTCGCACGTCGGAAACGTTTTCCAGCCCAACAGGTGATTAACGCCACAAGAACCACAAGCGGTATCAGAATTGCAAGCCACGGAGCCAGAGCCACAGCCCCGATGGAAACGTTTTGCGCCGTGAGCACAAGCATATCAAGCGAGGATTTCCATGCTCGTCGCAGTCGCAAGGGATAGGTGGTTGTATCCTCCGGAGTGTATTGTTTGGCTTCGTAAACTTCCAGGTGGATTGTGCTCAAGGAGGTAAGCTCACTCAGCACGCGCAGCCGGCCTTCGAGCTGTTCCACTTCGCCCCGGACGCGGAACAGTTCCTTTTCCGCGGCCAAGATTTCCTCTAGCTTACCGGGGGCTTCCTCCAAGAGTTTCAGCAAGCGGGCTTCCTCTTGCTTTTTGTTTCGTATTCGGGCGTCCACGTCGTAATATTCTTCAGTAACATCTTTGGACTCGGAACTGATGCGGCGGATTTCGCCCAATGCTCTAGCGCGTACCAGGGCCGCTTCGTAGTGTTCGACCGGAACGCGGATCGTCCATTCGCCGCTGCGGGGACTGCCCGGCGCGCCGAAGATGGTCGCAGATGACACATAGCCGCCGAACTCTTTGGCCAGGGCTTCGATTTGCATGGGCAGGGGGTTAAAGTCTTCAACAGTCAGTTCGATCGTGGCGGTGTAGATAAGTTTACGGCTGAGGCCGGCGGTTTCTATGACCTTCGTTGCTTCAACACCCGATAGAAACTTATCATCACCAGGAAGAAGAGATTCTTGTTCTGCGGGGGCCATCTCCGGCGCCATTTTTGCCCTCGATAGCGCGGCCATTCTCCTGGCCGCCTCTCGCGCCGGTTGAACGGCAGGCAGGAGCAGCGCAATCAATATCCCGAGAATAACAACAATCGCCAGCCCTGCCAAAAGATTGATTTTTACACCGCCCCGAATGTTTTTGGTCGAGTGGAACTTGCGCATCATATATCATCTGCTTTCTCGAAAAAGCGGACCGGAAAAGGTAAATACAAGCTCAGTATACTTAACGGCCTCCGGTTGTCCAGCACTGTACCTGCGGCCAATCGTCCGGTTGCAAAAATCTCAAAAATCAGGCAAGATGTTTATTTGAATATGTGGAACAAACAGAACCTGTTTTTCCTCTATTGACGCCCAACTACGGCGAGGGGTGAAATGCTCGATAAGCAATTTCTTTCAATTCTTGTTTGCCCGGAAGACCGTTCTCCGCTGACGCTCGCCGAGAATGAGCTGGTTGACAAGGTGAATCGGGCGATTGTCTCCGGTCGGGCGAAGGACCGCCGTGGCCGCACCGTAAGCGAACCCATCGACGGCGGTCTGCTGCGCGGCGATGGGCGGCTGCTCTATCCTATCCGCGACGATATACCCATCCTCCTGGTGGACGAAGCCATTTCTTTGCCGCTCGAAGAATAGCCGGTCGGTATGGTGTTTCCTGCCGAAACTGAAAGACGGTCGAACTTATCGGCTTCCAACGCAGTAAAATCAGGGTTGACTCGCCTGCCACGAATAAGAGATACTCTTCGAGCACTTTGGGATGAGCAAGGGCCTGAGTTTTCGCTGCTTCTTCACGAGCAGAGCAACTTTTTCCAAAGGAAAGCGGATGAGAAAATCGCCGGTCAAAGTTGCGGAGAAAGTCCGTCGCAGCGATCTGGATTATTCTTCGACCGGCCTGCCGGTGTGGCAGCTCCAGCGGGTGCGCGCGATTGGGGAGGCGACGGCGCGCAAGTTTACGACAACGCTTTCCTCCTTGTGCGAGGAAACTGTGGAAACGATCGTCGTTGAAGCAGCCCACTTGCCCTACGGCGCCTTGCTTGCCCAACTGGGGACGCCGACTTTTTTCTGTTTGCTTCGCGCCGAAGCGATGCGCGAACGCTTGATGCTGGACATCCAGCCGGCGATTTTGGAAGTGATGCTCGATCGGATGCTCGGCGGCGTAGGTGTGGCCGAGAAGCATTTAGCCCGCCGGACGCTGACGGAAATCGAAGCCGCTTTGGCCGCCCGCCTTGCCCGCCGCCTCGCTAAACAACTCGAACAAACCTGGCAAAAACTCATCGCAGGAACTCTTACCATCGAGCAAATCACCGACGAACCGCGACTGCTCAGGGCCTTGCCCGCCGACGAAGCGATGGCGGCGATAGTATTTCAAACGACGCTTTGCAATCAGGTGGGCGAGATGCGTTTCGCCTTGCCCTGCCGGATGTTGCAGCAGCCGCCGGATTCCCTATCCGGCAGCGACGCTCCATGCACGGCAAAACCGGTAGCCGAGGCTGTCGTGGAATTGCCGCTTTTGCCGCCTGTTACGATGCTTGTGATTCCCCCTGCTTCACAGCCTGTCGCCGGCTTGCAGTCTGCTTCGATCATCGCCTGAAACTTTTCCGCACCGTGTGGTTGCGCGGGGGAAGTATTTTGCTGCCGCTGGATGGTTTTTTTCTGAAGCTTATGCTATGCTTACAAGCCGGCTTGTTTTTCCCGGCTCTGCTTTTTTTGTTGCGGGCGAGCACTTTCATAAATCTTACATGGAAAAGGAGAACCCTAATGAAACGCTGGTATGGTGTTTTGTCGGTCTGCTTAATTCTCTTCGCTCTGACGGCCTCGGCCCAGGTAGGCGCCAAATCGAAAGCCGACCCGCGATTGCGCAAGGCCCTGGATGAGTCACAACTAAAATACGCCGAAACGCCGGAAGGCGACTTCAAACTGCTCTTCAACCTCGAGGACGATCGCACCCAACTGGTATTCGTGGAATCCAACACGGAGACGATGGGCATTATCGAGGTCCGCGAAGTCTGGTCCATCGGCTGGAAAGGAAAAGAAGCGCCCTCGGCGGAAGTAGCCAACAAGCTGCTCCTCGATAATCACCGAAAGAAGGTCGGCGCCTGGGAGCTGGTCAAGACGGATGACACCTACTATGCCGTCTTCAACGTCAAAGTTTCCGCCGATTGCGGCGCCGAGGCGCTGAAGTCCATAATTGTCGGCGTCGCCCAAACCGCCGATGAAATGGAAAAGGAATTGCTTGAGAGCGATGAGTACTGAGCCGATGATCCCTTAATTCGGCCAAAGGCGGCCCAACCTATCGTGCAAGAAGGCCGCCCAGGTCAGGTCCACATCTGCCGGTCCAACAAGCGATAGTTAATTGCTTCGCTTAGATGTGCGGGGCGGATAAGCTCGCTTCCTTCCATGTCGGCGATGGTCCGTGCCACGCGAAGCACTTTATCGTGCGCGCGAGCGGAAAGAGCCAGCTCGCTCATCGCCGCCTTGAGCAAGCTCTGACATGTTTCGTCGAGGCGGCAGAACTCGCGGGTTTGGCGGTGCGTCATATCGGCGTTATAACGGGTTTTGCCGCCTTGGAATCGTTTGCTTTGCACCGCCCGCGCAGCCGCGACCACTTCGCGCAAAACCGCACTGGGAACGCCGTCGCTACGGGCGGCAAGCTCGCGGAAGGGAACCGCCGGCACTTCAATGTGAATATCGATGCGGTCCAGCAACGGGCCGCTGATCTTCGACATATAGCGCTCGATCTGCGGCGGCGTGCAATGACAATCCCGTCGCGGGTCGCCCCGATAGCCGCAAGGACAAGGGTTCAACGCCGCAATCAGCATGATGTTGGCCGGAAACGTCGTGCTGCTCTGCGCGCGAGCAATGGTTACGGTGCCGTCCTCCAGCGGCTGGCGCAGCACTTCCAACGTGGAACGATTGAACTCCGGCAACTCGTCGAGAAACAACACGCCGTTATGCGCGAGGCTGATTTCGCCGGGCATGGGCACAGAGCCGCCGCCCACCAACCCGGCGTTGCTGATCGTGTGATGGGGCGCGCGAAACGGCCGCACAGTCAACAAGGGCTGCCCCGGCTTCAAGCGACCGACCGCGCTATAGATGCGCGTGGTTTCAATGGATTCGGCGGGCGTCAGTTCGGGCAAAATGGTGGGCACACGTTTGGCGAGCATCGTTTTGCCCGACCCCGGCGGGCCGACCATCAGGATATTATGTCCGCCGGCCGCCGCCACGCATAAAGCCCTTTTGACCGTCTCCTGGCCGCGCACGTCGGCGAAGTCCACGTCGTACTCGGCCGGTTTGCTGAACCATTCCTCCAGGCACGGCGGCTGCGGTTCGATTTCGATCCGCCCGCACAGAAACGCCGCACTCTGCGCCAGGCTGGAAACGGGGATGACTTCGATGCCTTCAACAACCGCCGCTTCGGCGGCGCTCGCCGCCGGCACAAGCATGCCGCGCATCTCCGCTTGCTCATTCAATGCCAGGGCCATGGACAAGGCGCCGCGCGTGGGCCGCGTGGAGCCGTCGAGAGCCAGCTCGCCGACCACCGCATATTGCGCCAATCGTTCAGCCGCAAGCTGACCGCTGCCTACGAGAACGCCCAACGCGATCGGCAGATCGAAAGAGGCGGCGTCTTTAGGCAGATCGGCCGGAGCCAGATTGATGACCACACGATTCGGCGACCGCTCGAAGCCGGAATTGACGATCGCCCTTTCCACACGATGTGTGCTTTCTTTAACGGCGGCTTCAGGCAGGCCGACAAGAACGGTTTTCGGCAGCCCCACCGGCGAAATATCCACTTCGACCTCGACCGGCACGGCGTCGATTCCCAGCAGAGAAAAAGTCTTCAGCTTGGCCAGCATCCCCCGGTTTACTCCGTGATACGCGATTGCCAGCCGGGATTTTATCCAGGCGGACGGTTTTTTGTAAGCCCCTCAGGCCGGGAATTGTCGGGCGGAAAAGCTTCGGCGGCTTCCAAAGCATCAAAGTTCATTTACGCGGATGGCAGGCCAGCGAAAGCAAATAGCCGCCGCCGGCCGCAAGCACGATGGTCGCTCCGCTGGGCAAGTCGCCGGCGTAGCTCGCCGCCAGCCCGACGCCGACGTAAACCATCGAGAACACCGCCGCCAAACACATCATCTGCCACAGGCGCCGCGCAAACCGACCGGCCGTAGCCGCCGGCAAGGTAATCAAGGCAATCACCAACACCACGCCCACCATCCGTACCAGCAACACTACGGTCAACGCCGTCAATCCGAGAAGCAGGAAGTAATAGAGTTTGACTCTTAGCCCACGCAACGCGGCAAACTCTTCGTCAAAACAGACCGCCAACAATTGGGGATAAAGGAGAACGCTCAATCCCACAACCAGCACATCCAGCGCGGAGACCAGCCACAAATCGCCGGCGGAAATCAGCAGAATATCGCCGAAAAGGTAGCTCATGGGATCGACGAAAGCCGGCGTTCGGGCGAAAAACAACAACCCGATGGACATGCCGATTACCCACACGGCGCTTATGATGGTGTCTTCGCGGTTTTGCCGGCGCAGCGTAGCCGTGCCGATAATCAGCGCCGCCAGCAACGCCGCCGCCAGGCCGCCGAAGATAGGACTGCACCAGGAGTAATTCCAGGCAGCTTGGAGATAGACTGCGACCCCGATTCCGCCCAGCACACAATGGGCAATCGCTGCGGCGATGTAGGTAATCCGCCGCGCCACGACGTAAGAACCGACCACGCCCGTGGCAATGCTCGCCAGCAATCCCATCAATAGGGCATACCGCACAAAAGCGATGTCTTTCAAGGCGAAAAGGAAATCCATTATGAATTATCCCGCGGCGTCAATAACTCGCCATGCCGTACCAGCCGGACCTGCTCGCCATAGACGGCCTCGATGGCTTCCGGTGTCAGTCGGCTGAGAGGATGAACCAGCACCCGGCGATTCACACAGATTACGCTTTTGACAATCGTGGAAACGAAGCCGAGATCGTGCGAGACCAGGAGAATCGTCATTCTACGGCTCAATTCGTCGAGCAATTGCAGAAGCCGGGTTTCAGCGATGGTGTCAACGTTCGAGGTCGGTTCATCGAGAATGAGCAGCTCCGGCTGAGAGCAGAGCGCGCGGGCGATAAGCACCCGTTGACGTTGCCCGCCCGATAGCGCGCCGAACGGCATGCGTTGAAAATCCTTCATGCCCAACCATTCCAGAGCTTCGAGAGCCGCGCGGCGGTCCGTCTGATTGGGCCACCCCCAGCGACCGCCACCGAGCCGGCCCAGCAATGTAACATCCAACACGCTTAGCGGAAAATGCAAGTCGTACTGAAGATGTTGCGGCATATAGCCTACCCGAAGCCGACCGGCCTGCGGCGGCAAACCGAACAGCCGGATTTCGCCGCGATTGGGCTTCAACAGTCCCAGTATCAACTTGACCAATGTCGTCTTCCCGCCGCCGTTAGGGCCGATCATGCAGGCCGTTTGCCGCGCAGGGATGGTCAGACTGACATCCTCGATGACCATCGCTTCTCCATAGGAGAAGGAAACGTCGCGGAGCATGATTACCGGCTCTTCGCTCATGGCTCTCGAAACGCCTCCTCAAGCTTCGTGGCGATCTCTTCGATTTCCGCCGGCACGTCGTGCTTCAACCCGTCGAGCAACACCACCCGACCGCCGACCGCTTCGGCTACACTACGGACGTGGTGAGCGTCGAAGCGCGGCTGAATGAAAATCGTCTTTACGCCCTCCTTCTGAGCCTGCTCCACTAAGGCGCGCAGTTGTTGCGGCGTCGGAGATCGGCCGCCGACCTGAATGGCAGCTTCCTTCAGCCCGTAAGCGTCGGCGAAGTAGCCGAAGCCTGGATGATATACATAAAAAGTCCGTCCGCGATACGGCGCCAACTTCTGCTCCACCCGCCGATGCACCATGTCGATGTCCTTCAGCAAGGCGGCCTGATTGCGGCGATATTCACCCGCATGGGGCGAATCGATGCGGCAAAACGCCTCCGTGACGCTTTCCGCAAGCTTCTTCAGCAGCGGCGGCGCGAGCCAGACATGCGGGTCAATCGCAGCCGCAGACTCCTCTTCCACTGGGTGATGATCGTCGCCGGCTTGGTCCAGGCGGCGTTTTTCGACGCCCTCGGTAATGTCCACCACCAGCGGGCCGCGGCCGTGTTTGGCGATTTTGGCCGCCAGCACGTCCTCGAACGGCAACCCCATCTTTAAGAACACCGCCGCCTGATGCAACTTCAAGACCTGTTGGGGGGTAGGTTGAAACGTGTGCGGTTCCCGACCTGGCGGAAGCAGCACTCCGACTGAAACTCTTTCGCCCCCGATACGTTCCGCCAGGTACGCCGCCGGAGGAATGCCGGCGAACACACGCAACCGGTTATCGCCAGGCTTGGCGGTAGGCGAGATATTGCAGCCGAAAAACAACAAACATCCCGCCGCCCAATAGGCGATGATGCGAACTCTACGGCGAACGCCAACCGCACAGTTCAGTCCCTCGGCATGCATCGACTATCGTCCCTTTCCTATTTTCTTCTGCCTTTCGAGCGGGCGGCGTGCGGCGTTTTCTGCGGCCCGGCTGAGCATACTAAATGAATCGCATGACAATCGTCGCACTCCGCCACGCCATGATGAAGGGCAAAGGCGTCCCAATGTTTCCGTTGGTCAGGCGTGAGAATGCCGCTCCCCCGACACAAAGGGCAAAGACTGTCTAACGCCGTCAGAACCGCAGCCCGAATAAACTCCGAACGGTTGGAGATGCCGTTCATGGCCTCCAGTAAAGGACGATCCGCCTTGAAGGTTACGATTTCCGCCTTAGTCTGTCGCTTACTAACGGCCATGCTTCGGCTCCTGTCAATTCTGCGGAAGATTGCCGGCTTTCCGGCTTCTCCTGAGCATCAAAAAAACTGTTACAGGCTTTAATACATTGTATTACCTTGCACCGGTTTTGTCATCCCCCGGATTTATCGGCAGGTTGAAAACAGCCTCGGCGATTAAGCAGTTGAAAGTCTGCGAGAGGACCGGAATCCCTGAGAAAAAAGGCCCAGCAACAATTACAGCCCTTCGAGCGTGCCGACGATTTCGGTGACGCTCTTTGCGCCCAATTCCGCCAGGGCTGCGGGCAAGGCGTCGAGCAATTCGAGGCAGACCGAGGGATTGTAGAAGTTTGCCGTGCCGATCTGCACCGCCGACGCCCCGGCCACGAGGAATTCCATCACGTCGTCAATCGTGGCGATGCCGCCTACGCCCATCAGCGGAATCTTCACAGTGCGGGCAACCTGGAAAAGGATTCTCAGGGCGATAGGTTTAATGGCCGGGCCGCTCAAGCCGCCGAAAATGTTGCCCAATACCGGTCGCCGCCGGCGCCAATCGACGGCCATACCCAAACATGTATTCACCAGCGAAACGGCATCCGCTCCGCCGGCTTCGGCAGCGCGGGCAATCTCGCTGACATCGGCCACGTTGGGCGTGAGCTTGGCGATCACCGGCAAAGAGCAGGCCTTCCGTACGCCGGCCACCACGCTCTTGCAAAGCTTCGGACGAGCAGCGAAATCTATGCCGCCGGTAACGTTCGGGCAAGAGATGTTAAGTTCCAGCGCCGAGACGCCGGTAAGACCGTCGAGTCGGGCGGCCATCGTCGCATACTCCTCGACGTTTCGGCCGGCGATGCTGACGATCACCACTGTGCCCAGCGCGGACAGGTACGGCAGGTGGCGCTCGATAAATACTTCCAGCCCATCATTGTCCAGGCCGATGGAATTGAGCATACCGGCGGCGGTCTCTACGATGCGCGGGGGCGGGTTGCCAGCGCGCGGCTCCAGCGTAACGGTTTTCGGCAGGATGCCGCCGAGCCGCGAAAGATCGAAGAGCCGGGCCATTTCACGCCCATAGCCGAATGTGCCCGATGCCGCCGTTATCGGATTGGCCAGGCGCAGGCGTCCCAGATGAACTTCCAGGTCCACCCCGCTTGCCGAATTGCCGGAAGAGCTGTGATTGGTTTGTGGGGTTGACATCGGCCAAGCAGAAAAAAACAGCCTTACCACCGAAACCAACAGTGTAATGGTTTCGGTCGCCGGCTGTCAATTTCCGCCGCCGAAATGTTGTTGAGGAATCAGCCTCACACGTGGCTTAGATTATCCCGCCATGCGTGCGATAGGGAGTGCAGTGATCCGGCTGGTCAAGCATCCAGAGCCGCTCCCAGTCATCCAGGAAGAGTCGCAAACTCTCCGACGTGAACATCAGTTCCTGGGTGCGGCGAACCGGATCGCCGGAATAAGCCGGCAATAGACAACCGGCCGCGGTGCCAAGAATCAGCCCGCAAACCAAAACATACAACACATTGCGCATCAGATTCTCCTCCGTGAGATAGCGCTCAGAATGTCCCCAGAAAAGAAAAGCCCTCTTCCCAAAAATGGCAAGAGAGGTTGATAGCTTGTTTGCTACTTGATAGGAACTTTGTCTCTCCTAAAAGTTTCGCTTGACCTCGTTTGTCGAAGCCGCTTAAGGTGTATGTTCCGCAGGGTCGTGTGCAGTAGATGCGCCGGCGCCCAGTGATTCGGGGAAACTTTCCGGGGCATGTTCTTTTAGCGGTTTAGCGGCACGCGCTGCCCGCGCGGCGGCTTGCCGCTCCAACTCGCGCATTTTTTGTTCCATCTTCTTGCCAGGCTTGAAGGTTACCACAAACTTTGCCGGCACAAGCACTTTGTCGCCGGTCCGCGGATTGCGCGCCTTTCGCGGTGCTCGCTGCTTTACCTCGAAAACGCCAAAATTGCGCAGCTCCAAACGTCTATCGTTTGCCAGAATTTCGACAATAGCGTCGAAGGTCTTTTGCACGATCTCTTTTGTCTGCAATTGGGTCAACCCGATTTCGTCGGAGATGGTACGAACAATATCTTTTTTGGTCACGACACGGTTCTCCTCTCGAAGAGGGGATCGTTACGGGCCGACGCTTCTTCTCATTCCAACCTTTGCTTTCTTAACTGCTCCAAGTGTAGGTGCACCAAAGAGTAATGTCAAGGTCAATATGCCTCTTCCCTGATATCATGTCCAAGCGGCAAGCCGGGCATTGGTTGCTATCCTAAAGCCATAAGTATATGCCACGAAAGAATTTAGGCGCCGCCGACACACTCCTTAAACGCTCTGTTTTCTGTAAGTCCTTTACTATTAAGGATTAACGCTTTCTGTGAATACACATATTCTCAGAAATCGCCGTAACTGAATCCCTTATCGGTTGCCTAACCGAAAAAATCCAACTACTCCTCATAATCCATAACACTTGCCCAACCTGAAAGAGGCATCAGCAAAGTCGGCGAGTTATCAAACAGTTCGATTTTCTCTAAAGAAACCACGATTTGTATTGACCGTAAGTTGTGGTTTTGCCTATCTTTCGCACCCTATGGAGCAGTATGGGTGTCCACGGATGGACAGGCCGGTAAGTATGGCAGTAACGGCGCGCCGCGGCATCGCCATCCGCGCACAGCCGCCAGTCGGCAAGTGGCCGGTCTTTGTTTTGCTAGCAGTGCTGGCAATCCTCCCCGCTTGCGGCTGTGCCGGCGGGAAAGTAACGCTCCGCTCGGTGCCGAAAAGCCCGCTCGTGGAACAACTTGACCTGGCTTCCCGAAGCGGCCCGAAACCTACGCCACGCACCGTACAACTCCTGCGAGTTTACAACCTGGGCCACGAGCTTGACGGCGACATCCGTCCTTTGCTCGACAAGCTTCAGGCGATCAACGACCGCGAGCCGTCGGCCGTTAATGTCTATGCCCTGGCCGAGCTTTCATTTCTGGGCGGCAAGAAGGTAGAGTGGCACGACAAGCAGGCGGCATTGGGCCTTTACGGCGCCGCCGTACTACATGCCTACGACTATCTTTTCGACCCGCGTTTTGCCGCCACGCGGAACCAGTACGACCCGCAGTATCGCGGCGCTTGCGATCTCTACAACGGCGCACTCGAAGCCGCCTTGCGAATCATCTGCGAGAAGAAAGAGCTGGTGCCTGGCCGAACGAAAACCATCCGAACATCATCCGGTTTGTGGGATATAACCTTCGTGTTGTGCAGCGACGGAGCGCCGTCAACCCTGGTACAACCCACCGGATATGATGCTTCCAAAGGGCCGTTGTATCCGCCTGTTTCCCATGCGACCGGACGAACTTGGCGACCGGAGGATTTTGATCGCTTTGAGTTTGTGTCGGACTACGAGGTACGCGGGCTGAAGAACCTGTATGTGCAACATGGATTGGGCGTGCCGTTGATAGCCCTTCGCCGCAGCAGCCGGCGGCCTTTGCCGGAAGAGAAGTATTATCCGCCCGGCTTGAGTTTTCCGGTCTCCGCTTTTTTGCGCCCTGTCGGCGAAAGCAGCTCCCCGGGAAAGCCGAACCACGTGCGCAAACAATGCTTGTTGGAACTCTACGACCCGCTCTGCTGTGAAGAGATTTGGGTGGCGGGGCAACGAGTGCCTTTGGAAAGCGACTTGACGACGCCGCTGGCCTTCTTTCTCTCTCGGCCGGAGCTGGAAAGTCTGGCGACGGTTGGTCTGCTGCGACCGGAAATGCTGCTCGCCCTGCGGCCCGACCGCCCTGACCCGATTATGGGCCTCTATATGGCGCAGCCCTACGAACCAGGCAAAATTCCTGTGGTCATGGTGCATGGGCTGTGGTCCAGCCCTATGACCTGGATGGAAATGTTCAACGACCTGCGGAGCCAGCCGGAGATTCGGGCGCGGTATCAATTCTGGTTCTACTTGTATCCGACGGGCCAACCGTTTTGGCTTTCTGCGGCACAACTGCGACGCGATTTGGCCGAAGCGCGACGGTTTCTCGATCCGCAACATCGTGAGCCGGCGCTGGATCAAATGGTGCTAATCGGCCACAGCATGGGCGGGTTGGTCGCCAGGCTCCAGACGCTGCAAAGCGGCGATGACTATTGGCGCCTGGTCTGCAAAGTGCCGTTGGAACAGTTGCACGCCGACGCCGAAACGCGCCGACGCTTGCAAGAAACTTTCTTCTTTTTGCCTAATCCATCCGTCCGCCGCGTAATCAGCTTCGGTACGCCATATCACGGCAGCACGTTCTCCAATCACACTACACAATGGCTCCTGCGAAAGATGATTCATCTTCCGCAAGCCATTCTCAACAGCCAGCAAAAGCTTTTCCGGGAGAATGCCGACGCCTTCCCTGAGCATTCTTTGTTGCGGATTGATACCAGCATCGATTCGCTTTCACCGGAATCGCCCATTCTGCCGGTGATGCTGGCCGGAAAAAAGGCGCCCTGGGTTACATATCACAACATCCTGGGCGTCATGCCCAAGAAATGGTGGACGGAGCTTCTCGGCGGCGAGGGCGATGGGGTGGTGCTGCGCGAAAGTGCTCATCTGGATGACGCCGTCAGCGAGATTATCGTGCCCGCTGATCATTCGACGCTTCATGCCCACCCTGCTAGCGTGCTCGAAGTCCGCCGCATTCTGCTGGAACATCTAGCCGAATTGGAAGGCCGAACCGCGACCGCCCAGCGACGAAAGAACCTACGCCGCAACGAAACGCAGGTGCTCGATCGTCCGCTCCACTTCGTTACGGACTTGCGGATCCTGGTCCGACAGTAGTCGGGCAATGGCGGGTATGGCCGGTGTTGCACGGCGGCCTTGCATGCGCAATGCCCCGACGGCATTCCGGCGGATTATCGGATCGGCGTCGCTTAACTTCTCGATGAGTTTCAGAATGAGCAAGTCCGGTTGTCGAGGCATAAGATTCTTCTCGTACTCTAGCATTCTTAAGCTTATTGAGCGGTTTATACGACTCTTCGGGTTAGAAAAGAACCAGAGAATGTTATCGACCGAAGCTGGGCAATATCTTGCGGAAAGCATGGGCGAATGAAGATGGCTAAATTGGGCCGCCTGGATAGTTTGGGAATCTTGGGCGCATGGCCTCACCTCTACTCGCGCAGCTTTCTTTGTTTTCTCATTTTGCCCATTGTCCGCAAAGGTTATAATGATGTTGACTATTTCCCTTTTTGGCATAACGCTGTTTTCAGATTACCCCAAGCAATGACTTCTCGCAAAACCATCGTTGATCAGGCTATTCGTTTTCAGTCGCCGCCGCGAATCCCCATTTGGTTCGTCAATTGTGATCAAACGGAAGGCGATGTGATGGTTTACCATCTTTCGCTGAATCGGGCCGACGGCACGAACGAGTGGGGCTATCGCCTGGAAAAATTGGACGACGGGACGATGGGCCATCCGCTTAAACCCCATCTGCCCGACTGGGCCGCTGCCGAGGGTTTTGCCGCTCCACAATTACAGGAAGAGGAACGCATGGCCGGACTGCCGGCTTTTCTGGAAGAGTGCGAGGACCGTTATCGACTGGCTTCCCTGGACCTCAGCGGCTTTACGGTTTATACGCTGCTTCGCGGATTCGAGAACAGCATGATCGATTTTCTGACTGAGCCGGAACGATTCGCGCGCTTGATGGATACGATTATCGACTTTGAGTGCGCGCTGATGGCCCTCGCGGCCAGGCGGGGTTTCCACGGCATTCATTTCGCCGACGACTGGGGTACGCAGACCGGACTAATGATCTCGCCGCCGCTCTGGCGCAGGCTCTTTAAGCCGCGCTACCAACGACAATTTCAGTACGCGCACAAGCTGGGGCTTGACGTCTGGTTTCATTGTTGCGGCAACTTTGCCGAAATCGTCGATGACTTTCACGAAATCGGCGTCGATGTCCTCAACATCTCGCAACCGAACGTGGTGGATTTGGCGCCGATCGGCCGAAGGTTGCGCGGCCGGCAATGCTTTCTCATGCCCATCAGCTACCAGACGGTTTCCATTCACGGTACAGTCGAAGAAATCTACGCTGAAGCCCAACGAATTTTTCAACTCCTTGCCGCTCCGACGGGCGGACTAATCGGCTATGTAGAAGAGTATAGTTGTATGGGCATGTCGCGCGAAAACTATTCGGCCTGCGCCGAGGCCTTCCGCCGCCTGACAAAATAGAGCCGGCACTAACGCAGCCGCAGCGGATTTCGGGCCGGTTTCGCCGGCTTATTTGACTGCTTTCTGCGACCGACGATGCTGTGTTATACTGGAGACATGGACGGCGAGCGAACGGAGGTTCAAACCGCAGCGGATCGTCGTTGGGCAACCGAAATGAGCCTCAGGGGTGGGCGAATGCCTGCTCCTGTGCCTGGCTATGAGCCGCTTCGTTTGCTCGGCGTGGGCGCTTATGGTGAAGTTTGGGTGGCGCGGGAAGAAAATACCGGACGGCTCGTGGCCATCAAGTTCTACACTCATCAAGGCGGCCTCGATTGGGCACTTTTAACCCGTGAGGTGGAAAAACTGGCCTTGCTCTTCGCCGATCGCTATGTGGTGCAACTCATCGGCGTAGGCTGGAACGCCGAGCCGCCTTATTGCATCATGGAATATCTGGAAAAAGGATCGCTCGCTGAACGCATCGCCGCCGGACCTTTGCCGGTGGAGGAAGCGGTGGCCGTTTTCCGTGACGTGGCCGCCGGCCTGGTTCACGCCCACAGCAAAGGCGTGTTGCACTGCGACCTCAAACCGGCCAACATCCTCCTGGATCAGGACGGTAAGCCGCGGTTGGCGGATTTCGGGCAATCGCGGTTTTCCACCGAGCAATTTCCGGCGCTGGGGACGATGTACTTCATGGCCCCGGAGCAAGCCGATCTGAAGGCCGTGCCTGACCTGCGCTGGGATGTGTATGCCCTCGGAGCGCTGCTCTATTGCATGTTGACCGGCAAGCCGCCATATCAGACCGAAGAGACGAACGCGGCTTTCGAGCAGTTGACGGATTTGAGCGAACGGCTGGCGTATTATCGACAGACAATCGAGCACTCGCCGCCGCCGATGGAACATCGCCGGAGCCGGGGCGTCGATAAGATGCTGGCGGGAATCATCGAGCGCTGCCTGGCCGTAGAGCCGGAAAAGCGGTTCCCTAACGTGCAAGCCGTTTTGGACGCCCTGGAACTGCGTGCCGCACGGCTGGCGCGCCGGCCGCTGATGCTCCTGGGAGCGATCGGCCCGGCGTTGCTGCTGCTGGTAGGCGCATGGTTCGCCTGGCAGAGCTTCAGCACCGCTTTGCGTCAATCGACCGCGGCGCTTACTGCCCAGGCACTGGCGACCAACGGCTTTGCCGCGCGATACGTAGCCCGCACCGCCGCCAACGACCTCGAGCGCCGTTTTCAATTCGTCGAACAAACGGCCGCCGACGAGTCTTTTCGGCGCAAATTGCAGGCTGCGTTGGCTGATCCTGATTTCGACCGACTTCTGACGAAGCTGAGCGATCCGCAGGCGAGCGAAGAAGAGTTGAAGCCGTTGCGCGCGGCGTTTCAGGAACACCCCTTGCGCAAAGCATTGCAAGCCGAGTTCGACGCCTTGCTTCCGCCGGCGGCGCGACCGGATCGGGAAGCCGAAGTCGCCAGTTGGTTTTTTTGCGATGCCCACGGCGTTTCCCTGGTCCGGGTGCCGGAAGGCCGCACCATCGGCCGGAACTTCGCCTGGCGCAGCTACTTTCACGGCGGGCCGAACGACATGCCGGAATCAAGGCGCCCGCCGGCAGGGCGTCATTTGCCGGATACCTCGCTCTCCGACGTTTTTTGTTCCCAGGCCACGTCGCGCTGGATTGTGGCCGTCAGTACGCCGGTTTGGGCGCCGACGAACGATGTGCAGGAAAATGAGAAAAAATTCCTCGGCGTTCTGGCTATGACCGTGGAAGTCGGGCGCTTTGTCGAGCTGCGCGGCGGCGACAGCCAATTCGCCGTCCTGGTGAATAATCGGCCGGGCGTAAACAAAGGCGTGATTCTTCAGCATCCCCTGCTGGACAAGCTTTTGGAAACGCATCCGAAACTGCCAGACCGCTTCAAGAACTATCGCCTCGCGGATGACGATCTGCCGGATACGCTGGAGCGCCAGGAACATTACGCCGATCCCCTGGCGGTCGATCCGCAAGGCCGCGACTACAATCGTCGTTGGTTGGCGAGAATGGAGCCGGTGCGGGTGCGCGGCCGCGATACCGGCTGGATTATCATCGTCCAGGAGGACTATGAAGCGGCGGTGCATGGCGTCTTGAAGCGGCTGGCCGAGAAACTCGCCCGTTACGGCATTGTCGCCCTGACCGTAGTCATCCTGCTGATGGCCGGCCTCTGGGGCACGGCCGAACGACTCAGTATTAGACATTGACTTCACTTGTTATGCCGGACCTGATCGCACAAGGCGTCGAACCAGAACAGCGTTGGCGGCGCGCCTTGCCGGAAGGACAGGAAATCGTGCTGGGGCGTTCTTCCGGCGCATGGGGGGTCGCCTGGGACTACAAAATCTCCCGACGCCATGCCGTGCTCCTTTGGAACGGGTCGCGTCTGGAAGTCTCGCGCCTTGCCGAAGCCCAAAATCCCATCTTCTTTCGCGGACAGCAAGTCGGGCGTTTTTCCTTGCGGCCCGGCGAACATTTCATCATCGGTCGCACGATGTTCACGCTGGTTGATCAGCAGGCCGACGTCTCGGCCGATTCGCCCACCCCGCTCCAACAGCAACTCTTCAGCACGCAGTATCTGCGGCAGGTACACTTCCAGAATCCCGACCATCGGCTGGAAGTGCTCAACCGCTTGCCGGAGGTCATCTCCGGAGCGAACAACGATGTGGAATTGTTCATTCGCCTGGTGAGCATGTTACTGGCGGGAATCCAGCGGGCGAACGCCGTCGCCGTCGTAGCCATTGACGAAGACGATGCCGAGGCGGAAGAAACATCATGCCGAAAAGACGCCGGCAGTGCGTCTTCGCGGCCGCCGGTGCGCGTGCTGCACTGGGATCAACGCCAATTGACCGCCGCAGGGTTTCGGCCCAGCCGCCGGTTGATCATGGAAGCAGTGCGTGAAGGACAAAGCTTGCTCCACATCTGGCGCGGCGCAACGATGGACACGCCGCAAGATTACACTGTTGCGGAAGGCTTCGATTGGGCGTTCTGCACGCCGGTGCGGGGCGAGGCCTGTCGCGGGTGGGGGCTGTACGTCGCCGGTCGATTCAACGCCGAAAGCGACGGGCCGCCGGCTTTGGTTGAAATCGCCGACCTGCGCGAAGACGTGAAATTCGCCGAATTGGTTGCGGCCATGCTCGCCGCTTTGCGACAAATGCGCCTCCTGGAGCGACGCCAGGCCGTACTGAGCCAATTCTTTTCGCCCGTTGTTTTGGAAGTCCTAGCCGCCGAGGACCCGGAAGTCGTGCTTTCGCCGCGCGAAACGGAAGTCGTCGTAATGTTTTGCGACCTGCGCGGTTTTTCCAGCGCGTCGGAACGTCAAGCCGGCGACCTGCTGGGCTGGCTTCGGCATGTGAGCCGGGCGTTGAGCACCATCACGCATCAGATTCGTGCCGCCGGCGGCGTAGTCGGCGACTTGCAAGGCGATGCGGCAATGGGTTTTTGGGGCTGGCCTTTGCCTCAGCCTGATGCCGTGCTGCGCGCCTGCCGCGCCGCCCTGGCCGTTCAAACGGATTGCCAAGCCGCCGCCGGATTTCAGGTCGGCATCGGCATCGCCGCCGGTCCGGCCGTGGCCGGAAAAATCGGCACGGGGGATCAAATGAAAGTTACCGTCTTCGGCCCGGTGGTGAATCTAGCGGCGCGCTTGGAAAACATGACCAGGCTTTTTCGCGCGCCGATCCTGCTGGACGAAGCCGCCGCCGAGGTTGTCCGCTGCGAAGTTTCGCCGCCGGCGCGCCTCCGTCGTTTGGCGACCGTGCGGCCATATGGGCTGGAAACGCCTTTGGAAGTCAGCGAATTGTTGCCGCCGGTTGTCGAACGGCCGACGCTTAGCGACGAACATCTGCGCACCTACGAAGCGGCCCTGGACGCGTTTCGGGCCGGCTCGTGGCAGACGGCTTTAGAACTGCTGCATCGTTTGCCTGCGGAGGATCAAGCAAAAGATTTTCTGATGGTCTATATCGCGTGCCACAATCGCCGTCCGCCGCCGCACTGGGACGGCGTTATTTCGCTGGATGAAAAATGAAATCGTCAGCGAGAAAAGCGAACGGCAAATAGCCTGCTACGGCAGCCCAAGCGAATGACGATATGCTGCACGCTGCTGAGCGACGCCGAGCCGCACGGTGATGTCCCGCCAGCGCTTTTCGGCCTCCAGCAAGGCGTCCAGCGGTGGCTTGCCGTCGCGGATAACCGCCGCCACGGCTTCATCCAGCGCGGCGAGATATTCACTTCGGCCGGGAATCCGCAGGGCGTCGATCCATTGTTCGTGCCGGAGTGCAGCAGCGACGACCTCGGCATATTGTGTTGCGGCCGCAGGTCCGACCGGCTTTTCCACCCATTGTTCCGCGGATTTCATTTGCCGGAGGCTAGAGAGCGTCGCCGCTTCGGTGGCTGCGGCCGGCGGCGGGAGATCGTGGGTTTCGGTAAGCCAAAACAGCAGGCGGAAAGCCGCCGGCAAGTCGGTCGCCTTGCTGGACGCCACACCCAATCGACCGGATACGGCCAGCAACGGAACCCGTCGATCGTCCTCTTCTGAGCGTTTTTCCCAGGTGTGGCTGGTAAGGTTAAAGACCTCGTAAGCGCCGGGCAATTCGGCAAAACCAACCTGGATTTTGGGGTCGATATTCCGCGGCAATTGTTCCGCCGCTTTCTTTGCCGCCGAGGACCAGCACAGCGCCAGCCCGCACTCGCCGCGCCAGAAAGCCGCGCGCACGGCGGAGAGGTCGTAATCCAGCGGATTGGGCGGACCGAATTTCGCCGCCGCCGCCAGTTCTTCCAACGCGCGAACCATCGGCGGCCCGGATATAAGCGGCTCCATCGTCTCGATATTGAAGAGCGCGGAGTAATTGTCGCGGTGTTTCAGATAGGGAGCGGCACGGGCGAGAAGCGTCAGCCCCGCCCAACCAGGCGCCAACGGCTCGCTCGCGCCGTACCACGGCGTTTTATTTTCGGCGGCGTCGGGTGCTTCTCCGGCGAGCAATGCCGCCAGCTCTTGATATTCGTTCCAGGTCTGGGGCGGTCGGCGGCCGAGCTTCTCCAGCAAGTCCGCCCGATAGTAGCAGCAAAACACCGGCGAGCCGCAAGGAACGGCCATTCGCTCGCCGCTCCAGCTTGCTTCGCGCAGTTTGAGGAGTTCGAAAATCTCGCCCCATTGAGCTTCAGGCGTAAGTGATTTGGGCAGCGGCGCCAACAGCTTTCGTTCGGCCAGCGGACCGAGCAGGTAGCTTGGGCAAAGCAGCGCATCGCCCGGCAAACTCTCCGTGGCGGTCAGCTCTTCCGCAGCGATTTCCGCAACCTCCAGGGCGGCGCCGGTCTGGGCCGTCCATTCGCCGGCAAGGTTGCGCACCGCTTCGGCCAATGCCGCGTCGTCGGCCACGACGAGACGCAACTTGACGCCCTCCAACGGTAGGCGCTCGGCTTCTTTTGGTTTTTGCTTTGCCGGGCAACCAAGGCAGAACGCCAATGCCGGAACAAACACCAACAACATCAAATTTCTGTTTCCGAGAAAACAGCAAAAATCAGCTTTGCCAGGGTCCATGCGTTTTCACTCCTGCAGGCCGTATAGAACCATTGCGCAGCCAGCTGAGGGGGCATGTTTTCGGTTAAGGGGCATGTTTTCATTGTAAGGTATGATAAATCATACCACTCAGCAACGGCCCCGTTGCTGAAACTTCCGTGTGCCGGTTACAATTTAGCTTTCCAGCGGTTTTTTCGACTAAGCAACGTGGCAAAGGAGGCATGGCATCATGGGTGCTTATCTCGGTATCGACATCGGCACTTCCGGCACGAAGACTCTGGCCATCGACGAACACGGCCATATCCTGGCCTCCGCCGTGGAGCCGCATACGTCTTATTTTCCCAGGCCCTTATGGAGTGAACAAGACCCGGAAGATTGGTGGCGGGCAACGGTGCGGTCCGTGCGTCGCGCCGTGGCAAAAGCCCGACTCAAACCGGCGGATGTAAAAGCCATCGGCCTTTCCGGCCAGATGCACGGCGCAGTATTTCTCGACCGCAATGATAAAGTGATTCGTCGGGCGATACTCTGGAACGATCAACGCACGGCGGCCGAGTGTGCGGAAATCGAACAGCGTGTCGGCGGGCGGGAAAACTTGATCAAGCTGGCCGCCAACCCTGCCTTGACCGGCTTTACGGCCCCAAAAATCCTCTGGCTGAGAAACCACGAACCGCAAAACTATGAACGCACCCGAAAAATTCTTCTGCCAAAAGACGAGATTCGCCGCCGGCTAACCGGCGAATATGCCACGGACGTGAGCGACGCCAGCGGCATGTTGCTGCTGGACGTTGCGCGGCGCGTCTGGTCGAAAAAGTTGCTTGCCGCTTTGGACATTGACATTGATTTGCTCGCACGGTGTTATGAATCTGAGGATGTTGTCGGCCGCTTGACCGGCAAGGCGGCGAAGTTGCTCGGCTTGAGCACGGATTGCGTGGTTGTCGGCGGGGCCGGCGATTGCGCCGCCGGGGCCGTAGGCACGGGCATCGTTACCCGCGGCCTGCTTTCTACTTCTATCGGCACTTCCGGCGTGATGTTCGTCCATTCCGATACGGTGAAGAACGATCCCCGCGGACGAATCCACACTTTTTGTCATGCCGTGCGCGGCAAATGGCACATGATGGGCGTGAACCTTTCGGCCGGCGGCTCGCTGCAATGGTTCCGAAATGCTCTCTGTCAGGTGGAAACCGCCGCCGCCAAACGCGCCGGCCGGGAGATTTACGATCTGCTGACCACCGAAGCGGCACAGGTCCCGCCCGGCAGCGAGGGACTATTTTTTCTCCCTTACCTTTCCGGCGAACGCACGCCGCACGCCGATCCTTATGCCCGCGGATGCTTCATCGGCTTGACCTCGGCTCACGGACGTGGCCATCTCGTACGCGCCATCATGGAGGGCGTTACTTACGCCTTGCGCGACAGCCTGAAGATTATCGAAGGGCTGGGCGTGCCGGTGCGACAGATTCGGGCTTCTGGCGGCGGCGCACGCAGCCCCTTGTGGCGGCAGATTCAGGCCGATGTATTCGCCCGCAAAGTCTTTACCCTGGCCGGCGAGGAAGGAGCGGCCTTTGGCGCTGCTCTTCTGGCCGCGGTAGGCGCCGGCGCTTACAAGAATGTTGAAGAAGCCTGTGCGGTGGTGATTCGCGTAGTGGGCGAAACGCCGGTCAATCGCACTGCAAAAGCCTACTATGAGAAAGCATTCCCGCTCTATCAGCAACTTTATCATTCGCTAAAGGATGATTTTCGACGGATAGCCGCACTGCAAGGCTGAGCATTTCTGCTGTTTACTCACGCACGTGCTTCCCCAACGCTTTCAATCATCGCCTTTGATTGAGGACATGCCGCCTCCAGAAGCGGCGGCTCATTTGACCCGCCGACATGCGGCATCCCCTCTGTTGGAAACAGCCCTGATCTTAGTGCTCTTCTGTGTTAATTCCGCCTGGCCTGTGCCGGACGTGAACGAAGCCTATTATTTGGGCAAGGCCGTGCATTACTGGAATCCCGATTGGTTGCAAGGCGACTTCTTTATGGAGTCGGCCGATACGCACAAAACGTTTTATTACTTTTTCGGCTGGCTCTCACGATGGTTGCCTCTGACGGCGTTGACATGGACGGGCCGGTTGCTTGCCTGGTGGCTGTTGGCCTGGTCCTGGCGGCGGCTGAGTTATGCGCTGATTCCACGTGCCGGTTACGCCGTCCTGACAGCGGCGTTGTTTGTAAGTCTGATGGAGCGCTGCCACATGGCCGGCGAATGGGTGGTCGGCGGCGTGGAAGCCAAGCCCTTCGCCTACGCCCTGGTCTTTTTGGGACTGGAGGCGCTGGTTCGGGAACGATGGAATTGCATGTTTTCCCTTTTCGGCGCCGCTGCGGCGATTCATGTGCTGGTCGGCGGCTGGCCGGCGGTGGCGGCAGCTATCGCCTGGCTGTGGCCAGCCGTGAAAAAATCGCCGCTTCTCTCCAAGCAAGCGAACATCGGCTCCGGTGGCACAGCCGGCGACCTACGCCCTCCGCCGCTATTGTCGCTCTGGCCCGGCTTGCTATTCGGCTTGCTTTTGGCCTTGCCGGGCATTATTCCTTGCGTGCTCCTGGATTGGGGAGCGGACAACGAAACCATCCGCCAGGCACGGCAAATATATGTCTTCGAGCGTTTGCCGCACCATCTCTTGCTGAGCGGCATTCGACCATGGTTCATCGCAAGATTTCTTCTACTGGGATGCTGCTGGCTGTTCTTAGTCCGGCTGGAGCGGAAGGCCGCTCACCGATTCGGAAGCGATTGGGCTTCCTCGCCCGATGCCCGACGTTTGCAGTTGCTCAGGGCATTTGTTATCGGGGCCATAGTGATTGCGGCCTGCGGCGCGGCGATCCACTTATTGCTATACGTTGATCGTTCTTTGGCCGCCCGACTGCTGCGATTCTATTGGTTTCGACTCAGCGATGTGGCCTTGCCATTGGGAGTTTCGCTGGAAGGAACGGCCCTCTTGGCGTTTGCCTGGCGTGCAATACAAGGTCAGTGCGGGGCGGAAGCGACGCGGCGCACCAGGGCGCTTTCGGCGGTTTGCTGGGGCGGTTTGGCGACGGCGGCGCTCGTTGTCGGCGGTCATTTCGGCTTCAGAGTTTATGAGCATCTTACGCTTTCCCAGCCGCGCTCTCATCGCATAGCCGATTATGCGGACTGGCGTGCGGCCTGCGACTGGGTGGTCCAGAGTGGAGGAATTCCACCCCATGCACGTTTCTTCGTACCTCGACTGGCCCAAACCTTCAAATGGTTCACCGGCCGAAATGAAGTGGTTTCGTGGAAAGATTTCCCTCAGGGCGCCCGAGAGATTGTCGAGTGGCGGCGCCGCATTCAGGCCGTTTACATGACCGGCGAGACGCCGCGGAGTAAACGCTGGTATGAACCTTACAGCAAACACGGCACGGCGGCTTTGCGCCGTTTGGCCGCAGAGTATGAGGCGGACTATGCCATCGTCGAGCAAGGCGGGCCGCCGCTTGAGTTCGATATTGTCTATGACAATCGGTCTTTCATTATTTATCGTCTCCGATGAACAACACTTGTATCCGCGCCGTCGTGTTCGATATGGATGGTCTGATGTTCAACACGGAAGATGTCTATGACGAGGTGGGCACACGTTTGCTCGCGCGGCGCGGATGCCGGTTCACGCCGGAACTAAAACGCGAAATGATGGGCCTCACACCGCAAGCAAGTTTCGAGAAAATGATTCGCTGGTGTGGACTGAAGGAAAGTTGGCGGACTCTGGCGGAGGAATCCAACCGGCTGTTCGTCGAACTGCTGCCGGAGCGGATCAAACCTTTGCCGGGCTTGATGCCGCTGCTGGATGCCCTGGAAGCTGGCGGGATTCCGAAGGCGATTTGCACCAGCAGCCCCGCCGAATTGGCCGCCGCTTGCCTGAATACTTTCCGCCTGCAAAAGCGGTTCCAATTTGTCCTCACGGCGGAAGATGTCCGCCACGGCAAACCGCATCCCGAGGTTTATCTCACCGCGGCGCAGCGTTTCGGCATCCCGCCGCCGGAGATGTTGGTCCTGGAGGACAGCGAGAACGGGTGTCGCGCGGCGGTGGCTGCCGGGGCGTTTGCCGTAGCTGTGCCTGCCGCGCACAGCCGTCATCACGACTTCCGCGGCGCCAGGATGATTCTTTCCGGCTTGAGCGACCCGCTGCTTTATCAATTGTTAGGCTTGTCGCTGCCGCAGACTGCGACACCCTGAACAGTGGACTTTCCGGTCGGGTGGAGTATAATATAGATAGCTGTCTCTTCCCCCCGAGCCCACCAACAACGATTTACTTGCTCGGGCGAGACATGCCGGGCCGCGAACGGCCGAAAGCGGCAATGATTCGCGGCCTTTTTTTTGATGTCGTTTTAGGGCGATCAAGGTTGCTGCCGGCGGATGGGGCGGCTTTGTCCCTTGACGCGGCCGCGCAATTCGTTATTGTGTCAGAATCATGCAGGCCGTCGTGTACTTCGGTGCGTTTTGGTGAGATTCAGAGAATGTCATCCCGAAGCAGCAACCTGACGGCCTGATCTTTGTCGGCAGACTCAGACTTACTCAAGTATGGAGGTTTTTTTCATGGCAGCGGTAGTTGATCCGGAAAAATGTACGGGGTGTGAATCCTGCGTGGATGCCTGTCCTTTAAGCGCTATTTCGATGAAGGACGGCGTGGCCGTAGTTGACCCGGAAACCTGCGGCGACTGCGGCGCCTGCGTGGATGCCTGTCCTGTAGAAGCGATCCGCGTGGAATAAGGCGCCTTGGGTAAGACGACGGCTGCCCGATTGACGATGCCTGAGGGAAGAAGGCGGCCCTGGAGTGCGGCAAGCCTATAGCGATGAACGCCTCGGACGCAGAAGTATTTGTGCGAGTGTCTCGTCGGGCGATGGCGTGTTATTTCGAGGTTTGTCTGCCTGCCGCCTATGGTGAAAAAGCCGCCTCCGCCGCATTGGAAGCGCTCGATGTGGTGGATGAGTGTGAGCAGGCGTTATCTTACTTCCTACCGGACAGCCAAATCAGCCGCATCAACCGACTTGCTCACCAACAGCCGGTGGAAGTGGACGAAGGGTTGTTCCAACTCTTGCAGTCAGCCGTGAAATTTTCGGAAGAAACCGACGGCGCATTTGATGTTACGGCCGCCCCGCTATGGGAAGTCTGGGGCTTTGCTCGGCGCGCCGGACACATACCTGACGAGTCCCAAATCGAGCAAGCGCGCAGCCTGGTCGGACGGGAACTGATGGAGCTGGACGCCCAGCACCAGACTGTGCGGTTTCTGCGGCCTGCAATGCGCATCAATCTCGGCAGTTTGGGAAAGGGCTACGCCCTGGATTTGTGCGCCGGCCGATTGCACGCTTTGGGCATTAACCATTTTTTACTCCACGCCGGACAGAGCAGTGTGTTGGCCCAGGGTTCGCCTCACGGCGACGAAAGCAGCGCCGGCTTGGGTTCCTGGTCAGTCGGGCTGGCCGACCCGCTACCCAGGAATCGTCGCCTGGGAATCATTCACCTGCAAAATCAAGCGTTGGGCACTTCCAGTTCGCGCTTTCAGTTTTTTTACTATCGCGGGCGAAGATACGGACACATTATCGACCCGCGCACCGGCAGGCCGGCCGAAGGCGTGCTTTCTGCGACTGCTTTGGCACCGAGCGCCGCGACGGCTGATGCTCTGGCGACGGCGTTTTTTGTCATGGGACCGACGGCCGCACTGGATTACTGCCGCAAACATCCTGGTATCGGCATGGTTCTGGTCTGCGACGGCGAGAAACCTTCACAGCGCAAAGTCATCACCGCCGGACTGGCCCCGGCACAGTGGCAGGAAGCAAGCTGACCTTATATCGCGGCTAGAAAAAATACCCGTGCGGCGCGCTGCTTGATTCCAGTTGCTCCGGCATATACATCCTGATAAAATGCGGTTCTTCGAGATTTCCTCTTGCAAATGATTTTTGCACCATGACCGATATATTGCTCACGCATGGTTCTTACTTTTTGATAACGCTCATGTTGATACTGACGGGAGCGGGCTTGCCTATTCCTGAAGAAGTGCCCATCATTGCGGCCGGCATCCTCTCCGCCCATCGTGCTCTGGACCCCTGGCTGGCCTTCGGTTGCTGTTTGTTCGGAGCGGTCGTAGGCGACTCGATTATTTATTGGATCGGCTATCATTTCGGCCGTGGGGTGTTGAAGGAACGCCACTGGTGGACGCGGTGGTTCACGCCGGAACGCGAAGCCGAAATCGAAGACCGCTTCCGCCGGCACGGCCTGAAGGTCTTTTTTGTGGCGCGATTCCTCGTGGGCGTGCGTGCTCCCGTCTATCTGACGGCGGGCATACTTCGGGTGCCCTACAGACGGTTCCTGCTTATCGACCTGTTGTGTGCGGCCACGGTGGTCGGCGCTTTCTTCAGCTTGACATACTTTTTCGGCCAGCACATCGTACAATTAGTACGTGAGGCCGAGCTTTGGGCTACCTTAGGCGTGTTGCTGGCCGTCGCGGGAGTCGGGTTTTTCCTCTGGCGCAGACATCTGCGCAAAAAGAAAGCCTTGCTTTTACACGATAAGCCGGTCCCTCGTAAGCTTGTAATCCCGGACGAAAAGGTGGACAAAATCGAGGAGTTGGTCTGAGCCATGCGTCGAGCTTTCCCTGCGGCAACGGTAGTAACAATTCTGCTGGCTGCGAGTGTCGCCTCCTACGTGCATGCCCAAAACACGCTGGAACACATCCTACGGTCAGGCAATCGGTTAGTGCGTTTTACCGTACTGGAGGGCCGGATTCTGCTTGAGCGGGAGCGGACCGCCAACATCGATACCAGTGCTTCCACTCCGCAAGTCAAAGAAACGTTCCGGTTGCGCGACGAGAACGGGCGGCCGCGACTGGATTATCAGCGCCAGGTCGGCGAAGAAAGCCTAGTGATCCAGGTGGGCGGCAACGGCGATCAAGTCCGGCTGAAGAGCGTCCGCCGCGACAAAGCCCGACAGTTGGTGGAAATGGAGTTCAACCAGCAGCCCAAGCAGGAGCTAAGTTTGACTATCAGCAAAGACAATGAGCGCGTGGAGCTTCACGCTGCGGACCTCTGGCGGCTGTTTTTTACGTACAAACCGGAATGTGAGGAGCATCTTTTGCCGTTGCTGGAGATGCTTATGCCCTCCTGGAAGTCCGGCGAAACGCTGGCCGCCGTGGAGAACAAGCTTCTTCAGTTCACCAGCGAGGATTATGCAGCACGTTGCGCCCGCTGGACGGAACTGGTGGCGCAGCTCGCCGACGAAAAGTTCGCCGTGCGCCAGGCGGCGGATCGGGCGTTGCGCGCGGAAGGGGCCGCCGTCATCGGCTTTCTCCGGCAATTGGATTTCAACCGGCTCGACGCCGAACAACGCTTTCGTGTGCGCCGCATTCTCGATGCGTTTGCCGAACGAAGCGAGATCGACTCGCCGGAGGAAATCGCCGCTTCTTTAGCCTCCGACCCGTTGGTGTGGCTTGCTTTCCTTGCGCGGCCGGAAGTGAGCGTACGGCAGACGGCTTATCGTCGCCTGACGGAGCTATTGGGTGAGGCTCCGCCGCTGGACCCGGCCGCCGATCCGGAATCCCAAAAACAAGTCCGTGAAGCACTCCGACAAAAAATCCTCAAGCCTTAAACGGCGGCCGCGGCTTTTCCCACACCGGAGCGGCCCGACCTTCTGCTCTGTCAGAAGCATGTTCCTTCAGCGGAAGAGGAAATCTTACTTCGCTGCTTTTCCAGCGTGTTCAGCGGTAAGCGAGTGCGGCAGAGCGGGAGTCAAGGCCAGCGCCAACCAGCCGTCGTCGATGACAAACTGGCTGATCTCCGCATTTTGCAGCCGGGGTTCGGTGACGATTTTCTCCGGCACGAGGTTCCAGGGAGTATTTTTGGAAAGTGCCCGCGTGAAAATGCCGCGTAGTGCAATCTGCGAGCCGGCTGTAAGTCGCGGGCCGATAAGATGGATTACTCCTTCCCGCTCCAGCCGTGCAGAGCGTCCCTCCGCCACCGGCCGGTAGAAGGCACGCACCTGGAAATTGTTCCAACGTCGCGGCGACTTACTGAGCCGAGCGATGGAAAGCGTCAGCACGAGCCGTCCATCCTGGCAACGCACGACGACGGCGTCCTGTTCGGCAAATGTGAGCTTTACGTCTGCGTTATCAGGATGCGTTTCCCAGGGTTCAGGGCAGTTCAGGCGTGCGGCGACATGTCGGGAAAGTTCCGGCAGGGTGAACGTGCGGCCCTCCAGTTGCAATCGTTCCACGCCGTTGTTCAACACCGATTCGTGAACCTGAATACTGGCCAGGGCATGGGACGGGGCTTGTGGGCGGGGGGTATGTCCGCCGAGCTGGTCCTCGCCCGCCAAACGCAACCGCGCCGTGAAGCGTTCGCTGGTGGTTTCCGCGTCGATGAGCAACGGTTCCAACAAAAGATAATTTAACGGATCGAACACCCTTTGATTCAGCCGCTCAACCACGCCGGCCAGTTGGCGTCGGGCTTCGGCGTCGATACGACGGCGCGCGCGGGCGGCCACTTTTCGCTCCACTTCCCGATCCGCCGCCGGACGATTCTGTTCGAGTTGCGAGCGGGCGACGTTCTTGAAAACCGCTCCCAAAAAAGGCACGCCATCCAGCGACGTCTCCACCCCGCGCAGCCGAGTGCGGTTATAAACCTTCACTTCCGCCGGCCACAAGCTGATCCCGTGCATATCCACCTCGATCGGTTTCCGCGCAATGTAGTACGATTCGCTCTCGTTATGGAACCGAGCAGGTCCGGCCTCGGACACCGTCGCCGCAGCGATCTCACCCGTAATCTCCAACGCCAGACGAATGCGCTGGGGGTCGGGTACTAAGCGGACAACTGCCTCGGTGGCCATAAGACTTTCGCCCCGCACCGGCCGCCCTAAGACGGTATCCCGCACGCGCGAATACTCCAGATTTTGTTCGGGCATAAGATTGTTCAGCAATTGCTCAGTGACGGCCATGCGAAAATTTGCGTTGCGGTAATGGCGTTCGAGCCGCACGGCCAATCGACGATAGGCTTCTTCCGAAGCTCCAGCCAGGGTGTAATGGACGGCAGCCAGACGGCGGCCGATGCTCGGCAAGCCTTCGCGCTCGTATTGTTCCACCAATTCCAGCACATCGTTTAGCGCAATCGGCTCCGCCGCCCAACGCGATAGCTCATCCCGCAAATCGGCCAACGGCGGCAGACTGAGAAACTGTTGTTGCTCGATGGTTAGTGAAACTTCGTTATATCTGGCTAAAGCACGACGGGCGAGTTCCCGCGCGGCGGCATCCGGCGGCGATGACGATTGCATAGCCAGCTCCCGGAGCTTCTCAAGCATCAGATATTCACGCCAGGCTTGACTGCCAGCCTTGCCATCCAGCATGGTTTCGGCTTGTTCTATCGCCGAGCCAAGCCGCTGAGGATCGACTTCGACAACTACAGGTTTGTCCAGGGGCGTCCCTGCCAGTTTGGACAGCTCGCGCCAGAGGTCCAACCGCCGAGCGAGGGCGAAATTGATTTTCCGCAATTTTCGCGCAAGTTGCGGTTCGGCAATCTGCGCAGCCAGGTGCGGCACCGCCTGCTCCAATTCACTTAAGCGGCTGATCGCAGTTTCCACCTGCTCGGCATACTCCGGCGCCGGCAGCCGGGCGAAGGCACGGCCAAGTGCCTGGATGTTCGCTTCCACGTCGCTCGCCCAATGTTTTGTCGGATCGGCGTTTTTCAATTCCCTCAAGCTTTCCAGGAGCAAAGCCGGCTCGCGCCAGATGCCGGTGCGGTTTTCTCTCTGTGGTACAGACGCTTCCGATGGGTTCGCTTTTTCGACTGTATCCGCCGGACCATCGGATATTGTATCCGGCAATGAGTTGATTGCGGCAACTCGTTCAGTATTGCATTTCTCGATCCACCGCCGCGCGTCGTCGGCAAGCTCTTCGGCCACGGTCGGCAAGCGGGTAAACCAATTCGGCAGGCTCACAAGTAACTGTCTTCCACCATAGGCAGGCGCAGGCGGCAAATAGCGAAGTATTCTTTTATCCCACCGATGAGGAGTCATAGTTTCCTGGCCGGCAAGGCGTGGACCATTTACTTCGAACCCATCCCCAGAAGGGTGAGAAATATGTTTTTCATGTTGGGTTTGAGCCGCTTTTTCCTCATTCAATCCCGACAGGGCTTGAAGCAACTTCTCTGCTCCCTCGTCAGGCGGTTGATTAGCTGCCGGCTGGTTATTGTCTTTTTCAAGATTTTCCGGCTGGTTAATTTTGGATATTTGGGGTGTTAATGAAGTCTGAGTATTGTCGTGATTTTGCTTACTCTGGGAAACTTGCGGGCTTTGGAGCAACCGGCTCGTGTTGTCCAAGGCTATGATTAAGCCCAGGCCCAATATGATGACTGCCAGCCTGGCTACCAAGCGCGTTTTTGCCCATCTTTGAGCCATGTCAACTATTCCTGTAAGTTAAATGTTTTCTTGCTGATGTCCTGGCAGGATTGGTTGAAAAAAAGCCGCAGCCGGTGTTTAGCGGGGGATTTAATTTTTTATCGGTTTTGCCGGAAGGAAAACTGTCTAAGGATTAAAGAAGCATTGCCGGTGTTAAGTTAAATCGGCTTCACTAGATAAGGAAATGTATTTGGATTTCAGCCGGCTTTGCCGGAATTGTCAAAAACGTTGACGAGAGCGGCCGACAGACCCCGCCAGCACTGAGAGGGCAAAACTCGAAACAGAAGCCATCAAGGTTTGTGGAAAATGCCTATTCTCGCTGGTCGGTAAGTTCGCGCATTCCACGCATCCGGCTTGGGCAATTGGCGGAAATCAAACCGCATGTCGGCTTCGACGACAAAAATGCTCTCCTTCGGCGCCCTTTGCACAAGCGTAGAAATCAAAGAGAGCATTTCCGAACATCGTTTAACATAGAACTCGTATGGCGGCGAACAAAAAACCAACCAGGGTGATATTTGGTCCTGTGCCGCCCCAAACAAAGCAGCAGGTGTGAAACCCACAATCTTGAAAACGTCGCCCTCCTTAACCCTGGCCTTATTTTGAACGCCGAGCAAAGCAATGTTTTGGCGGACAAGCTCGGCGGCGGGGCGATAAACTTCGATGAACACCGCCTGTGCAGCCCCACGACTGAGCGCTTCCAAACCCAGTGCGCCGGTGCCGGCGAACAAGTCCAAAACATACGTCCCTTCTACGGCTGAACCAAGAATGTCGAAGACCGCTTCCCGAATCCGGTCTTTCATGGGTCGGATGCGCGGGTTGCCGTCGTAAAACAATCTCCGCCCTCGATACGCTCCCCCGATAATCCGCGGCCGCACACAGGGTTGACGAGTGTTTGGTCTTCGCCGCGGAGAGTCTAAAGGGCGTTGTTTATGTCTCGGATTGCCCATTGCAGCCGGCCGGACAATGAGAAGCACTATGCGTCGTAACGAATCTCAAGAATTTCCAGACGCAGCGTGCCTTGAGGAACGGGAATTTCGACACGCTCGCCGATACGTTTGCCCAGTAGTCCCTGAGCTAAAGGGCTGGTAACCAGGATTTTGCCTTCATCATAGTTCTCTTCGCCCGCGCCTACCAAAGTGTATTGTTCTTCTTCATTCAGGTCGAGATCGCGGAGGCGAATGGTAGCGCCGAAGGCCACCTGGTCTTTTGGGGCTTGAGCAGGGTCCATCAACACCGCCCGCGAGAGCTTATCTTTCAAGGCGTTGATACGGGCTTCCATTATCGCGCGACTTTCCTGCGCCGCTTGATACTCGGCGTTCTCCATTAAATCGCCTTCATCGCGGGCTTTGGCCAATCGCTCCAGAATCTTCGGCAGCTCGACGGTATGCAGCCGCTCTAATTCGGCCCTAAGCTTGTCGTAGCCGGAGCGCGTCATGGGTATGCGTTCAACCATGATGGAGTTCCTCGCCGCTGAGCTGAAAATAATTGATTGAAAAATTCAGGCTTGAAGCACCTCGGGCGATTTTTCCACATTTCCAATGGTCCACTCCCTTAGGAGCAATAAGGTCGCTCAGTCAATCGCTCGTAGGCTTCGATGTACTTTTCACGTGTCCTAGCCACCACTTCCTCAGGAAGCGGGGGCGGCGGGCTATTGCGATCCCAGCCGCTCTCGAGCAACCAATCCCGGACATACTGCTTGTCGAACGAGGGCTGGCTCCGCCCAGGCTGATACTGCTCCGCTGGCCAGAACCGGGAACTATCCGGCGTAAGCACCTCGTCAATAAGCAGCAATTTTCCGTCGCAGAAGCCGAACTCGAACTTCGTGTCGGCGATGATGATTCCGCGTTGTAGGGCGTATTCCGCGCCTTGCCGGAAAATCCGAAGGCTTCTTCGCCGCAGCTCCTCGGCTGCCTCACGTCCCACGATCGAAACCATCCGCTCGAAGGAGATGTTTTCGTCGTGGCCTACGGCGGCTTTAGTAGCGGGCGTGAAGATGGGTTCCGGCAGGCGATCGCTTTCGCGCAATCCGGCGGGCAAGCGAATGCCGCAGACCGTGCCGGTTTCCTGATATTCCCTCCAGCCTGAGCCGGCCAGATAGCCCCGCACGACGCATTCCACCGGCACTACCTGGGTTTTTCGGCAAAGCATGCTTCGACCGCTGAAGAGTCGCCGATCGCACTCCGGCGGCAAGTCCATCTCTTCCACGTCGGTCGTAATCAGGTGGTTCGGCTCCTGGAGCAGCCGAAACCAAAATGCGGAAATTTGCGTGAGGATGCGGCCTTTGTCCGGCACCGGAGTGGGCAGCACCCAATCGAACGCACTAATGCGATCCGTGCTCACCAGCAACAGGCGGTCTTCGAGGTCGTAGATGTCGCGGACTTTGCCGCGTCGCACAGGCACACCGGCGATGTTTGTTTCGCGAATTGTTGTGGTCATCACTAAACCCTTTTTACCTGTCTTACTGAGTACCAATGTCGCCTGATCGTCAAAGTATGCCACAAAAAAATAAAAGTCCAGCAGCTCACCAAGCCTGCCGCGACCTGACTGCAATACAACCCTCGTTTCTTTGTGCTTTTTCTTTGAACCGGTCTATTCCTCGCACGGCATTTCTTCGATGATGATATTCGTGTTGGTATAAACGTCGATGCCGGCGGCGATTTGCAGCGCCGTGCGGACGATTTCCGTGGCGGAAAGCGAAGTGTGGGCCAGCAGCGCCCTGGCGGCGGCTACGGCAAAGTTCCCTCCGGAGCCGATCCCCAGCACTCCATCGCTCGGCTGGATGACATCGCCGACGCCGGTTACCAGCAGGGTATGTCGGGCGTCAACCACGGCCATCATCGCTTCCAGGCGTCGCAGCACGCGATCGGTCCGCCATTCCTTGGCCAGTTCGGTGGCCGCGCGGGGAACGTTCGCCGGATAATCTTTCAGCTTGGCCTCGAAGCGCTCCAGCAGGGCGAAAGCATCGGCCGTGCCGCCGGCGAAGCCCACCAGCACTTTGCCGTCCATCAGGCGGCGAAGTTTGTTCACGTCCGGCTTGACGATCGTGTTGCCCACCGTAACCTGACCGTCTCCGCCCAGGGCCGCAACGCCCCGACAGCGAACGGTCAAGATGGTAGTTCCGTGAATGTGCATGGCAGTCTGCCTTGTGGAAGAAGGAAATGAGCGATCGCTTCACGTGTACGTCTAATATGGCGTAAATTTCTCCCGGCCGCCAGAGGGAGCGGAAGTTCGCTTTTCATTGCGACTTGCTGCGGCCTAACGACGTTGCGGCTGAGAAGGAGCGGCCATACGCGGCGACGTGCGCAGCCCATCAAAAACCGTCCAGACGGGGGTGCGGGTTTCGAGTTCCGCCAGGTATTCGCGGAGCTGTTTTTCCGTGCGATCGCGGACGATTTTTTCACGGATTTCCACCTGCGCTTCCAAAAACGGCTTGATGCGCGCCTCTTCCCGTTCCACCACGCGGATGATATGGTAGCCGGTCGGGCCTTCGATAATCGGGCTGAGTACGCCGAGCGGCAAAGAAAACAAGGCCTGATCCAGCGCTTCGCAAACCAGGCTGCCGCGACTGGTCCACTGACGCTGACCGCCTTCGGCCGCCGTCGGACCGTCGGAAGCAGCACGCGCGACTTCGGCAAACGGCATTCCGGCAGCCACCTGATTGCCCAGGCGGGCGATGGCTTCATAAGCCGCAGCTTTGTTGGGATGCTTCGAAAACCGAACCATCAATTCTTCCCAGCGGGCGCGGGCGGGAGTGGTGAACTCTTCCAGATGCCGGCGATAGTAGTCCAGCATTTGATCATAGGTGATTTCCTCATTGGGCTTAATGCGCTGCCGCACCCATTGTTGGGCAAGGACACGTTCGCAAAACGTCCGTCGTTCACGTTCCAGAGAACTGCCCAATTCACGGAGTCGATTTTCCAATTCTTGTCGCGTGCTCAGACCGGCTTGTTTCATCATCCGCTCGACTTCGTGTTCTTCAAACTCCTTTTCCAGTTGGGCGGTGATTTGTCTCCAACCTTCTTCCGGGATGGTGCGCTTGACATCCTGGCAGACCAGCTTGGTTTCGATGCGGTTTTGCAATTGCCGCTTAATGAGCATCAAGCGTTGCGATTCGAGTTGTTCCGGCGGGATGCGGTCTTTGTTCCTTTCCAACATCTCGTTGACGGCGGCGATGACTTCGCTTTCCAGGATGGCTTCGTTTCCCACACGCGCAAGAATCGCCGTGCCGGGACATGGTTGGAGCGGGCTGTCGGTGGGGTTGGCGGGAGCAGGCGGCGGATTAGCCGGTGTTGACGGCGACGGCCATGGCGAATACTCACCCACGCTCTCCCCAGGCCAGCCTGACGGCCGAGATACCGGCGGCGGTTGCTGCGGCGGAGCAGGAACCGGCGACGGCTGGAAGCGGCTTTCGCTTCCTCCGGTCACAGGCGGCAGGGGATAGCGGCCTAGACTGCGCTCCGACCAATCTTCGGCAATGCCCTGCGAAATGAGCAGTGCGAAGGTCAACCACGTCGCCGATAGCAGCAATTGTTGAGGCATATTTCACGCGCAGATTGCGGTCCTTCGGCAATCGGAACGCCGGCCGATTAGGGCGGGATTATAAACGGTTTTTTACGTTGCTTGCAACAGCGATTTTACCACGGAAAGGATGACTTCCGGCGAGTTGATCTCTTTATCAAGAGGCAGATAGGCGCTCCGCTGATCGACCACACGAAGACGCCCCTTGCCGGCCGCAGCCAAACGCTGGATACGTTCGCGTGAAGTGTAGCCGAAAACGAGATAGGAATCTTCTTTGTGAATCGATTTGACGCCCCAGCGGTGGGCAGCGATGCGCATTTCGGCCAACTCCAGGAGATGCACTACCGGCGGCGGCGGAAAGCCGAAGCGATCGTGTAATTCCGCACGAAGCTCCCCTACCTCCGCCAGCGTGCTTGTTCGGGCGAGTCGGCGATAGATGTCGATTTTCTGCCGTAGATCAAGGATGTAGGAACGCGGGATGTAACCTTCGCCGGGCAAATCGATATCCACTTCGATAGGCGTAACCGGCGGCAAGCGCTGGAGGCGTCTTACGGCCTGCTCCAGCAATTCGCAGTAGAGTTGATAGCCGACGGCGGCGATATGGCCGCTTTGCTCCGTGCCGAGGATGTTGCCCGCCCCGCGGATTTCCAGGTCGCGCATGGCGATGGCAAAACCGGCGCCCAGGCGGCTGTATTCCTCGATTGCCCGAAGTCGTTTCGCCGCCGCGGGTGAAAGACTCTTGTTCGGATCGATTAACAGGTAGCAATACGCCCGATGCTTATAGCGACCCACGCGGCCGCGAAGCTGATGGAGATCGGCCAAGCCGTAGCGATCAGCTTCGTCGATAAACATCGTGTTGGCATTGGGCACGTCCAGGCCGCTTTCGACGATAGTCGTCGCCAGCAGCATATCGTGGCGCCGGTTGAAGAAATCAATCATCACCTGCTCCAGCTCATGCTCCGGCATCCGCCCATGCGCCACGGCCAGTCGGGCCTCAGGCACGATTTGGCGCAGCCGTTGGGCCGGCGCTGAGATGTCCTCGATGCGGTTATGGACGAAAAAAATCTGGCCGCCGCGATTCAACTCGCGCAGCACGGCCTGGCGAATCAATTCCGGATCGAAGCGGGCGACGCGGGTTTCCACGGCCAGCCGGTCTTCCGGCGGCGTCTCCAAATTGCTGATGTCCCGCAAACCCAGCAACGCCATGTGCAAGGTACGCGGGATAGGCGTAGCGGTCATCGTCAGTACGTCCACCGTGCGCCGCAGGGCTTTGAGGCGTTCCTTGATTTCAACGCCGAAACGCTGCTCCTCGTCGATAATCACCAGCCCCAGGTTGTGAAAACGGACGTCAGGCTGCACAAGGCGATGCGTGCCGATGACGATGTCGATCGCGCCTTCCGCCAAGCGTTCGATAATCTTCTTCTGTTCGCCGCGACTGGCAAACCGCGAGAGCGCGGCGATTTCAAAAGGGAACTCGGCCATGCGGGCGGAAAAAGTGCGATAATGCTGCTCGCACAGCAATGTCGTAGGCACGAGCACCGCCACCTGATAGCCTGCATCCACCGCCTTGAATGCCGCCCGCATCGCTACTTCCGTCTTCCCATAACCGACATCCCCACAGAGCAGACGGTCCATCGGCCGCGGCAGCGACATATCCCGCTTGATAGCTTCGATTGTGGCGAATTGGTCGGGCGTTTCCACATAGGCGAAGGCGGCGTCGAATTCGCGTTGCCATTCCGTATCCGGTGGGAAGGCAATGCCCGGCCGGCTCAGGCGAATCGCTTGCATTTCGAGCATCTCGGCGGCCAGGTCGGCCACGGCCTGGGCGGCGCGACGGCACTGCTGACCCCAGAGGCGGCCGTGGAGTTTGGCCGGCTTCGGTCGGCTTTTTGTGCCGCCGACGTACTTTTGCACCAGTCCGATCTTGCTGGCCGGCACGTAAAGCCTTGTTCCGCCTTGAAACTCTAATTCCAGGTGTTCTTCAATTTGGCCCTGTTTCTCGAGGAGCTTCATGCCGCGATAGCGGGCGATGCCGTGGGAAACGTGGACCACGAGTTCGCCTTCTTGCAGTTCCAGGAAGCTGTCGATGGGCCGACCCAGCCTCCGCCCGACCGGTCGCGGCCGCTCGATGCGCCGGAACATCTCGCCGCTGCTTAAGAGCGTTACGCCCGCCGAAAGCAATCGAAACCCGCTGTGCAATTTGCCCAATGCGAAGTGCAGGCGATGTTGTCGGGCGACGGCGGTTTCGGAAAAAATTTCCCGCAGGCGCCGGGCTTCCGCCTCCGTCTGGCAGACGATAAATACTTCCCCTTCGCCGGCGGCTTCATCCAGCTCTTTGCGAACGCGCTGAATCTCGCCGCTGAATCGTTCCACCGACTCGATGCGCAAACGACAGGTGGTTTCCCACGACGCAGCGGCAATGGCCGACGCCGTAACGGAAGGAAAACGATACACCTGTCGCATGAGGTCCGAGAAAGTGTGCAACCGCCGGCCCCCCGCCTTCGACTCCGACCAGGGCTGAACACGTTCGAGGTAGAGTCGGGCTTGTTGTTCCAAGTCCGACGGCTCGATAAGCAGAAACCAGCTTCTCAGCGGCAGAAAATCAGTCAGATAACCCTGCCCTGATTGCCCCTGCCCGATGAGCGTTACTTCCACTTCGTCCAGGGTGGCAAGACTTCGCTGTGTGGCGACATCGAAGCGCCTTAAAGATTCAATGCCGTCGCCGACAAACTCTACGCGGACCGGCTGTTGCCAATCCGGTGCAAAAATATCCAGGATGCCGCCGCGCACGGCGAACTCGCCGGGCAGTTCCACCGCCGTGGCGGCTGCCAGCCCGCCCTCGGCCAGCCGGCGCGTCCATTCTTCGATGGCCGCCGACTGCCCGCGGCGCAGGATGCGTGTCCGGCCGAGCAAGGTCGCGCGGTCGGGATTGGGTTGCAACAAGCTCTGGATAGAAGCAACCAGCAGCCGCGGAGCAGCAGTTTCAGCCCGAGAAGGGGAAGCAAACTGCGGCTCGCCGGCGAACAACAGCTTTTTCAGCACGCGGAGCCTTTGCCCAAATGCTTCGTCGTCGAATCGGCTCTCGGACAGTTCGGCGGCAGGAAAATCCTCGGCTTCCCAGCGGGTGAAGAGCGCCAGATCGTCGATAAACTGTTCGACCTGCTCCTCGTTTGGACAAACGACGACCAGTAAGTCCGGCGCATGAGCGGCCAGGGCAGCCGCTGCCAGCGCGCACGATGAGCCCCAGGTTCCGTCGATGGTTGCCGCGTGGCCTTGTTTCAGGCAATCAACAACTTCGGCGAAACCTTGTTCTTCAATCAGTCGGCCGGCCAGGTCGAAGAGCCGGTCGGAAGTAATTTCGGCCTCTTGGGCGGTGGCCATCGATGGTCCTACCCGGGCGAAGACCTGTTCCTATTCTGGCCACCAGGCCAGGCTATCTAAATCATAGCAGACGCAGGGGAAAATAAGAAACCCCAACAGCGAGCACGCCCACTGTCGGGGTGAGGGGGAATATTCTTTTACCGGCCGGTGTCCAACCGCCGCCGGTCTAAGCCGGTCTATTTTATCCTTTGCACGCGGAACTGTTCACCGTTTCGTAGGTGCGACCTTCGACATGGTGGAGATAATTCTCCCTGGCGCAACGCGCCAAACGCTGGCCGCAAGGCGTGGGATACTTGCCGGTGATGCAAGCGCGGCACAGGTTTTCTTCGCCGATGCCGATCGCCCGGCCAAGCGCCTCGACAGTCAAATATCGCAATGAATCGGCCCCGATCTCTGCAGCCATGCGAGCTTCCACCTCGGGGGTGATCCGACCCTCTCCAAGAAACTTTGGCGCAAACAACTCCCCGAAAGTTGTCATATCGATACCATAAAAGCACGGGGAGATAATCGGTGGACAAGCGACGCGCACATGAATCTCGCGCGGCCGACCATAATGCCGCATCCGCCACAAAAGCGCCTGAAGCGTCGTGCCGCGAACGATCGAATCCTCTACCAACAGCACCCGTTTGCCTTCTAAAACTTCGCGGAGCGGCGTGTATTTTATTTCGGCCTTGATTCGTCGGGCAGTGGCGCCTTCGATAAACGTCCGTCCGCTATAACGATTGCGAATGAGGCCTTCGACGCAAGGAATTTTCAGGGCGAAGGCCATCGCGTCGGCGGCTGCTTTGCTCGTATCCGGCACCGGCACGACCACCGTATTCTCGTCCAAAGGCAAAGTTTCGGAGCGAGCGAGTTCTTCGCCTAAGGCCTTTCTCGCCAGATACACACTGCGACCGTCCAGGGTGCTGGCCACGTTGGCGAAATACACCCATTCAAAGAAACAGTGTGCGCGACACGGTGAAGGGGCGAATGGTTGTAACGAAATCCGCCCGTCGCTTACAATCAAGGCGCAGCCCGGCGGGAGCGGTTTGATACTTTCTTCGGCAATGCCCAGGTTCATCAAGGCCACACTCTCGCTCGCAGCCGCCACCAACGGCCCCTCGACGGCATAGCTGAGAGGTTTAATGCCCAACGGGTCGCGGGCGACGAGCAACCGGCCGAGGGCGTCGAGAAATACGAAGCTGTACGCCCCGTCGAACTTCTCCGCACAATGCCGACAAACATCCAACAACGAGGGCCGTCGCTCCTTCGTCAATGCCGTACAAAGCTGGTACATAAAGATTTCCACGTCGGCCTCACGAAGCAGGTGATTGTCGTCGTCGCGCAACAGCTCTTCGCGCAGCTCCAGGTAGTTGGCCAATTGGCCGTTAAAGGCAAAGCTGAACCACTTGTGCCTTTTGATGTGTTGGCGCTCATAAGGTTGGGCATAGTTGCGATCCTCCTTGCCGGAAGTGGCGTATCGCACATGGCCGATGGCCGCCCGGCCGGCGTATTGCTCCATCAGGCTTTCATACTTCCCGCGATGGCCGACGCGAAAGACCTCGCTGACAGGGCCCAAATCCTTGTGCGTCTGGATCAGGCGGCTGCGATGAGGGTTATAGCTGGACATGCCGGCGGCCAGTTGGCCACGGTTCTGCACGTCCAGGAGCATCTTGGGAACCAGCCGCGAAACTTCTTCCGGCCCTTGTGAAGGGCATAAAGGGCTGATCTCGTCGCCCGGCAAATGATAAATCGCTACGACGCCGCATTCCTCGCGTAATTCATCCTTCATAAACTCAATTTTATCGAGAAAGAAAAACGTGGACAACAAGCCCTCTCAGAAAGAACTTAAAACCGCCGCAAAATGGCGTTGTTTTTCGGGCGAAAGTGATTTTAGTAGCGGTAGCGGTTTTCGGACGGAGTGGTGGCCTTCAGCAACGGCATCACCGCTACACCGGCCAAAAAACCGCCTACATGCGCCCACCAGGCTACGCCGCCGAGACTCGCCTCGCGGAGCGATTCCTGACCGGCCAGGACCTGGGCGATAAACCAGATGCCGAGCACGAATAGGGCGGGAACGTCGATGACCGTCAGGAAGATGACCAGCACCATCAGTACGCTCACCCGCGCCCACGGCCAGGTAATGGCGTAGGCCCCCAACACGGCGGCCACCGCCCCGCTGGCGCCGATGACGGGCACGAGGCTCTGCGGTGTTACCGCCCAATGGCTCAAACCGGCTATCAACCCGCCGCCGAGATAGAGCACCAAATAACGGACCGGCCCCAGCCGATCCTCCACATTGTTGCCGAACAGCCACAGGAACCACATATTGCCGATCAAGTGCAGCCAGCCGCCGTGCAAAAACATGCAGGTAATCAGCGAGAGGCAGATTTGGCGGGGCTGCGGGTCGAGTCGAACGAGATGCTCTTCCACATACGGCCCCCAAAAAAGATGTAACTTCTCCACACGCAGCGGCGCATACACCGGTTCTTTGTGGCTGAGTTGCATAATGCGCGCCGGAACAAATCCATAGCGATATGCAAAGAGTTGTTGCTCGACCGGGTTGAGATGGCTGGACCAGAGTTGCACCAGCACGTTTAAGCCGATCACCAGGAAGGTTACCACCGGCGTGCGCCGTGTGGGATTATCGTCGTGGAGAGGAATGAACATCGAAGGTAAAGTCCTTGAAAAAAACTTCTCAACCCGCTTGTATAATACTGCATTTCGCCGGGAAGGAAAACCAGCGTCCCCTTCCCGCCGGAAGTAGAAAAGTGAACGGCCATCGACGTTCATAATAAAATGAATAAACGACAGGCCGACTACCTCAACAATCAAGCCGGGGCGTTGACCGCGGGGAAGAAAACCTTTAGGCTAACAAGAGTCGATCGTGCGGCAACAACAGGATAAGCGAGCGCTTTTCATGCCCCATTTACCGCCGTCCAAATACTTTCCGCCGGCTGAGAGTGCCGACCCGGAGGGGCTGATCGGCTTCGGCGGACGGCTGACGCCGGATTGGCTCCTGGACGCCTATCGCCATGGGATTTTTCCCTGGCCGATTACGGACTTTGATGCGCCTTTGGCGTGGTGGTCGCCCGACCCACGGGCCATCATCGAGTTCGAGCGCTTTCATGTTTCCCGACGTCTGCGCCGCACCTGTCGCAGCGGCAAGTTCTCCATTTCCCGCGATCGTGATTTTGCCGGCGTGATCTCCGGTTGTGCCATGGTCCCCAGCCGCGTCGGCCAAACCTGGATTACTCCGGAAATGATTCAAGCATACATTCGGATGCACGAGCTAGGCTATGCTCATAGCGTCGAAGTCTGGTACGAAAACGAATTGGCCGGCGGAATCTATGGGGTCGCAATCGGCGGGCTGTTTGCCGCCGAATCGAAGTTTTATCGCGTCCGCGACGCTTCGAAAGTGGCTCTGGTCCACCTCGTCGAACATCTTCAAGAGCGAGGCTTCCGACTGTTGGACATCCAGCAGCTTACGCCCCATACGGCACGCTTCGGCGCCGCAGCCATTCCGCGGGCCGAGTATCTCGAACGTCTGGCCGCCGTCATCGACCTGCCGATTACGTTCTAATTTTTTCCTTCGGAATCATAAAAGGAAGCAAACCAAATGAAAGCACCGGCAGTTTTATTCGTCGGACGTCGCTTCCGTGTCGAGCAAGTAACGGAATTAGGCGCCGATGGAAAAGAGCATGTCCGCGAAGTGGTCCGCCATCCCGGCGCAGTGGTCATCCTTCCGTTGGTCGAAGGCGATCGGGTGTGTTTGATTCGTAACTACCGTGCCGCAGTCGGCGAAACCTTGTGGGAGTTGCCCGCCGGCACACTCGAACCAAACGAAGATCCACAAACCACCGCCTGCCGCGAACTGGCCGAAGAAACCGGCTATCGGGCCGGCAAGATGGAGCTGCTCACCGTCTTCTATACCACGCCGGGCATTCTGGATGAACGAATGTATATGTTTCTGGCTCAAGACTTGCTGCCCGGCCCGACCGCGCTGGAAGCCGGCGAAAATCTTCAGCCGGTTTTGTGCGATTGGAAGGAGGTTTTGCAGCTGCTACGCGACGGCAACATCCGCGACGGGAAAACTATCGCAACCTTGCTTTATTACCACGTCTTTCACCGGCGGAGCACTGAGGCTTAAAAACTTCAGGAAAGAGCACCGAGCTAGCGGCCGTAGTCTCGAGTGCAAGATTCAATGCTTTGGGCGGCGTTGCCCCACATGCTGTTGGTTTGCGTCCCCACCAGTCCGATCGCTGCAAAGACGGCCATCAGCACGAGCATGAGCATCACGGCATATTCAATCGTGGTGGCCGACTCGGTTTTCCAAAGCAATCCAGCCCAACGCATGATGACAACCCTGGATGATTTGGGCGGTAAAGCCCGCATAATCGCGGCAACCGTTCCGAAAACCGATTTGATAATGGCCGCTTTCGCTCTACCTAAACCCTACTTTGCTTGTAGGCATTGTCAATAATCTTTTCGCGCATGTTTTCGGCTGGAACGATGCGGGCCCAGTGCGCGCGAATCTAGCCCCTCAAGACTCCTAAAGAAGACTTCGCCCAGCAAAGAAGCGAATTAGAAACCGAAGTTGCTCATCATGCTGCCGCGTCGGGACCGGCGTTCCGCCCGCAATCGTGCCCGACGTTTGATTTCACTGGGCTTTTCGTAATACTCGCGACGTCGCATTTCTTTCTTGATTCCGCTGCGTTCCACCAGCTTGCGGAAGCGCCGCACTGCTTCCTGAATTGACTCACGTTCGCGTAATGTCAGTTTTACCACCAAGCCCTCCTTTTGGGTTAAGGGTTAATAATGTCGCCCATTTCCAAAACCTGATTTCCCTGCATAAATTGTATAATCGGCAGATGCCTGCTTGTCAAAAAAATGCTGCCGACAAACCAATAAGCTTACCGGTTTTTTGGCTCAGCGTCCAGCCCTCCCTTAATGGCAATTCCTGCCCGCCGGCCCTTACGCTACCTGGATTTTCTGGGCAGGCACGAGAGGCAAAGTTTTGCCCAATAGATACTGCAAGGCGCCGTCTAAATCGGGAAAAAGAAAACGATAGTTGGAAGCCAACAGCACCCTGGGCACAACGCGCATGCCGGCCAGAAGCATTGCGTCGGCCATCTCTCCAAGAAGCAAACGTACAACAAAAGCCGGCAATGGCAGAAGCGCCGGACGTCGCAACAAGCCAGCCAATGTTCGCACGAAAGTGCTGTTTGTTACCGGCTTTGGAGTTACGGCATTGACCGGGCCGGAAAAGGTTTCTTGTTGGAGAACATGAGCAATACATTCCACGACGTCGTCTATGGCAATCCAGCTCATCCATTGCCGACCGGAGCCGATTCGACCGCCGAGACCGAAACGAAAGAACGGAAGCAACTTTGCCAGCGCCCCCCCGTGCGCGCTCAAAATGATTCCGAAACGCAGTCGTACTACCCTGATGCCCGCTCGTGCTGCTGCTTCCGTAGCGGCTTCCCACGCTTGACACACCTGAGGCAAGAAACCGCTCCCCCCAGGGCTGGACTCGTCCAATTCTTCGTCGCCGCGATTGCCGTAATACCCGATTGCCGATGCGGAAACCACTACGCGCGGTGGATGACGCAATCGAGAGAGGGTTTCACACAGCAATTTCGTACCTTGCTCGCGGCTGGAGAGGATACGGGCTTTTTGTTTCGCAGTCCATCGTCGAGCGGCAATACTCTCGCCGGCTAAATGAATTACGGCATCATGGTCTTCCAAACGCTCGGATTCAATTATCCTAGATTCAGGGTTCCAAAAGACGGCGCTTTTTGCCGGCGCCGGGGTCCGTACCAGACGTGAAATCTCATCACCTCTGGCTGTGAGAAACGACGCTAAAGCCGACCCCACTAATCCGCTTGCGCCGCTAATGAGAACTCTCATTCATTTTCCCTTAATATGTTTTTTCTTATATTTCTGGTGATGTTTTGCTACTTTGATGATCGTAATTCTCACATCAATTTAGCAATCAACATTATTAGGCAAGCGAAATCCTGGACTGGAAATAAGGAATCCAAAAAAAGCAAGTTACAAAAGCCGGCTGGACAGAAAAACTCGGCTAAATAAATAATCTGGAGAATATACAATAGGTTTACCGATAAGCAAAAAGGGTTGCTTTAGGTAATTGGTGCTTTATGTCAATTTGTACTCTCCCCCCTAGTTTTTTTCTTTATCGAAGCAACTGAGCAAAGATGAAGAATGTAAATCCTCACTACTATTTGACTTGCCACACGGAAAATCACGACCGGCCCGGCCTTTGGCGCTTCAGTTTATACCAGGCTGATGGAACCAAGGTGGTCGAAGAAGCCGATGTAGAGCCTGGCGTGGGGGGGCAGAGGTTGGCCTTATTGGCTTTAGTCCGTGGGCTGGAATCGCTTGATCAGTCTGCCGCTGTTACTTTAATTGGCAGTCCGAAACACCTACGCGAGGGGATTCTGTTTGGTTTGCCGGAATGGAAGGAAAACGGCTGGCGATGGGAACGATTTGGTAAAATGATGCCCGTAAGAGACATGGATTTATGGCAACGGGTGGATCGAGCGATGAAGTTTCACCAGGTCAGTATTGGGGAATTGAGAATAGACAGGCCGGAAAATCGGTTAAAAGGCCCACACTGGCGCCTTGGCGGCAAGCGGGCAGGATGGGCTAATGGTATCAGTCGCGCTAGTTGGGTAAAATACATTAAAGTCCCCTCTTTTGCCGGCTTTCTGAAAGCCGTTCACCGGCTTTCTCGTTTCTGGCAAAAGATTATTGGGCATGGATTCCAGATTGAGGGAACCGGCTAATAGCTTCCAGTTGTGATTGCACCCCTTGGGAATTGTCCCTCTCTCTGCTGCAAGGAGGTTTTAGCGTGCGGACAACGGTGTCTTTGGATGCGATTACGCGAGTGATTGAAGGCAGGCATGAAAACCCCTTTGAGGTGCTCGGCCCACATGAAGTCGAGGAAAACGGGCGTCGAGCAGTGGCAATTCGGGCATTTTTGCCGACTTCGAGTCAGGTCTGGGTGGTCGATCCCGCCCATTCGCAACGCGCCTTTCCCATGCGTAAAATTCATGCCGCCGGTTTTTTCGAAGCCATTTGTCCTTTGCCCAACGGCAACGGGACCCCAAAATATCTTTTGCGCGCCGTAGAGCAATACGAGCAAAAAGTTATTACCATGCACGACCCTTACCGTTTTCCGCCGCTGCTGACGGATTTCGATCGCTATTTGCTCAACGAAGGGCGGCATTGGCAATGCTATAATCGCCTCGGTGCTCAGCTTCGTACCGTCGATGGCGTAGATGGCGTGAACTTCGCCGTCTGGGCGCCGAATGCCACGGGGGTCAGCGTCATCGGCGATTTCAACCATTGGGATGGCCGCAGGCATCCTATGCGGAAACACATCCCCAGCGGATATTGGGAGTTGTTCATACCGGGTTTGGGCGAGGGCACGCTCTACAAGTACCAGATTCGATACCAGGATTGGGTATTTGACAAAGCCGATCCTTTCGGATTTGCCGCCGAAGTGCCGCCGCGCACGGCTTCTAAAGTTATCGATTTGAGCCGTTACACCTGGCATGACGCCCAGTGGATGGCGCGCCGCAAAGAAATCAATTGGCTCGAACAACCGCTTTCTTTCTACGAGGTCCATCTCGGAAGCTGGAAGCGACCGGGCGACGATCCTTCACGGTGGCTGAGCTACCGCGACCTGGCGCATCAACTCGCCGAATACTGTCATGAAGTCGGTTACACCCATGTCGAGCTTTTACCGATTTGCGAGCATCCTTTGTCGGCCAGTTGGGGCTACCAGACGTTGGGCTATTACGCCGCCACCAGCCGCTACGGCACACCACAGGATTTCATGTATTTCGTTGACGTCCTGCATCAAAACGGGATCGGGGTGATTCTCGATTGGGTGCCGGCCCATTTTCCACGCGACGGGCACGGTCTGCGCCGCTTCGACGGCACTGCCCTCTACGAGCACGAAGACCCACGTCGCGGCGAGCATCGCGATTGGGGAACGATGATTTTCAACTACGGCCGGCATGAAGTCCGCAACTACCTTATCGCTAATGCTCTCTTCTGGATGGACAAATACCACGTGGACGGTATCCGCGTCGATGCCGTAGCTTCTATGCTCTACCTGGACTACAGCCGCCATGACGGCGACTGGCTCCCAAATGAATACGGCGGGCGGGAAAACCTCCAGGCCATCGCTTTCCTCAAGGAACTCAACGAGCAGGTCCATGCCCAATTTCCCGGCGTTTTGACGATTGCCGAAGAATCTACCGCCTGGCCGGGCGTCTCGCGGCCCACGTATCTCGGCGGGCTGGGGTTCAGCTTGAAATGGAACATGGGCTGGATGAACGACACCCGCCGGTACATGCGACACGATCCCGTACACCGTCGCTATCACCACGACGAACTCACCTTCAGCTTGATTTACGCCTTCCACGAAAACTTCGTTTTGCCGCTCTCGCACGACGAAGTGGTTCACGGCAAAGGCTCACTCCTCGACCAGATGCCCGGCGATCTCTGGCAAAAGTTCGCCAACCTTCGACTCCTTTACAGCTATATGTGGACCCATCCCGGCAAAAAGTTGCTGTTCATGGGCAGCGACTTCGGCCAGTGGAACGAATGGAACTACGACGAAAGTTTGCAATGGCACTTAATGCAATGGGAGTCGCACCAGGGCTTGCTGAAATGCGTCGCCGATTTGAACCGGCTGCTGCGTCAAGAAAAGGCGCTCCATGAGCTGGATTTCGACTGGCGCGGCTTCGAATGGATCGATTGCCACAACCACGACGACAGCACCCTGAGCTATATCCGTCGGGCAAAAGACCCGAACGACTTCCTCGTGATCCTCTGCAACTTCACGCCCGTGCCGCGATATGATTACCGCGTAGGCGTGCCGGAATTGTGCTGGTATGAGGAGATTTTCAATTGCGATTCGCAGTACTATGCCGGCAGCAATTTGGGCAATGCCCCAGGCGCGATGGCCGAGCCTTGCCCCAGCCACGGCCGACCATACTCTATTCACGTAACCTATCCGCCACTGGCCACGGTGATCTTCAAGCCTCGGCGGTAACTTGCCATTACGCCGGCAAGAGGTTTTCCCGAAGATCATGGCTTGTCAGTCGGCGCAAGCCACTGGATTTTTTCAGCGGTCGTTTACAACGCAAAACGGCGGAAGCCCTCCGGCGAAAAACAAATTTGTTTGAGGAAAAAACACATTTGCGTAAGGACATGACGAGAGAGTAATTCTCTTGCCCGCCAATAGACAGGCGCGGTCAGCTTCGCAATTCCGCCCGCTGGTTAGGCGCTCACTGGACGGCTTTCCACACCCAGAATTTTCTCGAAAAGCTTTCCACTCAATTGCTCCTCATTCTCGCCGTTCCCAACCTTCATCGCACAAACCCCATATTTTCCCGAAAAAGAGACATTTTCCTGCTTAAGAGCGGAACTTTGCCGATTGCGGAGGGTTTAGAATTTTAGGCGTATAGTTTCTTCTCGCCTGTTGGGTTGGCCGGCGGAGGGCCGACTCTAGGACAGGCATGACCCTATGGTTAAGGAGTGTTTTCTATGTGGCGCGTTATCCTCTTACTGACATTGGTTTTAGCGCTTACGCTAGGCACGGTTTTCGCTCAGGAAGGAAGAAAGAAAGGCCCGCCGAAAGACAAGCCTTCTATTGAGGAAAAGTTCAACCGTCTGGATGCAGATAAGGATGGCAAGCTCTCGCTAGAGGAATTCAAGGGCAAGGCCACTAAGCCTGAACAAATCCAGCGCCGCGAGAAAATCTTTAAGATGATGGATACCAACCAGGACGGCTTCGTGACGCTGGAAGAGTTCAAAGCCTTTCATTCCAAAAGGCAGTAACCAAATCTTTTTTCCGCCCTATTGCCACAGCGTGTCCAACACGTCGGCGGTCGAATTACGCCGTAAATGAACCGGCTTTCATGGGGGTGAAAGCATGAAAGCGACTGTCTTGATTCTTAGCTTATCCGCCATTCTCGCCTGCCGGACCGGTATGGCTCAGGCAACGCCTCCCACGTCGGACCAGTTGAACGCGGCGCGACGTTACAGCGAGGCGAACGGCGGGCAAGCAATGCTGGTGATGTTCGACGGGAAGATTATCTTCGAGGCTTACGGCAACGGCGGCGAGAAAGATCGCGCGCTACCCCTGGCCAGCGGTACGAAAAGCTTTGTCGGCGTGGCCGCCGTGGCGGCAGTTGAAGACGGACTCTTTAACCTCGACGATAAAGCATGCGAGTCCTTAACGGAATGGAAAACCGATTCCCTGAAATCCCAGATCACCTACCGGCAATTGCTCACGCTGACCAGCGGCCTAACTGCCGGCGAACGCCGTAGCCCCCTCCGTTTGCCCGCCTGGAAGGAGATTGTCGGCAAGCCGATGACCGGCAAACCGGGAGCACAGTTCCGGTACGGCCCCTATCAGCTTTGTGCGTTTGCCGAGGCGCTCCAGCGCAAGCTTAAGGAATGAATCCTTTGAGAAGTATCTTGCGCGCCGCATCCTTCAACCGCTCGGCATCAAGCTGGAATGGCGCTGGAGCTGTGCCGACGGCAATCCGCAGGTGGCCGGTGGCGGGGCAATGACCGCGCGTGATTGGGCGGTTTTCGGCGAGTTCATGCGCTTGGGCGGCGCATGGAACGGAAAGCAGATTATCCGCCAGGAACTTCTGGCTGAATGTTTGCAAGGAAGCAAACCGAACCCAGCCTACGGCCTGACCTGGTGGCTGAAGAAACCCGTGCCGGATTCCATAATGCGCCAAGCGCCCATCCTTCAGCGCGACATGGGCGAGATTGTGAAGTCCGACAGGTTGCCTGGCGAT